>Ga0116159_1003598_pt1 | contig 13697 bp, 13 predicted proteins | sample AD_JPNAS1_MetaG_FD_89878 | JGI IMG/M metagenome (GOLD analysis project Ga0116159, IMG submission 89878) | Active sludge microbial communities of municipal wastewater-treating anaerobic digesters from Japan - AD_JPNAS1_MetaG | ecosystem: Engineered > Bioreactor > Anaerobic > Digestate | place...
CAGTCCGGTTAAAGCTAAACTGAAGAGTTTGCAAATAAAAGAAATCTGGGAAATTATCTATGCTTACCAAGAACAAACCCAAACGCCACCTAAATCATGTATGAATATGAACATTCAACAAATTAAGGAAGTTCATCAGTCAGGTTTAGTACATATTGGTGCTCATACGTTGACCCATCCTATTTTAAAAAATGAAAATGATGATTCAGTACAATACGAGATTGGTAACTCAATATCAGAGTTAAGCAAGTTGCTTGATATGCCAATACATTCATTTGCATATCCCAATGGTAAACCCGGATTTGATTTTGGTGAACGGGAAATGAATATTTTAAAACAACATGATATTAGATTGGCTTTCACTACTGAAGAAAGAACACTTCGAATTAATGACAATTTGATGAGTGTGCCGAGGAGTGGGTTTGAAGGAGGCAGTACGCCCTATATATATGTGAAGTTAATGTCAGGAGGAAATGTGAATTGGATGAAGAAAGTGATAAATAAAAGAGATGAGCAATCGTATAGGGAACAATAAGTGCGTTCTAAAATGTTAGACATTAATATAGATAATAATATTAATCATAAATGAAAAAACTAAAAATCCTCATAACATCCCCCTCACTTGATACTACAAAAAATATTGGTGGTATTTCAAACTTAACAAAACTTTTAATAGAAAAGAATGAAGAAGTTGAATATAAGCACTTTGTAGTTGGAAAAACTGATCAACAGAAAAGGAATGTCAAATGGTTTTTATCCCAATTTAACCGTTTGTACAAGTTTTATAGAACTATAAAACGTGAGTCTATAGATGTTGTGCACTTGAATTATCCTATGGCGCCTTTATCAGTAATTATCAATCTATTTTTAAGTATTATTGCTAATAAGATTTGTCGTATTGATACAATCGTTCATCTTAGAGGTGGTGCTTTAAGTCTTAACAATAAAATTCCTCATTATCAAAAACTGATTATTGTAAGTTGCTTAAAACAAGCTTCTCACATCATTACTTTAGGTGAAGAAGAAAAGCACTTTATTGCCGATTTTTATAATGTTAATGAAAGTTGTATTTTTGTACTTCCCAATGCTGTTGAAGTGCCTGATTTTGACAGAATAGAGACAAGATTTCAGAATAGTCTAAACAACTCGAGGGCTATTAACATGTTATTTTTAGGGAGGATTGACAAAAACAAGGGATTGAATGAGATTATTGAAGCACTTGAAATTTTGAATGCTGATCACAATTTCATTTTTCATATTGCAGGAACAGGAGAAGATATTAATGAATTTGTATTGAATTGTGAGAATATTTTGAAGAAAAAATTTATATACCATGGTGTATTAGGGTACGAATCTAAAAAAGAAATATTTTTGAAATCCGATATCTTTCTTTTACCTTCTTATTTTGAGGGACTTCCCAATGCTTTGTTAGAAGCTATGGCTTATGGGTTGACACCTATAGTTACGCCGGTAGGATCTATTCCGGAGTTAGTAATAGATAATCAAAATGGTTTAATCGTCCCAATCAAAAACTCAAAAGGTATTGTAGAGAAAATTGAGTATTTATTTCAAAATCCTCATGAGATAAAACGTTTAGGAACTAATGCGTATAGTACTATTAAGACTGATTATTTGTTAGAGACTTATATACAAAAGTTAAATTTGATCTATGAAATGATAGTATCGCAAAAGAATAAATAAAAAATAACACAAATGATTAACCCCAATAAAACCGCCCTTATCACCGGCATCACAGGTCAAGATGGTGCCTACTTAGCTGAATATCTTTTAAAGAAAGGATACATTGTACACGGCATGAAACGCCGTTCATCTTTGTTTAATACGGACCGTATCGATCATTTATATCAAGACCCACATATTGAAGACAGGAATTTCATGCTTCATTACGGGGATTTAACCGACAGTATGAATATTACCAGAATGATACAGGAAGTACAACCGGATGAAATTTATAATTTAGCGGCTATGAGCCATGTGAAAGTGAGCTTTGATACCCCTGAATACACTGCCAATGCGGATGGAATTGGGACATTGAGAATTTTAGAAGCTGTACGTTTATTGGGTTTGGTTGAAAAAACAAAAATTTATCAGGCTTCTACTTCTGAGCTATACGGTTTGGTACAAGAAATTCCCCAGTCTGAGAAAACTCCCTTTTATCCCCGTTCTCCTTATGCAGTAGCCAAGATGTATGCTTACTGGATAACTGTAAATTATCGAGAGGCTTATGGTTTACATGCCAGTAATGGCATATTATTTAACCATGAATCGCCTATCCGGGGAGAGACTTTTGTTACCAGAAAAATAACACGTGCATTGAGTAGGATTGTATTAGGCATGCAAGAAAAATTGTACCTGGGAAATCTTTCGAGTTCACGTGATTGGGGACATGCCAAAGATTACGTCAAAGCCATGTATTTGATTCTTCAACAAGACCAACCAGATGATTATGTAATTGCAACTGGAATTACCACTAAAATTCGTGATTTTATTCTATTAGCAGCTGCGGAAATGGGTATCGAGTTTGTTTTTTCAGGAGAAGGCATTGATGAAAAGGGTAGGTTTAAATCGGTAGATGACTCATTATTCAGTGCTACTGTGGGAAAGCAATATCTTGATGCTGTTAAAAAACGCATACAAACCAAAGATGTGATTGTTGCTGTGGACCCTCAATACTTTCGGCCTACCGAAGTGGAATTGTTGATAGGGGATTCAACAAAGGCTCGGACGAAGCTTGACTGGGAGCCTGAATATGATTTGAAAAGCTTGGTCAATGACATGATGATTTCAGACATTAAACTTATGAAAAAAGAAGCCTATTTAAAAGAAGGTGGATTTAATGTATTGAATTATTTTGAATAGAAATCAATTTAAATAGATAGATGGTTAAAAAATCAATTAACAGCATAAAGGTTTCAACATATATAGATAGAAGTGCCTTTTATAAAGTAGTTTATTTCTTCGTAGGCATAATAAATTACTTAATATATTTGCCTTTTTCAGAGATTGTTCACATTCATTTTAGTGAAGCTACTTCAGCTAAAAGGAAAAATATTTTTTTGCTATTGGCAATTTTGTGTCATAAAAAAACTATTCTACATTTTCACGCATTTTCACCTGAAACTTCTCTTTTCGGGAAAAGTCAACTTTTATATAAAAAAATGTTTCAGAGATGTGATGTTTCAATAGCTTTGTCAAATATTTGGAAAGATGAAATGATTAAACTTGGTGTTGAATCGAAAAAGATTAACGTGATATATAATCCATGTCCAGATATCTTATTTAATAGAAACATACAAAATAAACAAAACAACATTATTTTTGCAGGGACACTTAATGAACGTAAAGGTTTTAAAGATTTAATAAATGCATTTTCCAGTATAGCTGAAAGATATCCAGACTGGAATATAGTGTTAGCTGGAAATGGCGAAATTCAAGAGGGTGAAATTTTAGCTAAAAAATTAAATATTGAGAAACAAGTTAGATTTATAGGTTGGATTTCAAATGAAAAAAAAGTTATTGAATTTTCTCAAGCATCAATCTTTTGTTTGCCGAGTTATGCTGAAGGTTTTCCGATGGCAGTTTTAGATGCCTGGGCTTATGGTTTGCCTGTAATTACTACACCAGTCGGTGGACTTCCAGATGTATTAGAACATAGAGAGAATGCCTTGATATTTAACCCGGGAGATATCAATAAACTAACTGAAAATTTAGAACTCTTAATCACTGACATAAAACTAAGAGAAAAACTAGCAGCTAAATCATTTGAGCTTAGTCATACAATTTTTAACTTAAATAACACTGCTCAACAAATAGATAATTTATATCTTTCTTTGAACAAATAGAAATTGTGTTTTTTGAAAACGATACAATATGTGAACAATACAGCCCTTATTATTAGAATTTCCGTTCAAGACGAAGCATACTATTTAGAACTATTGTTTAATAATAACATATCGTACGTGATATAAAGCGTAGAATAATGCTTTTAATACGAAATGTATCGATCGTTATACAAATAACATGAAAACATACGAATTAGTAAAAATGGCTTTTGCTAAATTGTGTATTATTTAATTAAATTTATTAATAGTGAAAACAATTTTAGTTACAGGTGGAGCTGGTATGATAGGCTCAAATTTAGTAAAGAATTTAGTAAAACAAAACTATGACGTTTATGTCATTGATAATTTATGGAGAGGTAAGATTGAGTATTTGAATGATGAAAATGGTATACCTACAATTAATCTGGCTACAAATTTTTTTAATTATAACTTAATAGAACCGGATATAGCCGATGATATTATTGCAAAAGTCGATTATGTTATTCATTTAGCTGATATAGTAGCAGGTATTGATTATGTATTTAACAATCAAGGGCAATTATTTAGAGACAATATCTTGATAAACTCAAATATTATCAGGTCGACACGAAAACATAAGGATAGTATTAAAGGTTTTATTTATGTAGGAACAGCTTGTAGTTTTCCACTAACCAGACAAAATTCATTAGATGTTGTTCCTTTAAAAGAAGATGAACTCTATCCAGCACTTCCAGAGTCAGCCTATGGTTGGAGTAAATTAATGGGACAATATGAAACAGAGTTAATGGAGAAAGAAACAGGAATTCCAACTTGTACATTGATGTTTCACAATGTTTATGGTTCGCCATGCGATTTTGGGGAAAGAAGTCAGGTAATCCCCGCGTTAATACGGAAAGCAATTAATTATCCAGATGAGCCATTTAACGTGTGGGGCAGTGGTGAACAAGGAAGAGCCTTTATACATGTGGATGACATTGTTAATGGTGTTGTGTTAGCATTACAAAAAGGTTGGGGACAAAGCCCAATTCAATTAGGTCCATCGGTATGTACTTCGATAAAAGAAATTGCTGAAACAATAATTGAGATTTCGGGTAAAAATATAACACCATTTTACGACAAATCAAAACCAGAGGGTGATAAAGCTAGAAGTGCAGATTACTCAAAAGCAAAGCAAGTGTTAGGTTGGGAACCAAAAGTAAATTTAAACGAGGGTTTGACACAACAGTATAATTGGATAATGTCGCAAATGAATAAATGAGAAGTAAATTTGTGAATAGAAATGTTAGGAGTGTAAAGGCAATTCCTACGTCCCATGGCGTTGGATCAAAACGAATATTGATAACAGAAAAAGAATGTCTATCCAATTTAACTCAGGTCGCCTATGGTTATCTAAAAAAAAATGAGGTTATTGAATTACACATTCATCCTACTATGGAAGAATTTTATTTTTTGCAATCTGGAACAATTGAATTTAAAATAGATGGTACTGATTTGACTTGTAATAGTGGTGATTTTATAATGGTTCCTGCAAATTGTGGGCATATGATGAAAGCGCTAACTGACACAGACTTTATTTATTGGGGGGTAAGTTGCTAATTTAAAAGAGTTATGAAAAAATACTTCAACGTATATCTGGAATTTGACAAACATAAAGTTGATGAAATAATTAAAGAAACAATAATTACGGGATGTAAAGGATATGTTTGTTCAGTCGAAGGAAATGTGCTGGCTACAGCAAATAGAAATAGAGAATATCTAGATATTGTAAATGGATCAATCGTAAATATATGTGATGGGGGATCAATCGCTTTGCTTGCTTCAAGTATTCATTGCGAAAAATTGACATCATATATTGGTGCAGATTTGTTTATTAATTATATTAAGAAAAAAGAATTTAAATCATTTTTCTTAGGAAACACTTTTGAGGTTCTGAATGGGTTAAAAGAAAATTTGAGTAAGATTGATGAATCAATCAGCCGAATGAGGTTTGAGGAACTACCATTTAGAAATGTTGACGAGTTTGATTACCCTGAAATAGCAAGAATAATTAATGAAAATAATCCGGATATTATTTGGGTGTCATTAGGGGCGCCAAAACAAGAAATCTTTATGTCAAAGCTCTTGCCTTTTATAAACAAGGGAGTGATGTTCGGTTTTGGAGCAATTTTTAATTTTTATTCAGGTGTTGACAACCAAAGACGTGCTCCAAAACTGTTTTTAAAACTAAAATTAGAATGGCTATATAGGGTGTTAATGGGGGAAAGAAGAATTGGAAAACGAGCATTAGCATATGTTAAGTTACTGCCGGGATTAGTGTTACAAGAATTTAAACAAAAGAACTTATGAAACAACTCATACGCAACGTTAAAATATCGGGAACTGGTTCCTATGTGCCTGAAACAGTTTATACAAACGAGTATCTGGAAACTATTCTTCCAACAGATGCTACATGGGTTTATGAAAATGTCGGTATAAAAGAACGTCACATTGCATCACCAAACCAAGCAACCAGCGATCTGGCTGCTATAGCTGGACAAAGGGCAATTGATGATGCCGGATTAAAGAACGAAGACATTGAACTGATTATTGTTGCAACAGCAACACCCGACCGTAAAGCGCCGTCAACAGCTGCATTTGTTCAACACAAGTTAAAAGCATATAATGCGGCTGCTTTTGATTTGGCTGCAGTTTGTAGCGGTTTTTTGTTTGGGATGTCCGTTGCAACACAATATATTGCATCAGGTGTATATAACAATGTGTTGGTAATTGGTGCTGATACATTCTCGAAAATTACCGATTGGTCAAAAAGAGATGCCGTGTTTTTCGGAGATGGAGCAGGAGCTGCAGTTGTTACATCAGCGAATGCAACAGAAGGTTTTTTAGCATATCGACTCTATACTGAAACCCGTGAAGAAATGTTAGGTTTTACTATTCCTGGAGGAGGATCGGAAATTCCTTTGAATGATGAAAATATGGATAAACAATATTTCCAAATGAATGGAAAAACTGTTTATGCAACTGCAATTAAAGCATTACCCAAAGCGATTAATCAGGTGTTGGAAGATACTGCTTTAAAAATAGAAGACATTGATATCATGATTCCTCATCAACCAAGTATCCGGATTCTTCAAAAAACGGCTGAAATAATTGGACTCCCCATCGATAAGGTGATGACGAACATGGACAAATACGCGAACACATCTGGAGGTACTATCCCTATTTTGTTGGATGAGGTGAATAAATCAGGTAAGCTCAAAAAGGGAGATATTGTTCTGTTTGCAGCTGTTGGCAGTGGTTGGACTTATGGAGCATCAATTATAAAATGGGCTTAGCATTATGATTATTATTACAGGGGCATCCCGAAGCATAGGTAAATATCTTTTTCAGGAGTATTCATCAAAATATCCTGTTGTTGGTACCTATTTCTCTTCGAAACCTGATTTTGATTTGGGAAAGGGCGAGTTGTTCAAAGTTGATATTTCTTCTTATGAATCGGTTTCTTCTTTGTGTGATACAATAAAAGATTCATTGAGTGATATAACATTGATAAACTGTGCCGGGATTTCTTATAATGCTTTTACCCATAAATCAGATCCTGGAGCATGGAAGAAGGTGATTGAAACGAATTTAATGGGTACATATCATACAATAAGGACTTTTTTACCCATTATGAGGGAGCAACAATTTGGCCGGATAATTAATTTTTCTTCGGTTGTAGCTCAAAAAGGCACACAAGGTGTTAGTGCTTATGCTGCTTCAAAGTCTGCATTATGGGGAATGGCAAAATCAATAGCACAAGAGAATGGTAGCATGAATATTACCATTAACAACATAAACCTTGGTTATGTGAAAATTGGAATGGGTGTTGAGCAGGTTCCTGAGCAGTATCAAGAGGCACTAAAAAAACAAATACCAACAGGTGAGTTTTGCGAGCCCGCTGAAATTTTCAAAACTGTGGAGTTTTTAAGAAATAACTCATATATAAACGGTAGCTCAATTGATTTGAGTGGTGGTCTAATTTAGTTAGCATGGATTTAACCTTTGAGAAATTTAATTTTGCCGAAGAACTTCAAAACCAACGGACTCTTTTTGTTGAATGTTTTCCCGAGAACATAGGGACTCCAGTAGAAGGAATAGCACATTACAAGTGGAAATTTCATTCATTTCCGTCGAAAATGGAGCAGAAATCATACGAATATGTGGCTAAAATCGGAGATGATATGGTTGGATATTATGCAGCTCTTCCATACGAATATATAATCGACGGAAAGCCTCATCAGGTGGCGATGGTATGTGATGTGATGACAGGTATTAAGGCCAGAGGGAAAGGGGTTTTTACAAAACTGGGGGTGTATTCGACTGAACAATTTAATGATGAGGGTTTTTCTTTTTCAACAGGCTACCCTATCAGACCCGATGTAATACCGGGACATAAGAAGGCAGGATGGACTTTCCCCTTTCAGATTCCTATGTATGGAAAGTTTATCCGGATGAATGCATTTCTTTCTTCAAAGGGGAAATCATTCTTAATACCTTTTGCCAATATAGCCCTTTTTGGTTACAATATTTTCACCTCAGGGTTTACAAGTGTAGGGTCTAAAGGTTTGTCGATAAAGCAATACAGTTCAAAGCAAATAGAGAAAATTGATGGTTTTGATTTATTCTTTAGCAGTTGGATAAAGGAGCAAAAGATAGCACTCAGTAAAAACACAGCGTTTCTAAAGTGGAGATTAGGTGCACCCGAGAAGGAATATACGATATTAACAATACAAAAAGAAAACAACATAATAGGTTATACTGTTTTAAGAAAAGTTGAGAAATTGGGAGTGCCCTGCCTGGGTATCCTTGATTTTTGTTTGCTTGATAGCTATAAAAGTGCTGCTTCTTTATTAATGAGAAAGGTTATCGATGTCGCTAAAAAAGAGAAAGCAGAGTTGATTTTGATGATGATGATGAAAAATAATGCGGCTAAATATAGACTTTCAAAACTGGGTTTCATAAAAACACCTTATCCATTTTCTTTTATTACGAAATTATTTAACAATGCTCCCAATCAGGACATCATGTTTGACGAAAACAATTGGTCCCTGATGTGGATAGATTCTGACGATTTATGATATTTGACCTCCCAACTATACTACTAGCAGGAGAAGGACTTCATTCAGAGTTCAAAACATCATTCAAGGAAGATGTCATTGAAACGCTTGTAGCTTTTTCGAATGCAAAGGGAGGTACAGTTTACATTGGGATTTCCGATAAGGGTGATGTCTTTGGTGTTAAAATTGGGAAAGAGACTATTCAAAACTGGATAAATGAAGTAAAGAATAAAACAATACCGCAGCTTATACCAGATGTAGAGGTTCGCATTGTCAATGACATAAACATTGTGGCGGTTTCAGTTATGGAATATCCGATTAAGCCCGTTTCAACTCGGGGAAGATATTACAAGCGTGTCGGGAACTCAAATCATTTGTTGTCGGTAAATGAGGTGTCGAATATGCACTTGCAAACGGTCAATTCGAGTTGGGATTATTATCCTCGTCCGGGGAAAACAATGGATGATATTTCTTTAGAGAAGGTTGAGAAGGTAATGGGTATTATTATGCAGCGTAATCCCAATATACATTTTGAATCAGCAGATGAATTTCTCGTTAAAAATGAGCTTATGCTCGGAGATAATAAAATTTCAAATGGATGTTATTTGATGTTTTGCAAAGAAGACAATCTGTTTACAACCATTCAACTTGGTTTTTTCGCTTCCGAAATTGTTATAAAAGATGATGTTACCAATTCAGGAGACATTCTTACACAAGTTGATGAAGTAATGTCTTTTGTCCGGAAACACATTAACAAGGAATTGATTATTACAGATAAGCAAATTGAAAATATCCAACGTTGGCAATATCCGCTTGAAGGCATCAGGGAGCTGGTTCTCAATATGATTATTCATCGTGATTATACATCATCTGCCGATAGCATTGTAAAAATATTTCCCAATCATATTTTATTTTTTAATCCGGGAGGTCTGCCTGAATCAATTACAATTGAACAGTTGTTAACAAATAACTATGTTTCTACTCCCCGAAATCGTCAGATAGCGAAAATCGTAAAAGAAATGGGCTGGATTGAGAAATACGGCACAGGAATAAAACGTGTACGCAATATGTTTGTCGATTATGGATTGAAACAACCCTTATTAGAAATAATCCCGGGAGGATTTGCTGCAACTGTTTTTGCAGAGAATAATGGTTCTGTAGAAAATGTTACAGAAAATGTCGTAGAAAATGTCGTAGAAAATGTCGTAGAAAATGTCGTAGATAACCGATTAAAAAAAATCATAGATTTATTAAAGCGTAATAATAAACTATCAGCACAAGAGTTGTCTGAATATTTTGGTGTCTCGAGCAGAACAATCCAGCGAGATTTGGACAAACTAAAAGAGAATGGTAAACTGGTGCGAATTGGTAGTGAAAAAGGTGGATATTGGGAAATAAATAACTAAAAAAAGAATATGAACATCCTTACTTTCGACATAGAAGAGTGGTTTCACCTCTTAGACAATGAATCCACCAAAACAGTAAACGAGTGGAAAAACTATGACTCCCGTATCCATGAAAACATGGAACGGATTTTCGCGATGCTTGAAAAGCACAATCAAAAGGCAACTTTCTTTTGTTTGGGATGGATCGCCGAGACTTATCCGGAAGTCATCAGAGATATTGTTAACAGAGGATATGAGGTTGGGACACATACCCGCATGCATCAACTGGTATATGAACAATCGCCCAAGGAATTCAACAAAGATGTTGAATTTTCGGTGAAAACACTTGAGGATATCACCGGGCAAAAAGTAAAATACTTCCGTGCTCCCGGATTTTCCATCAGAGAAGATAACAAATGGGCATTTGAGGTGTTGGTGAAAAACGGAATCGAAGTAGATAGCTCGGTATTTCCGGCTCCGCGGGCACATGGTGGATTACCAACTTATAAAGAGCCTGTTCCTTCCTTGTTGAAATACAATGGCATTGAATTGAAAGAACTACCCATTAATTATCATAATGTGTTGGGAGTTCCTGTTATTTTTAGTGGTGGAGGATATTTCAGGTTGTTTTCATATCAACTGATTAAACGATGGACAGCCCAGTCAGGTTATGTGATGAGTTATTTACATCCCCGTGATTTTGATGCGTCGCAACCTATGATTAAAGAGCTTCCGATGATGAGGAGGTGGAAAGCATATGTAGGTTTGACTGGTGCAGAGAAAAAGTTGGATAACTGGCTCACTGATTTTGAGTTTGTAGATGTCAAAACGGCGGTTACGCAGGTTGACTGGAAAGGTGTGCCGGTCGTACAACTATAATCAATAGAAGATTAATTCTTTGATTTAAAATCTTAAGCAAATAAATTATAGAAACATTAGTTACAAAAATGAATAAAACTGCTCTTATCACCGGAATTACTGGTCAGGATGGTGCTTACCTTGCCGAATTGCTTTTAAAAAAAGGTTATACTGTACACGGCATCAAACGCCGTTCGTCTTTGTTTAATACCGATCGGATTGATCATTTGTACCAGGATCCGCACGTGGATAACCGGAGGTTGTTTCTGCATTACGGGGATTTGACGGATTCGATGAATTTAACCCGCATCATCCAGGAAACGCAACCGGATGAGATTTACAACCTGGCGGCGATGAGCCACGTGAAGGTGAGTTTCGATACGCCGGAATATACGGCGAATGCGGATGGTATTGGTACACTGCGTATCCTGGAAGCGGTAAGATTATTGGAACTGACGGAGAAAACCAGGATGTATCAGGCTTCTACTTCGGAGTTATACGGTCTGGTGCAGGAGATTCCTCAAAAAGAAACGACGCCTTTTTACCCGCGTTCTCCGTATGCGGTGGCGAAAATGTATGCGTACTGGATTACGGTGAATTACCGGGAGGCGTATAACATGCATGCCAGCAACGGGATTTTGTTTAACCACGAGTCTCCGCTGCGGGGTGAGACGTTCGTGACGCGCAAGATTACCCGGGCGGCTGCCCGCATCGCCATGGGTATGCAGGTGAAAACGTATTTGGGGAATTTGTCGTCGAAACGGGACTGGGGGCATGCTAAGGATTATGTGGAGGCGATGTGGCTGATCTTGCAACAGGACCAACCGGATGATTATGTGATTGCTACGGGGATTACGACGGAGGTGCGCGAATTTGTGCGCATGGCGTTTGCTGAAATTGGGATAGGTATCGCTTTTAAAGGGGTAGGCATCGAAGAGAAGGGTTATGTTGATACGGTGGATGAGCTTATGTTTGTAGATAGGGTGGGTGCTGAGTTCCTCTCCGCGATTAAAGTCCGCAAGGAGCCTGTGGTGGAAGTGGATCCGGCTTATTTCAGACCTACAGAGGTGGACTTGCTGATTGGGGATGCTTCTAAAGCCAGAACTAAATTGGGCTGGTCTCCAAAATACGACCTCAAAGGGCTGGTGGCGGATATGATGCTGGCGGATGTGAAACTCATGAAGAAAGAAAACTACCTGAAAGAGGGAGGCTATAAGATTTTGAATTATTTTGAGTGATAAATGTCACCAGTCACCAGACTCCGGACGCCGGTCTGGAGACTGGTGACTAATATATAAGAAAATGGAGAAAAACGCTAAAATATACATTGCCGGTCATCTCGGCATGGTGGGTTCGGCTATTAAACGGAATCTGGAATCAAAGGGATTCACGAATTTTGTAACCAGAACTCTGGATGAGTTAAACTTGTTGGTGGAAGCGGATGTGGCCCGTTTCTTCGCGGAAGAAAAACCGGAATATGTGGTGCTGGCTGCTGCTAAAGTGGGTGGCATCGTGGCTAACAATACCTATCGTGCACAGTTTATCTACGAAAATCTGATGATTCAGAATCACGTAATTCATCAGAGTTATCTGCATGGGGTGAAGAAATTGTTGTTCTTGGGGTCGTCCTGTATTTATCCGAGATTGGCTCCGCAACCTATCAAAGAGGAGTATCTGCTTACCGGGATACTGGAGCCAACCAATGAGCCTTATGCCATTGCTAAAATTGCCGGTATCAAAATGTGTGAGTCCTATCATGCGCAATATGGATGCAATTTTATATCCATCATGCCGACTAATCTGTACGGACAAAATGACAATTACGACTTAGAGAAATCGCATGTTTTACCTGCCTTAATACGCAAAATGTTGCTTGGTAAATACCTGATGGAGGATAAAATGGATGCTATCCGTGATGATTTGAATAAATTACCTGTGGAAGGAGTGACAGGGAGTGATTCTGAAGACAATATTCTGCAAATCTTGCAAAAATATGGGGTAAGTAAAAGTATCGACAAAGTGGGTGTTACCCTTTGGGGAACAGGTGCTCCGATGCGGGAGTTCTTGCATGTGGATGATATGGCAGATGCTTCGGTGTTCTTACTCATGCATTATGATGCCCCTGATACACTACCGTCGCATGTGAACGCAGGCTGCGGAGAAGATCTGACAATAAAGGAGCTTGCCGGACTTGTCAAACAAATTGTCGGTTTTGAAGGGAATATCATTTGGGATGAAACCAAGCCCGATGGTACACCCCGCAAACTGTTGGATGTTACCAAACTGTTTGACATGGGCTGGAAGCCATCTGTAAGTTTGGAAGCTGGAATAAAAAGGGTTGTTGGGAATTATGTAAACAAATGAATTGTATCGGGGTCTTACAGTGTTATAATAGAATATTATCCCGGTTTTGCCGGAAAATAAAAAGTTAGTAAATTATGAATATTAATAATTTTAGCAACAAAATTTTACTCATAACATGACCGACATCCCCAACGTCCTGAACTATGGGATGG
>Ga0116159_1003605_pt1 | contig 13681 bp, 11 predicted proteins | sample AD_JPNAS1_MetaG_FD_89878 | JGI IMG/M metagenome (GOLD analysis project Ga0116159, IMG submission 89878) | Active sludge microbial communities of municipal wastewater-treating anaerobic digesters from Japan - AD_JPNAS1_MetaG | ecosystem: Engineered > Bioreactor > Anaerobic > Digestate | place...
GGGGTGGCCATGCAAGTATTCGGCCTACGAAGGGCAGGGCTGATTCTTGCCGGCGTTCTGCTGATCGGATTGGCGATCACTGCGGCCCGCTCGGCGCGTCGGCCCCGAGTGGTGGTTCTTGATGGCCCTGCCGAATCGGACTTGGCGCTCGGGCCGAGCGTGCTCGATCAACCGGCGCCTCGCGCCGAGCCGGATCCTGTAGCTCAGCCAGCCATCATTGTCCACGTGGCCGGCGCAGTGGCGAAACCCGGTGTGTACTCGCTTGAGCCCGGGGCGCGGGTGGCGGACGCGCTGAGCGCGGCCGGCGGAGCGCTGGCGGCGGCCCACACTGATTGCATTAACCTGGCTCTGCCGGTGTGCGATGGGGAACAGGTGTACGTGCCGCCAAGGCAAGAGGGTTCCGCCGCCGGCAGTGACGGAGCGGATTCGCCTGGTGGAGGTGGTCAGCCGCAACCCCGCCAATCTGTTGTTCCTGCCATACCGCCCAACCGCGCCGATATTACACGGTCGGCTCCTGATTCGGTCCGTGCCCCGGTCTCTTCGAACGTCTCCTGCACAGGCTTGATCAACATAAACACTGCGTCTGTAGAGGAATTGCAGGCTTTGCCTGGAGTCGGTCCGGTGCTGGCCCAGCGGATCATCGACTATCGGTCTGCCAATGGGCCTTTCGTCGCCGTCGACGACATAGTGGGCGTGTCCGGCATAGGCCAGGCCAAGCTGGCGAAAATCGCGCCGATGGCGACGGTCAGATAGCCAATGCCCGCGATGGGCGCCGATTCCGTTTGGCCCGCCAGCGCCGGCCGGCTATCTATGGTTGCCCCCGCGTTCGCGGGCTCTCTGGCCGTCGGTCTGCTCTGCGGATACTGGGAGGTTCCCGTTGCCGTGTGGATCTGTGCCTGGGCGGCCTGGATCGCGTTAGCGTCCTGGAACCATCTCGCGCTCAGGCTATCCCCCCGGTACCGCGAACGCATGGTGTTGGCCGCAGTGATGGTAGGAGCCGCCACCATCGGAGCTCTTGACATCATCCGCGTCGACTCGCTGGCGGCCGTGTCGGTTGCCAGATTCGCCGGGCAAGATGTGGTACTGAAAGGTGTTGTAGTATCGAGTCGGGCAGGGGGCCGCTCGCCGGAGGCGGTGATCGCCGCACACTGTGTCGACGCAGATGGATCACTTCATCAGGCGGCAGGCAAGGTCAGGGTGTTTCTCTCACCGGGCGACGCCTCTTGTGGGCTAGCTGAGCGCCTGCGTTACGGCGACATCACGGAAAGCCGGATCCGGCTGGAATTGGCCTCTCGGCCGATGAACCCGGGCGAGCCCGACCTCAGAACGGTCTCTCTTCAGCATGGGGTTCATGCGGTGGCCAATGCGGACCCCGGGTCGGTGCACGTCGTGGGCAGGCGCTGCCTCAACCCTGTGGAGCGCGCTGCAATGTGGGTTCGCGAGGCGATTGTCAGCGCTGCCCGAGCCACGCTCGCCCCCGGTCCGTGCGAGATATTCCTGGCAATGGCGCTTGGCGATTCGAGCGAACTCGACTACGACACTCTGGGGAGCTTCCGGAAGGCCGGGGTATCGCATCTTCTGGCAGCGTCCGGGCTGCATGTCAGCTTGGTTGTGGGCATCGCACTGCAGGCCGCGGCAGCGGCGGGTGTGTCGTCGCGTCGCTCGCCTCTGGTCGGGTTCCTCATCGCGGGTGTATATGCTGTGGCGGCAGGGTTGCGCCCGTCGATAGTGCGTGCGTGGTTGATGTTCGGCTTGTCAGCCGCATCGCGTGCCTGCGGCCGTCGCGCGAGCACGCTGCATGTAGTGTGCGTGTCGGCCACGATCCAGCTCATACTCAACCCGCTGCTTTTGTGGAACGCAGGGTTCCAGATGTCGTACCTGGCGATTGTCGCTCTGTGCTATCTTGCGCCGTGCTTTGCACGGATTGTTCCCGACCGATGGTCGGCCCCGGCGGCGTCCACGCTCCGGACGCTGCTTGCTTCGACGGCGGTCAGCACCGCCCTGTTGCCGATCGTCGCCAACATGACGCTTGAGCTCAGCCTGATCGGACCCATAGCCAACCTAGTTGCTGTGCCCATGGGCCTTGTGGCCATGACGGCCGGTCTGGGCGGGTGCATCGTCTGGCACATCTGGCCGTGGCTGGGGTCTGTCATGAACGCCGGGTCCGAAGCCGCACTTACTGCACTGGCCTCATTCGTTCGTGCCATGGCGTGTGTGCCGTTTTCATCAGTGCCGACGAGGATGCTTTCCGGGTGGGAGGTTGCCGCATACTACGCCTTGCTGGCGTGCGTGTGCGCTATTGGATCCGACCCGTTCAGGCGGCACCGCTTCCGGCGGGCTTCGCGCCGAATCGCGAAGCGCCCAGCTGCAGTAATGTGCGGCGTCGGGATACTCTGCTTCCTTGCCTTCAGGCCAGCGCCGTTCGAAGTCGTCGTGATCCATGTTGGGCAGGGCGATGCGATTTTCGTGTCGGCTCCGGGCGGCGTCAGCATCCTCGTCGACACCGGCACTGCCCATGCCGGCAACAGGCACGTCGTGCCCTATCTCAGGCGGCGCGGAGTCAAGCGACTCGATCTTCTGGTAATCACTCACGAGCATGCCGATCATGCCGGCGGCGCCGGCGCAGTCGCGGGCCTGCTCAGGACAGAATGCATCGCCGTGCCGAGCTGCGCCGACGGCCGGACGTGGGCGGGCATTCTTGGCGAGATCGCTGCGGCTCGCGGCGGCGAGTCGCCCCGTGTTGTTCGCCTGAGCCAAGGCGATGTTATCCGGGTAGGCGAGGTCGCCCTGGAAGTGCTGAACCCTCCGCCGGCGTCAACTGCCGCACCAGACGGTCGGAATATCGACGCAAATGAGAATTCGATGGTGCTGCGCCTTGTGTATCGGGGCTTTTCGATGCTGCTGTGCGCAGATGCCGGGGCGCAATTCGAGCGACGCATTCTCGATGAACCGCCGCACCGAACTTGGCTGACCGCGCAGGTGGTGAAGATAGGTCATCATGGCTCCTCCGGCGCTTCGACGTTCCGGTTTCTTGAGGCCGTACGCGCCGACCTGGCCATCGTGTCGGTTGGCCGCAACGGCTACGGGCACCCCAGCCCGGCTGCGATCGGCCGAATACTCGACACCGGCGCGGAGCTCAGGCGGACTGACACATGCGGCGCTGTTTCGGTAAGCATCGCCCCTCGCCTGGCGGCACAGGCCAAGCGCTCCGAAGTGAGTTATACGGCGCGCGACATGAGGCAAGTGTGGGCGAGGGCCCCGATGTTCAGGAAGGTCTGCAGGTGAACTATGGGAAGACGTGTGCTTGTCTGGCTGGGCTGTCACATAATCGGGTCAGAGCTCCGTGACCTCCAAACTGGGCCGTACAACAGGTCTGCCAGCATTGTCGGGAGGTGCGAAATGTCTGAACTCGCTTTCTGCGGAGATAACTGTAGTTCCTGTCCGAGGCATTCTCGCAATCTGGATGGGGATGCTGAAAGGGCAGGGAGAGTTGCAGAGCTATGGTACAGATGCGGCTGGACTGATACCATAGCATGTTCAGAGGAGATTGCCGAAGAATCGTGAAATTCCGTCGGCAGACAACGACCTTGCCGGTGGTCGGAAGGAGTGAGCGGGTCTCCGTCGAATACGAGTGGTGCGACGCTATTGAGAAAGGGGGGTGTTCCCGCCTGCCTGTTGCAGGCTGGGAAAGCGATTTGAAACGTTTTGCCTCAATACTGCTGATCGCCGTCTTTATCGTCACCACTCTGGCTATCGGTCCGACACTCGCGCAGCAGAAAACGACCGTCACCTTCTGGCACGCTATGGGCGCGCAGCTTGGTAAGACCATCGATATGCTGGTTGAGCAGTTCAACAACGAGAACCCCGACGTATTCGTAAAGGCTGAGTATCAGGGCAACTACGGGGCGTTGAGCCAGAAACTCGTGGGATCCTTGGTGGCTCGCAAGCCTCCGACTGTGGCCCAGGTCTACGGAAACTGGGCGGCTGAGTACATCACCTCGAATGAGCTGGTCCCCATAGAGAAGTTCGTTAAGGGGCCCAACGGCCTTTCGACCCTTGAGATCGACGATATCTGGGAAGGCCTCAGGGCGGGATGCGTATTCGATGGCGTGTGGTACACCATGCCGTTCAACAAGAGCGTCTACGTGTTGGTCTACAACCAGACGGCTCTGAAAGAGGCGGGAATAGCTAAGCCGCCCGCCACCTGGCAGGAGCTGTTGACAGCTGCAAGGGCGCTCACGATCAAGGATGGCGACAAGATAGTCCGATATGGCCTCGGCCTCCGCCCCAACGTCGACTATTTCGCCTGCTTCTTCTTCACTGCGGGAGGAACTTGGCTTGATGCCGGCGGCAAGGTCAATGTCAACTCGCCGGAGGGGGTCAAGGCTCTTCAGTACATGGCGGATCTCCTCAGCAAGTATAAGGTGTCGTACTACGTGCCCGGCTACCTGGATGCTGACTTCGGAGCGGGTAAGGTCGCGATGTACCTCACAACCTCTCCCGGCCTGAGCTACACCGACCAGTCAGTAGCCGGCAAGTTCGAGTGGAGCGCCGCTCCCCTGCCCTACATGGAATCCAAGTTCAAGGCGACCCCAGTTGCTGGAACCGACCTCGCCATCTTCGCGAAAGCTAGCGAAAAGGAGCAGCAGGCTGCATGGAGATTCGTAAAGTGGCTGGTGGAGCCGAGGCAGACCGCCAAGTGGGCGATTGGCACCAGCTACATACCTGTACGCAAGTCCGCCATGCACCTGGAGATCATGAAGCAGTGGTTTGCGCAGCATCCCCGCGAGGAGCAGAGCCTCCAGCAGCTGCGCTACATCAAGTACGATCCGAACATATCTGCCTGGACCAACATAAGGGGAGATATCTCGGAGGCCGTCGAGAAGGTCTTCCTGGGCAAGGCCACGGCCAAAGAGGCTCTGGATGCCGCGGTGGTCAAGGCCAATGCAAGGCTGAAGTAGCCCGACGTCGGGCCTGCGTGGAGCTTGCATGATTAAGAATGCCCGGGGACGTCGAGCGAGTGGTTCAACTCCCCGGGCTTCAACTCTGTGGAGGAGACGTCCAATGCGCATACGGTGCCGCGCCGTCCGCAAGCGCCCTCTGCCGTTGCCCTTTCTTGTAGTGGCTGTGGCACTCGCTGCAGTGCTAGCTCTATCAGTTCCGCAGGCGGCAGTAGCGGAGGCGCCGGGAGGCGGCTACAACTACTATTTCGGGAATCTGCATTCCCATACTTCTTATTCGGACGGAGTGCTCACGCCATCCGACGCATTTCGGCACGCGCGATACGCTGCCAAAATGGATTTCCACGCCGTAACCGATCACGGGTACTACATGCAGGAGGCCACCAACCTGCATCACTGGTTCCTTGCACATGAAGAAGCAGATCAGTTCTACGAACCAGGCAAGTTCGTTACGCTTGTAGGATACGAGTGGACGTTCACCGACGGTCACATGAATGGGTTCGATACACCCCGGGCCGCCTCTCGTGACACGCAGCGTAATCTGACTGCGTTCTTCGAGTTTCTGTCAGAGCATGACGGCATCGGCGTGTTCAATCATCCGAATTACGACATCCAGCCGAACTGGAACGACTTCGAGTATCGGGGGCTCGGCGACAAACAGGTCTCCTTGATCGAGGTGGGCTCGGGCCCATACAGGCACAACGTTACGAATGAGCGTGCCTACAGACGTGCGCTGGACAGGGGATGGCGCGTGGGCGCCGTCAGTAGCCAGGACAACCATCGTGCGGATTGGGGAACGGCCGCCCCCACTCGCACAGGGCTTATTGCGCCGGAGCTCACTCGTGAGGCGGTCTTGTCCGCCATGCGCGACATGCGAACATACGCTACTGAAGACTCCAACGTCCGCGTGCTCTTCGCATCCGGCGATAGTGTGATGGGCGATGAGATCGCGATCACCCCGGATGCTGTCATGTCGGGCAAGTCGGTGGAGTTTCGTGTGTACGTGGCAGACCCCGACGAAGCGGACCGATTGGAAACCGTTCAGATCGTGTCGAACGGGGGAGAGGTAGTGTGGGAGGATGTGCCGGGTCGGGTTCATCCTGGCGGGGCGAACCAGGCGGGCGAGGCAGTCGGGGCATATGAAGCTATCGTGGCCCTTACGCCCAAATCAGCCTACAGCTGGTACTACCTTCGCGCAGTGCAGAGCGACGGCGATGTCATAGTCACCAGCCCCATCTGGGTCACTACAGGAGCCGGCATAGCCGTGTGCGACTTTGCCTGCGTCGATACGGTAGTTCGCTCAGGAGTATCCGCCCGCGTGCGAGCCGAGATCGTCAACAGGAATGAGCAGGCCATATGCGGAGTCACTGCCCTGCTCTACGAGGCGACGCCGTCGGGCAGGCGGTCGGTATCGTCGCAACGCGTTGACCTCGCAGGGTGGGAGGGGACGGACATACGGTTCGACTGGAGCCCTGCCCTGCCCGGTGAGGCCTGGCTGGAGCTGGAGTTGCTCATGCCGGAGTGCGAGGCGCCCCTGGTCTTCCCGGGAGCGCAGGTTCTAGTACGTAAGGCCGACATTCCGCGCGTGCTGATCGACGAGGGCCATAACAATAGGTATACGGGCTACATGGACGGGCTCGTGGCGCTGCTTGCGGCGTCCGACTACAGCCCCCGAGTCGGCGAAGAGCCGATAAGCCCGGAAGTGCTTGCCAAGACCGACATTCTGGTGGTCAACTTGCCGGAGATCGGGTTTGCGCTCAGTCCTACCTCCTTCGAGCAGGATGAGCTGGAGGCCATTGCCGCATTTGTACAGCGAGGAGGGTCCCTGCTTCTTGCGGGCTGGTCGCATGACCCAGACGGAACGCGCACCTCCGAGCAGTTCAACGCGTTGCTCGAGATCATGCAGGCCGCCGTCAGGTTTGTCGATGACGAACTGATGTCGGATGGCTCATCCACCATACACGCCGACTGGGGGTCGAGCGAGGAGAGTAACCGTCCAATCTTCGCATCCGAGGCGTGTCGTCTCGCAATCGAGGATAGCCGAGCAACGGTAGACGTGTTCGCGCGGGCTGCGGACGCCCATGTCTTTGCTGCCGGGCAGCGTGTGGGGAACGGACGCATAGCATGCCTCGGCGCCCCGGTCTACTCATCACTCGATCTCAGAAGGGACTCATACGGGAACTCCGATTTCGCGCTGGCCATCATGGCGTGGCTGAGCAAAGGGGTGTGGACGGCAAATTGAAACCTTCGCATAGTAGGAAATACGCTCGCGATACGGCAGCGGCCTACCTGTACTTGGCGCCGGCTCTGATAATACTCATAGTATTCCACTTTTTCCCGGCCTTCTACGCCCTGTATCTCAGCTTGTTCGACACGAATCTGTTCGGAAGGTGGAACTGGGTGGGCCTGGGCAACTACGCCCAACTCCTCCAGGATCAAGACTTCCTTCGTTCGCTGGCCAACACGGGCAAGTACGTGCTCGGCACAGTCCCGGTGGGCATTGCCCTTGCGCTTGGGATAGCGGCGTTGCTCAATCAGCCAATACGAGGATTGGCGTCATATCGAACAGCCTTCTTCCTCCCATACGTGACACCGGTAGTGGCGATTTCGATCGTGTGGACGTGGATATACAAGGAAGACTCCGCCGGGATGCTGAACGCCGTTCTCTCCTGGTTCGGAATCAGTCCGCAGGCATGGCTGCTGGACCCCAAATGGGCCATGTTCGCCCTTTGCCTGATGAGCATATGGAGGCACCTTGGTTACAACGTCGTGATTTTCCTTGCGGGGTTGCAGAACATACCCGCTGAGTACTACGAGGCCGCTGAGATAGACGGCGCCAGCGGATGGGCCATGTTTTCCAAGATCACGTGGCCGCTGCTCTCACCGACTACGTATTTCATCACCATAATCTCCATCATAGGCTCGTTCCAGGTGTTCACGCAGGTGTATGTACTGTGGCCATCTGCGCTCGGCGGGCCTCTCGGCACTACCCGGGTGGTCGTCAAATACCTGTACGACATGGCATGGGGCTCATACCAGTTCGGGTACGCGTCTGCCATCGGCTACATGCTATTCGCCATAATCTTTGTGCTCACGCTGATCCAACGCAACGTAGCAGGCCGCTATGTGCACTATCAGTAGGCCGCGCGGCGGCCCAGGGGGAGTTGACAATGTCCAAAACGCGCAAGACTGCTCACTTGACCCTAGTGTACATCCTCCTCACGGTGGGCGCGGTGATAATGCTGATGCCCTTCTATTACATGCTCAGCACGTCAGTTAAGGCCCCTGAGGAGTTGTATGTGAATAGACTGGTCTGGTTCCCAAGCAAGATAGTGTGGAAGAACTACGCCGACGCATGGAATGAAGAACCATACTTCCCGCGTTACTTCTTCAACTCGGCATTCATCGCGACAGTCACCACCATCTTGCAGCTCGCGACCTCGGCGCTCGCGGCATATGCTTTTTCCAACATCGATTTCTGGGGTAAGGAGACAGTCTTCATGATCCTGCTGGGGACCATGATGATACCCAGTCAGGTCACTCTGGTGCCGAATTACGCCATCATTGCCCGGCTGGGCTGGATAGATACGTACAAGGCGCTGATAGTGCCCTTCACAGCCAGCGTATTCGGGATATTCATGATGAGGCAGTTCTTCCAGACCATCCCTTTGGAGATGTGGGACGCAGCTCAGATAGACGGATGCTCAAGATTCAGGTACCTATGGGCTGTCATGGTCCCTCTGGCCAGGCCGATCTTTGTGACCAGCGGCCTGTTCACGTTCATCGGCGGCTGGAACAGCTTCCTGTGGCCGCTGATTGTCACCAACTCCGACCATCTCCGCACTATCCAGGTGGGCCTCTCAAGGTTCAACCAGGAGTTCGGCACCCGGCCTGATCTGCTGATGGCTGCATCAACGCTGGCTATCGCTCCGCTTGTGGCGCTGTTCTTCGTAGCCCAGAACCAGTTTATCCAGGGGATAGCCCGAACCGGCTTGAAGAGCTGACAGAGGAGGATTGGATTGAGGCCAGACGTAGCTGCGGCCATGAAGAAAGGATCGACAACCCCGATCTACATCATGTACGGAGAGGATGCGTATTCGCGCGGGCGCAACGTCGACGAACTCGTGGAGCGACTCACATCCATGCGGGGAGGCGCCGACGTCAACGCATTTGACGCGGCGGAGTCCTCCGTAGACGATATTGCATCAGCCGTGATGACCGCCCCCATGTTCGCATCCGCACGCGTAGTTGTCGTCCGGCGGTTCGAGGAGATGTCTGCGGACGATCAGGCCCGCCTCATTCGCACACTGGCTCCGGGCAAGCGTCCGGCGGACCTTCGGGTACCCGATGAGACACACGTGGTAATCGTCTCGTCGTCCAGGGCCGTGCCGCGTAAGGAAGTCAACGCAGCCGGACCCAATGCGGCCGCGTTCGAGTTCAGGCCGGCCCATGCCGGCGATGCCAGGGGTTTTGTGTTCGAGCGCGCCAGGGAGCTGGGCGTCAGGATCGAGCCGGACGCCGTGTCGCTCTTGCTGGAGCTAGCGGGGCTGGACTACGCGGCGATATCTCAGGAGATCGAAAAGCTCATCACCTACCTCGGGCCTGATGGCCGGAGGATAGGCGTCGACGACATCAGGGAGGCTGTGGGCAGGAGTTCGTCTCAGACAATCTTCGACTTTTGCGATGCGGTGATAGACGGCAAGAGCGACCGGGCCATGGGCGCCCTGGCCGATCTGATCCGAAGCGAGCGCGAGGTGCTCTCGATCCAGAGCACACTTGCCACGCAGCTCAGGCGGCTTATGGCTGCCCGAGTCCTGCTCGATGGCGGCAGCACTCAAGATGAGGCTGCAACAACACTGTCTGCCGGCAATTCCAAGATGAAGTGGAGAGAATCTAGAGCGGCGGCACAGGCCTCCCGCCTCACTCAGGCGCAGATAGCGGCGATGCTATCGCGGATCGCCCGGGCCGACCTCGACATCAAGACAGGGGCGATGTCGGAGAAGTTGGCCATGGAAGTACTCGTATCGGACCTATGCGTACAGCAGAAACTCCGGTGACGCTGGTTACCGGAGTATGCAAAAGCCGCTATTCTGCGCGATGTCAACCTCGCCCCGGCAACGACCCCGGGCTACTCAGCCTGGGCCGCCTTGTTCGCCCTGCGCGCCAGTCGCGACTTGCGCCTTGCCGCCTGGTTGGGGTGGATCACGCCCTTCTTCGCCGCGCGGTCCACTGTGCGGAAAGCGCGATTGAGTTCGTCCGCACAGCCCTTAGGATTCGCCTGGCTCACGGCCTCGTTGAACCTGCGAATGGCAGTCTTGACGGAGGACTTGATCGCAGCGTTCCTTGCCGTCCGTACCCTGATGGTCTTGACACGCTTCTTCGCCGACTTGATGTTAGGCATCTTGCGTCACCTCCTCCGCCGCCGGGTTGCACAACAATGATTCTACCATGCACGAAGTACCATTGCAAGCGCGACCGATGGCGTGACGATCAGTGTTGCGCGCCTGCCGGTTGGGCAAGACTATTCCCGATAATGCGCTAGGGAGGTCATTGCTCTTGGATTTTGACCGTTCTTTCGGCTCGGCGTGGCGCCCGTGCCCGAGGCTAGAACATCTGTCGAGAGAAGAGTCGTCGCCGGGAGGCGGTTCGTTCCGAACCGACCTGGCTGTCGAGGCCCACGAAGTGCTCAGGCAGAGTATGGGTCCCGAGATTCCGGGCGTAAACGCCAGAACAGACGAGACTGACTTCGGCTCCATAACCCGGGTGGCGATAACCACTGAACAGGCAGCGAGGGCGCTTGGTAAGGCAATGGGCAACTACATAACCATCGATGCTCCGGAATTGCCCTTGCGCGACCGCGAACTTGAGAGCGAGGTTTCGCAGGCGCTCGCGCGCGAACTGGTCGGCTTGATACGGGCCAATCTGAACAACGTAGATTTCTGGGCGGTACCGGATTTCACTACCCTCATTTGCGGGCTGGGCAACTGGAACGCCACGCCTGACGCCATCGGCCCGCTTGTGGCGGGCAAGGTCATGGTCACGCGCCACGTGTATTCAATGACCCCGCCTGAAAAGAGGGGAGGGCTGAAGTCGGTGGCCGCCATATCCCCAGGGGTCCTGGGGCTTACCGGCATTGAAACGGCCGAGGTAATCCTGGGTGTTGTGGCGCGCGTCCGGCCCAATCTCGTGATCGTGGTCGACGCCCTCGCGGCACGCAGCGTGTCCAGGCTCGGAACCACGATTCAGCTCGGCGATACCGGGATCCAGCCCGGATCGGGGGTGGGGAACAGGAGGTTCGGGATAACTCGGGAGACCCTCGGCGTTCCCGTGATAGCCGTAGGCGTACCTACCGTGGTGCACGCTATGACTATCGTAGCGGATGCACTCAGCATCATGGGGCAGGCGCCGCAAGGCATCAGTCCAGAGCGGCAGGGCGGGCCGCACGGCCTTCGGGACATCACCGGCGGTCCGCAGTTGCCTCCTGCGGTGAGCCAGATGCTCGAGCCCTACCTCGGCACGCTGATCATAACCCCCAAGGAGGTAGATGTCCTGGCCAAGGAGCTATCCGACGTTGTCGCCGGCGGAATCAACTACGCTCTTCATCCTGCCATAGACGAGGAGGAGATATATCAGTATCTGCAGTGACGACCCCGTTCGAACATGAAGCGCCCCGCCGCGAATACCGTGCACGCTCGCGGAATACAGGTGCAAAGAGAAGAGGTGGTCTCTTTGCTCCGGACGGCGGGAAAGTCGGGGCGCAGAGCCTCAAGAGAGATAAGGCGTCGGCGGGAGAGGCGCGCAGCGGCGCACGGAGCCGGCCCGCTCGGGAATCTCTTCATCCTGTACATGGCGATGTGCCTTGTAGCGGTGGGGCTGGCGGTCCATACTCGGATGAGGACCTCGCAGGACGCTGTGGCTGCCACGTCTTCCGGCCAGCTCGGGGCGGGGACTGAAGGGCAGGCTGATCGCGCCCCGCAGTCTCTGCGCGAGATACTGCGTCGGTCGCTGGGCCGGTTTCTGAGCCTGTTTCGGGCACGATCAGGCGATACGAGCGCCTCGCCTGCAGGGTCCGAGAGCGATCGTTTCGATTCCTTAGGCTCACGCCTGCTCAAGGCCATGCTACTGGCCATGGGCGGGCTTGATCCTCGGGATCCCCGCACTTTCCTCCGTGCTGAGCTCCCTGCGATTCTCGGCACGAGGCGCGACACAGCTCTGCCGTCACGCTCCGATGACCTGAGTCGGGGCTTGCCTGCCGCCGATGTCTCACCCGGCGCGCTATCGGGTACGCTTTCGGAGTATGAGGAGCCGGCGCAGGAGCTCGCGGAGGCCGTGCCCGCAGTGCTCGACAGTGCAGCGACCGGTGATGCAGGTTCGCCGGTGTCTGAGCCGATCTCTGCCCAAGCCGCCGCGGGCGCGTCCACTCAGACTCGTACGGCCGGAGTACAATCTGCCAGTTCCGTGGCGTCAAGCCCGCCCGCGACTTCAGCGCAACCCCGCTCGAGCAACCTGACCACGCCGACACCGACACCGACACCGACACCGACGCGCCTTGCCGCGCGCGCGGTTTCGGACACATTGGTTCTTAGGGGATCAGCTCCAAAGGTGGCAGTCATCCACACGCACAGCTCTGAGGCGTACAGGCCGACATCGGGCGCCGACTACTGCTGGGGCAAGCCGGACGGAGTGATCAAGGTCGGCGCAACGCTCGCAGAGGAGCTATCGGGGAAACTGGGAGTGTCAACAGTCCACTCTTCCGCGATCCACGACTATCCGAGCTGGACAAAGAGCTATTCAGCTGCTTACGATACCATGAAGTCCTTGATCAAGTCATACCCTACCGTCGACGTAGTGCTCGACATCCATCGTGATTCGTTGCCGGCGAGCAAGAGCAATCTGAAGGCCGCGACTTGCGACGGAGAAAAGGTCGCCAGAGTGCTCTTTGTCGTGACCGACGATACTTCGGGGCTCGCTCATCCCAACTGGAGGAGAAACTACGAGTTCGCCCTGAAACTCTCCGCCCAGCTTGAAACGATGTACCCTGGCGTCACTCGTGGAGTGGCTATCCACAAGCACGCGCGGTTCAACCAACACCTGCACGATAGGGCAATAATAGTCGAGATAGGAGGGACCAGCAATACAATCGAAGAAGCAAACAGAGCCGCCCGCCTTGTTGCCAGGGCCCTTGCTCGAGTCATCTGAACGCCCGCGAGGCCGGGGGCGTGCCGGAAGGCGCGCCGACGCGGCCGGAGCGGCAGCGATGCTCCTGGTCGGCCTGGCGTTCGTAGTGATCACCGTGCTTGGGACAAGCCTCGCGGGCCGATCCGCCTCGCGATTGGCCGGGGCCGACGACACGTGGTCGATCGTGAGTGCATCCAGCCTTGCCCCAGCAGCCCGTGGAATCCGAGTTGAAGTCTTCGGCCGCTCTATCCGCATCGAGATCGAGCCCTTCGGCGGAGAAGGCGCCCAGTAACTCCACGCAGAAGGTGTGGTATAATGCGTTTTGGAACGCGCTCGATATTTTCGGACGTTGAGGTGTGAATGGACATCGATACCCAGTCTATCAGGAATTTCTGTATCATAGCCCACATAGACCACGGCAAGTCGACCCTCGCCGATCGGATTCTCGAACTCACCGGCTCCATCGACAAACGCGATATGACCAGCCAGGTCCTGGACAAGATGGACCTTGAGCGCGAGCGAGGCATCACTATCAAGCTGAA
>Ga0116159_1003623_pt1 | contig 13622 bp, 10 predicted proteins | sample AD_JPNAS1_MetaG_FD_89878 | JGI IMG/M metagenome (GOLD analysis project Ga0116159, IMG submission 89878) | Active sludge microbial communities of municipal wastewater-treating anaerobic digesters from Japan - AD_JPNAS1_MetaG | ecosystem: Engineered > Bioreactor > Anaerobic > Digestate | place...
GAGAGAGGGGACACGGGAGGGCTTCCGGGAGTGAAATCAGGCAGCGGCACCAATCCCAGTCTATCACGATGGGCGGGGGAGACAACAGCGGCGGGGGAGCGTCGGGCGCGGATCGGCGGCCGAGGGCCGGCGGAGGCGCGATGGCGATTGCGATAGCGATACGGATCAGCGATTAGCGCCGCTCCTCATGGTTCACGAACACCCAGACGACCAACAGGCCGAGCAGGGCGGTGGCGAGCGTGACGAGGAGGCCGTTGCGGAGCATCAAGCGACGGTGGGCGGCGAGCGCGTCGTCGATGGGGGCGAGCGGCAGCGCGAGGCGCAGGACGCCGATCATCCGGCCGCCGTGATGCAGCGGCGTCGCCACGTAGAGCATGCGGGTCCCCAGGGTCTCGCTGGGGCGGACGGCATCGCCGCGACGCTCCAGGATCGCCTGGCGGATTTCCGGCCGGTCGCCATGGTTTCCCATGCGCGCGGGTTCCTCCTCGGAGTCGGCGATGACGGTGCCATCGGGCAGCAGAAGGGTGATGCGGACGCCGGCATCGGCGCCGAGACGCTGGGCGAGGGCTTCGGCGTCGGCCCAGCGGTTCTCCACAAGGACGAGCGGGAGGAGGGGCGTCTTGAGGATTTGGGCCATCGCCAGCAGGCTGTCGGCCTGGCTGCGCTCGTAGAGGCGGCGAATGGGCTGGCCGGCGAAGAAGATCGACCCGACCAGGCAGCCGACCATCACCAGGACGAACAGGCCGAGCAGCGGCCAACGGAGGCGATGGCGTCGGTGTGGGGTCAAGACCGGCATCTCCGGCGGAGGTGGCGTCCGGGGGCGCCACGACAGCGCGCCCCGCCTCGATTGGAAAACCCGGCTACAAATTCATGATAGCCGAGGGGGCGGGCTGAATCGACCTTGACCCCGGGGGGGCGGGCGATCACGAGGAGGAAGAGGAGGGACGAAGTGGGGGGGGGGGGGAAAACGGGAGTTGAAAGGGGCGGAGGGAGTGGCGCAGCATGTTGACTTGATTGGGTCCCACGATCTTTGGTTTCGGGATTGGTCCCTGACGTGACAATGCACGCCGATCCGTCATCGCTCCGCCTGTTTCCGCCGTGTCATGGCGTGCTGGCCGACTTGCAGCGCTGCGGCTGGCGGCCGGCGGACCAACCGTCGGCGCCGCGGCTGGAGTTCCGCACGTATCAGGGGGTTCACGAGGCGCAGTGCGCCGAGGTGGAAAATCCCGCCGGCCGGCGGCTGCTGCTGATCGGTCTGGAGTCGGTGGTGCTGGCGCGGGACGAGGACCTGTTCCCGCGTTTTCTGAATCTGGCGATCGAGACGCGGATGGCGCTGGCGTACGGCGTCGCCGCGAGCCGGGCCGATTGGCTGCTGCTCTTGACGCGGGACCGGATCGATCTCTACCGGCTGCCGGAGGAGACGGCGCTGCAGCAGGCGACGGCGGCGGGCGATTACGATGAGGGGCTGCTGCCGGAACTGGCGGCGCTGGCGCGCACGGAGGTCGATGCGCTGCGGCTGGGGTCGCAGCATCTGCGCGGGGCCGATTCGCTGCGCGGCTGGATCCGGCACTGGGCGCTGCAGCTCGCCTACGCGGTTCAGCTTCCGCCCGACCAGGTGGAGCCGGTGCTCTGGCGCTGGATTCTGATGCTGCAGTGGGTCCGGCGCACCGAACGGAGCGAAGCCAACGGCAGCTGGGGGCTGTATTGCCGGGCGGAGGGTGACCGCTGGGCCGTCGGCTACGACGCGCAGACGGCGTTCGCCGACCTGACCAATGCGCTGAGCCGGTTCGACGAGCTGTTCCATTCCGAGATGTTCCGCTGCGATCTGGAGCTGCTGCTGGGGCGGCTCAATCAGATCGAGGAGACGACGCTGCTGGACCGGCTGCGCGCCGAACTGCTGATGCACAGCCAGGACCGGTTCGAACCGGAGACCGTGGCCTGGCTGTTCACCGATCTGGCGCGCGAGCAGGAGGGGTGGCGGCGCGAGGTGAGCGGCGTGGAGCCGTTGCGCCGGCGGCTGCACCATCAGGGGTGGACGATATACCGGCCGCTGGCGTGCGACGTGGAGCGCCACGGCCTGACGTTTGCGCTGCGTGAGACCGAGCGGCTGGCGCACTACCTGAACAACCAGATGGTTTATGCTCGGCAGCCCGAATCGCCCTCGCCGGCGACGGCGCAGCCCGATCTGTTCAAGCCGGAGATCCGCGGCGTGGGCCCGACGGGCCACCTGGACGACCCGGTCAATTACCTGTTCGAGGAGGCGCTGCGGCTGCGGGGGGTGGAGGCCGAGAGCCGGTTCGGCGTGGGGCTGGTGTTTCTGCTCAAGGCGCTGGCGCTGGGGCAGGAATTCGACTGGCCGTTCTTCGGCGTCGACACGCTCGACGCGTTGTTCCGCGAGGCCGGTTGAGCGGCTGACTCGCGGGTGCGAGGGCGGCAGGAATTTCCGGACACCCCTTGCGGGGATTCGGGGCGTTGGGGTTGGCGACGCAGGGTTCCGGCCCGCGGCCGTCACCCCGCGCTTGATTCCGGCCGATCGTTGCGCGGACTTGGGTATTTGCCCCCTACGGGTCGCCGGTGCAGGAGGGAGGCGAGGGGCGGGAAGGGACGAGGCGAGGGACGAGAGACGAGGGACGGTTTTTCAAGAGAGCCAAAACGGGAAGAGAGGCAAGCGGGGGGCGTTGGGCGGGGTCAGCCGGCGGGTTCGACGATCTCGATCACGCGCGCGGTGCGATTGAGCCGGGGGTTGTTGAGTCTTCTGCGCAGTTCGCCGAGCATCTGGTGGATCAGCGCCGGGTCGAACGACGCCCGCAGATGCGGGACAAACTCCGGTTCGCCCGGCGCGCCAAACACGGCCGCCTCCCCCGCCGCGCCGTCGGGCGATTCCAGCCCGTCCTGGACGGCGTCGCACAGGGCCTGGACGACGCGCGGCTCGAACTGAAGTCCCAGGTTCGCCTCGATCTGTTCGACGATACGCTCGATCGTCAGGCGGGGCCGCCATGGCTGATCGCTGGCCATCGAGTCAAACGCCTCGGCCATCATCAGGACGCGGGCCTCGATCGAGAGTTCGTCGCCGCGCAGGCGGTCGGGGTAGCCGGTGCCGTCGAGCCGTTCGTGGTGATGGCGGATGATCTCGGCGACGTCGCCCCAGGGGAAGCGGAGGTGGCTGATGAGTTCGTAGCCGGCGGCGGCGTGCTCCTCGACGCGCGCGCGTTCGCCGGGGGCGAGCGGGCCGGACTTGCGCAACAGGTCGCGGTCGATGATCTGCTTGCCGACGTCGTGCAGCAGGCCGGCCAGATAGAGGGCCTCGCAGCGGTCGCGGTCCAGCCCGAGGCGGCGGCCGATCTGCGCCGCGAGGGCGGCAACGCGCGCGGAATGGCCGGGGCGATGGTCCTGCTCGGGGCCGTCGATGACGCTGGCGAGGGCGCGGACCGTCTCCAGATAGATGCGGCGCAGCTCGCGATTGAGCCGGCGGGTTTCGTGAAGTTGCCGGTCGAGCCGGCGGCGGGCGCGCGCATCGGTGATGCGCAGGGCCATCACGCCGGCCATCTCGGTCAGCACGTCGGTTTCAAGCGGGGACAGCGGCCGGCCGTTGACGCGCGGCCCGAGCAGGAGCAGGCCGGCGAACTCGTGCCCGCTGGTGAGGGGGACGATCAGTTGGATGTTGCGGCGGCCGATGAGTTCGCGGAAGAGGGGCTCGGCGTCGGCGAGGCCGCCGGGCAGCAGGTGCGGGTGAAACGGCCGGCGGCCGGCGGCCAGCGCGCGGGCCAAGGCCGGCTTGAGCGGGAGGCCCTCGGCCGGGGCGCGGAGGCCCTTGGCCGCGGCGGCGCGCAGCAGCGCCTCGTCCTCATCCCACAGCAGGATCATTCCGGCGCCGACGGCGAACGTGCCGAGGACGCGATAGAGCGATTCGCGCAGGGGCTTGTTCTGGTCGAGCTTTCTCGGCGTGCGCGCCAGCGCGCCGCCCAGTTCGTGGAGCGAAGCGAGATAAAAGGAGAGCAGGCGGGGGTTGAGCGATTCGGGCATGGCTAATTCCAAGGGGAAGGCGAAGTGGCGCGAAAGTTCGGCTCCGGGTTATTGGCCGAGGGCGCGGCGCTGCGTTTCGCGGTCGTGGCGCAGATGCTCGCGCGCCTGGTCATCGGTCGGGAAGAACAGCGCGACGCTGCCCAGGTCGAGGACCTCGAAGATTTCCAGGTTGGTTCCGCCCAGGTGGGTGAAATAGACAAGGCCGCCCTGAAGATGGACCTTTTCGATAATGCCGACAAGGATGGAAATGCCGATGGTATTGATCAGCTCGACCTGCTTGAAGTTGATCAGAATGTATTTGATGCCTTCCTTGAGCAGGGCATCGCAGACCTTGTCGATCCGTTCGCCGGTCAGGGCGTTGAGGTATCCGGTCGGCACGATGACGACATGGTCGGCCTCACGTTGGACGGCAATGGTTAACTGGGTTTCGGGCGATGCCACGTTGGGCTCCTCCATCCTCGGCGTCTGCGACAGCGGGCGACAGCGATCGGCAAATGAGCTCCGGGGGCGGTCCCTTCGCCGGGGGAACGCGCGCCGGTGAGTGAGGCGACCGGGGCCGCCGCGCTCAGGCGTTGGTTGATTCGGCGCGCCGGCCGCGCGGGGCCGGGCGCCGTTTGACGAGCCGCAGCCGGGTGCCCCCGGGGAACGGCTCATAACCCACCTCGTCCATAAAGCGCTGCATCAGGCGGATACCCCAGCCGCGCTTGTTCTCGGTCTCCAGCTTGCGCCGGGCGTTGGGTTCGGGGATGGCGAGGGGGTCGAACTCAGTCCCTTCATTCTGGATCACAACTTCGAGCGCGAGCGGATCGACCGCGAACTGGAGTTCGACCATTTTTTCGGGGCTCGGGCTGTGCTCGATCGCATTGAGCACGCCTTCGAGCACGGCGGTCTTGACCTGGCCGGCGGCGGCGGGATCGAGGCCGGCCTGGAGCGCCACCTTTTCGGCCATCATCGCGGCGATCACTTCGCTCTCGGAACGGGCCGGCAGGCTGAGCTGGCTGATTTCATTTTCGGGCCGCGAGCGCGAGTGGCCGAGGACGATCACGCCGCCGGGGCGGCCGGGCGGAGCCGGGGCGCTTGCCGATTCGCCGGCCGGGTCGGCGGTCTCGTCCGGCGGGAGGTCGGCCGGCGTAGCCGCCGCGGCGGACGGATCGCCGTCGCCGCGCCGCGCCCGTTTCAGCAGGTCGACGAGCAATTCGATCTGCGTCGGACCGGAGGCGAGGATCTGCTCCTGGCGCAGGCGTTCCATCGCCTCGGGGGAGGCCATCTTGCCCACCAGCAACCAGAGGCGGTAGCGACCGGGGCCCATGCGGCGCTCGAAGGCGCGGGCCGCGCCGAGGGCGCGGTCGATCTCCACGCTGGTCAGCACCGAGACGGCGCGCAGGTCGAACAGGAGCCAGACTTCCTCGTGGCTGCGCTGGTATTTGCCGCCGCGATAGCCGTGGGCGTAGTAGACAGGGGGCGCCTGGCGCCGGTGGCGCTCGCTCCAGCCGGCGGGTTGCCATGGGGCGACGCCGAGGATTTCGGGGAGCGGCATCGCGGCGGCGGCCGAAGCGGCCAGCTCGCGCGCTTCGGCCAGCGTCATGCGGCCGGCGGCCTCGCTGAAGTCGGCGAACTGAAAGAGCATCTCCGGCACGCTCTGGCCGCGGAACTCGGCCAGCAGGGCGCGCGCGTCGGGGAAGCGCGCGGCGGCCGGGGGGGCTTCGGGCGCGGGGACCTCGGTCCGCAGCAGGGCGCTCAGCATGCGGAGGCGCTCGGCGGGGAGTGCGTCGGTGTCGGCGCCGGCGGTCAGGTAGAGGTGCGCCCAGTCGGCCAGCAGGGGAATCGCCGGCGCGCCCCAGCGGGCGCCGCGGCGCGTCAACAGGCCGAGCCGGCCGATGCCCTCCAGGATGCGCTCGGCTTCGGCGGGCGAGCAGGGCAGAAACGCCAGGACCTCATCGGCCGAGAGCGGGCGATCCAACTGAACGGCGCGCTGGATCAGGCGCAGGGCGGGCTCGCGCAGATTGAGCCGGACGACATGCTGAAACTGCTGCATCAGCCGGTTGGCCCAATGGCTGCCGCAGGCCAGATCCACATAGGCCAGATGCGCGCGACGGTGGGGATCGTCTTCCTCGGCGCCCGGCTCGACGCTGGCGGCCCAGGCGTGGAGCCACGCGGCGCGTCCGCCCAGGCGGCGGACGACGGGCCGGCAGGCGGGCAGCGGCAGCGCCCAGTTGGCCCGGACGGCCGCCGCGCTGATCAGGGCGAGCGACTCCTCCTCGTTGAGCGGGGGGACGGCCAGCCACTGAAAGGCGTCGGCAGCGGGCCAGTCCTCGGGCGATTCGGGGCCCTCGAGCAGCAGGTCGGCGCCCGCACGGAGGGCCGCGCGCACAAGGGGCATGAGCGCGGCGCGCGCCTCGGGCCATGGCAGGGGGGCAAGGCCATCGACGATCAGCAGGGGCGGGGCCGAGAGGTCGGCGGCGAGGGCCGCCAGCACGGCCTCCCAGCCCAACTCGGCATCATCGGGCGCGGCGGTCAGCGTCAGTTCGGCCAGGCTGTGCAGCTCGGCGCCATGGCAGATGCCGGAGAGGTGCGACGGATCGCGGCGCAGCCAGACGCGCTCGTCGGCCTCGAGCCGGCCCTGGCGGAACAGGGTCTGGCGGATGAGCGCGCGGAGGAGGCTGAGCCAGCCGACGGGGGAGGTGATCGCCAGCGCGCCGGGGGTCGAGCCGCCAGGGGCTTCGGCTTGGAGGAAATAGAACGGGATGGGGGTTTCGCGCGCGGCGAGGTCGAGGGTCAACTGGCGCAGGATCTCGCTGCGGCCGCAGCCGGCGGGACCGGTCAGGCCGAGGGCATCGGGACCGCGGCCGTCGGCGCGGCGCGCCCAGAGGCGCAGGCGCAGCAGCAGATCGCGGCGTCCGGCGAATTCCTCGCGGGGGCGCGCCGCCGTCAGATCCCGCCAGGGGCGAGTGGAATCGGGCATCGCCATCGGCCCCATCGGCTCCTGTCCCGAGCGATCCAGGGTGGCCCCGCCAGCGGTGGGCCTGGCGCGGGCGGCTCCTCCTGGAGTGGGGCGGACCGTTCGGCGCGGTCGCGGACCGGGGTAGCCTCCGCTGCCCGGCGTCGCGGCGCGTCGTTCCGTCGGCCGCCCACCGAGCCTCATCCTGAGAGGATTTCCACTATGCCGCATGAGCCGCGGAGCAGGCCAGTAAATTCACGACAAACCCCCTACGCGCGTCGCGCCGACGGCGCGCGGGGACCGCGGCGCGCCCCGCCCGCGCGCGCTCAGCCGACCTCGGCATCCTCGCCATGGCCGAAGACCTGGATCACCGGCTCGTGGGTGCAGGCCAGCGCGCGGGCCAGCGCGGCTTCGGCCTGGTGGATCAACTGGTCGGCGGAGCTGGCATCGACGCCCCACAGCGAGATGCCCGCGCCGGGCCGAATGCCCATTTCCTCGGCGCCGCCGTGGGCATCGAGGACGTCCTCGACGATCGAGATGAGGCGGAAGGCGACGCGGCGCGCCTCGTGCTCGGAGGTGTGGGGCAACAGCACGGCCCAGACGGCATCGCCGCCATCGAGCCGGAAGCATTCATCGTAGGGGCGGAGAGCGGCGCGGAACTGGTCGCTCAGTTCGGCCTCGGGGAGCGCGACACGTTCGGCTTCGAAAGCGACGCCGACCAGGACCAGACTGAAGCCGTAGCCATGGCGCGCGCAGCGGACCGATTCGACGGCCAGGCGGCGCGCCAGACCGTCGCGTGGGCAGGCGGGCGGGGCGGGCGCCGGCGGGGCGGCGAAGGCTGGGGCCGGCGTTTCGCGGCGGCGCGCCGGTTCCGGATTGCCCGGTACCTGGGCGAGCCGGGCGGCGAGGACCTCGGCCAGCACCTGCATCCAGAGGGGGGCATCGCGCTGCCACTCGGCGGCGGCGTCGCGCGGCTCGTGATCGATCTCGGCCAGCCAGACGCCCATGGCCTCGCCGCGGGAGAGAGGGAACGGGAGGGCGACGCGGCCCGGGCCGCGGAACTCGCCGGCGTAGCGCCGGACGGTGTCGCCCTGCTGGATCATGACGCGCCGCTCACCGAGGGCCAGCGCGCCGATCGCGTGGGCCGGCAGGCGGGTGTCGTGAGCGCGCGGGGAGGGCGCCTGGGCGGCGTCGGCCGGCTCGCGCTCGACCGTCGAGACAAGGACGGGCTCGGCATCGACCGACTCGCGCAGGTAGATGCTCATCGCGTCGAACGGGAGGAGGCCGCCCAGGGCGCGCAGGAATCGCTCGCAGATCGAGCCGGGCTGGTCGGACGACGCCAGCAGGGTCTGAAGCTGGAGGACGAACTCGAGCAGGTGAGTCAGTTCGGAGGACGGCCGGAATTCGGGCTCGTCCGGCTGGCGGGTCGGCGCCGCGGCGCCGGCCGGTTCCGGCGGGGGGATTTCGAGATCCGTGGACGGTTCGTGGTCCGTTTCGCGCGCGGCATCGCCCGCCGCCCGGCGCAGCTCGTGGATCAGCACGACGGGATTCGAGGGGAGGTGGGCGAAGATCGTTTCTTCGTCCAGGCCCTCGGCCAGCAGACGGTCCAGCGCGGCGTGCAGCGACTGAAGCGAGAGGAAGCGGCGGCCGATCCAGCGGCTGGTGAGGCGCGGGTCGGGCGCGCCGGCCGGCGCGAGGCGCTGCATCGCCATGCCGAAGGGGCAGACGTGGCGGTCGGGCGGCGCGGCGGGGTCGATGCCGCAGCCGCGGTTGCAGACCCGTTCCCCCTCGCGCGTCCGGGCCAGCAGGCGGCAGAGCGGGTTTTCGTTGGCCAGGGCGATCTGTTCGAGCCCGGAGCGATGACGGAGGGTGAACGTCGTCAGCTCGGTCAGGCCGACCGGAGGATCGTTGTCGGTTGGATCGGGTTGAGCCGCGCGGAATGCGCCGGAAGCCGGCGTGGAGGCCGGCGCCTTATCCAGAGTCAACATGAGCAGGCACCACGGCAACGGGAACTTGGTGGCGGCGTCGGTCGTGAGCGGCGACCGGGGCCTCCCTGCCAGCGCAGGGTTCAACCAACGGGAACAGCGAGTGCAACAGCGAACGGACGACGGATGAAACGTCATCCGCGAACCCCGACTGAGCGGGCCGGGGTTCCGTGCCCGAATCCATGGTTGGACAGAAGGGCCGGATCTGTCAAGGCCAATACTTGCGATCTGAACAATCAGGCGGGAGGGGTCGAGGACAAGGTGCTCATGAACCTGTCATTCACAACGAGGGAGAAAAATGGCTCGAGAGCCGAGGACGAGGGACGGGGAGCCGAGAGCCGAATTCTGGAGATGGGCCTTCGGGAGCGAGGAAGAGGAGGAGGGAGGAGAGACGAACTTCAGCGGGGGGGGGTGGCGGGAGGGACGGGCTGGCGCTTGACTTTCGCCGGGGCGCGCGGCATCGTTCTTTACTTTAAATTCAACCGGGAACGCGTGGCGCGTGGCTCTCAATATCAAGGCTCTGGTCGAAGGCGCATACACCCATAACGCCTCGGACATTCATGTGGTGCAGGACAGTCCGACGTTCGTGCGGATCGACGGCCACATGCGGCCGGTGTCCAACACGCACGTCACGAAGGAAGACATCGAGGAACTGCTGCGGCAGATCATGCCGGCGGAGGTGAGCGGGGACCTGCAGCAGCGGCGCGGGGCGGATTTTGCGTGGCAGCCCGATGAACGGATGCGGTTCCGCGTGTCGGCGTATTACGAACGCGACCGGCTGCGGCTGGTGATGCGGCTGATCCGGATCCGGATCGCCACGATCGACGACCTGGGCCTGCCCGAGGTGCTCAAGACGATCGCGAGCTGGCATCGCGGCATCACGCTGATGACGGGGGTGACCGGCTCGGGGAAATCGACGACGCTGGCGGCGATGATCGACTACATCAACAGCCGGGAGAGCCGCTGCATCATCACGATCGAGGACCCGATCGAGATGGTGCACACGAACAAGAAGTCGCTGATCAGCCAGCGGGAAGTCGGCCGCGACGTGGAGAGCTTCCGCCACGGGCTGGTGCAGGCGCTGCGCCAGGACCCCGACGTGATTCTGATCGGCGAGATGCGCGACCTGGAGACGATCAGCACGGCGCTGCGGGCCGCCGAAACGGGGCACTACGTCTTTTCCACGATGCACACATCCAATGCGCTGCACACGGTCGAACGCATCCTGTCGGAGTTTTCGGAGGAAGAGCATGCGCTGCTGCGCGACCAACTGGCCAACAACCTGAAGGCGACGATCACGCAGCGGCTGGTGCGGCGCAAGGGGGGCGTGGGGCGCGTCGCCGCGCTGGAGATCATGGTCGTCAACGACATGATCCGCAAGCTGCTGCTGGAGAATCAGATCCCCTCGATCGCGACGGTGATCCGGGAACGGCGCGACGGGAACGTGCTGTTCGACCAGTTCCTGGCCGATCTGGTGCGCAGCGAGACGATCGACGAGGCCGAGGCCTATCAATATGTGGAAGATGAGGCCGCCTTCCGCCGCTACGTGAAGGGCCGGCTGGCGACGGCCGATCGGGGAGGGATCATTGGCTGAGCACATCACCACGACCCCGGCGCGCCTGCGCACCGGCGTGGCCGGACTGGACGAGCTGCTGGGCGGCGGCCTGCTGGCCGGCCGGACGGTGCTGCTGAAGGGTTCGCCCGGTTCGGGCAAGACGACGCTCGGGCTGCAGATGCTGATCGCCGGCGCCACGCAGTTCAATGAACCGGGGATCCTGGTCACGTTCGAGCAGGCCCCCGAGCAGCTTTACGCCGACACGGCCGGGTTCGGCTGGGATCTGCGCCGACTGGGCGAGGAGGGGAAGGTCCAGACGGTCTTCATCGAGCCGGAGGAGATGATCGAGCACCGCGGGCGGCAGGCCAACCGGCTGCTGGTCAACATCGCCGACTGGGTGGACGACTACGGCTGCCGGCGGATCCTGATCGATTCGATCAGCCACCTGAGCACGGTCTTCACCAACGAGGAAGCGCGCGCGGGGTTTCTGAAATTCGTCATGCAGCTCAAGTCGATGGGGCTGACGCCGATCATGACGGCCGAACTGGACGCGCTGCAGGGGCTGATGGGACTGGACGCGTACCTGGTCGACGCCGTGATCCACCTGCATCACGAGGGGGGATCGGTCGGCACGCGCGAGCGGCGCAGCCTGGAGATACTGAAGACGCGCGGGTATCAGCACGTCGGCGGGCGGCATCCGCTGGAGATCGGCCGCGACGGGATCGTCGTGTTCCCCCACACCTACCCGGCGGCGGACGCGGCCGAGGCGGCGGCCGCGGCGCCGGTGGGGGCGGACGCGGCGCCGGTCTCGACGGGGGTCCACGCGCTGGACCTGCTGCTGTCGGGGGGCTACCGGGAGGGCTCGACGGCGCTGATCGCCGGTCTGTCGGGGACGTTCAAGTCGACGCTGGCGGGCCATTTTCTGCTCGGCGGCGGGGGGGAGGCGCCGGCGCCGGGGCTGTGGCTGAGTTTTCATGAGTCGACGGCCGACCTGATCCAGTCGTTCGGCTGGCGCGAGATGGATCTGGCCGGGGCCGTGGAATCGGGGCGGGTGCGGGTGATGGAACTGGCGCCGGGGCAGGAACCGGTCGAGAAGATCTACTATCGCGCGGCGGCGCTGATCGCCGAGCACGGGATCGGCCGCGTGGTGATCGACACGCTCGGCGACCTGACGCTGGGTCTGGGGCGGGCCGAGGAGGCGCGCGAGGCCGAACGCTGGTTCCTGCGCCGGCTGAAGGCGCTGGGGGTGACGACGCTGGCGACGCAGCAACTGGTCAAGGTGACCGGGCGCAACCCGCTGTCGGAGATCGGCGCGGCGGAACTGGCCGACACGATCATTTACCTGGGGCTGGTCGAGATCGAAAGCCGGCTGGAGAAGGTGATGTCGGTGCTGAAACACCGGGGGGGCCCGGTCAGCGGCGACCTGCGCGCGATCGCGTGCGGCGCGGGGGGCTTGCAGGTCAGCGAGCGGTTCGTGGGGCTGTCGGGGCTGCTCGACGGGACGGCGCGCGGGCAGCGCAAGACGCAGATCGAAGAGGTCTTCCAGCCGCTGTACTTCATCCGGGATTTTCTGAAGATGGCCTCGCGGCCGGACCTGGACCCCGCGCGCCGCGGCCAGATGCTGGAGCGTCTGGAGGGGGAAACCAGCCGAGTGATCGCATCGCTGGCGCAGTATTTTGATCTTCCCCTGGGCGAAACCGACACCCGCAAGGATTCAAAGGCATGAGCGCTCGGATCCTGATCATCGACGACGCCGACCACCTGCGCGAAGTGCTGAAGATGACGCTGGAGTTCAGCGACTACGAGGTGGCGGTGGCGACCAATGGGCGCGAGGCGCTCGAGCTGACCCAGACCAGCCGGTTCGATCTGATCTTCTGCGACATCGACATGCCGGTGCTCAACGGCTATGGGTTCGTCGAGGGATACCGCGCGGCGCACGGCGACCAGACGCCGATCATCATGCTGACGGCGGAGGATCAGGCATCGATCAACAAGGCGCTGGCGCTGGGGGCGAACGCCGCGCTGGTCAAGCCGTTTGAGCCGTTTCAGTTGCTGGACGTGGTCAAGGAGCATGTGAAGGAAGGCTAGGGCAGCGGAGATGCGGCCCCGGGGAGCAGGGGGGATGGCCGAATGGGGCGGGTGGCCCAGATTGGGAAGAATTAACTCTGTTTGTCTTATTTTTCTTGCATCCAACGGGCGGATGAAGGAAGATGCCCCTGTCAGTTGCGGGCGGTGCGCAACCGTAAATATTGCGGTGCGGGGCGGGCCGGGGACAGTAAGAACGACGGGGGGGAGCGGCCGGCCGGCGCCGCGCGGCTGACGATAGTTGATCCAACTCTCATTTTTGCAGCGTTCCATGGCCAACATCGTTCCAGTTTCGGACTTGGCGCGGGGCTTGCACAGCAAGCATGCCGGAGGTAGTGAGGATATGACGATCCAGAGCATTTCCACCCGGTCCGGCGAGAGCAGTTCCCCCGACCCGCGCGCGTTGCGGCTGACGATTCTGCGCTACGTGCGCGACCATCCGCGCTCGTTCGCCTCGCTGCAGACGCTGATGGAAAACCTGCCCGAACTGGGCGACCCGCGCCGCGTGCAGTCGGCGCTGGATCACCTCGTCGCCTGCGGTCTGTTGCAGATCTACGGCCCGGAAGACGACGCCGTTTACGTCGCGCTGGACCTGGCGCTGATCGATCAGATTCTCAGCATCATGAACGAACAGTAGGCCATCGCGCCGCAAGCTCCACACCGCCGCTCGCGATCAAGTCAGGCGGTTCGCCCCCGGGGTGGACCGCCTGACTTGCTTTATGCGGCGCGAGTTGGGGACAGGCGGGCGGCCAATCAACACGGCTCGTGCCACCGGAGCCAAAGCGGCGTCGCCAAGCGCTGCGCGCTTTCTGCCGCCGCGCTCCACAAGGGCCTCCTGTTCGAAGGGGGCTATGCGTCAAATCTGAAGGACAGGCCGACTCGCGAACGGGACCAGGATGCGCCGGGGACAGGCGGGCGGCCGATCAACACGGCTCGTGCCACCCGAGCAAAGCGGCGTCGCCAAGCGCTGCGCGCTTTCTGCCGCCGCGCTCCACAAGGGCCTCCTGTTCGAAGGGGGCTATGCGTCAAATCTGAA
>Ga0116159_1003629_pt1 | contig 13597 bp, 12 predicted proteins | sample AD_JPNAS1_MetaG_FD_89878 | JGI IMG/M metagenome (GOLD analysis project Ga0116159, IMG submission 89878) | Active sludge microbial communities of municipal wastewater-treating anaerobic digesters from Japan - AD_JPNAS1_MetaG | ecosystem: Engineered > Bioreactor > Anaerobic > Digestate | place...
AAACCAAAAAACCACTAGTTTCTGTCGTTATGCCGGTTTACAACCCCGGTAAATACTTGGTTGATGCTATCGACAGCATCCTTTCTCAAACTTTTTCCAACTTCGAATTTATCATTGTTGATGACGCCTCTACCGATGGTTCCTGGAAAATTATCAAATCTTTTGCCAAAAAAGACTCCCGGATTATCGCTTTCAAAAATAAAATTAACCTTGGTGTCAGTCTGACTTCCAACATTGCCATTTCTCAGGCTCGGGGCAAATATATTGCCCGGATGGACTCCGATGATGTCTCTACCCCCGACCGTCTCCAAAAACAGGTTGATTTTCTCAAAAACCACCCTCAGACCATCGTTGTCGGTGGTCAGTGCGCTATTGTTGACGAAAACAATCAGGTTGTCGGTTTCAAAAAATTTCCCCTGACTCAAAACCAAATCAAAGACATGATTTTTTGGGCCGTCCCTATTCAACAGGGTTATATGATGGTCAATACTTCCCTTTTGCCCAAAAACTTTACCTGGTATCACCCTTCCAAATTTTCCGCCGAAGAAGTCGACCTTTATTTTAATCTCTTTAAATATGGTGACTTTGCCAACCTTCCCGACAATCTTTATTTTTATCGCAAAATTTCCACCAGTTTATCTCACCAAAATCCCAAAAAAACCTTTTGGATTACTCTCAAAAGCCGTCTTAATGCTGTCAAAAATGGTTTCAATCCCAGTCTTTTGGCTGTTATCATCAATCTTATTCAAATCGGCGTTATCCTTGTTATCCCGACTCAGATTATTATGTCTCTTTGGTATCTCATCCGCGGCATCAGCAAAGTCGACTATTCCCCCCAAAAAAGCATTGCCAAAATCTAACTTTTTGACTTTATCGGTATCTATTGGTAAAATCGCCCAGAATACTAATTTCTACCAAATATGAACAAAGAAAACCTTCGTCAGATTAGTAGCTTAATCGTTGCCGGCAGCATTTTATCTACCCCTATCTCGGCTATCCCGGAACAACCCGTCTCCCGATCTCTCAATTCTACCGAATATGAAACTAGACTAGCTTCTGCCAATATTCAAGCCCGGATTAATTCCCAACCCTTTTCCCACCAAGGTGAATATCTCAACACCCAACTTGGTGAAAGAACTACCTTTACCTGCCGCCGGCTGATTGTCCCCAACAAAGCCTACAATCAACCCTTGACCACTGCCGAACTCAAACGCGTTGAAACCACTTGGGTTGATATGAACATTGATATTCCCGAAAATATGACCGGAGTCATTTTTGCTCATGGTCTTCGTCAGGATGACAAAAAATATGATCACGGCGTTCTTATGACTCTTGCCACCGGTCATTATCAATTCAAAATCCGCAATGGTGAAGTTGTTATTTGGCACCCCCATCAAGAAATTTTCCAAACCCTTGATCTCCACCAACGCATTTTTGAAGAAATTAGACATGGCAATTTTGACATTAACCACCGCCTCGATCTTTTTCAAGTCAGCCCCGATTTAGCCTCTCAAATTCCTTCAGACCTCATTGATAGTTCCAATATCGGAATTGCCAACCCTCCAAAAACCAACTAACACCAACTGGCCCAATTCAAAGTATAATTTTTTAATGAGGGTTAAGCCTTTTTTTACCAACCACATATTGGCTGTCGTCCTTTTTTTTGTCACCCTCTTTTTGTGTCTCCAAAATTTTACTCCCAACACCTTTTTGGTTGGTTGGGACAATCTCATGCCCGAACTTGACATTTGGCTGAATCTCAAAAGGTCATTTTTTGCCGTCTGGCAGACCTATCAAGGCTTAGGCTTAGTCGGCGGTATGGCCCACGCCACCGATCTCATCCGCCAGCTTATTCTTCTCCCCCTTACTTTGGTTCTCCCCGTCAATCTCATTCGCTACTTTTGGCATGTTGCTATGATTTTTTTGGGCACTTTTGGGGTTTATTTTGGACTTATCAAGGTTGCTGCTTTCAAAAAATCCACCGCCTTTATTACCGCCCTTTTTTATCTTCTCAATTTTGGCTCCATCCAAAATTTTTGGGCGCCACTAGAAACCTTTTCTACCTTTTGGGGATTTTTTCCCTGGCTGATTTTTTCTCTTTTAGATTATCTAAACCACCCCACAAAGTTAAAACTTTATAAACTTTTAACTTTAAACTTGCTGGCCATTCCTGCCTTTTATGTCCAAACTGTTTTTATTGTCTACTGTCTAACCTTGGCAATTATATTTATCCTTCATCCTAAATCTTTTCCCCTTTTGGTCAAAATCGCTCTCATCAATTCTTTTTGGCTGCTACCTCTGGCTTATTTTTTCTTTACCAATCTCACCCACCCCACTGCTGGCATTGGCAATTTTATGTCCAACGAAGAAACTTTTTTGCGCAATTTCGCCCGGGGCAAAATCAGCGACTTTCTCCTCCTTCGCGGCTATTATTTTGATTTTCCCAAAAATGAATCCTATTTTATGCAGCCCTGGCGGCAGCATTTTAGTTCACCCCTCATCACTCCCCTGGCTTTCATTTTTGGGCTTATGGTTATCGCTGGGCTTATTATTCTTATTCTCAAACCCCACAAAAAACTTTTCGACAAACTCATTCTTGAACTATTTCTTCTCAGCTGTTTGGCTCTTTTGTCCCAAACCCCCGTCTTCCAACAACTCAATCAATTTATCCGTCAATTTAGTTTAATCGACCAAATTTTCCGCTCTCCTTTTACCAAATTTGTTACCCCCACTGTTTTTACTTTCTCTATTTTACTTGGGTTTTTACTTGAATCTATTACCTCTAAAATTAAACCTATTGTTCTTTCCTCAACTGCTGTTTGCCTTGTTATCATCTCCTTTCCCGCTTTTACTGGCCATTATTTTTCTCCCGATGTCAGAAAAAATATTCCTTCAGAGTATTTTCAGCTGTTCGATTTTTTCAGTACCAAATCCCCCCAAGCCCGAATCGCCAATCTCCCTCAAGGTTCATTTTGGGGTTGGACTAACTATCGCTTTGGCGTCACCGGCTCTGGTTTTATTTGGTATGGTCTCAACCAACCGGTTTTAGACCGGGCTTTTGATGCTTGGAATCTCAAAAACGAACAATATTACTGGCAGCTGACCACCGCTCTCCAAAAAAATGATCCCGACCAGCTCAATCAGCTTTTTAATAAATATGCTATCGAATATGTCATCTACGACAACAATGTTTACTTCCCCGACGACCAAATTTATAACCAAGTTGCTATCAATACCAAAGAAACTCTCTTTGACATGTCACAACGTCAACATCTGACTCAAGTCGCCCAATTTGGCCAAATCACCGTCTACCAAACCGCCTACCCCACCAAACCTTTTGTTATCAATCATCCTGTTTCCGTGTCTCCCTTCGACTTCTCCTATTTCGATCCCGCCTTTAACCAACATCAACATTATCTCAATTCTTCTCCCATCAATCTTGATTATCCTTTTGTAGATCTCTTTACCAACCGTCTGCCTTCGCACCAAAATTTTTCTGTCATTTCTGACGATCAATCTCTTACTCTTATTTCCCGCCAACATTCTTATACCTTTGCCAAAGACCAAGCCGCCAACCTTAAATTTAATTTCTCTCTCCCCAATCAAAATTCTCCTCTTTTGGTTTACAATTTTCCCCAAGCCCAACTTAATCTGGATTATCTAGTTGAAATCAACTATCGCCACCTTTCTGGTCTCCCCGTCCAAATTACTGCTGTTTCCGAAAACACCCGCCACAAATATTTTGATACCAAACTTACCAAATCTCTTACCGATACCACCAGCTGGTTTATCATCCCCGCCCACCAGGACGAAGATTTTCAACCCGGTATCAATCTTATTCTCAACCCTTCACCCATCAAAGAATTCCCCAGCAAAAATCAAATTAACTATATCAAAATATATCCTTTTAATCTTGAATCTCTTATCAACCAATCCGTCACCATCAATCCCGATATTACTCCCAACTCATACCTAATCTATCCCCAATCTTACTCTCCTCATTGGCTGGCTTTCTATTTTCAGGGTCTCAAACCGGTTTTTCTCACCCACCACTCCCTCGCCGACAACTGGGCCAATGCTTGGCAGCTGCCTCCAACCATTTATCCCAGCCGCATTCATTTTTTCTTTTGGCCTCAAATCTTCCAACATCTCGGTCTTGTTATTACTATCACTACTCTAATTTTAAGTCTCAAATCAAAACCCAAGCTTCATTCTCTTAAATCCTAAATCAAGAATCTTAAATCCTTTTAATTATCCCCGCCATTTTCTCTCCCAGCTTCCTAAATTCTTTTTCTTTCCACCCTCTTGTCGTCATTGCCGGTGTCCCAATTCTAATTCCCGACGGTCTAAACGGCCCGGCTTGGTCATGGGGAACCGTATTAGCATTTACCACTATTCCCTGTTTTTCTAGCTCCACTGCCGCTTCCTTGCCTTTTTCCAATCCCACTTCTACCACCATCAAATGATTCTCTGTTCCATAAACCTTTATCCCATTTTTTCTCAACGTTTCTGCCAACACTTTGGCATTTTTAACCACTTGAGCCGCATATTTTTTAAACCCAACACTCCCCGCTTCTCTAAATGCCACTGCCAGCGCCGCAATTTGATTTTCGTGCGGTCCGCCCTGCATTCCCGGAAACACCGCCTTGTCAATTTTTGTTGCCAACATCTCATCTTTTTTTAACCCTTTTTGGGTTACAGCAATAAATGCCCCTCTCGGACCCCGCAAACTTTTGTGAGTTGTGCTCATAATTACATCCGCATATGGCACCGGACTGGGATGGACTCCTGCCACAATCAGTCCAATAATATGTGACACATCAGCCACCAGCCACGCCCCCGCCTTGTCTGCTATCTTGCCAAATCTTTTAAAATCTAAAATATAAGGATAAGCCGTCGTCCCCGCCATAATCATTTTTGGCTTCTCCGCCATCACTAATTTCTCCAATTTATCGTAATCAATCCGCCCGTCCGCTTCTACATCATATTGCACACTCTCAAAAAATTTGCCCGAAAACGTAATTTTGGGATGACCATGGGTCAAATGACCCCCGGCCGACAATTTTAACCCACAAATTTTATCCCCCCGCTCCAGCAAAGCCATTTGAATCGCGCTGTTGGCCGGACTTCCCGAATACGGCTGCACATTCATATGGGGCGTCCCCAACAATTTTTTACCCCTTTCAATCGCCAAATTTTCTATCTTATCAATAAATTCATTCCCTTGATAATACCGCCTTCCCGGATAACCCTCGGCATATTTGTTTGTCAGACAACTTCCCAATGCTGCTAATATTTCCTTTGATACAAAATTTTCACTCGGAATCAGGTGAACCATTTTTTCCTGCCTTTGACATTCTTTTTTGATTAAATTTTGTATTTGCTTGTCCATTTTTAAATTTAAAATTATAACAATCTCGCCTGCTTTTCCCACCTAAACAATTCTCCCAACGATTTTTCCTTGTGCACCCGATAAATAATTTGACTCAACAGCGGCGCCAACGATACTATTTTCATTTTTTTGATTCTTTTTTCTTTTGCTATCGGCACCGAGTCCAACAAAATAACTTTTGACGTCGCGCAATTATCCAAATTTTTGCTTGCCTCCCCGCTTAGCAACGCATGGGTAGCACAAATTATCACTTCCTTGGCCCCAAACTCTTTAACCGTATTTGCTGCCTGACAAATTGATCCTCCGGTATCAATAATATCGTCAATTAACACTGCCGTTTTGCCTTTAACATCACCGACCACATGAGCCACCTCTGACTTATTATGCTCCCGCCTGATTTTGTCAATAATGGCAATTGTTGTTCCCAACAAATCCGCCAATTTATTAGCTCTCTTCACCCCGCCGATATCCGGCGATACCACTACAATATCCTTATATTTTTCTGCCAAAACCTCCTTGGCTATCAACGGATACCCCACCAAATGATCCACTGGAATATCATAAAACCCCTGAATTTGATCCGCGTGCAGATCAATCGTAATCAGCCGGCTCAAACCCGCTACCGTCAACATGTTTGCTAACAATTTGGCTGTTATCGGCTCATGGGACCTGGCTCTCCTATCCTGCCGGGAATAAGCCAACTGAGGACAGATCAAATTAATTCTCTTGGCCGATGACCGTCTTAGGGCATCCATCAAAATCAATGTCTCCATCACAAAATCATTCACCGGCTCGGTCATGGTTTGCAACACAAACACATCCTCCCCTCTCACCTTACTCTCTATCCGGGCATAAATTTCCCCATTGGCAAACTTTTTGATTGTTACCGGGGTCAGCTCAATTTTTAAATTTTTGGCGATTTTTTTTGCCAATTCCGGATGGGAAGTCCCCGCAATTAATCTGATTTTATTCATATAATTTTCCTCCTCCTAAGTATTTTTAATATATTTTCATGAATTATTTCCGGCTTTTCGCTCCCATCCATCACCACCACTTTTCCTTTCATCTTCCTCATCGCCCACCAGTAATTTTTTCTTGACTGCTGCAATTTTTCATATTTTTCAAAAATAGTTTTTTCCTCCCGGCTTTTGTCCAACCTTTCAATTGCCACTTCCGGCGACACATCGATAAAAAAAGTTAAATCAGCTTTTGGCACCACTGACTCGTTTAGTTTCATCATCAATTCTTTTTTGTCCCTGTCGGTATATGCCACTGTCGACAAATAATACCTGTCAGAAATAACTATTTTCCCCTCGTCTATCGCCGGTCCGATGACTTTTTCAAAATGGTCCACTCTGTCGGCTGTAAAACATAACTGCAATGCCAACGGATTCATTTTTTCCTCCCTGTTAACTGTCTTTTCGATCAACTTCCCCACCGCCAGATCCCGGGTATGTTCCTTGGTCAGCACCGCCCCGATTTTGTTTTTTTTCAAATAATCCGCTAGCAACAAAATCTGGGTTCCCTTTCCCGACCCATCAATTCCTTCAAATACAATAAATTTACCTGGTTTCATTTTTTTATTCGACTTTTTAACATGGCTCCGGGAATTGATTTCCACAGCCCGCAGCTCATATCTCCCTCCCAGCAAATCCCCTCAGACACACAACTTGCTCCCGCATTTTCAAAAATAACCGGCGCCTTTTCTTTAACTAATTGCAGCATTTTGTTTGCCACTGCCTGAATTTCCCACTGAGCCCGTCGACAACACCGCAAATTAAAAAAATGTAGCAAAGCTCTAACATTCATTGTCACCACTATTTTAGTTTTCAAAGACTGGGGCTGACAATATCGAGCATCCTCCGCTTTTACCCCCAAATCAATCAATTCATTATAAAGTTTTTGCGTATTTTTAAAATGCTGTCTCACTTTCTTTAAAACCTTTTTATCTCCGTTTACTATTGCCGGCGGAATTACATACTCTGCCTCGCCTCTCTTGACATATCTCCCCGACTGAATCGAATAAGAACAGCCAATTCTATGTCGGATTAATTGAATCTCAGTCACCCGACTTACTCCTTCAATTGCAAAAGTAAAACTGGCATGTTCCAATGTCGAAGTATGTCCTGATGCCATCACCTGTCTAATCAATCTTTCTCTGGTTTCCTTATCAGTTTTTTGTTTAATCTCTTTGGCTCCCACCGCGCTATAACACTGTCTGATTGCCGCCACCACATTCCTCTCTGGGTCGGGGGTAAAACTTAACAAAGTAACTTTTAATTTTGTCTCTCTTGCCATCTTAAAAAATATTAATTTTTAAACCCTGACCCAATTTAGCTTCTTGTCACTCCAAAATCAATCGACTAAAACTAGGTCAAAAAAAATGGCAGGATTTTTTTAACTATCTTATTTTAATTTATTTTAATTCAAACACTACCACCAAAGACTGTCTCACTGTCCCCGATCCCGGCTCTACCGGCGCTCCCCCGCCGCCCAAACCCTCTGCCGCCATCCGATACATCGGATAGACCGAGCTGCTGCCATTTTCAGACACATTTACCACCTTGCCTAATCTCCTTCCAGACACTTTTACCAACATTTCTGCTTTGTCTTTGGCGTCCTTCATTGCCGCTTCATACAAACCTTTTTGGGTTTCACTCACATCATCAAAAGAAAAATTCGGTCCATAAACATTATTCGCCCCGGTCGAAGTCAAAAGTGATGTCAGTTTTGACGCTTTATCCACTTCTCTTAACACAATTTCTACCCCATTACTAATCCGCCATTGTCCCTTCCGGCTTTTTTGCACTCCGCCCTCATAATAAGTCTCTTCTTGTTGAAAAATGCTCAAATTCTGCGTCTTAATATCTTCCTCTTTTATCCCAAAATCTTTAACTGCCGCAATAATTGCCTCCATTTTGCTATTAACATCACTTATGGCTTTATCTTTATCCGAATTGACTGCATCCACTCCGGCATTAAAAGTCGCTATTTGATTTTTTTGGGTTGATTTAGCCTCGCCAGTCACCGTCACTGTCTCCGGCTGCATCCATCTAATCTTTCCCCAATTTATTCTCCCCCAAGGCAACAAAAACACTAATATTAACACTACTACCAGTATCATTACACCTTTATTATTTTCTTTCATACCTTAATTATCCCTTATTTTTAATTTAAATAAATATATCAAAAAACATCAAGTAATATGTCAAATCACATCATCAAGGGCAAAAAGGACATTTCTCTCCGGCATACCAACAGCCACATTTTTTACACTCTTTAAATCCCTCCGGAATCTGGCCTCTTTTAACCTCGCCATTGGCCAAAACATAATAACCAACCTTCTCTCCAAACGACCCCACTATGGTTGTTACCGAGCAGCCAAAACTGGCTTCAGTTCTCACCCCCATCAAACTGCCATACATATAATTTTCTACCTCCCCTCTTATTGTCATTTCAGTATTGTTCATTTCCAACTCCCGGTAACACAGCGAATATAGCCGAAAAATAAAATCTTTATTGTTCACTAATTCCTCTCCCAATTCACTTGCAAAACTCTCGGTATAATTTTCTACTATCCGATCAATTTGGTTTTTTGTCACCTCATTTTTAACCTCACTTATGGCCAGCAAATCAAAAATCTCTCCCAAACTCACTCCTTTTACTTCCACCGGCTGCGCCAGTATCTCCCACTCTGTCATCACTCTTTTCTCTCCCGACAATAAATTTCTCAACTCATTCATTTCTGCCAAATTATTTTTCACCGCCACCCGATTCCAAACCACCTTTTTCCCCTCCCGTCTCCAAAAATCAACACAGTTGCTAGCATATCCCAATTCCTCATTTTTAGGACTAAAATGAACCCACACCGACTCTGACCCTCTCCCTAAACCAGCCTCAATTTTTGTTATCGACTCAACTTCTTCCTCAACCCCACCCCTTTTGGTCAACTCCACCATCTCCTCCCCCGACAACAAGTCCACAATTTTCCCCTTCTCATCCAATCTAAATTTCAAGCTAAATTCCACTAACCCAAAATCTTCCGCTAACTGAGTTTTTAACTCCTGCTCCAAATTTACTCTCCGACAACCACCATCCAATCTTAACAAAAATTTTTCTTCTTTTTCTGGCGAAAAGCCAATTTGTCTTTCTTGTATCATATTTACTCTTAGTTTTGTTACAAACTAATCCCGAAACTTCGGGATGGCGCGAAAGTTTTGGTCTTCTGACTTAGAGATTACTCTCATCACAGTTGCGGCCCAGTGTAGGAATCAAACCTACTTCCCCCGGCATTATCTGCCGCCCCGACTTAATTTACCAGTCGGAGTTTAATTTTTAATTATTTAAAACTGCTTTCAAAAACAAATAATCTGACAGTCTATTAATATAAATCAAAATTCCTTTATCAACCTTACCCACCTTACCATACCCCACTAATCTCCTCTCCGCCCGCCGGCAAACGGTTCTGACCAAATTAAACTCTCTTGCCTTTTTAGTTTCAAAAACCAAAAATTCTTCCACATCTCCCTTATCCATTTTTTTAATCTCTCTTTCCAACCACTCAACCTTATCCTTTACTTTACAACTTGATAAACTTGATGAACTTGACAAACTAGCAATAATTCCCATAATTTCCTTCAAATCCTTGACTATCTTTTTCTCGTCCACCATCATCAATCCCGCCTGAAGTTCATCCAAACTCCCCATCGCCTCCAACAACGGACCGTCTTTGTCCACCATTTTCCCCCCACACCAGCTTTTGCCTCCATCACCTACTTTTGTTGTAATCATGTTAATTTATTACTTAAATTTTTTATATTTTTTATTCTTAAATCCTAAAATTATTTTAAATATTTTGTTTTTATTACTTTAAAACTTTAAAAACTTGACAAACTTTTAACTACATTTAGAGTAGCCACAAAACACATTGGTGCATTTAAAACAACCCTCTTCGGCTCTCAACGGCGAACCGCAGTCCGGACAAGCCCCAAATTTACTCTCCGCCTCCGCCTCATTATTATCTGGTTTAACCAAATCCATTTTCACCGGTATCTCTTTTTCTTCAAACATCGTCAACTGTTGCCCTCGGGAAATCTCCAACAACGATTTCCCCACCGCATCAAACATGCTTAACACTGCCCCATTTCCCATCCCCACCTTTTGACCGCAGGAAATTCCCACCAACTGCTCTGAGATCTCATCCAAGGTCGCTCCGTATTTTAACGCCAGTGACGACAATCTTCCCGTTACTTCTGCTGCTGCCGCCAAATATCCCCCACTTTTCCCCAAAGTCACAAACACCTCTACCGGACCATCATTTTCTTCATAAAAAATTGATGAATAAATACTGCCCACATCACACTTTTTCTTAATCCTGATTCCTTGAGCCACTATCGGCGTTGGTTTTTTCCTCGGTTTATAATCCAAATCATCCTTCGCTTCATCCTTTTTGTCTTTCACTTTTTGCAGCGGCTCAAATGATCTTGATCCTGTCCGATAAATGGTAATCCCCTTAGTTCCCAAAGCGTAAGCCAATCTATAAGCTTTCCGCACATCTTCTACTGTAGCAGTTTCCGGCAAATTAATTGTTTTTGACACCGCGTTGTCGGTAAACTCCTGAAATGCTGCCTGAACTTTGATGTGCCACTCCGGTTCAATCTCCAAAGCGGTTACAAACACCTTTTTTATTTCCTCCGGCACTTCCTCCACTCCGCCAAGCGTTCCTCCGTTTTTTACAATTTTCTCCATCAACTCCTCGCTATAAATTCCTTTGTTTTTTAACTCTTCTACCAATACCGGATTAACGCTATAAAGCGTCTTTCCTTCCACTGTATTTTTTTGAAATCCCAACGAAAATACCGGCTCAATTCCCGAACTCGTATCTGCCAACATACTGATTGTCCCCGTCGGCGCAATCGTGGTGATGGCCATATTTCTCGGCTTATAATCCGTGTTAGCAAACACACTCACGTCCCACAAAGGAAACACTCCTCTGGTTTTAGCCAATTCCACCGACGCTTCCTTGGCTGACTCCGTTACAAACTTCATTATTCTTTTTGCCCAGGCAATTCCTTCCTCCGAATCATATTTCACTCCCAATTTAAACAAAGCATCCGCAAATCCCATCACTCCCACCCCAATTCTCCTGGTCTTGCTCACCATGTCTCTGATTTGTTGCACCGGGAATTCATTAACCTCCACCACATTATCCAAAAAATGCACCGCCTCAAATACTACCCGCTTCAGCTCCTCCCAATCAATATCCTTATCTCTAACTAATTTGGCTAAATTAACGCTTCCCAAGTTACAAGCATCATAAGGCAACAATGGCTGTTCCCCGCAAGGGTTGGTTGCCTCAATCCGACCGACTGTCGGCACCGGATTTGAACTCGGTTCATTCATCCGATCAATAAACACCAACCCCGGATCGCCAAACTGCCACGCCAATCTGGTCACTAAATTGAATACTTTGTAAGCATTCAATTTCATCACCACCTGGTTAGTTCTGGGATTAATCAGCTCATATCCTTCCCCCTCCTGTTTTGCCTCAGCCCAATCATATAATTTCTTAATTCCTTTTTCTGTTTCTCTCAATCTGTCATCCACCCCTCTAATTGCCTCCGCCAGTCTAATTTCTTCCACTGCTTCTTCCGGAATTGAATCGTCTGTCACAAATTTTTTATCCTCTTCCATCCGTTTCATAAAGTCATTTGTCACCGCCAAGGAAATATTAAAATTAGTCAAACTCCATTCATCCAATTTCACCACCGCAAACCTCAACACATCCGGATGGTAAATATTCAACATTCCCATATTAGCTCCCCGTCTCACTCCTCCTTGTTTTATCTGCGCCGTCACATCGTTGTAAGCCTGCATAAAACTCACCGGTCCCACCGTCGTCCCACCGCTCGATTTAATATAATCGCCGCTCGGTCTTAGGTTAGAAAAAGAAAATCCTGTTCCTCCGCCGCTTTTGTGAATCATCGCCATATTTGACATTGTTTCCAAAATTGATTCCATCGAATCCTCTATCGGCAGCACAAAACAGGCCGACAACTGCTGTCTGGCTTTGCCTGCATTTACCAAACACGGCGTATTGGGCAAAAATTTTTGTTCCGCCATCAGCTGATAAAAACCTTTAGCCAACCGCTCTACCTCAGTTTCCGTCTTGCCAAAATTAAGCTCCCCCTTGGCCACATTTATTGCCACCCGCCACAAAATATCTTTTACCTTTTCTGTTGGTTTTCCCTCTTCATTCTTTTGCGAATATCTTGTCTCTGCAATATATCTAGCATTGTCCGACAACTGCGGCTCCATCAGTTCTTGAGTATTAATATTTTGACGCACATCAGTATCTGTCATTATTTTTTTAAATCAATCAATAATTTTTTAAAATCATCAACTTTATTAAAATCCAAATAAACGGTGGCAAACCGGATATAAGCCATTTGATCTATTTTTTTTAACTTTTCCATAATCATTTTTCCGATTTCTTTTGAGGGAATTTCTACTTTCTTCCAATTTAACAGTTTCATCTCAATCTCATCAATAATTTTTTCTCTCTCTTCATCCGTCATCCGCCAACAGGCTTTTTCCATACACCTTTCCAATTTTGCCCGAGAATAATCCTCTATCCGCCCCGATTTTTTGATTACTTTCAAACTTATATTTTCCACTCTCTCGTAAGTCGTAAACCTTTTTTTGCACCCGACACACTCCCGCCGCCTTCTGGTGGCTTTGCTGTCTTCTGCCTCCCGGCTTTCTAAGACATTGCTTTCATCAAAATTACAGTAAGGACACAACATATTTGTATTTTTTATAAACCGCTATCTCTAGCGTCTGAGAATCATCATACACACTACCCGCAGACATATCAAGCTCCAATCACTAGGACAAACCCTCTCAATTATATTTTTTCAGATTATTTTGCGGTGAATTTCCTACCTTTAATCCAAAATCCAATCCCTCTAAATCTCCCTTTGACAAGGGAGTCTTTCTCCTCCCCTCTTGCTTCGCCCGCCGACAAGGTGGGTCAAAGAGGGGTTGGGGGAGATTGTGTTTTACTTTACAAACTTCCAACTCCCCTACCAGCACCACCATAAGAAACATTTTCTCTGTTGGTTGACTGAAGTTGATGGTTGGGTTGGGGTTGTGGTTTGAGTTGTCGGATAGGTTATGGATTGGGTAGGTTTGATAATGGGGTTG
>Ga0116159_1003633_pt1 | contig 13588 bp, 11 predicted proteins | sample AD_JPNAS1_MetaG_FD_89878 | JGI IMG/M metagenome (GOLD analysis project Ga0116159, IMG submission 89878) | Active sludge microbial communities of municipal wastewater-treating anaerobic digesters from Japan - AD_JPNAS1_MetaG | ecosystem: Engineered > Bioreactor > Anaerobic > Digestate | place...
CCGATTTGAATTTGTAGGAGTCGCGCCCTCGCGGCGAATGACTTTGAATGTTTGAATTCTTCGCATGGTATGCAAAGACTTGACTTGTTAGAGACTAAAACGTTTCCCAGTCATCATCGCCTGTCTTGGCCGGTGCGGGCTTGGCCGCACTGGCTTTGGGCGCTGTCGGCTTGACCGGACTGGCTTTGGGCGCGGTCGGCTTGGCCAGGGCAGGCCGCGGTGCAGCAATGGCTTTGGGGGCTGTGCCCAACCTCTTTGGCGCGGCTGCTGCAGGCAACCCGATTGCCTTGGGCCTGACAGGTTGGGTCGGTCGCTGATAGGACAGTTGACTGGGACGGGGTGTGATGTCGCGGCTAGGGCGCTGCGGCAAGGCCTGCATTTGGTTGCCGATCTTGAAAACCGCCACGGCACGCGCCAGTTGGTCGGCCTGATCGCGCAGGCTTGCTGCGGCGGCTGCGCTTTGCTCAACCAGCGCAGCATTTTGCTGCGTCATTTGATCCAGGTCGCCAATGGCCTGATTGATGTCGGAAATGCCCGCACTCTGATCGCCCGAAGCAGCGGTGATATGACCAATCACCTCGGCCACCTGGCGCACCGATTGCACGATGTCGTTCATGGTGACACCGGCATCGGACACCAGTTGCGTGCCGGACGCAACCTTGTCCACCGAGGTGTTGATCAGCATCTTGATTTCCTTGGCTGCTTCGGCGCTGCGCTGGGCCAGGCTGCGCACTTCGCTGGCCACCACTGCAAAGCCCCGGCCCTGCTCACCGGCACGGGCCGCTTCAACAGCGGCATTCAAGGCCAGAATGTTGGTCTGAAACGCAATGCCGTCAATCACGCCAATGATGTCGGCAATCTTGCGGCTGCTGGCATTGATGTCTTCCATGGTGCTGACCACCTGGCGCACCACCTGGCCGCCGCGCTCGGCCACCGATGAAGCCGCGGCAGCCAGTGTGCTGGCCTGGCGCGCATTGTCGGCGCTGATCTGAACGGTTTGCATCAGGTTGCCCATGCTTGATGCCGTGGACTGCAGATTGCCGGAGGTGTGCTCGGTGCGCTGCGCCAGGTCGTTGTTGCCAGCCGCAATTTCGCCGCTGGCGATGGCAATGCTGTCGGTGCTTTGGCGCACCTGACTGACCATCTTCGCAAGCGACGCATTCATGCTGGCCAGTGATTTCATCAATTCACCAAATTCATCAGTGCGGGAAGTGTCGATCTGCATGCTGAGGTCGCCCTGGGCGATTCTGGCGGCCAGATCGCTGGCAGTCACCAGCGGCTGCCGGATCGAGCGAATCAGCCAACTGACGCCTGCCAAAAGGCCTGACACCATTAGCAGCATCAGGCCACTGGCGACAACGACCAGTTCTTTGGAACGCTGGACGTAGGACGCGCGGGTGGCTTCAAAAGCCTGTTCCTGCAGGGTGACGAAATCGCGCTGGGACTTCTGGTAAGCCTCCATGGCAGGCTGGTATAGCGTCGTCACAGTGGTGGCCAGCTCGGCGGGCAAGCCATCGGCACGCTGCTTCATCGCCACTGCGCGGGTTTCCAGCACCCGTTTGCGATGTCCGGCGATGGTTTCAAGCTGGTTACGGTCGGCACCGGTCAAATCTTCTGACTCGATGCTTTTTTGAATGGTGCCAATCTGGGCCGAGGTATCGGCGATAGCGGCTTTCAGACCAGCCTCAACGGCCGGGTCGGCGCTGAGCAGCACCGCCTGCGACCTGGCGGCATTGGTTTGTGTCAAACCGGCCCACTGGAGAGCCAGTTTGACCCGGTTGTTCAGTTTGTCCAAAGTCACCGTACTCTCGGCGCGGTCGTTGGCGGAGCGCACTGCGGTGTAACTGACCACCAGCAGGATACCCAGCACGATCAGGGTGGACGACAGCCACAGCTTGGAAGCAAGGCGAAGGTTTTGCAGGTTCATGAACAACTCCGGTCAACAAGGCTACTGGGCAAATCATGCACAGCACTGGATCTTAGCGCGTCACCAACCCCGCTTCGGCTGGTGTTCTGGCTGTTTGGGCGTTTAAACCGCAAGGCACTCAATCCGTTGTGACTGTACGCCCCGCAAATGCCCGGTCGCCACCCGCTGTGGAGCGATTTCCGCCAACGGCACCAGTACAAATGCACGCTGGTACATGCGCGGGTGCGGCACCATCAAGTCAGCACTGCTGATGCTGGCATTGCCATACAGCAGCAGGTCAAGGTCCAGCGTTCGGGGGGCATGGCGGTAGGGCCGCTGGCGACCCGCCAATTGCTCCAGATGTTGAAGCTGGTGCAGCAACGCATGGGCGCTCAGGCGGGTCATCACAGCCACCACCGCGTTGATGAAATCGGGGCCGCTGGCATCGACCGGCTCGGTGCGGTACAAATGGGAGCGCGCCACCAGTTCAACGTCGGCCAGGCCATCAAACTGGCTGATCGCCCACAACACGGTCTGCCGCGCATCACCCAGATTGGCACCCAGGGCCACGTAGGCCAGCACCGGTGCGGGCCCGTCTTCAGGCGTGGTTGAAACCTGTTGCTGCGTCACAGGGTCGGCGGTGCGATCCAGACGCCGATTCAGGTCTGAGGGCCTGCCGGTGGTGCATCACCCTGCCCGCGGCTGGAACGACGCCTGCGACGGCGTTTTTTCGGTAACTGCGTGCCTTCTTCGGGCGCGGCGATCACATCAAATTGGCCCGACTCTGAGGGTGCGCCCTGGTCAGGCTCTGCCATCAGAGGCAGATTGACTCCCGCCGCAACTGGGGCCTTGTGCACACGCGGTGCCCGTGGTGGCCGACCACGCTGCTGCTGCTCCAGCCGGACTTCATCAACCATGTCGTTGCGCAGGTTGTCGTCAGCCAGGCTGAACTCTTCCCACCAGTCGGCCAGCACTTCGTCGAGCTCGCCGCTTTCTGCCCGCAGGCGCATGAAATCAAACGCCGCCCGAAAACGGGGTTGTTCCACCAGGCCAAACGGCGCGCTGCCGACACGCTTGTCGAAACGCGGCTGCATCAGCCAGATGTCGCGCATGTCACCGGCCAGCTTGCCGCGTCCGGAGACATCGCCGATGCGGGCATGGAACACGTCTTCAATCGCATCCTGCAGCGCCGGGTGCGTCGGCTGCTGGTTTTTGATGCGCTGGGTCCAGCCATCACGCACGTCCGACCACAGCACACAGGCCAGCAAAAAACTCGGTGCCACCGGTTTGCCTTCACCAACCCGGCGATCCGTGTCCTGCAGGGCCGACCTGACAAAGGGCGTATCGGCCCGCTCCACCACCACGTCGAGCAACGGGTAAATGCCCTGCGCCATGCCCAACAACTTGAGCTGCTCAATGGAAGCCAGCGAATGGCCGGTTTGCAGCAGCTTGAGCATTTCGTCAAACAGGCGGCTTTGCGGCACTTCGGCCAGCAACTCACGCGACTTGATCAGCGGCGTAGCGGTTTTTGGGTCAAGCTTGAAACCCAGAGCGTTGAGCTTGGCGGCAAAACGCACCGCCCGAATGAGGCGCACCGGGTCTTCGCGGTAACGTGTGGCAGCGTCGCCAATCATGCGGATGACATGTGCCTTGGCATCGCGCATGCCGTGGTGGTAGTCAACCACGATCTGCGTCTCAGGGTCGTAATACATCGCATTGATGGTGAAGTCGCGGCGCACTGCATCTTCTTCCTGCGGGCCCCAGACGTTGTCGCGCAGCACACGCCCGGTCGAATCGACGGCGTGCTTCATGCCCACCAGATCACTTTTGCTGGTTTTTTCGTTGCCCGCCACCTGTTCCGCAGCGGCGTTGTCCAGGTAGGCGCGAAAGGTAGACACCTCAATCACCTCATGTTCGCGGCCGCGTCCATAGACCACGTGAACGATGCGAAAGCGTCGCCCGATGATGAAGGCGCGGCGAAACAGGGCTTTGACCTGCTCAGGCGTGGCGTTGGTGGCCACATCAAAGTCTTTTGGGGCCAGGCCCAGCATCAGATCACGCACCGCGCCACCGACGATGAAAGCCTCAAAACCGGCACCTTTGAGCGTGCGCAGCACGCCAAGCGCACGCTCATCGACCAGTTGCGGGTTGATGCCGTGCACCTCGGGGCCAATTTCTTCACGTTTGCCAAACGGGCTGCTGGCGGCTGGAGTGGCTCTGCGAAGCAGCTTGTTGATGAATTTCTTGATCATTTTTTGTTGGTCCAGGAAGGCTGGGCTTGAGAGCCATGCCAACCCGGCAATCCCTATTGAAAGAGCTCAAGTATGCGCCAGCCACGGGCTTGCGCGATGGCGCGCAGTTGCGCGTCCGGATTGGTCGCCACCGGGTGGTTGACCCGCTCAAGCAACGGCAGGTCGTTGATGGAGTCAGAGTAAAAAGTGCTGTCAACGTCCTGCCAATCGAGTTGCCGCTCGGCCAGCCACTGCCCGACGCGCGTGACTTTGCCTTCGCGAAACGACGGCGTACCCAGGATTTCGCCATTGAACCAGCCGCTCACCGGGTCGCGCGCCAGATTGACAGCCATCAGGTCGGTGACACCGAAAATCTGCGCAATCGAGCGGGTCACGAATTCATTGGTCGCCGTGACGATGATCACCGCATCGCCCGCCGCCTGGTGCTGCCGAACCAGCGCCAGCGCCTCAGGTTGAATGACTTTTTGCACTACATCGCGCATGAACAGTGCGTGAGCAGCTTCTGATTCTATAGCGCCATAACGGCACAAAGGTTCGGTGGCAAAGCGGATGTACTCCCATATGTTCATGGTGCCAGCCTTGTACTGGGCGTAAAACGCATCGTTGCGGTGGCTGAACTCGGTCGGGTCGTTCCAGCCCAGCGCGGTGGTGAATACACCCCACTCGTAATCGGAGTCGATTGGAATCAGGGTGTCGTCCAGGTCAAAAAGGGCCAGTTTCATGCGTTATTGATCGCTTTACGCGTTGTCCATCATGGTTTTAATGAGCGGAATGGTGATTGCACGCTGGGTTTGCAAGGCGTAAGCATCCATCAGGTCGAGCAGTTCCATCAGGCTTGCCAGGTCCCGGCTAAAGCGCGTCAGCATGAAATCCATCACTTCATCGCTGAGCAACACGCCGCGTGCAGCAGCATTTTGCCGCAACACATCACGCCGCTGGGGTTCATCAAGCGCCTGCAGCGCAAATACATGGCCCCAGCCCAGCCGGGTGCGCAAGTCGTCGCGCAATTTCAGGTCGGTCGGTGGCAGGCTACCCGTTGCCAGCACGTCGATTTGTTGCGTTTGGGCATTGACAAACCAATTGAAAGCCACCTGCTGACGGGCCGCATCGAAGGCCTGCACATCGTCCATCAACACAGCCGACCAACCTGCGTCAAAAGCGGCAGCGGGCACCACAGCGGCATCGAGCCAGCCGACCTGCTGCCCTTGCGCCAACAGTGCCAAGCGAACAGCGTTGAGCAAATGTGTCTTGCCACTGCCAGCGGTGCCCCAGAAGTAAATGGGAACTGACGAACCGGGCCTCGCGCCAGAACCGGTCTGGCCCAGCCAGAGCTTGAGGTGGCCGACCAGGGCAGCGTTACGCCCAATGCAAAAATTATTCAGGCTGGGCCCAGCGGCCAGCCCCAGGTCGAGCACCAGTTGCTTCATGCTCCCGGATGCCTTGAGTTAGGCGCGCCCGAGCGGGCCGCTGGCGGCGCGTCTGGGCAGAGCGAAAGCGACGGCTCCAAACCTGCCTGCGCCATGTTGGACGGCTGAAAGCAGGCCAAGCTGGTGGCATGGCTGCGCCCCGCTGGTTGCAGCAAGCGGCGCGGGGCGACGACGCAGCGGGCGCTTAAGCGCATCTCGGCCCGGCCAACGGGCAAGGCGCAACGGCAGCCGTAACGATTCAGGCGTGTTGCCAGAGCATGGTGTCGGATAGCTCGCGCAGCTCTCGCGCGGTAACGCAAGGCGTAACGGCTCGGTCGTGTTGCCACTGGCTCAATCGGATGGTCACCCGATGGGGGCATCCCATCGAAGCTGAAAAAATCAATATTCATGAGGACTTACCGATGAAAACAGGCGGTCAACGCAGGAATCTAGGATGCTGCGTCCCGGTACAACGCACTGCCAAGGTAAGCAGCCCTGAGTCGGCGCATCGCCACCAGCAGCACGGCACTGAGTGGCAATGCCATCAGCACGCCGACAAAGCCAAACAACTGCCCAAATGCCAGCAGCGCAAAAATCACTGCCAGCGGGTGCAAGCCAATGCGCTCACCGACCAGCCGGGGCGTCAAAAAGAAACTCTCGATGATCTGGCCCAGGCCGTAAACCACCGCCACCATCACCAGCGCGCTGACATGGCCCGACAGGGCGGCAAACTCCAGCGACCCCGCCAGCAATGCCATGACCAGGCCCAAGCCAAAGCCGACATAGGGGATGGCCACCGCCAGACCGGTAAAGACACCAATCGGCAAGGCCAAATTCAGCCCGAACAGCGCCAACCCGGCGCTGTAATAGACCGCCAGCACCAGCATCACCAGCAATTGACCACGCAGGTACTGGCCGAGCACGCCATCGGCTTCCCGGGTGAAACTGTCAACGGCCACGCGCAGCCGGGGTGGCACCAGTGCCAGCAGCAGGTTGATGAAGCGCTGCCAGTCCATCAGCAGGTAAAACAGCACCACCGGAATCAACACCGCGTTGCCCAGCACGGACAGGGCCACGCTGCCGCCGAGCTTGGCTGAAGCCAGCAAGCGGCCCAGAGTGTCCTGGAAGTTGGCCGACAGGTGCTCGGTGGCAAAGGCCTTGAGTCCGGCCAGGTCCAGCGACATGTGCAGGCCAAACTGCGTCAGGAAGGGGTGCAAAAAGCTGTTTAGCCGGTCCAGCAACGGCGGCACTTGCTCGCGCAGCAGTGGCAATTGGTTGACCAGAATGGGCACCACCAGCAGCAGCAGCGCTAGCAGCAGCAGCAAAAACACGATTTCAACCAGCGCCACCGCCAACACGCGCGGCAGACGGTTGCCGCCGAGCCGGTTGAGCCAATCGACCACCGGGGTCAGCGCATAAGCCAGGATGGCGGCCACCACAAAGGGTGTCAGCACCGGTGCCAGCAGCCACAGCGCCACCACCAAAGCCAGCAGCAATGCGATCCAGGCGCCAACTCGTTTTTGGGTGAAAGTAAATTGCATTGCAATGGCCAAAAGCCAGGTCCATCAAACAAAGTTCCAGCCGCGACCAGCTAGTCAGCTTGTGCCACAACTAAAATCAGGTCAAATTCTATCGGGCTTGTCGCTTTGCAACGATCCGACCGGCACCTGGTCCCACCCCATCACCGTTTGACCCATCCCATGACATCTTCTCCCACCCCACCCGTCGCACTGTCCTACAAAGACTCTGGCGTTGACATTGATGCTGGCGATGCGTTGGTGGAGCGCATCAAGCCGTTTGCAAGAAAGACCATGCGCGAAGGCGTGCTGGCAGGCATTGGCGGCTTTGGCGCACTGTTCGAACTGCCCAAACGTTACCAGCAACCGGTGTTGGTCAGCGGTACCGACGGGGTTGGCACCAAGCTCAAGCTGGCATTTGACTGGCAAATGCACGACACCGTCGGCATTGACCTGGTCGCCATGAGCGTCAATGACGTGCTGGTGCAAGGGGCCAAGCCGCTGTTTTTCCTTGACTACTTTGCTTGCGGCAAGCTCGATGTCGATACCGCCGCCGCCGTCATCGCAGGCATTGCGCGCGGTTGCGAGTTGTCGGGCTGTGCACTGATTGGTGGTGAAACCGCCGAGATGCCCGGCATGTACCCGGCTGGGGAATACGACCTGGCAGGTTTTGCCGTCGGTGCGGTGGAAAAGTCCAAAATTCTGACCGGGGCCGACGTCAGGCCGGGTGACGTGGTGCTGGGCCTGGCAAGCAGCGGTGTGCATTCCAACGGTTTTAGCCTGGTGCGGAAATGCATTGAGCGGGCCCAGGCCACTGACACGATTCCCGATACTTTGGACGGCAAACCGTTTCGCCATGCCGTGATGGAACCAACCCGCCTGTATGTCAAGAATTTGCTGGCCGCGCTGGCAGCCCACCCGATCAAGGCGCTGGCCCACATCACCGGCGGTGGCCTGCTGGAAAACATTCCGCGCGTGCTGCCAGAAGGCACCTCAGCGCACCTGAAAAAGGGCAGTTGGCCACAGACCGAGTTGTTTGCCTGGCTGCAAAAGACCGCCGGCATTGACGACTTCGAGATGAATCGCACCTTCAACAATGGCATCGGCATGGTGCTGGTGATTGATGCGACCGAGGCCGCCTCCTGCGCCGCCACCTTGCGCTCTGCAGGTGAAGTTGTTTATGAAATCGGGGTGATTGCTGCGAGTGATGAGGCCGCCAGGGTGCTGGTGCGGTAGTCTGGCGGCAAGCTTTGGGGTTGTTTCCGCCCCGCTTGATGCTTTGTATTTAATAGCTGCCAACGCATATTCCATAAGGGCTGCAAGTAGTTTTCGCTTAAAAAAATGCGATGGGCCAAGGCAACGCTACCCGGCGCAAAACTCCGGGCCGCATCTGGATGCCGGGTTATTTCAGCCTGGTTTTCAACAGATTGCTGGTGCTTTTGGCTTTTTGGCTTTTTGGCTTTTTGGCTTTTTGGCTTTTTGGCTTTTTGGCCCAGGCGGCCATGACAGGTTCTGCGTCAAGGCACTTAGGATGTGGTCAGAAATAACTTCCCCTATTTGCACTGGCGGATTTGGGCGCACAGCGTCGTTGCAAGACGCTTGTTTAGCCAGTTGCACGGCGCGTCTTGCGCCTGGCCGTGCATCCCAACTCCTTGGTGCAAAACGGGGAGTTATTCCCGACCACATCCTTAGGCCCTGTCTGGCAGTTACATCAGCAGATGTTCCCCGGCGTTGTCGCCACCGAGGGTCACGTAGTTGACCTTGCGGATGTCCATCAGCTTTTTGCCGCCCGAGTAGCTGATGGAGCTTTGCACGTCCTGCTCCATCTCGATCAATGTGCCAGCCAGTTTGCCCTTGATGGGTTCCAGAATGCGCTTGCCTTCAACGTGTTTGTACTCGCCCTTGTTGAAGTCACTGGCCGAGCCGTAGTATTCCTTGTACAGCTTGCCATCGACCTCCACCGTCTGGCCGGGGCTTTCTTCGTGACCGGCAAACAGCGAGCCGATCATCACCATGGTCGCGCCAAAACGCACGCTTTTGGCAATGTCGCCATGGTCGCGAATGCCGCCATCGGCAATGATGGGCTTGGTCGCCACCCGGGCACACCATTTCAGCGCGCTCAGTTGCCAGCCACCGGTGCCAAAGCCGGTTTTCAGCTTGGTGATGCAGACCTTGCCAGGGCCAATGCCGACCTTGGTGGCATCGGCACCCCAGTTTTCCAGGTCAATCACGGCCTCTGGCGTGGCCACATTGCCGGCGATGATGAAGGTGCCGGGGATCTTTTCACGCAGGTAACCGATCATGTTTTTCACGCTGTCGGCATGCCCATGGGCAATGTCGATGGTGATGTAATCGGGGGCCAGGCCCAGCGCCACCAGTTGGTCCACCGCGTCATAGTCCGGCTTCTTCACGCCCAGCGAGATCGATGCATACAGGCCGCGCGCCGCCATGTCCTTGACAAACCGCACGTTATCAAGGTCAAAGCGGTGCATCACATAGAAGTAGCCGTTTTGCGCCAGCCAGACACAAATGGCCTCGCTGACCACGGTTTTCATGTTGGCTGGCACCACCGGAATGCGAAAGCGCCGCGGGCCAAAGTCAACCCCCGCATCACACTCCGAGCGGCTTTCCACCCGGCATTTGCGTGGCAGCAGCAAAATATTGTCGTAGTCAAAAATTTCCATGTTCCAGCGCCTTTCTGAGGTTTGATACAAGAGCGCTTGGATGGCAACCGGCGCAAAAAAACCGGGCTGCAATTGCTTGGGCCCGGTGCCTGATTCTATCGGGTTCGTCCATCCGGGTCAGTCTTTATCTTCTGCCGGGCAAGCAGACAGTGCGGCGGTCAGAATCCGGCCCTTGGCGTCCTGCACCCAGCCCGCTAGCCGCAGCCGACCCGCCTGGGCGCTGTTCGGAAAGCTCATGGCACGCGTTTCGCTGAAACTCAAACGATCCTGATTCGATAGCTGCTCGCGCTTATCCCATAAGGGCTGCAGTGCATTTCTGACCAAATATCTGGGAACCGGTGAAGCCTCTGTACCGCTCGGCAGTGCTTCCAGCAAAACCACCCAGCCGGTCGGTGGCAAGGCCAGCGAGGCGCTTTGCGGCACGCTCAGCGAGATCAACACGCCGATGTAATTGCCAACCGCCGTGCCATGCGCCAGACGCAAGGCCGCCCCTGGCCAGGCCGTGACGGCGCTTGCCTGATGGTCTTGCGTGGCGGGGCGCAGACGCTGCAGCTCGGCCAGCCGCGCCAGCGCATCACTGCTGCTGGCTGCTGCCAGCGCCGCATCGTCGCCCTGGCTGCCCGGCACGATCCAGTCCAATGCCAGCGCATCAGGTGGGGCCGTTGGCGTGGCCGGGTCGCGCCAGCAGGCTGCGCAGTCAGCATTGATGAAGCGCTCGAACAGCACGCCGGGCGCGGGCTGACCGTCATTGCTGCAGGCGCTCTGGCTGTGCGCCAGCGGAGATGCCAGAGCCGCCAGTAGCAAGCAGCCGGTCAGCGCCCATGGTCGGGTGGGCCATGGTCGCCGCTTCAAGCCAAAGCCGTGTTCTACAAGCCAGCCGACGGACAGCGCCCACGGTCTAGTGGCGCGCATTTGCAAAGTGGGGGTCATCGGTCGCCTTTCTACAATCAAGCCATGCTTTCTACCATGCCCCCCAACGCCCCGGATGCCGGCCTGCTGCAAAACCTTAACCCTGAGCAGTTTGCCGCCGTCACCCTGCCGAACGAACACGCGCTGATCCTCGCTGGCGCCGGTTCCGGCAAAACCAGGGTGCTGACCACCCGCATTGCCTGGCTGCTGCAAAACGGCCAGGCGACGCCGGGCGGCATTCTGGCGCTGACCTTTACCAACAAGGCCGCCAAGGAGATGATGACACGCCTGTCAAGCATGCTGCCCCTGAACGTGCGCGGCATGTGGATTGGCACTTTTCACGGCCTGTGCAACCGGTTTTTGCGGGCACATTACAAGTTGGCCAATCTGCCGCAGAGCTTTCAGATTCTCGACACGCAAGACCAACTCTCCAGCATCAAGCGCCTATACAAGCAGTTTGCCATTGACGACGAACGCTACCCGGCCAAACAGATGCAATGGTTCATCAGCGCCTGCAAGGAGGACGGCCAGCGGCCCAACATGGTGGTGGCCAAAGACCCCGAGACGCGCAAAAAGGTCGAAATCTACCAACTCTACGAGGAGCAATGCCAGCGCGAAGGGGTGGTCGATTTTGGCGAACTGATGTTGCGCAGCTATGAACTGCTGCGCGATAACGACCCGATCCGCGAGCACTACCAGCGCCGCTTCAGGCACATCCTGATCGACGAGTTTCAAGACACCAGCAAACTGCAATATGCCTGGATCAAGATGCTGGCTGGCACCGGCGCGCACGGCAGTGTTGATGGGGCATTTGCGCCGACTGGCTGCGTGCTGGCGGTGGGCGACGATGACCAGAGCATTTACGCCTTTCGCGGCGCACGGGTGGGCAACATGGCCGACTTTGCGCGTGAATTTGGTGTGCGCCACCAGATCAAGCTGGAAGAAAACTACCGCAGCGGCAGCAACATCCTCGACAGCGCCAACGCGCTGATCAGCCACAACAGCAAGCGCTTGGGCAAAAACCTGCGCACCGCTCAGGGTCCGGGTGAGCCGGTGCGGGTGTTTGAGGCGAGCAGCGACTTTCTTGAAGCCAACTGGATGGTCGATGAAATGAAGCAGTTGCTGCGCGAAGGCCATGCGCGCAAGGAAATCGCCGTGCTGTACCGCTCCAATGCCCAAAGCCGGGTGATTGAAACTGCGCTGTTCAACGCCGCCATGCCTTACAAGGTCTATGGTGGCCTGCGGTTTTTTGAGCGGGCTGAAATCAAGAACGCGCTGGCCTACCTGCGCCTGCTGGAAAACCCGCGCGACGACACCAGCTTTTTGCGCTCGGTCAACTTTCCGCCACGCGGCATTGGCGCACGCAGCCTGGAGCAGTTGCAAGACCTGGCGCGTGACACCGGTTGCGCCCTGAGCGATGCGGTCAGTGGCCTGGGTGGCAAGGCCGGCCACAACATCGGCGCATTTCTGGCAGGCATTGACGTGCTGCGCGAGCAAACGCAGGGCCTGAGCCTGCGTGACATCATTGCCGCCACACTGGAGCACAGCGGCCTGATCGCCCATTACAAGGCTGACCGCGAGGGTGCCGACCGGGTTGAAAACCTGGAAGAACTGGTCAACGCTGCCGAAAGCTTTGTATCCATTGAAGGTTTTGGCCGGGACGCGGTCGCCTTGCCGGTCGATGAATTGGGCAATGCCCTGACCCAGTCGCCCGCCTCGCAGGGGCTCGACCTGAATCAGCCGCTACAGGACCTGCCAGCGCCCGATGCTGCCACTGGCGAAACCCTGTCGCCGCTGGCGGCTTTTTTGACCCACGCGGCGCTGGAAGCCGGCGACAACCAGGCACAAGCCGGGCAGGATGCGATTCAGCTCATGACCGTGCACGCCAGCAAGGGGCTGGAATTTGACTGTGTCTTCATCACCGGCATGGAGGAAGGCCTGTTCCCGCATGAAAACTCGATGACTGACCGTGACAGCCTGGAAGAAGAACGCCGTCTGATGTACGTGGCCATCACCCGCGCCCGCGCCCGCCTGTACCTGAGCCATTCACAAACCCGCATGCTGCACGGCCAGACCCGCTACAACATGAAGAGCCGGTTTTTTGACGAACTGCCCGAAGAGGCGCTGAAGTGGATCACGCCCAGGCAGTCCGGCTTTGGTAACCGGCCAGGCCACTCCGGGTCTGGATTTGCTTCAGGTTCAGGAGCTGCCAGCGCTTACATGACAAGGGCTACAAGCCAATTTGGTACGAATTCTTCAGGGCATTCAGCGCCTGTGATGCCAACCCGCAAGGAGTCTGGCGGCCACAGCTTCAAGGTCGGTCAAAAGCTGTTCCACACCAAATTTGGCGAAGGCACGGTGTTGATGCTGGAGGGCAGTGGCGACGATGCCCGTGCCCAGATCAACTTCCCGCGCCACGGTGTCAAGTGGCTGGCGCTCAGCGTGGCCAAGCTGTCGCCAGTGCCTTGAACCTGGATTGCCCAGGCAATCGAGCTGATTGCATTTCAAGATCAGTCGTGGCCAGGCATCGTGGCGCAGACATGGCAAACGCAAGGCGAGATAACAACGGCCTGGCTCCTTTGGCAATGCAATGAGCAGCGAACCTGGCGCACGCCCCAGGTATCCCGACAATCTCAATGCCACAGGCTGACCGCCCGGCGCAAACCTGGCTGGCAGATTGGCCCACCAATGTGGCCAAACGTGTCGCAACCAGCGACACATGACCTGGCGCGAGCGCGCGGTGCCTGGCCGCTGGCATCGCCTGTCAGCAAGCGGCATGGTTGCGGCGCGTTCAAACGCGGCTAAGGATGTGGTCAGAAATAACTTCCCCTATTTGCACCGGCGGATTTGGGCGCACAGCGTCGTTGCGAGACGCTTGTTTAGCCAGTTGCACGGCGCGTCTCGCGCCTAGCCG
>Ga0116159_1003637_pt1 | contig 13581 bp, 8 predicted proteins | sample AD_JPNAS1_MetaG_FD_89878 | JGI IMG/M metagenome (GOLD analysis project Ga0116159, IMG submission 89878) | Active sludge microbial communities of municipal wastewater-treating anaerobic digesters from Japan - AD_JPNAS1_MetaG | ecosystem: Engineered > Bioreactor > Anaerobic > Digestate | place...
AAAGGGCTGGAGGGCTGGCTTTTTGACCTTACTGCCCCCAGCTACGGTGCTTTTCTGAAATACGCAGACAGCAGAGAGCTCCGCGAAGAAATGTACCGGGCCTATATGGGCAGGGGCCTCGAAGGTGAATTCAACAACCAGCCCATCATCAGGGATATTGTCAATGCCCGCCTCGAAATGGCCCGCTTATTCGGCTATCCCGACTATGCCTCCTATGTGCTGCGCAGAAGGATGACTAAAAATCCCGAGACCGTTTACGGCCTGCTGGATCAGCTCAGGGAAGCCTATTTGCCTCTGGGACAAAGAGAACTTTCGGCTCTTCAGGGTTTTGCCCTGGGATACGAGAAAAATTTCATTGAGCTGGAAGCCTGGGATTGGTCGTATTATTCCCAAAAACTTAAAGACCTGCAATTTGATCTCAACGATGAAATGCTCAAACCTTATTTCAAACTGGATAATGTCATCGAAGGAGTGTTCGGCCTGGCCACCAAATTATACGGTCTCAGTTTCAAGAAAAACAATAAGATCCAGGTTTGGCATGAGGAGGTAACCGCCTACGAAGTCTTCGACAAGGACGGCTCTTTCCTTGCCGTTCTCTATACCGATTTTCATCCCAGAGCAAGCAAACGCTCGGGGGCTTGGATGAGCGATATTAAAGCACAGCGCAAAATTAAAAACAAAGATATCCGGCCCCATATCACATTGAGCACCAATTTTACTCCTTCCACCTCCGAAAAGCCCTCTCTCCTCACTTTTGATGAGGTGACCACCTTTCTCCATGAATTTGGTCACGCCTTGCACGGAATGCTCTCCAATACCACCTATGCCTCGCTGGCAGGCACCAATGTTTACCGGGATTTTGTGGAACTGCCCTCACAAATAATGGAAAATTGGGGCACTAAGCAAGAATTCCTGAATACTTTCGCTGTTCATTACCAAAGCGGAGAGCAGATTCCTGCCGAATTGATCGAAAAAATAATTGCCGCCGACAATTTCAACGTAGGATATGCTTGTTTGCGCCAGTTGAGTTTCGGCTATCTGGACATGGCCTGGCACAGTCTACAAAAACCCTTCGACGGGGATGTACGTCAATTCGAAAACCAAGCCTGGAGCTCTGTTATTCTGCTTCCCCAACCCGGGGAGGCTTGCATGAGCACCAGCTTCAATCATATTTTCTCCGGAGGCTATGCCGCCGGTTATTACGGATATAAATGGGCAGAAGTACTTGATGCCGACGCCTTTGAATACTTTACCGAAAACGATGTCTTCGATACCGAGCGTGCTGCTTCGTTCCGGGAGAACATTCTTTCCAAAGGAGGCACCGAAGACCCCATGGAACTGTATTTAAAATTCAGAGGTCGTGAACCCCGTATTGATGCTTTACTTAAACGCAACGGAATAAAATAAATGAACGAAAAACAAGCCTTACTTGATAAACGGTACATGCGCATGGCCTTGATCTGGGCCGAAAATTCCTACTGTAAGCGCAGACAGGTTGGCGCTCTGATGGTAAAAGACAAACGTATTATCTCCGACGGTTATAACGGCACCCCTTCGGGTTTCGAAAATATATGCGAAGACAGTGAAGGCAATACCAAGGCTTACGTTTTGCACGCGGAAGCCAATGCTATAACCAAGGTGGCCCGTTCGCATAACAGCAGCCAAGGGGCAACCATTTATGTTACTGCCTGTCCTTGTATAGATTGTGCCAAATTAATCATTCAGGCAGGTATCGTAAGGGTGGTCTACGGCGAACCCTACCATGCCGAAGACGGCCTGAATCTCTTGCTGCGAGCAGGCATCGATGTTTGCTTTTGCGATAAAAGCCTGCTTTAATTAACTATTTAATAAATCCTGGCAATGAAAAACCGGTATCAACTGTTTCTTATCGTATTTCTTTCCGTACTGATCGGTATAACCATAGGTAATTTTGTTTCTCTCAGGCAACAAAGTAAAAGTATTCCCTCTCTGGTTAATTTTAATAAGCTGGACGCCCTGCTCCACCTCGTTTCGTCAAAATACGTAGACGATATCAACGAAAAAGAACTCATAGAAGGTCTGATTCCCAAAGTTTTATTGGAATTAGACCCTCATTCGGTCTACATTACGGCAGAAGAAATGGAAAAAGCCAACGAAGACATTGAGGGTTCATTCAGCGGAGTGGGCATACAATTCAATATACGGGAAGATACCATACGAGTGGTTGCCGTCATCACGGGCGGCCCTGCCGAACAAGCGGGCCTCAGAGCGGGCGATATGATTGTCAGCATTAACGACAGCAGTTTTGTGGGGCCGAGCATCACCAACGATCGAGTAATGAAAACCCTGAGAGGCGAAAAAAACACAAAAGTCAAAGTGGGTATACGCAGAAGAAACGCCGCACAGGAGCTCAGCTACAATCTTACGCGAGACGATATCCCTGTAAACAGCATCGATGCTTCTTACAAGATCGGCGAAAACATTGCTTACATTAAACTCGGTAAATTTACCAGATCCACCTACAACGAGTTTTTGTCTGTTATCAGCAAAATGCAGGCACAAGACAATTGCGACCGCGTTATTCTCGACCTCAGGGGCAATCCCGGGGGTTTAATGGGCCCTGCCCTGGCTATTCTGAACGAATTTCTTCCCCGAAACAGTCTGATGCTGTACGTCGAAGGCAAGGCATACAAAAGAGAAGAGAGTTTTTCCGATGGCAGAGGCTCTTGTCAGAATACTCCAATTATTGTACTGATGGATGAATGGGCTGCCTCTTCGAGCGAGATCGTAGCCGGAGCCATACAAGACAACGACAGGGGATACATTGTCGGCCGCAGGTCATATGGGAAAGGTTTGGTCCAGCAACAAATTCCATTCAGGGACGGTTCTGCCGTCCGTTTAACGGTTGCGCATTACTACGTACCTTCGGGACGTAATATCCAAAAACCTTTCGAGAAGGGTGATTTCAAAGATTACGAAATGGATTTGATTAATCGCTATCTACGGGGAGAATTCGACTCCCGCGACAGTATCCGATTGAGCGACAGCCTTGTTTATAAAACCAAAGGAGGACGTCCGGTTTACGGCGGAGGAGGCATTATGCCCGATTTCTTCGTGCCCTTAGACACCACTGGAGGCAGTGAATGGTACAATACTGTGTTCAACCAAATTTTCCCCTATAATTTCGCAGCTAGTTACGCAGATCATCATCGCGAGCAATTATTGACTTTTAAAACTCCTGCCGCTTTAAAGGCTTATCTGCAAGAGCAAAGGGTCTTCGAAAACTTTGTCGACTATACGGTAGCCCAAGGCATTCCAAAAAAACCGCAAGAAATCTCCGAATCCAAGGATTTGGCCGCTGATCAGATTTACGCTTATATAGCGCGTAATATTCTGGGAGAAGATGCCTTCTGGATGATTCTGCAAGAAAAAGATCCCACGCTCAACAAGGCTGTTTCGCTTATTCAAAATCTGGGGACTAACGTTCCTCTTGACCATACTAGGTAAGTCCGTTAAATAGAGATGGAAAATCCGTCCGTGCAAAAAGAAAAGCTAAGAAAGACTCTGTGCTTACTTACAAAACAACAAGACCCCGCAGTGCTTGATAAAGAATCCAGGCTTATTTGCAACAAGCTGGAAGGGAGTCCTGAGTTTAAAGAAGCCCAAAACCTTTTGTTGTATTATTCCTTGCCCGACGAAGTGAGTACTCTGGAATTGATCCAACGCTGGTACAAACACAAAAACATTCTGCTCCCTATAGTCGTAGACGAAAGCACCATGGTCTTGCGTCTATATACCGGAAAAAACACTTTGCAACTGAATCGCTGGGGTATAGCCGAACCCACCGGAGAAGATTTCTTGACTTACGACGAGATTGACCTGGCCGTTATTCCCGGTGTGGCATTCGATAAACAAGGCTATAGATTGGGACGGGGTAAAGCATATTACGACCGTTTTTTGGGCCGGCTTCACTGTCCTGTGTTCGGCTTGTGTTTTGCCCACCGCTATCTCAGGAACCTACCCGTTGAAGCCTGGGACGTCCCGGTTCAACGAGTGGTAAGCAGCATTTGAAGTTTTTGATTATGGATGCCCACTCAACTATTTTGCTTTATTCCCCTTTTTAGCAGCTCCTCCCTTTTTAACAGCTACCTGACGGTTGCCGGTGGGGCTTTCTTTTTTGTATTTCTTTAATTCCTTTTCGAGATCTGCAATTTTTAGTTCCTGGTTTTGTATGGTGGTCAATAAAGAATTTAATTCCTCGTTCCCCACCGATGAGGGGAACTGGGCGTTCACTCGCTCCATAAAGTCGCTCAGCACATTCATATAGTTTATAAAAGCTTCAAAGGGACTCTCGTAGGGGCTGAAGTAACGATACAAACCACCATCCGAAAAACTCTTTGTGCTCATATAATAAAAATGGTCGCTGGTCTGCAGGTAATTCCAGTCCAGATGCAAGCGGCGGTCTTTGCTCATCCGCACTCTTTCGGCCACGCTATAGAGCTTATTGAAAGCCTCCTGCTGAAGGTCGTTCCCCAACCAGGCGCTCAAATCTCTCTCTTCGTCTGTCCAGGAGGTGGGGTTAGGAACACTGATAGGGCCTGTTGCTTTTACCAGACTACTCACTTCGGAAGGTGTTGAGAACCCGATCCCTTTTTCAAAAGCGAACTTGGGCAGAGCCTTGAGAAACTCAAAAATGCCACTTTCCTTAGGTTGGAGGTTCCCGAAGGTTTCATAATTCATAAACAAATTGATAACCTGCTCTTTCTCCGGCGTTTTTTGAATCCAGTCGATAAACTTTTCGGCCACCAATGGGTACTCGCTCCAATTGTAATTGGAAAAACGGAAAGCGATATCGTCGCTCAGCTTATCGTTCTTCAACAAAAGCTTCAGGTTGGGGTTTAAAGCACTGTGGTAGACAAAATTGGGGCTTTTCCACCCGAGCACAGCTTTGGCTCCCTCAGCGATAACGGTTTTGTAACCCATGGAATAGATCATTTCTCCTAAATCGTCGGAATAGATCAATTCGGTGTTTCTAAAAGTCTTGGGCTTTTGGCCAAATAAGACCTCTATGCGTTTGCGGTGTTGCGTGACCTGATTTTTAAATTCCTTTTCATCTACGATGGAAGACAGAGAATGAGCGTAGGTCTCACTCAGAAATTCGACTGCTCCGGTTTTGGCTAATTTCCGAAAACTTTCGATGACTTCGGGGGCGTGTTGCTCCAATTGATCCAGAGCTACACCCGAAATGGAAAAAGCTACCCGGAATTTTCCTTCGCTCGACTGAATCAAGTCGTAGATAATCTGATTGGCCGGCAAAAAGGAATTGGCAGCAATTCGCTGAAGTATTTGCTCGTTGATGAAATCGTCGTAATAATAATGATCTGCACCTATGTCAAAAAAGCGATATCGTTTAAGACGAAAAGGCTGGTGAATCTGGAAGTAAAAACAAATCGTTTTCATAAGGCTTTATTTAATGATTACTTTATTCCTAACAGACGGTCGTAAATGGCTCTGACCTTTTTCCCGGCATACTCCCATTTGATCTCGTCCACTTCATTTTTGCCCTGAATCTTTAAGAATTCATGCATGGCAGGATTGGTGATTATTGAATAGATGGCATCGGCCATGGCATCAATATCCCAATAGTCGGTTTTAATGGCATAATTTAAGATTTCGGCACAACCGGATTGTTTCGAAATAATAGAAGGGACTCCTACCTGCATGGCTTCGAGCGGAGATATCCCAAAAGGCTCTGATACGGAAGGCATTACGTAAACATCACTCGATTTTAGCATTCTGTAAACCTGATTGCCTTTCAAAAAGCCCGGGAAATGAAACTTATCTGCAATTCCCCTCTTGGCCACCAGTTTTATCATGTCTTCCATCATGTCACCGCTACCCGCCATTACAAAGCGGACCCCGGAGGTTTTCTGTAAAACGCGGCTGGCAGCTTCGACAAAATACTCCGGCCCCTTCTGCATGGTGATCCTACCCAGGAAAGTGACAATCTTTTGATTTGTATGTCTTTCCGGTTGAATTTCCTCTATCGTTTTGCTTACTGGCTCAACAGCGTTATGAACGGCAGACACCTTGCGGGGATCCTGATGGTATTTACTAATCACAGTTTCTCTGGTCAGATTACTGACGCAAATAATGTGATCTGCGTGATCCATGCCGTTTTTTTCTATGCCGTAGACCTGTGGATTGACATTGCCCCGGCTGCGGTCGAAATCGGTGGCATGAACGTGGATGACCAAGGGTTTACCGCTGATGTTTTTGGCATGAATGCCTGCAGAATAGGTGAGCCAATCGTGCGAATGGATTATATCGTGTTGCTCGGTACGGGCAATAACCCCTGCACAAATGGAATAGTTGTTGATCTCTTCCATCAGATTGTCGGGGTAACGTCCGGAAAACTCGATACAACCCAAGTCGTTAGTGTATAAATACCTGAAATCGGCATAGATATGATCCCTCATATTGTAATAGTCCTGAGGACTCATATAAGAACCGAAACGACTTTCCAGGTGTTCCCAAGAAACATCTCTCCAAACCACCGGCGTGTTACAGGCTCCGATAATTTTGACGAAACTCTGGTCCTCGTCTCCGTGAGGTTTGGGAATGACAAAAACAAGATCCATATCTTCTTGCATGGCCATTCCTTTGGTCAATCCATAACTGGCCGTTCCTAAACCGCCCAGAATATGTGGAGGGAATTCCCAGCCAAACATAAGTGCTCTCATCCTTGTGTGGTATTAGCTGACATTACTTTAATTATTTGTTTTATCCGGAGTATCTCCGCAACACTCATGGCAAAGGAGACTGCTCCTCTGCCCCAGTAGGGAGGATTTCCGTCGTACAGTTCCGAAATAGTGCCTATGCCTCTGTCAGTCAGATCATCTTCAAAGCCATAAATAATGCGTTCTGCAAAGTTTAACCCGCGAATTTTATGAACTTTGAGGTAAGCTTCAACATATGGACCGATCAGCCAGGCCCAGGCTGTCCCCTGATGATATGCCCAGGTCCTGCGACTTTCGGATCCCTGGAATATAGGATTATAACCCAAACTCTTAGGGCTGAGTGTTCGTAAGCCCTTAGGTGTGAGTAATTCCTTGGTGACGATGTCGAGTACCTGTTTTTTTTGCATCTTGTCCAAAGGTGAAAAATCGAGCGAGACTGCAAAAATCTGATTAGGACGAACGCTCCAATCTATCGTCTGCCCGTCCACAAAATCGTACAAATAACCGAAATCGTTGCGGAATACTTCTACAAAAGAGACTCCGGCCTTCTGTGCAAGTTCCGAGTATTTGGCTTGTAATTTCGCCTTGCCGGCCAGGGCGGCCATTTCTGAGGCAAAGCAAAGGGCGTTATACCACAAAGCATTGAATTCAACCAAATAACCGGTTCTCGGCACCAGAGGTTTGCCGTACATCGTGGAATTCATCCAGCTGACAGGTTGCTCTTTGCCGTTGGTAAAGAGCAATCCGTTATTGTGCAAAATAAGCTTATCGTGCTTTTGACCGATTATAAAATCCAGCGCATCAAACAGCAATTTATTGTATTTTCCGGCGCATTTTTCCGTGCCCTGATCTTTGGCGTATTGTTGAAGAGCCCATATCATCCACAACAAGACATCCGGTGCATCTATTTCAGTAATTGCACAATCGATTGGTTTGTGTTCCATAAAGTTTCGCAACCCTTTTTCGCCGGTTTCCATTATGGCATCAAATAAACCGGGATCCTCCGCTGCGAGGGTACAACCGGGAAGAGAAACAAACATATCCCTTGCCCGGCATTCAAACCAGGGGTAACCTGCCAGCAGGTAACGCTGTCCGTCGGGATGTTTGTTGTAAAACTGGTAAGCCGCGTTTTTCAGGCTGTTGGTAAAACTGTTTCTGGGTGTACGAATTGACTTTTCTTCCTCAAACATCTTCTGCATAGTTGCAGGCTGGATAGCTGAAATACCCGCCGAAAAATATATGCTTTCGTCTTTTTTAATAGGCAATTCAAAATAACCCGGAACAAACAAGTCCTCTTTGAAATCATAGCCTCTTTCCTGCTCTTTCAAATATTCTATATTCCTGTACCAGTCGGGAGAATAGTGAAATTCATTTTCTGCGGACAATTGCATATGCAACTCGGGATAACCATTGTAAAGACAAAGTTTAATCCCGTTATCCACAAGTTGATATTCTTTATTTGCATAATTGTTTTCCTTACACAGGTCATTAATGCTGCGAAAAGCCAAAAAAGGTCTCAGCCTGAGTTTGGTGGGAGAATGCGCTTCGAGTAAAGTATATTTTATCAGTATGCGGTTCTCGTGCGAAACAAATATTTTTTCCTTAGAAAGAATTACACCTCCCACACGGTAAATAGTCGAAGGATTGGAATCGCATTCAAATTCGCGAATGTATTTATGTCCCTGAGGGCTGTAATTGTCTCCTTCGTATTTGTGCAAACCAAGGTTGAATTCTGCTCCGTGTTGAATGACGGTCGTATCCAGAGAAGAAATCAGCACGTGATTTTTCCCGTCCAGCTCAGGAACGGGAATCACCAACAAACCATGATATTTCCTGGTATTACAGTCGACTATGGTCGAATAGCTGTAGGCTCCCGATTTGTTGGTTTGCAGCAACTCTTTGGTCAACGATTGCTGTAAGTTGACCATTAGGGCTTTGTCAAATTTCAAATAGGTCATAACAGTACATGTTTTGCTTATTGCGATTAATAACCTGCATTAGTAACAAATCCTGTGTACTTATGCAAAAAAACGATAGACGAAGATAAGTTTTTTTTGGGAATTACAAGCGACAAGATCCTAAATAAAGAGCAAAAAGAATATGTTTTACATCATCTTTTAGCCTGTTTTTGGCCGGTTTGCTCTTTATGGCGGGGATTTTGTTGACAATTGCAGAATTTTAGTACTTTTGCATTCTCATTTTATACATTTACTCACGACACTCCGCACTATGGAAAAACGACAAAAAGAACTCAATCTTTCCGAACTTCTGGTGCTTTTGTTCAAAAGTATCGGCAATTTGATCAAGTGGCTGTGGAATCTTTTTATACAAGCTTTGCGCTTGAGCTACCGAAAAAAATGGATTGTTCTGGCATCTATTGTGGCCGGACTTGCATGGGGATATTTTGCTTCCACACCCGATAAACAGATACATAAAGCGTCCATCACGCTAAAAACCGTCATTAAAGGGAGTCCATACAGCAAAGATTTTATTAAAACATTGAATGCCGATTGCGGGAAAAAAGACAAGAGCAATTTTGCAAAAAAACTGAATATCTCCGAAGATGAAGCCAAAAAAATTGTCTCCCTAAAATCTTTCTATCTAGTTGACATCAGTACTGATGGTATTATTGACCAGGTCGATTACAAAGAAAGTTTTAAAGGTGACACAGTCAACACTTGGAGTGGTAATTACTTATACGTTGAAATTTTATCCAAAGATGAAACACTATTTCCTACAATAAGGGAAGGCATCGTCTACGCATTGAACAATGATGCATCTGTGCAAAAAGAGAAAGCCTTCATGAATATGCAACATTCCGACTGGATTTCTATGCTTGATGAAGAATTGGAAAAGATCAAGGAATTACAATCAAAAATGTTTGCAGAAGACGTAAGCAACATCACTTCTCTGAGTTTAAGACAAAAGCCCAAACAACAATGGTCCGATCCCAACGTAATGACTGTGTTGGGCGAAACAAAAATGCAAATGTTTACCCAAGACAAAGTTCGCTCCATGGAGGCTATAAATAGTCATAAGCGTGCGATTAAAGAACTTGACGAAGGCGCCATACGCGTAGAATTACCCATTTTATACCTGGGAGTGACAAATCCCCGGTACAAAGTGATGATCGTGCGAGCTTTCCTATGCTATCTTTTGGGCCTGGGACTCTGCGCTTACCTGGAAAACCGTAAAAGGATCATTGCTTTTCTGGAAGCATAACAACCATCCGGACTGCCCAGATCATTTCACTGGAAAACCGAAAGTTAAGGACAATTGTAGTTGGCAGAAACCTGCTGAAAAAAGGTACTACAGACCCAAAGATTTCATTATCTTCTTAAATTTTTCTTCGGCCAACTTGCATTTGGCGGGATATTCAGAGTGCGATTTCAACACATCGCGTACTTCGATGTAAAATTTAATCTTAGGTTCCGTACCCGAAGGACGTATAGACACCTTTGTTCCGTCCAGGCTGAAGTATTGTAACACATTGGAGGTTTCCGGCATTTTAAGATCAAAACTTTCTCCGCTTTCAGGCTTATAAGCTTTCAGGCTCATATAATCCTTAACCAAAATTACCGGAGAACCCGCCAGTTCATTCACCGGCTTGGATCTAAAATTGTCCATCATGGACTTGATTTGTTCAGCTCCCGATTTCCCTTTTTTAACAACGGAAATGCCTTTCTCTCTCGAAAAACCGTATTCCATGTAAATATCCAGCAACAATTCATACAAGCTTTTCCCTTGTTCTTTGGCCCAAGCAAGTATTTCGGCCATCAAAACACAGGACGAAACAGCGTCTTTGTCGCGAACAAAATCCTGAGGCAGGAAGCCATAACTTTCCTCACCTCCGCCTATGTATTGCCGTTTACCTTCGAATTCCCTGATTATAGCCGCTATCCATTTAAAGCCGGTATACGTGTCAAACATATCCACCTTATGCCTGTCGGCAATTTCTTTGATCAATTCGGTAGTAACTATGGTTTTGACAATAAACTCCTTGCCGCTTTCGAGCATCCCCAGCTCGGAACGTCTTTTAATCAGGTAGTAGATAAAGATAAGGGCGGTCTGATGTCCGTTGACCAGCATCCATTCTTCCCGGTCGTTTTTGATCGCTATTCCGAGGCGGTCGGAATCCGGATCGGAAGCCATTACAATATCGGCATCTACTTCGGCCGCTCTTTTCAGCGCCAACGACAAAGCTGCCGGTTCTTCGGGATTGGGCGAAACAACCGTAGGAAAGTCCCCGCTGACCACATCCTGTTCGGGCACATTGATGATGTTTTTGAAACCAAAAGCCCGGAGACAAGCAGGAATAATTCTGACACCGGTACCGTGAATGGGTGTATATACTATTTTCAGGTCTTCGTGTTTTCGAATGGCCTCGGGCGATAGAGAAATGGTCTTGATCTGTTTAATGTATTTCTCATCGATCTCGGCGCCAATCAACTTAATGAGTTCCTTATTTCCCTCAAAGCGGACAGAGCTGATATCCTTGATAGCCTGTACTTCGTTAATGATATTGTGATCGTGAGGAGGCACCACCTGAGCCCCGTCGTCCCAATAAGCTTTATAACCGTTGTATTCCTTAGGATTGTGCGAAGCCGTCAATATAACTCCGCTCTGGCATTTCAGATGACGTATGGCAAAAGACACTTCGGGGGTGGGACGTAAATCGTCGAATAAATACACATAAATGCCGTTGGCCGAAAATACGTCGGCACAGATTTCTGCAAAAAAACGGCTGTTGTTTCTGCAATCGTACCCGATTACCACAGAGATCCGGGGCAAGTGAGCAAAAGATTTATTCAGATAATTGGCCAAGCCCTGAGTGGCGGCTCCAACTGTGTACTGATTCACTCTGTTGCTGCCGGGTCCCATTATTCCACGTAGCCCACCTGTACCGAATTCCAGGTCCTTGTAAAAAGATTCAATTAATTCTGTTTTATCTTCCTTATCAAGCATAGCTTGAACTGCAGCCCTGGTTTGCTCATCGTAATCCTCTGTCAGCCAACGCTTGGCTTTGGCTGTGACTTCTTTTATCAACTGTCTGTTTTCCATAGCTTATTTGTATTATTCTGCGTTAAACATCCACTCCCTGTAATTTTCATTGCCACACTTATCCTTTACATAAATCTGCAAAAGATTGCCCACCGGCAACAAACCAATCCGCTCGTCTTTTAAATCGGCCGTCAAGGTATTGGTCTTGTAATCGTATTCAAACAAAACCCACTTAGCGTTGATAGTACAGCGGTAAGTGTCTAAGCCCGATTCATCGTCACGGACAAGTATGCGAATTAAAGTATTATTTTGGTTCTTTTCAAGTTGAGGATGATAAATTTTTGGAGGCAGACTGTCGCCTAATACGACATAATTCCCAAAGTTCAGGATTTCACCTTCCATAAAACCCTCTGTATATGTTGCTTCTATATATTCTATCTTATTATTGGATAATATTCTGACCAGATAGTAGCGATTCTTTTCACTTAAAATGTCGTCGTTAATCTTTATACGGATAAACGCCGCCTGATGCAGCGGAACAGTGGGATGGTGAATTTTGTGTACACCCGTGTATAAACGATGATTTCTGAGCCCGGGATTCTTAACATTCTTCGGAGGTGTATAATCGTACTCGAAAGCCAGCTTATTGTAAAACGAAGCTACCGGAAACTCCAGATATATGTCTTTGGAGGTATAGGTGTTTTTGTATGCCGGATAAAAAAATAAAGCCGTGGTGTCTTCCTGAGGAAAAGGAAGCTGTTTACCCTGCAATTTAAAACGGTACTCGGCTTTGTTCCCCGATATATCGTACAATTCGTATGTAAAATCGTATTCCCGCTCTTGATTTACATCAATGTGACCGTTGTTGATCTTAACCGGATAAATATCGAGCTTATTGAAAGGCTCCACAAAAGATTTCATAATCCAGGAACGGTTTTGCACCCACTCTTCATAATCGACCAAGGCATTCAAATAACGGCTTTCCTCGAAAGAAAAGCGGCCTATGTCTTGCTGAAATATTTCTTCACCATCCAGGAATAAGCGAATCCGGCTCAAACCGTATAGATTGTTGGTGCCGTTCATATAGTTGTAGGCTTTAATACCCAAGCCTATTTTGCCCCAGACCAAGGGTAATTTGCTGTCTGGAGCTACTGTCCCACCCTGTCCGAACTGTATTATTTCTTTTGCAGACAGCCGTCCGCCGTGATTTAGCAAAATTCCCTGCCCATCAATAGCATAGATGGCCAAGGCCAACATTTTCGGAGGACTGGTGTCTTTGATGCGATCCTTATACCAAAACATGGGATCGACCGGGTCTTCGGATTCCGTCTGACGAATTTCGAAATGCAAATGGGGGCCGCCCGAGCTACCTGTATTTCCGCTATACCCTATCAACTCACCGCGCTCAACGGGTATTTGTTCATCGGAAAACAACAAATTCTGCTCATAAGACTCAGCCGCATATTGGGCCGCTTTAACTATAGAATCCAACCTTGGAGAAAAAGATTCTAAATGCCCGTAAACACTGGTATAACCATTGGGATGATCTAAATAAACAGCCTTTCCGAATCCTTTTACACGTATGCTGACACGCGAAACAAAAGCCGGAGCTATAGCATATACCGGTTTATCAATCACACCCTGAGTTTTAAAATCCAGGCCGGAATGAAAGTGATCCTCGCGTAATTCGCCGAAATTGGCACTGAGGTAGGGAGGAATACGTAAGGGTAAATCGAAATAAGAAGGTGAGATACTGTCCTGCAACCTATGCGACTGCACAAATAAAACAGCTTGCTCCAACAAATCAGCCTTGTCTTTTTGCGCATTAAGAATAAAAGCAACACAAGCCGACAACACTAAT
>Ga0116159_1003654_pt1 | contig 13540 bp, 12 predicted proteins | sample AD_JPNAS1_MetaG_FD_89878 | JGI IMG/M metagenome (GOLD analysis project Ga0116159, IMG submission 89878) | Active sludge microbial communities of municipal wastewater-treating anaerobic digesters from Japan - AD_JPNAS1_MetaG | ecosystem: Engineered > Bioreactor > Anaerobic > Digestate | place...
ACTCCCCCAACAACACCAACCGGAAGTTGTATGGGGCGTTCTTGTCCGGCCCCACAGCCTGACGGATCGTCAACTGGACATGCCAGCGCCGCGCCGCCTTGTCCGTGCAAACGCATTTCGTTGTGACCGTGAGGTCGTCAGTGGTCAGCTCGACTTTGGCCTCGGGGTTATGCTTAGGGTTTGCCGAAACCGTCAAAGCGGTGACAAAATAGCCCAGACACTCAAGCGGCGGGACCGACTTCATCAGACACCTCCTCGCATACCTGAGCGCGTTGTTTTTTCGGAGCGCTATAAAGACTTGGACAAACCGTGCACCGCCACCGCGTGAGCGGCTCATGATCGATCGGCTTCTGCAGTTCCTCCAAATACGGGACCGTGATGATCCCGTCATAGAGGGAACGGACAAGCAGGTTGATCGATCGGGTCGGACGATCACGTCCGGTCTCCCAGCGTGTCCAGGACCGCTTTCCGATCTGCAAGAGACTGGAAATCTCCTCTTGGGTGACCTTCAATTGTTCGCGGATCCGTTTGAAATCCTGCGGCGCAAGCAACCCCATTTCGTGCGCTTTGATCTGATCAACATAAGCAGTCGTCGTGCCGCTCAGGTAAATCTCGCCGTCCGTTGGATCACGCCACCCGTTGACCTCGACCTCCAGAACCCGCGGTTCCAGACCGGACCCCTCCGGCGCCGGAATGATCACCGGCAATTTCGTCTTCGCCCGTTCGAGGCCCGCAAACGGCGGGGTCTCGTCTTTCGGTGCAAGACGCTTCATAGTGTGTCTCCTTTATTCGGAATATGCGCTGATATGATCAAGACAATACGCCGTTCGGGCGTTAACAGATTGATCTTCCCGTACACCTTCCGCCCCTCGAATTCGAAGAAGAACTCGTAGGCTTCTCCCTCCGGACGCATATCCTCTACACGCCGCCCTTCCACCGTTCCCTTTTTCAACGTCGCTTCCAGCACGGCATACAACTCGTACTCGAATGCGTTGGGAAACGCCGCTTCCCACTCATGCCTGGCCCTCACCGTCAGTCGAACGCACTCCCCGCGTTCTGCCAGCGCGGCGCAGACGGACTGCCGCCACGCAACCGGAATGGCGCCCACTCTTTTGGCTGGTTGAGCAAACATAATGTACCAATTGATACGTCCGGCAGCAAGCCGTAAAAATCAAGCCTTTCCCAATTTCTCCATGCGCCTCTCACCGGGGCGCAGTAAGCCGATGGCCTTCCGCATGAGCGGCAGACGGATCGAGCGCACTTCGGTTTTCGCGCCGAGCGGGTTGGGCAACGTGACGCAGAGTTTGCCGCCAAGGTGTTCGCGGAACTGTTCGAGGCCGACGAGCACATCCGGCGCGCCGTTCGCGCCAGACCGTTCCAGCAGCGGCGTCCAGACGGGCAGCCCGCTCGCGGTCAACCCCTGGAGGATGGCGTCGCGTTCCGAGGGGGAGATCAGCCCGTTGAGCATCGCGTACGTGCTGTCGAGCGCGATGCCGACAGCTACGGCCTGGCCGTGCCCGAACGTGAAGTTCGACAGGCTCTCCAGCCGGTGCGCGGCCCAATGCCCGAAATCCAGCGGCCGCGCGCTGCCGTATTCAAAGGGATCGCCGGACGTGGCGATATGGCGCAGGTGCAGCGTGGCGGTTTTGCGGACAAGCGTCTCCATCAATGCCTGATCGCGCCCGCGCAAGGCTACGGCATGCTTCAGGAGAAAACGGAAAAAGCGCCGGTCCTGAATGATCGCGACTTTGAACGCCTCCGCGATGCCGCTGACCCACTCGCGCTGCGGCAGGGTTGGCAGGAAGTCGAAATCATTGATCACCGCGAACGGCGGGGCAAAGGTGCCCACCGCATTTTTCACCTCCCCGCTGTTCATGCCGTTCTTCACCCCAATGCCCGCGTCGCCCTGCGCCAGCACGGTGGTCGGCAGACGGATCAGGCGCAGGCCGCGGTGAACCAGCGAGGCGGCGAAACCCGCCATGTCCAGCACGCTGCCACCGCCCAACGCGACCAGATAACTGTGCCGGTCCAGATGGGTTTCCGCGGCAAGGGTCATCAGCGCGCGTACCCCGGCCCACCCGTTCTTAGCCTGTTCTCCGCCCGGAACACGCATCGGAGCGCGCACCAGATCGATTTTCCCGCAACGCAGACGGAAGTACCGCTCGATACGCTGGGGTAGCCCCGGTGCGACTTCGGCCACCCCGGCATCCACCACCACCAACGCACGCGCCCGGCCGCTGGCCGACGGTTTCAGTATCTTGGCCAGAGTCTGGTTGGACGGATCGAAGACCCGTCGTGTAAAGCACACCGGATACCGATACGAAACCGTAAATTTCTGGATCAGGTTACTCATGCGGCAAGCCACGCCCGAATGGATGCTGCCAAAAGCGGCAAGGTTTTGAATGAGAACGGCACGGTCGAGACCCATGCGGTTTCGTAACCCGCGCCGGTGAGTCCGTGCGTGCCGCGAATGCGGTCGGCATCGGCGCCGGTCCGCAGCGGCATGCGCCCGAAAAAGAGTTCACAGGGATCATAGCCGGGTTTGTTGTGGATGTCCACATGACCCGCGTAATCCGGTGCTTCACGGGGATCGGTCCACCAGGGATAGGCGAACCATGCGCCGGGTTTCGCCACCAGCAACAGTTCGCCCGCGCGCGCATGGGCCAACCCGAGCGCGGCCTGCTCTGCCGAGTCCAGTACCCGGTCCACACCATTCAGCGTCTCCAGAACGGCCCGCGTCTGCGGCAGGGCGACGGGGTCCGGGCAGAACACCGGCGCGATCTGGTGGTCGGCGAGCGCGAAAGCGCGGCTCTGGTAAAAATCCGGATACGCCCTGCCGCGGACCGCGCGCACGGCGAACAACCCCGCATCACGCAACGCACGGTTCGGGAAAACCGGGCCATGCGTCACCGGCGTGATCGCGTAATCCCCGAAGGCCAGGGCCTCATACCCGTTGGCGCGAGCCGCAGCAAAGAGCCGTTCGATTTCCGCGCAAACCACTGTAAGCGCCCGCACACTTTTCGGATGCTCCGGCCCGAACCGCTGGAGATCGTAATCGAGTCCGGGCAGATACGCGAAAACCAGATCCGGCGCGTCCGGCTGCGCAAGCCATGCGGCCACGGCCCGCGTGATCCACTCCGAAGAACCGACCGACGCGAGCGGCCCCCAATAACGGCACAGGCGGAACGGGCCGCCCGCGGCCCGGGTCAGCCGCGCTTCCAAGTCCGGCGGACGACTGTAATGCGCCAGGATCATCCCGCCGCCATGCTTGTGAATCGGCGCGGGCGAGAGGATCTGATCCGCCGATTCTCCGAGACTCTGCTGAAAGTAGGCGAGACCCACAGTCCCGCCGCAGCCACGGAACGCCTCCCAAATCCGCGGCCCCTCAACCAGCGTGGCCGCCTGCTCCCAGAACCAGGCTTTGCGCAGGGTCCGGTCAAAAAAACCGTTGGCGAGGATCCCATGCCCGGCCGGATCGAGCCCGGTGCGCAACGCGGCCTGAGCCACACAGGTCAGTGCCGGAAAAACCGCCTCCGAAGAGCAGACCGGCAACCCCGCGATCCTCCGAACGCCATGACGTTCGGAGAACGCGTGCCCCCATCCGGCGACCTGAATAACCAGCAGTTTGCGCATGTCCTGTTTCCCGTTTTCGACGTCGGCACCGCGTTGAGCCGACCCGATCCGCTGAAGTCAGAAGTATAATGCGCCCCGTTACCGATGACAAGCGCGACACCAACAACCAAGGGGCATTGAACCCAAAAGGAGCAGTTGAACGGGTAGAGTTCTAGCAAAGCCCCGTAAACTTTGGGTTTTACGGTGCGCCCAAGGCGTCCGCCAACGGGCAGGGACGCCCGCTTCTCCCGTCAGACCTTATGTCGACCCCGATCCCGATAGCGATCCCGACCCCGATCCCGATACCGATAGCGATCCCGACCCCGATGAACCCTGAAACCTTGAAACCCTGAAACCCCGAAACCAGAAACCCTGAAACCCTGAAAAGCGACCTGCGGTGTCGGAAACGCGGGCGTCCCTGTCGATCGTCGCGGGTCGAATGTCGCGGGTCGACGATCCCGATACCGATACCGATAGCGATACCGATCCCGATACCGATAGCGATCCCGACCCCGATTTGGATGAAACCATGAAACACATAAAACTTCATGAAAATCAGGAGTTCCCCCTGGCGTTCCAAAAAACCCGAGCGATGCCATCCCGTGTGTTCGTGGTTAAACAATCGATACCGATAGCGATCCCGACCCCGACCCCGATTTGGATGAAACCATGAAACCCTGAAACCAGAAACCCTGAAACCAGAAACCCTGAAAAGCGACCTGCGGTGTCGGGAACGCGGGCGTCCCTGTCGATCGTCGCGGGTCGAATGTCGCGGGTCGCGGGTCGACGATCCCGATACCGATAGCGATACCGATAGCGATCCCGATACCGATAGCGATCCCGACCCCGATGAAACCTGAAACCCAGAAACCCAGAAACCAGAAACCCAGAAACCCAGAAACCAGAAACCCAGAAACCAAGGAGCATTGAAAGGTTCAACTGCTCTTTTTAGGAGTTGCCGTATTTGACACCCGCGCCGATTTGAATTAGTCTTACATGTGATTCATATCATTACAAACGAAGGGAGCGATTATGGACATTACCATTTGCCCTTCCGCCGAAGAGGCCAGCCGCCTCGCAGGGGAAGTTATCAACAACGCCGTCCGTCAGAAGCCTGATCTCGTTTTAGGCCTCGCCACCGGGAGCACGCCGCTGTTGCTCTACAAGGAAATGATTGCGGCCTGCAGCAACGGTCTGGATTACAGCCGCGTGCGCACTTTCAACCTCGATGAGTATTACGGGGTACCGCCGGATCATCCGCAATCCTATCGGAAATTCATGAACGACAACCTTTTCTCGCACCTGAACATCGCGCCGGAGAACACCCACGTGCCGGATGGCAAGGCCCGCGACGTGACGGCCCATTGCGCCGCATATGAGGCGGAGATCAAGGCTGCGGGCGGTGTGGACATTCAGGTGCTGGGGATTGGCAGCGACGGCCACATCGGCTTCAACGAACCCGCCTCCTCTCTCGCCTCACGCACGCGACGGGTCACCCTCACCCGGCAGACGATCAGCGACAACGCGCGCTTTTTCGCTTCCGCCGACGAGGTGCCGCGCTACGCCATCTCCATGGGCGTCGGCACGATCCTCGAAGCGCGGACGTGCCTGTTGCTCTGTTTCGGCGCGAACAAGGCCCGGGCGGTTCGGGGCGCGATCGAAGGCGGGATCTCGCAATTCAACCCCGCTTCGGCCCTGCAACTCCACCCCGACACGCGGGTGTATCTGGACGAGGAGGCCGCGGCGGAACTCGATCTGAAAGAGTATTACCGCTGGGCCGCCGAAAATCGGCCGCAGTGAGTCAGACGTCCTGCCAGGCCTCGCCGGAGACCACATGACCGCCCGGATTGCGGAGCCAGTCCGCAATCCGGGTCCGGAGCGGTGCGGGTTCTAATCCGGAGGCGGCCAGATCATCGAGCGCATGCCACCGAAAGCCGATCCACGCTTCCGCTGCGCGGACTTCCGCGCCGGGCGCAAGGCCTGGCACACGCAACGCGAACACGAGATTGACCTCCGCGTGCGGTGCGCCGTTCTGCATGAAGGCGTGTTCGCAGCAACCGAGGAACGCCCCGGCCTCTGACGCGCAACCCAGCTCTTCGCGGATCTCACGCTCCAACGCCTGACGCGCCGTCTCCCGGAATTCGACGTGTCCGCCCGGCAGATAGGTGAGCGAGGATCCCCGGCCGTGACAGAGCAGGATCTGTCCCCCGGCCACACACACGCCCCGTGCGATCACCTCGATCTTCGCATGCTCGTCCATACCTTCTCCTATGGTTTCAATCTGCGTAATCTGCAGACAGGCTATCCCCGCGTTTGTTCCCGTTCCGCGGGCGTCGGGCTTCGTAACACGTCATTCGGATCGTGACGCGGGCTGGCCCACGGGTAGGCCCCAAGGTCCACCAAAGCCGCGCCCGCGAGAAACAGCGAGCCGCACACCAGCACTGTGCCGCCTTCCGCTGCGGCCCACTCCCGCGCCGCATCCAGCGCCGCACCGAGTTTCGCGCACGCTTGGGGGTCGCCCAACCCAGCCATGCGCATCACCCCCGCAGTCTGCTCCGGCGTCAGCGTACGCGGATTCGGCACCGGCACAGCCCAGGCCCGCTTGACCACGGGCGCCAGGATCCGCAGATGCCCCAAGGCGTCTTTGTCGCCGCAGAAACCCGCCACCAACCCCAGCGGCGGTCGTATCCGGCACGCTTTGAGCGCCTGCCGGATCGCCCGCGCACCCTCGGGATTGTGCGCGCCGTCCACGATCACCGGCGGTGTCTGCACCGCCAACTGGAAACGGCCGGGCCAGCAGACCTCTTCGAGTCCCTTGACAAACGCCGCATCGGACAGACTCACACCGCAGGCATCCACCTCTTCCAACGCCGTTACAGCCGCGCAGACATTCTCGACTTGAAACGCGCCGGCCAGCGGCAGACGGATCGGCGGCAGCGACCGGTTCGGCGTGGCGATTTTGAGCGTCTGCCCCTCCAGCCCGTTCCGCGTCACCGTCACCTCCACCGTTTCCGCGGCATCCGCGAAACGCGAGCCGACCCGTGACGCGCTCTGTGCGATCACCGCGCGCGCCTCTTCCGGCATAGCCGCGCACACGACCGGGCGGCCCGGCTTGATGATCCCCGCCTTCTCCGCGGCGATTTGCTCCAGCGTGTCCCCGAGCCAATCGCAGTGATCGCGTCCGATCCGGGTGATCACCGACACCAGCGGCGTAACGGTGTTCGTCGCGTCCAGCCGCCCGCCGAGGCCGGTCTCCAGCGCGATCAGCCGTATCTCCGCATTCCGGCACAGGACAAACGCGATGGCGGTGAGGCACTCGAAAAAGGTGACCTCTGTTCCGGTCCGGGACTCGAGCGCGCGCACCGCAGTGCCGACCTCCCGCGCACACGCCTCCAGCGCGGCATCCTCCACCGGTTTCCCGTTGAGGAGAAAACGCTCGTTCAGGCACACCAGATGCGGCGAGGTGTATCGCGCCACCGGATACCCGGCCGCCCGCAGCACGGCTTCGCACATCGCCGCCACCGCACCCTTGCCGTTGGTGCCCGCGATGTGTATCGCAGCCGTCTCGCGTTCCGGATGTCCCAAATCCTCCAGCAGTGCCTGAATCGTCTCCAGCCCCGGCCGCATACCGAAACGCCGTCGGGACGCCAACTCTTCCAACACAGAGATCATGCCGTTAGTGTAGCCCATCCCGACGCGCCCCACAATTCCCGATTGCCGGAATCCGGTTGTGCCGCACTGCGGTTTTCTCGTATGATGGGCACATGTCCGCTACCGTACAACACACTCCCGCGCCCGCCGTCCCCGAAGGGCTCGGGCAAGCCGTGGCAGAGGAGGTGACGCGCAAAAGACTCCTGCGCGGCATCCGGTGCCTCGGTCTGGCAGTGTCGGGCGGCGCGGACTCGGTCGCGCTCTTCCATCTGCTGCGTCCGCTTTGCGAAGCCGCAGGGATCCGTACCGTTGTGTTCCACCTGAACCACGGCCTGCGCGGCGAAGCCGCCGATGGGGATGCGTGTTTCGTGCGCTCGCTGGCACACGCGGCGGGTATCGCGTGCATCACCGGCCGCGCCGACCTTGCGGGCCGCACCCCGGACGGCCAATCCCCGGAAAGGGTGGCACGCGACGCGCGCCTAGCCTTCTTCCGACAGGCTGCGGAGGAAACCGGGGCGGAGGCCATCGCCACGGGACATCAGGCGGACGATGTGGCCGAGACCCTCCTGCTGCGTCTCGCGCGCGGCGCGGGCGCCACCGGTCTCGCGGGACTCCGGCCGCGCACCAGTCTGCCGCGCAGCACTCGGATCCTGATCCGCCCGCTCCTTTCCTTTCCCGGCGCAGTGCTGCGCGCTTGGTTGCGCGACCGCGGTCTCGACTGGCGCGAGGATCATTCTAACCTGGATCGCACGATCCCGCGCAACCGGATCCGCCACGCCCTAATCCCGGATCTGGAGCGGTTCTTGCAGCCCGGTCTGCGCACGCGACTTTGCCGTTCCGCCGCGATCCTGCGCGAAGAGGACGCCCTGCTCGAAACCTTGGCTGGCCGCGCGCTCGACGCGCTCGCACCGCTCCAACCGGAAGGCCTCCCGGACTCCCTGCCGGCCGTCGCGTTGCTGGAGCACCCCTTGGCATTGCAGCGGCGGATTCTGCGCTTGTGGCTCTTCCGGCAGGCGTGTCCTGAAGCTGCGGGGTTCGCGGGTGTGGACGCCTTGCTCGACATGTGCCGCGATGGGAAAGGCCGATCTGTTTGCCTCCCCGGCGGAAAAACATTCCGCTTGCACGACGGGTTGCTCCAACTCCAACCCGCGCGCGAAATCCCTCCGCCGGAGACCTCCCTGTCCTGTCCGGGAGTTTGCCGCTGGGGCGCGTTGGAGATCGTGGCCGAATTTTCGCGCGGCATCACCGGAACCGTCACCGGCATCAACCGTTATCCGGCCGTGTGCACGCTGTGCGCGGACGCGCTCGCGGGACGCGCGTTGCTCGTGCGCAGCCGAAGACCCGGAGACCGCATCGCGCCGGTCGGTCTGAACGGCACAAAAAAAATCCAGGACCTCTTCACGGATGAAAAGATCCCGGAAGCGGTGCGCGACGCCATTCCGCTTTTCGAATGCGACGGGGAGATTGCCTGGGTGCCCGGCTACCGCATTGGACGGCGTTTCGCCGTGCCCGCAGCCGACGCCGCGAGTGTGCGCGTCACGGTGCGTCGGGCGGAAACGGACGCTGTGCGCGGCGCGCCCCCCCGGCCCGACGAGTCGGATCAGCCCAGATAAGCGCCCTGCCCGCGCAGGACCTTCTGAATGTCGGCAGCCGGCACATCGCGCGGACGGACTCCGGCTTGGGCGGCCAGTGCGGCGGCCACACCCGCCGCATGCCCGGTCACGATGCAGACCGGAATCAGACGCACCCGGTCAATCAGGTCCGCTCCGCAGGCGATGCAGCGTCCGGCCGCGATCACGTTGTCCACCGTCTTGGGCAGCAGCGCCCCGTACGGGATCTGGAACTCCGGCAGACGCAGACCGTCGTGTCCCGAGACCGCCACCACATCGGGGAACTTCGTCTGGGCGGCCGCGCTTTTCTTGTCGATACTCGTCACCCCGTCCAACAACCGTGTCGCGCGCACACCGATCTGCGGCGTGGTCTGCATCAGAAAGACCTCTTCATGGCCCGGCGTGCCCCGAATCTTCTGCACGTAATTCCAAGCGGATTTGCGGTGCATCATCTCGATCTTCGACAACTCGCGGATATCTAAACCATTGCCTTTGGGTCCGAGGTTATTCATCCACCGCGCCGACGGGATCGGCTCGGCACTGCCGAGACGCGGCGGTTTCGTGCCCTTCGGCAGCTTGGTCTTGTCGACACGGTCCGCATTCCCCACGCGGTAGACGAATCCCATGGCATGGGAGATCTGCTGATATCCCGCGCCCGCCTGAAAATAGACGTCGCCGTCACCCGAGGCATCCACCACCACCTTGGCGAGGATCGCCTGCCGTCCCTGCTTGCTCTCGAACACCACGCCCTGCACCGCATTGCCGTTCTGGATGACATCCACGCCCCAGGCGTGGAAGAACATCTCGACCCCCGCCTCCTGGATCATCTCATCCATCAGCACTTTGGCGGCCTCGGGATCTGCCGTGGGCTGGCCTACCGTGTCGGTCAGCTTGGTGATCGCACCCGGGCCCATCTTCTCCAAGCGGCGCAGAAACTCTTCGCAGATGCCGCGTGTGACGAGCTTGAACGCGCCACCCTCCTTCACGCCGGTTCCGATCACGATCAGCACCATGCCGTTGGTGAACAACCCGCCCAGACTGCCGTACCGTTCGACCAGCGCCACCTTGGCACCGGTGCGGGCCGCTGCCACCGCCGCCGCGAACCCGGCCGAACCGCCGCCGACCACCACCACGTCCGTTGTGTGGAAAACCGGTAGCTCGCGCGCCGGTTGGATCACCTTGCCGCCCTCGATCCGGGCGGAAGGCACGTCCTGCATCGACGGCGCGACTTTACGGATGTTTTTCGCGAACCCCGGGTAAGAGGGATCGCCGTCCGTGTCCGCATCCGCAAAACCACGGCCAGCCAGAAGCGACATGCTTGCCGCCGTCCCCCCCAATCCCAACCTGCTCAACATCGCTCTACGCGTCAGCTGTCCGCTCATCGTTATCCCTCCCGGATGGTTTATCCTCGTTTCACCATAACGCTTTTCTTCCGCCGCTGTCAATCCGCCGCGCGCCCTTGTTTCAGAACGGCTGATCCTCCAGCCCTTCCGACACCTGCGCGTCCCGGTTCTTCTTCTCCCGGTGCGGTTTCGCCCAGGCGGTGTAGCCGTTTTGCAACAGCCAATCGGCAGCGCCCACATGTCCGCGCAACGCGGCTTCTTTGCAGAGTTGAACCGCTTTGGTGTGGCTCGCGTCCACGCCGCGGCCATACTCGTAGAGTTGCGCCAGATTGAAAGCCGCCCCGGCGACTCCCTGCCGGACGGCCTTGGCGAACCATGCCGCCGCCTGTTTTTCATCGCGCTCCACACCCTCGCCGCGCAGATAGAGCATCCCCAGATTGTTTTGGGAAGAGGCGAGACCTTTTTCTGCGGCCAGGGCAAAATGTCCGGCCGCCTTCACATAATCCTTCTCCACCCCCCGGCCGCGGTAGTACAGCGTCCCCAGCGCATGATGGGCGCGCGGGTAACCCTGTTGCGCGGACTTCTGATACCAGCGGAAAGCGCGCTCGGTGTCACGGGGCAGACCGCGCCCCTGTTCCAGCATCTGCCCGATAAAGAACTGCGCCCCCGCATGCCGGTGCTCCGCCGCTTTGGCGAACCAGTTCAGCGCCTTGAAGTCATCGCCTTTCAATCCCCGGCCATCGCGGTAAAGCATGCCGATGCTCACCATGGCCTCGACATGCCCCTGCTCCGCCGCGCGCCAATACCAGAGCCCCGCCTCACGGTCATCCTGCGGCACCCCGACACCCTGCGCGCACAGGAAACCGTAATTGAACTGCCCGTCCGCATTCCCGCTTTCCGCCGCCTTGCGGTACCACTCCGCAGCCCGCGCCGGGTCTGCGGCAACGCCCACCCCCTTCTGATACAGCCACCCCAGATTGTTCATGGCATGGGCATGGCCCTTTTCCGCTGCCCGCCGGAACAGATGAAACGCCAGTTCCTCGTCTTTCGGAACTCCGCGCCCTGCCGCATACAGCGTGGCGAGATTGTACTCGCCGTTCATGTCAGCCTGCAGCGCGGCCTGACGAAAATACGCGGCGGCCCGGCCGTCATCCGGCGCAACCCCCTGCCCTTGATAGTACATCAGGCCCAGCCGATTCTGGGCCAGAGCCTGACCCTGCATAGCGGCGCGCTCATACCAGCGGCGCGCGTCCTCCGGCTGCGCCAAATTGAGTTCGCAGTCCACACCGACCAGATACTGGGCCAGCGCGTTGCCGGTCTCGGCATGCCGCGACATCAGGGGGCGTCCCTCCTCCAGATAGCGTTGCCGCGCCGTGTCGGTTAGCTTGCAGAGCGGCTCGTGCGCCGCATAGACCGCCAGCAGGAAACGAAAAAACGGCTGGCCCGATTCCGCCAGCTTCCGCACCCGCTCGACCGCCACGATGAACGCATCCAGCCCCCCCGCGGTCCGTGCGTTGATAAACAGGGAGACCGCTTCCCGGACCGGATCGGCCCCGGTGTCGGACGCTGATTCTTCCGGCCCGGCGCCGCTGCACGACAGCACCAGAAACCACGCCGCCGCCAAACACGCCGCCCGATTCACTTGTACCTCATCAGCGACATGCCGCGCCTTTCGCGTCGGGGATCGGAGAGCAGCGCGTCCGAAACCGGCGTGATTCCCGAAATCACCCGGGAGTGTTTTCCACGCCACCCTTTCCGCCGCCCGTACACGGTCATCTGATACCCTCGCGACAGAAAGAGCGGGATATCGAGAATCCGGGCCAACCCATATAGGAAACGGATTCGGTTTTGCATCCCGCCGCACATCCCGGAGGCTTGGCGGCGGTCCACCCATTGCCGCACCAGCTGGACCCAGAACCGGCAGGTGTGGCGGAACCCCAGAACGTCGAAGCCGTCTTTTAGCAGATGAAAAATATCCTCCGCGTTGTACCGGACACCGGCCCCCGTCACCACCCGCTGCCGGTTGATCGCCGCAGCGATGCTGACCCGCTTGCGGTACTCGACCGTCAGAATGAAATGCCCCCCGGTCTTGAGCACCCGGTGGCACTCGCGTATAGCATCGGCAGCGGCCGCGCCGGACAGCAGGGTTCCGTGCGCCATCACCACCACATCAAACTGCTTGTCCTCGAACGGCAACGTCCCGTCCGCGCCCGCGCACAACACGGTATCGCTGCCCAGAACCGATGCCACCAAGTTCCGGCGCTCGGGCGAGGTTTCCACACTCATCCAGTAACCGCCCGTCTGACGCAGAATCTGGCTCACACCGGCATGGGTGAAACCGATGTCCAAGCCCACCCGGGCGCCCCGCGCCTGCGTGTGCAGGAAATGAAGGACAGAACTGAGTTCACGCCGCAACGGGAGGGAACACAGAGTCCGATCCAAGCGTGTGTCTGGATTATCGCGCATCACAACTGCTTTCCAAGGTGAATCCAGCTTAACACGCTGAAGCGGGGTTCGTCAACAAACCCGCCTGAAAAACCGACGTGCAGGCACATCACCGATTCCCTTGAAACCCCGCCGGCAGGGATCGTTCCCCAGTACGGAGCGAATACATTCGTATATTCAGTAATCGGTTCGTGACAGGGGGGGGGAGTCATCGGGTACGGGTACGGGGTATGGCCAACGTTCACGTTCTTCAAATCGCCATCGGGATCGGTATCTCTATCGGTATCGCTATCGGTATCGGAATCGATTGTTTCGCCACGGAACACTTTTTTGGTTTCTAGTTTCAGGGTTTCAGGGTTTCTGGTTTCAGGGTTTCAGGGTTTCAAGGTTTCATCCAAATCGGGGTCGGGGTCGGGGTCGCTATCGGGATCGATTATTTAACCACGAACACACGGGATGGCACTGCTCGGGTTTTTTGGAACGCCAGGGGGAATTCCTGATTTTCATGAAGTTTCATGTGTTTCGGGGTTTCATCCAAATCGGGCTCGGGATCGCCGCCATCATTACACTTGTCGCTGCGGGCCACTGCGTGGGCGCAACAGTCGATTTCGAACCCGATAGCGATACCGAACCCGATAGCGATACCGATACCGATTTGGAGAACGTGAACGTTGGCCATACCCCGTACACGATGACCCCCCCTGTCACGAACCGATTGCACCGTCCGCTCAAAAAGCGGTTGCAAAACCGCCTCCATATCGGTACTTTTCTGTACACCCCTAAAAAAGTAACGTACCAAACAGGTGCAAACAGATCACATGAGACGCGCTATTTTAACGGCTTTAAGGTTTACGGTTTACACACTGGTGATTACTGGAG
>Ga0116159_1003655_pt1 | contig 13537 bp, 9 predicted proteins | sample AD_JPNAS1_MetaG_FD_89878 | JGI IMG/M metagenome (GOLD analysis project Ga0116159, IMG submission 89878) | Active sludge microbial communities of municipal wastewater-treating anaerobic digesters from Japan - AD_JPNAS1_MetaG | ecosystem: Engineered > Bioreactor > Anaerobic > Digestate | place...
GCCGCAAAAGCCCGACGGCAGAATTTTCATCAGCCCCACCGGCGCATCGGCTTCATCCACCGCCACATACAGCAGCTCTGCGGCAAACGCCTTGTCGACCGCGCGCTGAAACGCACCGGGCTGCGAAAAGTAATATTGCTCTATTGTGCTGCCGTTTGCCATCTGCCCACACGCCGCAAGGTCACGCTTCTCTGCCCTGCGCAGTTTAAACTGTGTCATTCTGCTTCCTCCTCTAGATAACCGGTCGTCGGTTCTACCCCAATACCGGGGGCGGTGCCAAGTAAAATGCGCGGCCCGTCAAACACCGGGCCCCCGGTAAACGGGTCGGCTGCGCACAGCCCCGGCCCGTCCAGGTCCACCATCGTCACCACCTGCCGCGCGGCGGCCAAATGGGCGGCGGCGCTGACCGAAAGCCGGCTTTCCAGCATACAGCCCACCATGCACTGCACACCATATAGCTCGGCTAATGTGCAAATTTGCAAGGCTTTGGCAATGCCACCGGTTTTCATCAGCTTGATATTGATATAATCCGCCGCGTGGCACTGCAATACCTTTAGCGCGTTTTGCGCAGAAAAAACACTTTCGTCGGCCAAAATCGGGGTGTCTACCTGGCGTGTAACCTCGGCAAGACCCTGTAAATCGTGCGCGGGCACCGGCTGCTCCACAAGATCGATATCCAGCCCCGCATCCTCCATCTGCCGTATCAGGCGCACGGCCTGCTTTGCCTGCCAGCCCTGGTTTGCATCCACCCGCAGGCGCACCTTAGCCCCGACGACCTGCCGCACGGCGCGTATGCGCTGCACATCGTCGCCGCCCTTGCCCACCTTTACTTTTAAAATGCGGTACCCCGCCTGCACGGCGGCAAGGCTGTCCTGCACCATCTGCTGCGGCTCGTTCAGCGAAATGGTCAAATCGGTTTCAAGCTCGCTGCGCGCACCGCCCAGCAGCCGGTACAGCGGCTGGTTGCAGCTTTGGGCAAACAGGTCGTAAAGTGCCATATCCACGGCGGCCTTGGCCGAGGTATTGCCCACAATGGCGCCGTGCAATGCTGCTTGCACCTCTTCAAACGAGTCAAGGTCTTTGCCTAAAAGGGCGGGGCGGATATGGCCCAGAATCGCCGCTTTGATTGACGCGTTTGTCTCGCCGGTGATAGCTGCCGTGGGCGGGGCTTCGCCCCAGCCTGCCAGCCCGCCAAAAGCCGTGACGCAAACCAGTGTATCCTCCACCGCGTCTACCGTGCGCAGCGCGGTTTTAAACGGGGTTTTCAGCGGCACGCGCACACTGCCCACCCTGATGTCCTCTATTTTCACCCGGCATCATCCCTTCGTTTTGCCTGTGCGGCATTTGTTCTGCTATGCACCGGTACCCAGTGTAGCGCAAAGCAAACGGGGATGCAAAACCATTTTGTGATACTGTTTTTCATGCTGCGGCTGCCGGTGCCGCCGGCAAGCGGGCACGCGACATCGGTTTACTGCGCCGCCGGTGCCTGCCGTTCACTTTCCAGCTTTTTCATGCTCTTTTTAAACTGTATGCCAAACAGCACCGCGGTAAAGGTGACGGCCAGCAGGTCTGCCACCGGCTCTGCTGCATAAATTGCCGTTGTGGGGGCGGCACTAAATAGCCGCGGCAGCAGGTAGATCAGCGGGATCAGCAGCACAAACTTGCGCATCACCGCCACAGTGATTGAGGCCTTGGCACTGCCGATTGCGATAAAGGTCATCTGGCAGGCAACCTGCAGCCCAAACACCAGCAGCACGGCAAAGTAAACCCGCATTGCATTGATGGTAAAGGCGGCCAGTGCGGCATCGGCCGTAAACATACCCACAAACACCTGTGGCGCCAGCATCAGCAAGGCCCAAAACACCGCCGAATACAGCAGGCTAACCTTCAGCAGCAACCAAAAGGTCGCGCGCACCCGCTGTGGGTTTTTGGCACCGTAATTATAGCTTGCAATTGGCTGGGCACCCTGCCCCAGCCCTTGCAGCGGCAGCAGGGCAAACTGCATCACACTGGTAAGAATGGTCATTGCGCCCACCGCAATATCGCCGCCGGCGGCCAGCAGTGAAGAGTTGTAGCAAACGGCAATCACACTTTCGCTTGCCCCCATGATAAACGGCGCCAGCCCCAGCGCAAGACAGGGCAGCAAAATGCGCGGCGAAAGCCGCAGGTTGCGGCGCTGCAGCCGCAGCAGTGTTTTTTTGCCGGTCAAAAACACCAGCACCCAGCAGCAGGACACCGCCTGCGACAAAATGGTGGCCAGCGCGGCACCCCGCACCCCCATGCCAAACGCATAGATGAAAATGGGGTCCAGCACAATGTTGCACACCGCGCCGATTACCACCGAAACCATGCTGATTTTTGTAAACCCCTGCGCGGTGATAAACGCGTTCATGCCCAGCGTCAGCTGTACAAACAGCGTGCCAAGGGCGTAAATGCTGAGGTAATCGGTCGCATAGCCAATGGTGTTTTCACTGGCACCGAAAGCCAGTAAAACGGGCCTGCCCCAAACCAGCAGTACCGCACTGAGCAGCAGTGAAATGAGCACCTGAAATAAAAAGCTGCTGCCCAATATTTTTTGTGCCTCCTCTTCATCGCCGCGCCCCATGGCAATTGACGCGCGGGGTGCCCCGCCGGATGCGACCAGCAAGGCAAAAGCAGCGACGATCATGATGACCGGCATACACACGCCTACCCCTGTCAGCGCAAGGGCACCGTCCACCGGCATGTGCCCGATATAAATGCGGTCCACAATGTTGTACAGCATGTTGATCAACTGCGCCGTGACGGTGGGCACAGCAAGCCTGCGCAGCAGGCGGGGGATGGGGTCGGTACCGAGAAATTGGTTACTTTGCTGCATGTGGGGTATTACTTCCTTTCCAGTGCGGTGCGGGCGTTTTCTGCAATGCGGGCGTTCAAAGTGGCATATTGGTCACGCTGCTGCGGGGTAAAGCCAAAAAACAAATCGTCGAGAAAGCGTTCTTTTACAGCCTGCACCTCGGCGGTCAGCGCCGCCCCCGCGGGGGTCAGCACCAGGTGCACCCGCCGCCGGTCGGCAGTGTCCGGCCTGCGCAGCAGCAGCTTTTTTTGTATCAGCCCGTCCACCGCTTTGGAAACATTGGCTTTGGGCAGCATGCGCAGCTCTACAATATCGGTTGCGGTGTCTTTGCCGGGGTTATTGACCAAAAACATCAGCACGTTGGCTTCCGCCTGTGAAAGGCCATGTTTTTCTGTCAGGCTGCGCGCACTGTGGTCAAGCAACTGCATGACCAGCTGTACATTTTGCAGCAGCTCTGTATTGGTAAGCAAGCTCTCACCCCCTTTTAAATAGTTTCTTTATAAACGGTTTCCAATGAAACCATTATACAAAATCCTGCCACCCTGTCAAGCACTTTGTGCTACAGTCAGTTTTTTTACGGTGATTTTTGGTGTCTTTTGTCGTTTTTCACCATTTTTCATTGAATCTATACAAGAAAACTCTTATAATAAACATAAGCAAACCAGGCAAAAAGCCTGGCAACATTCTCTGCCCAGTGCCATTTTACTGTGCCTTTGGCAGGCTTTCTGTATTATTTTGGCCCAGCCGGCGCAGGGCTTCCCCCCGGCTGCCGCCCCACCCACAGCCCACAACAAGAGGAACGCACATGAAAAAGAACATCGGTTTTGGCCTGCTCGTCTTTTTTGCGCTGCTCATCTGCTTTTTGTTTGCACAGCAAGCGGCTTACCACGTCGTTTCAATTTTTTTAATTGTGCCCAGCGTGGTGGCGGTTATTTTTTACCGCAGGCGGGGCCTTGTTTATGCAGCCCTTATTTTGCTGGCGGCATTAATGATACCTGTTTTTATCAATAAAGACCCCCTTGCCATCGCAGAGTCATCAAACGAGATGAGTATGAAAAAATTCTAAAGGCAGTCGATAAGGGCGGTGCAGTCATTATAACCGTGGTTGAAGACAGTTATCCCAGACGGTTTTATCCGGAAGTATTTGTTTCAAATAACAATCGCTTAAGGTCTGTTGATTTAACTTAACTCTCATAACGGTGCATACGGCATCGTTATGAGGGGTGTGCAAAAATGCACACGGGGGTGTTCAACGTTAAGGGGTAGAAAAAGGCTGCCGTTATGTTGTATCAAATTAGACACGGCAACAGAAGACGCTTTGGATACTGGGCTTCCTGTGGGCGTTCAATATTTTGTCTACCATGTGGACCTGTATGGCGCTCAGGTTTAAGGCCTCTACTCGCCGACACAGAGGTGAGAAGCTCGTGGGTTTTTTAGGGGCGCTGCATCTGTTATGGGGCGTACCCGCGCTTGTGCTGTTTCTTCACTGGCTGTTTGCCTGGTTCCCGATGAAAACGTGGGTCATCGTGGCGCTGGGTGTATGGGGTTTCTTCGCATTGATACTCGCGGCGCTTAGCAGGAGAACGGATACGGGAGTGCTCTGATGTGTTTGAAGAAGCGCCGGACAACAGGCGCTGTAAACGAGATAGAAGGAGGAACCGTTTATGGGCGGTAAGATAACGCTCGAAGTCACGCGCGGCGCGCTCGCAGGGCAAAGGTTTGAGTATGGAGAGAAGACGCGCATATTCATAGGCCGGCAGGAGGATTGCGGCATCGTACTGCCGGAAAGTACCGTTTCCCGTTATCACTGCGTTCTGGAGATCACGCCGCCCGAGGTGAAGCTGCAGGATTTCGGCAGTCTGAACGGCACGTTTTTGAACGGTACGAAGATCGGCGGGCGTGGCAGGGAGCAATCCTGGGAGTCTGCAAAGGATGAACGGCATGACGAATACACGCTGCGCAGCGGCGATGTGTTGGGGCTTGGCAGTAAATGCGAGCTTCGCTGCATGATAGAGGGCGGTGAGGTCTGCGCGAGCTGCGGAGCCGCGCTTTCCGACGGCATATCAGGTAATGAGACCGTACCCGAAGGCGATGAACGCGCGTCCATGCACTATAACTCCGCCCACGAGCGTATCTGCGAAGACTGCTATTTGGCCGCCGAAAAGGAACGGCTCGAAAAGCGTATCGCCGAAAAGAGAGCGGCGGAAGAAGCGGATAAAAAAGCCGCCGAGGAAGCGCGACTCGCCGCCGAGAGAGCGGAGCGGGAGCGTAAAGCCGAGGAGGAACGGAATAAGGAGCGTCAGCGGCAAGCCGTAAAGAAGCAAAAGCTGGCTGAGGAAGAAGCTGAACGCAAGCGTGAGGCGGAAGCCCGGGAAAGGGCTAAGGCTGAGAAAAAGCGGCTTGAGGATGAGGCTCGCGTCAAAGCTGCCGCAGCGGCCAAGGCCGAAGCCAATCGGAAAGAAGCAGAACGTTTGGCCGCTCAGCTTGCGGCGCAAATCGCTGAAAATAAGCCCAAACAAAAGGAGTGCGCGGAATGCGGCAAGCCCTTTACCCCTACCGCGCCGGATAATAATCTTTGCCCCGACTGCCTGACCGACCGTGCAAAGGTGCTTGACGGCATTTTGAAAGCCATGCTCGGTGATGGACCGGCACGGGCTCGTGAGCAAGCTGTTGGTCCCGCACCCATAAAGGGCTATCAGAAGGTCAAACTGCTCGGGAAGGGCGGCATGGGCGAAGTATGGAAGGTACGTGACGAGGATACCGGGAAAATCTATGCGCTCAAGACTATGCTGCCCGCTGTCAAGGCCGACGAGTCCGCCGTAAAGCTGTTTCTTCGTGAAGCCGGCATTGGTCAATGCCTGAAGCACAAGAATGTGGTCGCCACCTATCAAGCGGGCTGCGAAAACGATACTTTTTATATCCTCATGGATCTGTGCGAGGGCGGAAGCGTGGACTCTCTCATGGAGAAAAAGGGCGGAAAGCTCTCCATCGAACTGGCAACATGGATCATGCTGCAGGTGCTTTCGGGACTCGACTATGTTCATAACATGGATGTTGCGGTGGAGATTCAGAAAGGTCTGTTCCGCGGCACCAAGGAAACGCAAGCAAAAGGCGTGATCCACCGCGATTTTAAGCCCGGCAACATCTTTCTTTCCGACGCCAGTGATAAACCGACCGCGATGGTAGCCGATTTTGGTATGGCAAAGGCCTTCGATGTCGCGGGTCTTTCACGGATCACCAAGACCGGCACCGTCATGGGTACGCCGGTGTTCATGCCGCGCCAGCAAGCCATCAATTTCAAGTATGCCAAGCCCGAGGTAGATGTGTGGGCGGCGGCAGCAAGCTACTACAATATGCTCACAGGCGCGTTCCCGAAAAACTTTCGTCCCGGTAAGAATGTGTGGCAGATTATCGTGACCGAGCCTGCCGTACCCATCCGCGACAGAAACTCAGCTATCCCGCAGTCCGTAGCGTCGGTCATAGACAAAGCGCTGCGCGAGCAGCCTGAAATCGGTTATAAAACAGCGGCTGATCTTCGCAGGGATCTCGTCGCGGCACTGCCAAGCAACGTGAAAAACGCGGTTAAAGGGGTGCTCTGATGAACAGATTTGATGGGTTCGACTATGCGTTCCGCTTCGCGGGGCAAAAGGATATCGGCAGAAAGCGCGAGAGCAATCAGGATGAGGCCGTGCTTTGTCCCGAAATCGGCTTTTTCGCCGTGTCGGATGGCATGGGAGGCCTTGCAAACGGCGCAATGGCATCGGCTTTTGTAAGTAAATCAATGACGGAGCTGATGACCATCTGCGCGAAAGAGTTCCAGGAACACAGGAGCATTGAGCTTGCGACCGAAGCATTTCGGGAAACCGTGCGCATGATGAGCGATAATCTGTTTGATGCGGGCAACACCGAAAAACGCATCACCTACGGCGCTACCTTCTCAGGGGTGTGGCTACTCGGTAATAAGGCGGTGTTTGTCAACTTAGGAGACAGCCGCGGCTATCTGTTGTCCCGCTACAAGAAGCAGCCGCGCCAGATCACGGAGGATCAGAATATCGCCGGCATACTGGTCAAGCAGGGGGAGCTTAGTCGTGAGGCTGCGAAGGATCATCCGTCAAGTTCCCGTCTGACGGCGTTTGTCGGCATGAAGCCTCCAGCTGAGCCGGAGGCGTTCACGGTCGAGATACGTCCCGGTGACCGCATCCTCCTTTGCAGCGACGGTCTTTACGGTATGGTGGGCGAGCGCGAGCTTGCAAGGTTGATGCGTGCGAGTCAAAATCCCAAGCGGGTGTGCCACAAGCTTGTAGATGCGGCCAACGACAACGGCGGCCGGGACAATATTTCATCCGTTTACATTCGGATATTCAGTTAGGGGGTCACGCGATGGCAGGCAGCGACAAAACCGTATTCGACTCCGGCGCAACCGTGCGAGAGAATGTCTCCACCGTATACGAGGGCGATACGACAATCAAAGAAAGCTCGGCTACCGTGCCTGATGGCGGCACGACGCTTCTTGATGCCGCCCTGTCCGACGCGGCGGATAGGACGGGCGAAGTTCCTAAGTCCAACGATTCTATCGTCAAGGGAGCAGTAATACTCGACACCTACACCGTGGAAACCGACGCGATAGAGGGCGGTATGGGAAGCGTGTGGAGGGTTCACCACAAGGGCTGGAACGTGGATCTGGCCATGAAGCGCCCGCAGCCACAATGCTTCTCTACCGAAAAGAGCAAAGCGGATTTCATCCATGAGTGCGAGGCGTGGATCAGCCTCGGTCTTCACCCGAATATCGTGTCCTGTTATTATGTCCGCGAGATCGGCGGCACGCCAACGATTTTTTCCGAATGGATGGACGGCGGAAGCTTGGAGAGCGCCATCCACAAGGACACGCTCTACGCGGGCAGCGAGGCAGAGCAGCAGGAGCGGCTCCTCGATATCGCCATCCAGTTCGCGCGCGGTCTGCACTACGCGCATGAGGCGGGGCTTATCCATCAGGACGTGAAGCCCGATAACCTCCTGTTGACCAAGGAGGGCGAAGCAAAGGTTGCGGACTTCGGCCTCGCAAAAGCACGCGCTGTGTTGACGCAGCTTGAGGGTGCGCCCACCATGAACGAGAGTGCCGGGCAGAGCCCGGATATGGACGGTGGTAAAACAATCATGTCACCTTCGGGCGCCTACACTCCCGCATACTGTTCCATGGAGCAAATGGACGGCAAAGAGCTGACCCGCAGGACTGACATCTACTCATGGGCGGTGTCGGTGATGGAGATGTACTGTGGTTCACGGCTCTGGACTAACGGCGTGGTGGCGGGTCTTAACTGCCGCGGGTATTTTGAACAGACACGCATACCGATGTCGGAGGCGCTTAAAGAGCTGCTCGAAAAATGCCTTGCTGCGGAGCCAGAGAATCGGCCCCATGATTTTACGGAGATTGAAGCAAGGCTGCATGAGATATACAAGGCAGAAATGGGCATTGACTACCCCCGCCGCACGCCTAAAGCAGCCGCTGATACGGCGGATTCGTTAAACAACCGAGCGCTGAGTATGCTGGACTTGGGAAAACCCGATGAGGCGAAGAAACTGTGGGGCAAGTCATTGTCTATTTACCCAGACCATGTTCCTTCCGTTTATAATCATTTAATACATCAGTGGTTCGACTGCGCCATAGACGACCTTGAAGTGATAACAAGACTGAAAAGGCTCAATCAAAACTTGAACACTCCAGAAAGTGCTGGGGCACTCAGGCTTGCCATGGCTTGTCGCGGAGTGGATGAGTATGTAACAAGTATCAGTTATGATGCCGAAAACAAGCCGCAGAGTCTGGAGCTGCGATCATCGCATCCCGGGCGTCGCTGTACGGATGTTTCGGGAAAATATGATCTAGAGGCCATGGGCAGCAAAGCAACGTTGTGGGAAAACGCTACAGGTCGTTGCATACATCAGATCAACATCGATTTAGGCAACGCTGTTGGCTTTTTACACTATGACGCGGCAGGACACACCGCTCTGTTTGGAATCGACCCAAAGTTTGGTATACCCTCAAGCGTAGTTGAGCGTCCCGGCAGCATGAGGCTGTTCGATATGCATACCGGGCGATGTGTACGGACTTTGGCGGCGGGCGTATCGGAGGAGCTCCCCATAAGGAACCAGAAAGATCACATGTTTGGCAGCGCGAAACTGGCGCCCGACGCTGCATGTTACTTCTATCCAGACTACTACAATACGACCATTCGATATCGCCGCCCCTGTATGACCATTGCCCAGCCCCAATGGCTGCTCTGCCGTGTGCAAAGCTATGCCGGAGCACAGGAAAGCCAGCGTATACTACAAAGCATGATAGGGTTAGCAAAAGAGAAGCTGGCGCAAATGCAGATTGCAGATTCTATTCAGGCCATGAACAAAGGCTATGACGCCGCTGCTGGAAATGTGCCAGAAGAATTGCGGAGGCTTAATGCGGAGGTGGGCAGATACTGTCGTATCTCTGGAATACGCACCATAACGAGCGCAGATCACATCGGTGAACCGCCTGATGAAAGACAGATATCATCGGGCAAGACCGTGCCGATAATCGAAATTGAGAACCCGGAAAGTACCAGCTCGCGCAAATATCCATTCATTGAGATATGGTCCGAAGGTAAAAAGAAGCGCTTGCATCGTATCCCATTAAAAAACGAGATTGCTGTATATCCCTCTTTTCGCTTTTCTCCAGATTTTCGAATTCTTTATTGCGTGGCACAGCGAAGTAAACAGGATGTATATAATTATCTGTACACAATAGACATATCTTCCGGCGAGGTCGCCGCAGACCAATTTCAGATATCTGGCAATAAGGTATGGTGTGTAAGCCCTGACGGGCACATCGTCGTCACAGGGGATTATCGCGGACTGTCCTTCTATTCCCTCGCCGATGGAAAGAGAATCGCAAACTGTTCCATTAATGATAAGGATTCCGTCAGCATGGGCTATTTGAGAGGCGTATGCTACCGTCCGGATGGCAGAGCTGTATTCGCGCATACAAATAACCATGCTATCGTCATGGTGGATTTGCAGAGCATGACTCAATACGTGGTGCGCGAGGATGAGCTTGTCCGCCCCGGCGATGACAAACTGGGTAACTGGCTGTACAAAGGATTGTCAGTGATTGGCAACGGCAGCGTAGTGTGCAGCGTGGATCGCCTTGCGAAGTTGCCGTTCGATTATACGCAATGGAGCATCGACTACGCCTACGAGTTTCCCGGCTTCACAGACTGGAATGAGGACGCGAGGCCATACCTTGAGATATTCCTCGCATTGCACCCGGGCTGGAGCGACGCGGATTTTAACGCGCTGATAACCGAACTGCAAAATCGTGGTTTCGGATATATCCGTCCCGAGGGCGTACGAAACAAGCTGAAGGAAATGCAGCCAAAGAAAAAGAGCCGCGGTGGTTTATTCAGCAGAAGGATCTGAGGGAGGAACGTTTATGACAAGCGAGGAAAAAACTGTGTTCGACCTCGGTGTTACCGTGTCCGATAGTAGCACAACTCTGCTTGACGCCGCCTTGTCCGATGCGGCGGAGCGGACGGGCGAAGTTCCTAAGTCCAACGATTCTATCGTCAAGGGAGCAGCAATACTCGACACCTACACCGTGGAAACCGATGCGATAGAGGGCGGTATGGGCAGCGTATGGAGGGTTCACCACAAGGGCTGGAACGTGGATCTGGCCATGAAGCGCCCGCAGCCGCAATGCTTCTCTACCGAAAAGAGCAAGGCCGACTTTATCCACGAGTGCGAGGCTTGGATAAACCTCGGCCTGCACCCGAATATCGTCTCCTGCTACTATGTCCGCGAGATCAGCGGCACGCCAACGATTTTTTCCGAATGGATGGACGGCGGCAGCCTTGGCGACGCGATAAAGAGCGGTACCATCTATGCGAGAAAAGAATCGGTGAATATTGAGCGTATGCTCGACATAGCCATACAGTTTGCACGAGGCCTTCATTATGCGCATGAGGCAGGTCTCATTCATCAGGACGTTAAGCCGGACAATCTGCTGCTGACTAAAAGCGGTGAAGCTAAGGTTGCGGACTTCGGTCTGGCAAAAGCGCGCGCTGTTCTGACTGTCTTGGAGAACGACCCTACAGCGGTAGAGACTGCCAACAGCGGAAAAACTATCGTCTCACCGTCCGGCGGATATACCCCCGCCTACTGTTCTATAGAGCAGATGGACGGCAAGGAGCTCACACGAAGAACAGATATTTATTCATGGGCGGTCAGCGTTATGGAGCTTTGCATCGGTTCCAGACCGTGGGCTAATGGCGTTGTTGCGGGGTTTGGCTGCCGCAGTTACTTCGAGGATACGCGTATACCCATTCCGGGGGAATTACGAAAGCTGCTGGAGCGGTGTATGAGCGCCGAGCCTGACGACCGACCGCACGACTTTGCGGATATCGAGGCAAAACTGCAAGAGATCTATCAGCTCGAAACCGGGAACTCATATCCGCGCCCCGAACCGAAGGCGGCGGCAGATACGGCGGAATCATTGAATAATATGGCGTTGTCCTATATGGATCTGGGACGCCCCGAAGAAGCGACTCGGCTTTGGGAGCAGGCGTTCACTATCGACCCGACCCACGTTGAAGCGATATACAATCACACGCTTTATTCTTGGCGCGCCGGGAAAATAATCGATGTTGAAGCGGTGAAAAGGATGCGGACCGCACAAAGCGGTAATGCTTGTCAATACGCTCAAGCGTTGCTACACCTTGAACGCGGCGCCGGAGACGAGGCTATCGAGGTTTTGTCCGGGAGCAACAGAGACGCCGAAGTCACCGCTATCATTGAAGAAGCGCGTAAGGTCGGGCAGCCCGCCCTGCTACAGACCCTTACCGGCAGCACGTTGGCACCGCTCAAGTACGACTATCCAACCGATAAAGGCGCATATACGGTGAGCTTCAGCGATGACGGAACATATCTGTATGCAAGAGATCGCGCGAAGACAAAGAAGGATAGGTTCACATATCATAACGGGCATGTAAACCTGTGGAAGCGCACGAATGAAGGCTTTGTGCAGATACGACCGACCGATCTGGAGCTCGGGCAGGTCAAGTGGAATATGCACATCTCTCTGGAAACAAGACTGAACAAGCTGAAATATGGCATATCGGTCGCAAGCCCCGTTGTGAGAAGCGGAGCATGGTATGTTCAGGATGAAGATGGGCGCGTCCGCTATTCGCATGTATGGAGAGTTCCCAAAGGCCATGAATATCTCAGTATTGATACGTCGGCATCGTTGAATATGCTTGCGTGCGGATGCGATATGAATACCGTGGATGTTTACACGCCGCCGCGGTTTGAGTATAAAGCCGCGTGGATGCTGTGCAAAGTGCGGGCACAAAACGAAGCTGTTGAAAGCGACGAACTCTTCCGTGAATTGGCAGAGGAAGCCGCTCTCGCACTTGATAAGCAGGAAATCCAAACTGCCGCAGAATGCGTTGCCGCGCTGCGTCCCTTGCTTAACGCCGGGAATCAACATGAATACAGGCTCCTTAATGCCAGACTGGGAAGATACTGCGTTCCCGGTTCCCTGTTGACGATCTATTCGGACCCTCTTTGGGAGGCTCCGCCTCAGCCGCGATATGGGTTTTGCTCGAACGATCGGTTTGGCATCAACAGTTTTGATTGCTTTATGGATCGAGACAGCGACAAAATTCTATGGAGCGACCCGAAACGCACCAAGATTCCGGAAGCGGTGCTCTCGCCGGATCAAAAAACTGTTGCATACGGAACTGTACAAGGAGGCAAGACCGCTGTTCATCTTCGCAATATCCTGACCAAAGATGTGGTGTTCACTTATAAGCAAAATGAAAACGTTGGCTCTCTGCAGTTTCTTCCTGACGGGAGCGCAATCCTCGTCGCCCTTCGCGAGTCCATCAGCGTAGTTTTGATTGATTCTCTAAACGGAAAAGCACTGCGGCATTATAAAGGAAAAAAGCCGCACATAACAGTGGATGTTTTCGTGCAAGTGAGTCCGAACGGAACGAGATTTGCTTACGGCAGGATTGGAGATTCAAAGAGCGGCATGGGGGTAATTCATGAACCGTTGAGGTTTGCACGCATCAACGGAGATAAAGTGCTCGATACGACAGAAACGTTGTCAACGTATTACGATTACATACGCGACGCGCGGTTCTCACCGTATGATAGGTGGTTTATGACTAAGCATTTTGACGGCTCTGTTCGCGTTTGGGATATTGAAAAGGGCGGAAAGGACGTACAACGGTTTGACACAGAAGAAGACCTCATCACGCTGATGAGCCGTGGGCATCTGGACTGGCGCTACGAGTTTCCCGGCTTCACAGACTGGGACGAGAACGCGAGGCCATACCTTGAGATATTCCTTGCGCTGCACCCAGACTGGAACGACGTCAACTTTGGTGAACTCATAAACGAGCTTCAAAATCGTGGCTTTGGCTTTATTCGTGCTGAGGGCGTGCGGGCGAAGCTGATGGAAATGCAGCCAAAGAAAAAGAACCGCGGGGGTTTATTCGGCAAAAGGATCTGAGGGAGGAGCGTTTATGACAAGCGAAGATAAGTCAGCATTCGATCCCGGCGCAACCATGCCGGAGAATATCTCTACTGTGCGCGACGGCGGTACGACGCTCCTTGACGGCGGCGCGCCGATCAGCGGAAGCATTGCGTCAGTCTCTCAGGCAATACGAAAGC
>Ga0116159_1003694_pt1 | contig 13435 bp, 20 predicted proteins | sample AD_JPNAS1_MetaG_FD_89878 | JGI IMG/M metagenome (GOLD analysis project Ga0116159, IMG submission 89878) | Active sludge microbial communities of municipal wastewater-treating anaerobic digesters from Japan - AD_JPNAS1_MetaG | ecosystem: Engineered > Bioreactor > Anaerobic > Digestate | place...
TCCCTTTTTTGTTTTAGAAGAACTTTATAGTATGGAAATTTTTATAGCCTATAAAACATTTGTCTATATTATGAGTTTTAGAAGAACTTTATAGTATGGAAATTCAAATATCCTTATTAGATATTTGTTTCTATTAACAGTTTTAGAAGAACTTTATAGTATGGAAATTATTTGAATTAAATGATAAAATATTTTGAAGTGATATGTTTTAGAAGAACTTTATAGTATGGAAATTGGCCACGATGCAAACTCAACTGAAGGGAAACTTGCAGTTTTAGAAGAACTTTATAGTATGGAAATTGTTGTAATGAGGGATATGGGGGAAAAATCCCCTCCTGGTTTTAGAAGAACTTTATAGTATGGAAATGGGATCAGATAGCACTTTTGGTACACTATTGCAACGGGTTTTAGAAGAACTTTATAGTATGGAAATTGATCTGGACCCTAGCTACTTTTCCGAGCCATTCTTTGTTTTAGAAGAACTTTATAGTATGGAAATGATCCCGTAAGTGTGACAAAAGACGGATACTGTGGGTTTTAGAAGAACTTTATAGTATGGAAATAAAGAACTGCAGCCGCCATCACGTCAACAACAGCGCGTTTTAGAAGAACTTTATAGTATGGAAATAGAAAGGTGTGAGAGAGTACAGGTATTCATTTCATTCGTTTTAGAAGAACTTTATAGTATGGAAATTCGTTTATAAATCTCTAATTGTCTAGGGTAAAAATCGTTTTAGAAGAACTTTATAGTATGGAAATTATAGTTTCTCTATAGAGAAACATATATATGGATAAGTTTTAGAAGAACTTTATAGTATGGAAATTAATTTGTAGTTACAACCATAAACTGCATATATGCGAGTTTTAGAAGAACTTTATAGTATGGAAATTACCTTGCTAGAATAATAGTTGTGATTGTACGGCCTATTAAGTTAGAATAAGACTATTATAGGATTGAAATGATTTGATATGATCCCTGAAACAATAGTGCTTTACTTTGCTTTATTATGTCATGCAATAAGGGAACTTCTTTATGAATTTAACTCCCTTTGCATTTTGATCTTTTGCTGCTTCAATTGGAAGGTATATTACGAATATATTGGCCTAGAGAGATGCCTTCTATGTATTATTTATCTTTGCTTTAATTGACGTTTTCTTAATATTTTTAAAAAGGAGAAGCAATTAAACAAATTTAATCTGCCTTGGGAATTCACCTAAGTATTTCTTAAATTCTTTAGGCCATTTGTCTGAGTCAAGTCCCTTTTGAGCAAGAAATGATACAGTCCATCTTTGAAGCCCTATGCCTGAACATCCAGACCAGAGCTCTTTATTCTTGGAAGATTTAATGGAAAAAGCCTTTGTATACTTGTCTCCAACGATTGAAAGATTCTGAAATTCTAACCATTCACTTTTGTCTCTGCTGCCTCTTGAAGGGATCCACGATTCATAGTCTATTGTTCCTTTAATTCTCTCTGTTTCTTTTTCTACCCCTGTCTGTCCGGATTGGGCCATATAGAATGGGGTTACCCAAGCCGTTCTCCATTCAATCTCAAATATTTTATCAAAGACATAGGCATATCGTTCCATCATCTTTTCCTTAAGTTCAATTAACTGATCTGGATACCCTATAAACACAGGTTCTATTCTCCAGAATTCATTCACCCTCTCAATACCCTGTCTTCCTCCAGCTTCCCATCTATAAGAAGGCCCACTTTTATCATAAATTAAAATTGGAAATTCTGAATCATCAATAGTCTTTCCATCAAAAGCCCAGTACATTGGGGGGCATTGGGCATAGGTCATCCCGCCTATCGGATCCCTCATCCTTTCTCTTATTTTATCAACATGCGCCTTTTTTGTTATTTTATATAAGTCAATTACTTCTTCCCATACTGAAATATCTCTTGAAACAGGGGGGGATACGTAATAAATCTCAGGTTCGCTGCCAGAAAGATGCCCGGTCTTTTCCCAAATTTCAAAAGGCACTAGCTTAGGGGCTATAACTTCAATGAATCCTAGTGGTTTTAATATTTCTTCAACTGCTATTCGCTCCATTGTCCTAAGTAAAGTTGCAATGGGGGCATGGTAAAACCACTGACCTTGGCTTGGCCCCTGTTTTAACCAACCCAGTGCCAATAGCTCCGTTGTTGGATCTTTTGTTGTTAACGGAGTTATCTCTTTACTCTTTGAAATAAGCTCCCAGTGCTCCCCTTTTCCTCCCCAGAATTGGGCTTCCACTTTATCATAAAACAGGCTAATAATACGATCAACATGATTTTTTGTAAGAAATTCTTCATCTAAATCTCTCAAAATTAATATTGCGTTATTGCCTTCAATGGAGATACTATCTACAAATGGTATTTTAATTGGATCTTTTGGAATCTTCTCAAGATCAAGTGTTAGGGTATATTTTTGTCCAACTATCTTCTTAATTCCAATTTTAAACTCCTTTCCAAGTAACATGGACAGGGAATTTTTCAGTCTAATGGCAACTGCATGGGATCTTGCATAAGTTCCACTTTCAATTGCAACTGAAATAGCATCGTCTGATATCTTTAAATCAAGTATTTTTGGTGATTCTGAAATCTTGTCCTTTGGTACACCTTTTATCAATATTTCCTTTGTTTCTTCAGCGATAAATTTCTTTACTCTTTGAACTCCGTCTCCTGTCAGTGATCTGCTTAGGAGATATTCGACGTTTAAATGGAGTTTCATTATACCACAACACCAACTTGATTATTTACATATAAAAGTATTACTTTCTTCAAAATACCGTTTAAATTTTTATGAAAAATCCCCTCCGTTTACAAACGGCTCACCTGCAGCATCGGTAAGTTTCGGTTTTTTTCTATTCTTCTTAAATGAAAAGAAGGCCATTAAAAACAAAAACCAAGCTATCGATGTATAAATTATCATGCCTACAAAGTCGCCTTCAAAGTATACTCTTATACCTTGGATATAAATCAAAGCACCAGCAATTACATAAGGGATCATAAAATTTTTCATTTATTTCACTCTCTTTTCTAATTCCTTTTTCTTTCTAAAATAAGTATATGATGCCATTAAGAATAATAACCCCGCCATACTATTTAAAATAGCGCCCGGCGCATCATTGCTAAATAAAGCCTTCGCACCTATCAATAAGAATAATACCCCAGCTAAAAAAGTAAATAATCTGATATGTTTATACTGGTCTTTTGGCGCAATGTTAGTGCTTTTTTTCTTATCTTTTGTAAGTACCATTAGAGAAAAGAGCCTGATTTATTATATAAATGTTATTCGTATTACATTGATGACAATAGAAAGATTTAAAAGTAGTTTCTGGTAATCACTATTAGGTACGATGGAAACATCATTAAACGATATAAAATTGGTAGACAAAGAGAAAATAACGTTTCCCGTCTGGACATTCGTTAGCATGAATCTTTTAGACACTTTAAGTTCCCTTTTGACTAAATTATCCATTGTATCATGTAATATTTTTCTATTGGATTGTAAAATGACAAAAAACTTTGCTTTTGAGATATTTGCTTTAGCATATCTAAGCATGTCTTCCATGGTAGAGTTTTTCCTAAGAGAAAATAGCTGCCTTGGAAATGCCGTAGGTGAGTTCTACGCAAGATGAGTATAATACAAGGATGTGTAGGGAGAAATCCCAGCTGGCGTTTATATGGAATTAGAAGATGATGATGCATCAAATAGTTGTGATGTAAAAACGATTGATAATTTTGTTTTGCCTTTTGTTAATTTTTTGGAGGCAAGTATGGATGAAAGCCCTAAATCCCAAAAGAGGAGCGCTGCAGTCGTACATAAAAAAACAGGTCTCTTTGATAAAGACTTAACTGAAATGTACTCAGGCAATGCCCTATTTGTTTTAAGTAACGAATATCACTATAAAACAGAATCCTACTATAGGATAGTATTAAGAGAAAACCAAAATGGGTTTAAGGTAACACCAAGTAGTGATGAGGTCCTCGACGCATATGTTGTTCCAATATGTCTAACTAAAGCAGACATGGTTGGGATACCTGTTTGTGAATGGGGTATATCGGACTCATACTGTCCTCTACCTGCAATAATATATGGAATAAACTATTATTCAGATTCCTCAAAATATGAGGTGGTATACGATCTAGAAACTGCAAAGGAAGCCATTAAGAAAGTAACACATGGTGGAAAATACCCTTTTTGCTTCCAGAAATTACCGCAAAATGCCGAAATAAAGACTTTCTCAACATTATTTGGAAAAAATACTACAACAGATCCTGAAATCTGTGCCCTTCTGGAAAAAATATACGAAGTATTTGAAATACCTGTTGCTAAGATAATTCTAATATCTGCTGAAGGTAAGTACTACCTTTCTTCAATATCGCCTATAAGAAACTCAGAAATATCTACTCATGAGAAAGAAGAATTCAAGGCCAGGGTTGAAACTGGGATAGAAAATGGGGAAATTAGGAATTTTTGTTGATAGGCAAACTCTAAGCAGTTCCGCCCAACTTATATCCCTAATTAAATTTAGGGAGGAAGCTGAGAGATTAGGGCATGAGGTCTATTTTATCTTCCCAACAGAAATAAAGAAAATATCAGGACTAGACGCCCTGTTTATTAGGGCAAGAACAGACTCGATGAATATAAGCTACGTTGCTGCAAGGATTGCTGAATTAAAAGGTATTCCAGTCATAGATGACCCAAATTCGATAAGAATATGTTCTGACAAGATAAATATGTATCTCCATTTAATGAAAAAAGAAGTGCCTATGCCAAAAACTATCTTCATGAAGAAAGGAGAGGTCACTTTAGAAAATCTTGAAGAAGTCTTTAAAATGTTTAATCCTCCTATGATACTAAAGGAACCATCGACTTCTTTTTCTGCAAGGGTTGAGAGGGTTTATACAAAAGAAGAATTTCTTAAAGTATCACGAAGATTTATTAAACTCTCGGATTGGATTGTAGTCCAGGAATATGTTGATAGTAAATTTGATTGGAGGATAGGTGTTCTTAATGGAGAATTACTATACGCATGTAAGTACATCATCCCCAATGAAACTTTTAAAATACAAGCCTCTGTAAATGGCCATTTAGTGTACTGTGATGTTGAAAGTGTTCCTAAAGATTTAGTGCCGAAGAACATTGTTGATCTTGGCATACGAGCCGGGAATGCTATCGGAAATGGCCTTTATGGAGTTGACATAAAGGAAAGTCAAGGGGCGTTGTATGTTATTGAGGTAAATGATAATCCTTCTTTGGATGGTGGGGAGGATAAAAGCTATCCCGATATCTATGAAAGAATAATAAATCATCTAATGCAAGCAAAGAATAAATAAAATATCTACAACTTTTAGAAGTAACTGTCCAGATAATCGAGATCTAAGAAAAATTGCAAATTATCAAAGTATGTATCTTCAAGACGATAACATAGTTTTATAGTGAAATTATTGTCTATGTGTTGTTAAAAATATTAAATGAAAGAAAAAATAGATAAAAAAAGTCTATCTTATATATCCTGTTTCCTCGTTTCCTGGGGGCAATGTCTGGAATTCAGGCATGTTCTTTTGCATTTCTTGTATCTTTGTGAGTGCCTTCTCAGTTTCTTCAGCCCTCTTGTCAAGCTCTTCCATATTTATATCAAGCTCCAATATATCAATCAATACCTGTAAGACTGCTTTTGAAGCTTTAGCATCAATTATGTATCCAGGGGACTCACCTAAAAGGCATAAACCTTTCATATTCCTAAGTTTCCCCATAGCTATGAGGAGTCCTGATGTGCCAACTATCGCTGAGCCAGGATCTTCCCTAAAGACAATATTTTTTTCTTTATACTTTTCAATTGTTTCAACATCTGATGCAGCGCCCAATACTTTTGGCTCCTTTACAGGGTATCCCCCTGTGGAGTATCCTCCCAAAGTAAACATTTCCTTAACATCAAACTTCTCGATATAATCAAGAATGGTAGTGGCTATTTCATAATGCCCATACGCATCTGTGGGTGGAGGTTGTGTGTCTCCAGATAAAAGTAATAAGTCCCTTTTTCCACTAGTATAGTAATAGAATTCATTTTTCATTAATCTCATCGTTGAATCCTTTTCTACTAATGCTTGGTGGGGAAATCTTGGAGAGTATAGATCGGCAAATTTAACTGCCTTTAATTCCTGGATAAGATGATCAGCAGCAAGTTTTCCTACAAGGCCTATACCAGGCAAACCTTCAACAAATATTGGATTCTTAAGTTTAATATCTTTTTTTTCCTCAATAATATAAGTTTCTTTCATAGTAATTCTCTCTCCTTTTTAATTAATCTCCTATATTTACCGTATTTATCCTCTAGTGAAAACTTTGGAGGGTGAGGATTTACTGTACGGGCATTACATAATGGACATAAATCCTTAAGAGTATATTTTATACATTCTGGGCAGATTTTCATCTTCATATCATGATCTCTTAAAGGATCCTTTACCCTCATTATTCTGAACATGAGCTATTGCCATTTCTGCAATATCTCTTAAAACAGATTCTGCTGTTTTGTAGTCTTCAGCAACAATATGGATGGAGTATTTTGGAGACCCTTCATTTCTTATTTCAACATCTTCCACTTTGTCTTTGAATTTATCTCTTGCAGTAATTAAAGCTTCCTTTATTACGTTAACACCATTTCCAGAGTAACTTTCAAGTGTTATATGGCCGGTGATTGAAATTAACGGATTCTCAACATTAGTAGCTATAATATCGAAAAGCCCATCAATATATTTTTCATCTATAAGCCCTTTCAAAACGCCTTTTCCTTTTGTTGAAACGTCTTCAAATGCAGCATATAAGTCGCCATATTTATTAACAAGGGGCACCCCAATGTCATGAATAATACCCTTAAAGTCTTCTCCAATGTTTGTGGCATAAAGTTCAAGTAATTTTTCACCTTTCTTTTCTCGTTTAAATTCCTGAACTTTTGTTTTCTTCTGCTGGCTTGTGACTCTTCTTAAAGATAGGTCTATATGATTTTTAGAAGCATCAACCTTCAATACTTTACACACTATCTTTTGGCCTTCTCGGACATGATTTCTAATATTTTTGACCCAGCTGGAGGAAATTTCTTTTATATGTATCATTCCCTCCTTGTTATATTCGTCTAAGATAACAAAAGCACCGTAAGGAAATACTTCCTTAACGGAACACATAACAAGGTCCCCCTCTTCAGGGTACTCCTTTTCAAGCATTAAATATTCACTCCAAAACTTCTAGTATTTCAGCATTAATTTTGCCTACTCCACCTTTTGACTCAACAAGTGATTTCCCACAAGTTAGGCATTTTACAGTAATGGCTGGTCTGTTAAACACTACTTGTTCGCTTGAACAGTCTGTGCATTTCACCCTTAAAAACTTTGAAATAAGTTTTTTCATTCTATGCCTCCACAAATTCTAACTTTTTAACTCTGAAGCCTTTTCTTGTAGTGGCTTTTTTGCATAATTCGCATCTGTATCTCAAATCAAGTTTACTAACAGTTTTCCCACCACTAACTGAAGATCTGGGAAAACCCCGGTAACCTTTAATTTTTCTTCTATACCTTCTCTGACCTGCACTAAGCTCTCCCCTTTTTCTTTTCTTTACAGTCTCAACTTTATGTGATGTATGTTTTTTGCAAGTCGGGCAGTAGGTATTCATTTTTTTTGGCATTTTCATAAGAATCACTCACGATTAGTTCTCAGCAAGTTTCTCTCTTATAAGTATCTCGGCGTTTCTCAAAGGGATTGAAATTACTTCCCCCTTTTTAAATGGACCATAGGACCTCATATCTTCTCCTATGAACTCCGGTACATCTTGTGAGAGCCTTACCTCCTTAAAAACCTTTTCCCTTATTTCTTTGATAGAAACATCAGTATTAAGGATATTTTTCTTATATTCATTAAAAAGATCATTAATATTTTTAGAAATGTTATTTTCTAACTTATTTTCTGATTGCAACTTCAGAACAGAGTTATCAAACATCAACCTAAATCTCTTCCTGCAGAAAATCTCAAATTTTTTTTTAGTATATTCACATTTAGCTTTTTTTATCTTATCTTCAAGTGAACTTTCGTCATAATCTGCGATTAACAAATCGATAATATCTTTAGAATCCCCTCCAATTGAGTCGAAGCTACCTGACTTAATATATTCTTTTTTAAAAATATTTAGGAGATTTTCATTATCGTTTCCCATGTTGTTCTCATCTTTCGACCCTTGGAGCTAAAATAAATACAAATGAAGCACCTTCAATTTCAAACTCAATTTTAACAGGCATATCATTCCCTATTTCAATTGACATTTCGCCCGGTATAGACTTTGACATATCAGTCAAATAACTCAAATTAAATGTTGAAGCGGCTCCTGATGAAACAATAATTTCGTAAAGGTCTGGATCTCCTTTTTCAAGTTTTACTTCGATATCCCCTGTGTCACCATCAGCACTCATATAAAATGCATCTTCAGCTCTGAGGGTGACATGGTCTGAAACTATATTTGCATCTTTTAGGCCTTCTCTAAAGACTTGGGAGCTTAGCCTTATCTTTGATGTTGTATTTAATGTAGGCATTTTAAGATTTGATTGTTCGGTAACATCAATAAGCTGACAGCCAAATCTCCTAGTTGATGTTCCTTTAAGGACCATAAGTATTTTGTTTTTTTCTTCATCAAGCTTTAGAACTAGAATATCGTCACTTCTGCTTCGATTTATGAATTTTGACATATCTTCAATATCAATGCCTATAGTAACTTCCTTGTCTGTTTTAAATTCTGCAAATACTTCTTTGTTCATTTTAAAGTCGATCATGCTCACATGAGATGGATCCATGGCTCTTAATTCAATACCCTCAGCAGTAATCCTTAGTGGAACTTCTTCTACAAGACTACCAATAGCAGTTACACATTTTCTCCATATTTCTGCACTCAAAACAGCTTCAAACATTCGCTCACCTTACTATACATATATATGATAGTTCTTAATATATTTATATAAATTTATTGGAGATTATTTATAATAAAGGCTTCTAATCTTGTCAAAACTTTCTCTATAAAGTTTAATATCAAGTTCTGACATATCTTGGATTAACTCGCCTTTTAGAGATCCTGAGATAGTAATGCCAAATACCCTAACGATGTCACCTTCTTTAAAGCTGATATCATCACCAAAAACTACTTCAATTTGACCTGTTCCATCGTCTAAAAGTATGTCATTCCCATTTTTTTTGATTATGGCCCCTACGACACTAACATATTTTTCGTTTGGTATTTCTTTTATTTTTACCTTTTTAAAAGGTGGCTTTGTGAATCTATCTGCCAAATTATCCCTCAGTTTATATTTTGGGTAATATATTTAAAACTTACCTTAGAGGATATATTATGATTATAGTAATCACTGGGCTCCCAGGAACTGGCAAAACTACGATTGCCAAAGCACTTGCAAAAGAGATAGATGCCATAGTTTTTTCAACAGATAAGATAAGAAAAATGATTTTTGAAACCCCTGTATACAATGAAGAGGATAAACGGAGGGTATACAATGAACTCTTCTTTCAAGCTGAGAAATATCTAAAAATGGGCAAAAATGTAATACTTGATGGAACATTTTATACAAAAGCATTGAGAAATAGAGCAAAAGAAGTTGGGGCGCTTTTTTCACAAAAAGTATACTTTGTCTACTGTAAAACTCCTGAAGATATTCTTAAAAAAAGAATTGATAGCAGGAAAGATAAATTTAGTGATGCAGATTACAATGTTTATCTTGGGATGAAAAAAATATTTGAAGATTTTGAAGAAGAAATAATTGAAATTGATACATCTAATCCTGTAAAAACTAACATTGATACTATAAAACTAAAGATTTATTCAATATAACCTTCAAGTGCAAGTCTTGTACCCTTTTTTAGAAAAATTACTGGAGTTTGGAGTTTTCTTAAATCTGATTTTAATTTCATGTCGTTTGTCGCTACTATGCATTTGTTATTTTTTGCATATTCAAGGATACTTCTATCAACTGGACCTTCTAAATTGATCTTTTCATATCGTTCAGATAATTTTAATGCAATTTCTTTAGAAATTTTATCGGAACCTGTAAGATGTATTTTATTTAATTCCGAAATAACATTTGTTGGGATAAGTATCTGGCATTTTCTTTCTACGACATTTTCAATTGATTCAATTCTAAGATTGAATCTGCCGGGGAGAAGAAGAAAATTAGTATCTAAAATTACAATTATTTTATTATCCCGTAGCCTATCAGTCTCCATCTGGCCCCGACCCTTCTGCTTATAGCTACTCTTTCCTCAATTAAAGAACAAACTGGTATTTTCAAAATCAATTCTGTAACTTTCCCCACCTTAGTAGCAGTACCTATTGTTTTGGCGGTTCCTATATTCAACAGAAGCATTTCTTTGGGTCGTATGGGCTCAACTTCAATTTCATCCTCTGTGCCAACTACCCTTTCAAGAAGATGTATTTCAAGTGTTAAATTTTCCCAAACTTTTGGTAGCTCGCCAGGGTGGCCTAATATGCTGCCTGCCAGAGTGTCTGATTTTGTGACTGCTGGATCAAGGAATGTTCCAACTCCTAAAAGTCCACCGGGAAATGCTTCTTCCACTGATTCATTACTAGCGTTTAAGCTTGAAACTTCCGTTAGTATTGACTTGAAAACTTTTTTATTCTGCTCAATTTTTTCAAATCCAGGTCTTATCTCGATCTTATCCCCAACTTTTAATTTTCCCTGAATCAAAGAGCCGCCCAATATCCCGCCTTTAAGCTCCTCAGGATGTATCCCTGGCCTGCTTGTATCAAATGACCTTGCTACAAACATGATGGGGGGCTTGCTTGAATCTCTTTTTGGGGTTTTAATTACATCTTCTACAGATTTAATTAAGTAATCAATATTTACCCTATGTTGGGCAGATACGGGAATGATTGGAGCATTTTCAGCTACAGTACCTTTAATAAAATTTTTAATCTGATTATAATTTTCAATAGCTTTTTCCTTAGAAACTAGCTCAATTTTATTCTGAGCAATAACTATATTTTTAATCCCAACAATGTTTAAGGCCATCAGATGTTCTTTGGTCTGTGGTTGTGGACATTTTTCATTGGCTGCAATTACCAATATGGCTCCGTCCATGATTGCTGCACCTGAAAGCATTGTCGCCATCAAAGTTTCATGCCCAGGCGCATCGACAAAGGAGACTTTTCTCAAAATTTTCGATTGACCCCCACATTTAGGACAATTTTTTTCAGTAGTATATGCTTCGACTCCCTTGCATGATTCACATTTTCTAAACTCGATGTCAGCATACCCAAGCCTAATTGTAATGCCTCTTCTAAGCTCTTCGCTGTGTTTGTCTGTCCAAACACCAGATAGAGCTCTAGTCAAAGTTGTTTTACCATGATCGACATGCCCTACAAGACCTATATTTACTTCTGCTTGTGCCAACTTATATCTCCTTTATCTTAAATTAAACATACCTTAAGACTTCGTTTTTGGTGTTTCTTCGTCTTTCTTTTCTTCAGGATTTTCATATTTTTCAGGCTTTATTACTTTGGTATTAATTTGCACAGTGTCTTCATTTATGGTGTTGCCTCTAACTCTCTTTTTTCTTCTCTCACCATGTTCTGATGGATTAAAACCTACGCCCTTAGACAGTAAAAGTTTTATTCTTCTGTTACCATCGAGATCCTTTCTCATTGGGAATCCATCTTTATCGGATCCACCTGTAATCTTCAACACATGGCCAGAGAGTCCTATAGATTCTCCGTTAAACTCTTCACCAATTTTTAAACCAAAGAGGGATTCTGCCTGTTTGTCTTTTACTTCCTTTTGTACAGTTTTACCATCCTTGTAAGAAACAATAACTTTGTATTCCATTGTGACCCTCCTATCTTTAGATATATAAGAATCGATTTAACTGCTGTTTAAAAACTTTATTGTCTAATTCTATAAATAAGAAATAATTTCCTCTATAGAGGATACAATAAGGTCTGCTCCACCAAGACATTCTTTTGAGGATACCCCTGATAGTATCCCTATTGTGAAGCATCCTGCTCTTTTGCCAGACAAAATATCATATGTATGATCCCCAACTACAACAGTATCCTCTGCCTTCTTTTTTAGATGATTGATTGCAATCTCTACATGTTCTGGATCAGGTTTTACTTTTTGAACATCATCTCTTGTAATAATTATATCAATATAATCTAATAAACCTGAGAGTTCCAAAGTTTTCATAGAAGCAGCTTTACTATTTCTCGTAACTATCCCGACACTTTTTCCCTTTGATTTTAAAATTTTTAACAACTCTATTGATTGAGGAAATGCTTCAGCTTTTTCAGATGCCTCAAGTTCATGGTCTATTATAACTTTTTCTATGTTTTTAGTTAATTCAATGTACTCTAATTCTTCTTGAAATATAGGCTTTAATTCTTTTAAAGTTTCAATTAAAGACCCTTTAATCTCGAAATAAATTCCATTATCCTCAAGTATTTTTCTTGCGACTTTTTTTAGATGTTCAAAGTCAAGTTTAAATCTAACTAAAGTTCCATCCATATCAAAGAGGAAAAGGGTATATTTGGATAGTGATGTTTCCATAATAAAAATATTTAAGAAGACCTATATAATACTTATTTCATGAATGTTATTTTACTACCAATTATATCCCTAATTGCCACAATTATTTTAACTCCCCTCATTGGCAAATTCAATAAGGAGCATGGATTATTTGGAATTGACTTACATAAAATAGAAAGATTTGAAATTCCGGAGGCAGGTGGAATTGCAATACTTCTCGGTACAATTCCAATTTTCATTTTGTATTTTCTCATAACTTATGATTTAACGATCTTAATGTTCATACTCCCAGTCACGATAATTGGAGTTGTTGGGTTTATTGACGATGTCTATAACATCCCTCAATCTATTAAAACATTGGCATGTCTCTTAGGAGGCATCCCTCTCTTATTTTTTGTTAAGAACTCATCCCTAAATTTTATTTTATTTAAAGTTGATATCAAAAATCTATTTTATCTAGCAATTCCTATAGGAATTACTGCAGCTTCAAATCTTACAAATATTCTTGCAGGATTTAACGGGGAAGAGGTTGGTTTAGGATTTATATCGTCACTTTCTCTTTCAATTTGTATATTTCTTATAGGGGATATAAAAACTTCAATTTACCTATTAACATTCACAATGGCTTTTCTAGCCTTTTTGATGTATAACAAATATCCGGCAAAAATCTTTCCTGGCGACACTGGTACATTGATAATTGGAGCAGTTATAGCATCCTTTTCTATAATAAAAAAAATAGAAATAATTGGCGTAATCCTCCTGTTACCTCAGATTCTAGAGTTCTTGTTTAAATCAATTAGAAGATTTGGCAACAAGAAATATGGTCCCACAAGAGTAGATAAAGAAGGGATCTTACA
>Ga0116159_1003697_pt1 | contig 13430 bp, 10 predicted proteins | sample AD_JPNAS1_MetaG_FD_89878 | JGI IMG/M metagenome (GOLD analysis project Ga0116159, IMG submission 89878) | Active sludge microbial communities of municipal wastewater-treating anaerobic digesters from Japan - AD_JPNAS1_MetaG | ecosystem: Engineered > Bioreactor > Anaerobic > Digestate | place...
ATAGGTTTTGAAACGAGCCTAAAGCTAACGTTAATGTTTTCAATAGAAAATTTGTTAGTAAAAGTCTTGAAGAAATAAATTAGTCTTTATATCATTCGTGATATATTGGAAGTTTAAGTATTCAAGAACCCAACGTGCTTTAGCCGTTGGAGTTTCAGAAAAGTCACGACAAAGAAAAAATAAAAAAGTTGTGTGAAGACATAGACACACGAAAAAACAGAATCAATAACATAAAAAAGGAACTGTGTGAACTTAACGGACAAGCTTTATGTGTTAAGTGTAACACATAAATGGATGTGAAGTTCAATTTCTGCGTTAAATGTGGTGCGGAAATGAAAAAATCAACACCTGGAACTGTGACGACAGAAAAATTAAATAAAGAGTGAAATCTGAACCAATCTGAAAAGGTTGGTTCTTTTTTTTGTTTATAAAAACAATCACAAACTTTGTGCATAATAACGAATGATTTTTATGATAAAACGCTTGCAATTTGTACTCTTATATGGTATAATAAATATAGAGATTAAGACAAATATTTATTTATTTAAGGAGAAGTTAATTATGAAAAATAACGAAAAAATAATTGAAATGTTAACAAATTATAGTAACTGCTATAAATATATGATAGAAACAAGTGAAAAGCAAGAGCAAATGCCTGCTTTGCCATATAAAACTACGAAGATTAATAACCGTCGTTATTTAGGCAACAAGTATAAGCTTTTATCGTTCATAACTAATATTGTTGAAGAAAATTGCACTGGTATAAATACTGTTGCAGATATTTTTGCTGGAACAGGGGCTGTTGCCTCTGCTTTTTTAGATAAAAAAGTTATCACAAATGATATTATGTACAGCAATTATATTTGTCACGTTGCTTGGTTTGGTTCTGAGGATTACTCTGAAAGTAAAATAATCGACTACATTGTTAATTACAATGCACTTGAAATAACAGAGAGCAATTATATGACTGACAATTTCGCTGACACTTATTTCAGCAAAAACAATTGTAGTAAGATAGGTTTTATTAGAGAGAATATTGAATTTGAATACTTAAATGGTCGCTTAAACGAAAGAGAGCGTGCGATTCTTATAACGTCATTGCTTTATGCTATGGATAAGATAGCTAATACCTGTGGGCATTATGACGCTTACAGAAAAGGCGTTGAGTTTGATAAGAACTTAGAACTATCAGTTCCTGTCCCTCAGCACAATAATAATATTAATAATCAGTGTTATAACATTGATTCAAATGAGCTTGTAACTAAAATTGAAGCGGATTTAGTTTACATAGACCCGCCATATAATTCTCGTCAATATTGCGATGCATATCACTTAATTGAAAATGTTGCTCGATGGAAAAAGCCAAAGGTTACAGGCGTTGCTCGTAAAATGGATAGGTCTACTTTAAAAAGCAAATATTGTACACAAAAAGCAACAGCAGCTTTTGAAAAACTGATTGACGATATAAATGCTAAGTACATTTTGCTTTCATATAACAACATGGCAGAAAAGGGCAACGACCGTTCTAATGCAAAAATCTCTGATGAAGATATTTTTAGAATACTAAGAAAAAAAGGCGAAGTTGCCGTTTATTCTGAAACATATAAAGCGTTTACAACAGGAAAATCTAACATAAAAGGCAATGAAGAAAGATTGTTTTTATGCAAATGCTTTGATAAAAAAGAAATTATAAATCAAATAATAAGAAAGAGGTAATTAATTATGAAAATAGTATTTATATCCGGTAAATCCGGAGTAGGTAAAGACACATTCGTACAAGGACTTGATAAGTCAAAATATAATATTATAATTCCTTACACCACAAGACCTATGCGTGACGGTGAAGAAAACGGTAGGGAGTATAATTTCATAACCACAAAACAGCTAAGTGAATTGATGATTAAAAATAATTATCCGTCACTATCTAAGTACAAGGCATCAAACGGAGACACATGGACTTACATAACATTCTGCGGACAGTATAAAGATGATATGACAAATGTTATAATTGCAACACCTGAACAGATTAAAGAGATTAAATGGTATTTTAACTTATCTGAAGAATCTGGCGATGAAATTATAAATATTTACCTTGAAACTCCTCCGACTGATAGAATAACAAGAATGTTAAAAAGAACTAACGACGATATTGAAAAAATCAATGAGGTAATCAGAAGGTTCAACGCAGATGAAAAAGATTTTGAAGAATTTGAAAAATCTGATTCAATTAAAAAGGTTATATCAAATCATAATTTCTATATCATTAATAAAAAAATATTATGGGGAAGTCAGGAAGTATTGAATATTTTTTGTAACGAGCAGAAGCGATAGAGTAATGAATGACGTTGGTGAAGTTGTAAAATATAAATTTTAAAAAAAAGAAAGGAATTTTAATTATGATTAAATTAAAATCAATAGTAGCAATTATGGGAGTGTTAAGTTTAGCAGCAACTAATACTACAGGCTGCGATCAAAATCAGGCAAATATGGTGTCTTACAATCTATCTCAGGAAGCAGATAACTTTAATGTAGTAAGACAGTTGACTGTAATCAATTGCATACAGGGAGATGTTTTGTTTCAAATGACTGGCAAGATGTCAATTACAATTTCGTGCGAAAAGCCCACTCCTTTAGGGGTGGGATGAATAGCATAGGTTTTGAAACGAGCCTAACGCTAACGATAATGTTTTCAAAGGAAAATTTGTTAGTAAAAGTCTTGAAGAAGTAAATTAGTCTTATATACTTTCGAGTATATTTGGAAGTTTAAGTATTCAAGAACCCAACGTGCTTTAGCTGTTGGAGTTTCAGTAATACACAATAGGAGGTTACAAATGACTAATGAAGAAAAACAAGATTGGTCTGATTTATGTAATTATGTAAAATATGATATTCTCGATTATACTAAAGATATGAAGTTCCCTAAATTTCTTGTTTTAAGACTTAAGGGTTTAGCAGAAGGTAATTTTATCTCAAATAAAAAACAAAAACCTAATGCAAAATATTCTTTTAAAGAAATATTATTAACTTGTAAAGTGTGCAAAACAAAAATTAAAACTTATTTCACTAATAATTCAGCTAAAATTAAAGATGAGAGCCATAAAATCAATCTTATTATGGGATTTATTGAACAAGAAATTAATGATGTTGTACAGAGAATATCTAATAAACAAAAATCAGAAGAAAAGATAAACGAGTTAGATTTATCAATTATGGTTAATGATAAAGCTGAATACAAATCAAGTAATAATACAAAAAATCCTAATAAAAAGTTAGAAAAACTATGGTAAATGAGGTGATTATTTGGCTGATAAAAAATCAAAATTGACACCATTTCAAGAAGAACAAATAAACGCTGCTAAGAAAATAAGAAGTTATAAACTTGCTTGTGAAGCCAATATTATTTCAATTTTTTATAAGCAACCTGATTTATTATTTAATTATGAAATAAAACTTGAAGATATTTCAGAAAACACATGGAAGGTTTATTATCAGATAGCGTATGATATTGTAATAAAAGAACAAAAGCCAATACTTGATGAAATAACAGTAGGTTTATATCTTGAAAAACATGATAAACTTCGTGAAAAATATGAAGAATATGGTGGTTGGGAAAAAATAAATGAAGCAACTGCTTATGTTAAAGTTGAAAACATAGATGGATATATAAAAGATTTAAACAAATGGAATGTAGTATTAAAACTTATTAAAAATGGATTTCCTGTTTATGATAAGCTTTCCGAATATACAGATATGAGTGCTGAAGATATATATTCAGAACTTGAAACATTACTTAATCATACTTTTGTAAATATAGATGGAGATGTTGAAAGCTATTCATTAGATTATCAGATTGATGAATTATTAGATAAACTTAATGAAGGATTGGCTGTAGGACTTCCGTATTACAACATGCCATTAATTAATGCTGAAACAGCAGGACAGTTACATGGAAATATAACTCTTGTTGGAGGATTATCTAATGTAGGAAAATCAACATTTGCCAGAACATCTACATTACCAAGTATTATTGAGAATCATGAAAGAATTGTCATAATGATTAATGAGGATGGATTGTCTAAATGGCAAAGAGAAATGATTGTATGGGCTGCAAATAATATTTTTAAAGAAGATTTACAAAAATTTGTTCTTCGTGATGGTAAATATACTGATGAAGTATGGACTTTATTGAAAAAATGTAAGCAATGGATAAAAGAAATTTCTCAAAATCATACTATAACGGTTATTCCATTTAAAAGATATAAGACAGAAAAAGCAATCAAAGTTATTAAGAAATATGCCGGATTAGGCGTAAAATACTTTATGCTTGATACATTTAAAGCTGATGCTGGAAGTAAAGTTAATGAAAGTTCTGCTACGGCAATGGCAATGTCGCAATCTATGGTTGATATTCAGGATACGATCAAAGAGGCTAATAAAGATGTACATATACTAATAACATTCCAGCTTACAAAAGGTTCTACAAAACAGAGATATTACACACAAGATAATACAGGACTTGCAAAAAATATTATGGACGTAGCAAGTACAGGTATTATGATAAGAGATTTATTTGATGATGAAAAGCCTGATGGTAAAAATGCTTTAAAAATATATAGACTTGAAGGTAAAAATGGAAAGAGTAAGATTCCTGTTTCTCTTAGTTCAGATAAACATTATCAAATTATATTTATTGTAAAAAATAGAGAAGGATCAGCTAATCAATTTCAAATTGTAGTTGAACATGATATGAGCAGAAATATAATGAAAGAAATAGGTATAACTCATGTCATTCAAGATTTTTAAAGAAAAGATGGTGAAATTTTGTGAATGCAAATGAATTGAAACAATACATAATTGATAATAACAAAATTTCGCTTGTTTTAGAAAAGGTAGGCTGTCATGGTATTAAAGAATATAGAACTGAATATCGTGCAGCCTTACCTAATAAAACAAACACTACAGCAGTTACAGTAAAAAAAGAAACACTATTTACAGCTATTAATTCTTCAGATTTAAATGCTGTAGGTGATATTTTTATATTAATCATGAAATTACAAGATGTTTCTTTTGGTAAAGCAAATAAACTTATGCATCAGTATTTAGAGTTGAATTATAAAAAATATGAAAAGAAAAACATAGAGAAGAAAACAGATATCCTTGATGTATTTAAAAAGGTAAAAAAAACAAGATGTATTGTGAATAAAGACATTGAAATATATGATGATAGTATTTTAAAAGAATATGTTAATCTCCCACATATTTCTTGGATAAGAGAAGGAATAATGCCTTTTACATGTAAAGTCTTTAATATTGGTTACGCATATGACAAAAAGAGGATTACAATTCCATGGAGATATTGGTGTGGTGAAGATGAAAATAAATATGTTGGGATTGTAGGCAGAACAACAATTACTAATTATGATCAGTTTGATATACCTAAGTATTTTGGTATTAGACCGTTCTCCAAAGGAATGAATCTTTACGGATTATATGAAAACTATCAAACTATTCAAGAAAAGGGATATGTGGTTGTATTTGAAGCTGAAAAATCAGTTCTTAAAAGACATAGCAGGAAAGACGGAACAGGAACAGCAGTAGGATGTCATAGTATATCTGATGAACAAGTTAAAATTCTTATAGGATTAAATGTAGATATAATCATTGCTTTTGATGAAGGTATTTCAATTAATGATATACGTAAAGAATGTGAAAAGTTTTATGGTATAAGAAATGTTTATTACATATATGATAAATGGAATATCCTTAATAAATGTGAAAGCCCGGCAGATAAACCTAATAAACAATATGAATTTATGTTAAAATATAAAATCTTATATGACGACAAAGAACATAAGGAGTTGATTAGATGGGAACAAGAAAAACCAAAGAAGAATTAAATGAAATTAAAAAACAATATACAGTTAATGATTTATGGTCATGGAGTAGATATAATACATATAAATCAGACCATTATGCTTATTTTTTAAAATATATAAAACATGTTAAAGAAGATAGAAAAGATTCGATCTACTGTGCAAGTGGTGGTTATTGTCACGATATTCTTGAGAATTATTATAACGGCAAACTAAAACAAGAAGATATGATTGAAAGTTATGAAGATAGCTTAATGACTATGAATTTAGCTGGATATAAGTATGATCGTAGCGATGAAGATAAAAACGATGCTATTGCAAGAAAATATGAATCATGCATTAAACATTTTTTTAGAAATCATATCAAGCCAGATAATACTAATATGATACTTGAAATGTTTTGTTTGATAAAAATTACTGACGATATTATATTTAATGGTTATATTGATAATTGTGATGTTTATAAAGATGAAAATGGAGAAAAAAGAATTATCATTACTGATTATAAAACATCTACAATTTATAAAGGTGAAAAACTTGAAAAGGAAAGTGGGCAGCTTTATCTTTATGCAGAAGGAATAAGACAAAAAACAAAATTACCACTTGACCATATATCTATTAGATATTTATTCCTTAAATATGTTACTGTTAATATAATGCAAGCGAATGGTAAATGGAAAGAACGTCAAATTGAAAGGAATCAGATTGGTGAAAAACTTATGTCTAATGCTAAGATGTGGTTGAAAAAGTGTGGATATAATCCGGATGATTATACCGAAGATATTATTCTTTATAATTCTCTTGATAACCTTCCTGATGATGTAAAAGAAAAATTTATATTTTCTGATTGCTATGTACAAATTCCACTTACAGAAGAAAAAATAAATGAATTAAAAGAAAATATAATTGAAACAGTAAATGAAATCAATAGTAAGTCTGAAGAATATAACAAAACAAAGGATGAAAAATTATTTTGGATAGATGTTACTGAAAAAGATGAATACTTTTTAAGTGTTTTGTCGGGGTATTCAAGAAAATTACATAAGCCGTATAACGAATACTTAGAACAAAAAGAGATGTTTAATACTAATACAGAAGAAAATGAAAATGAAAATGAAATAGATAATGATTTATTAGATTTTCTTGCTGATTTATAAGAAGGTGAATGAATGCAAAATTATCATAGACATACATCCTATAGTAATATCTATGTAGCAGATAGTGCAGTATTAAATGAAGATTATGCAAAAAGAGCTGTAGAGATAGGACATAAGATCATTTCAAGCGTTGAACATGGATGGCAAGGATATTATTATCAAACTTTTGAACTTGCTAAAAAATATAACTTAAAGTTTATCTTTGGAGCAGAAGCATATTGGGTATACAATAGATTTGAAAAAGATAATGCAAATTGTCATATTATTATTCTTGCAAAAAATGAAAATGGCAGAAAAGCAATTAATGAAGTATTATCTAAAGCAAATGAAACTGGATACTATTTTAGACCAAGATTAGATATTGAGTTATTATTATCGCTTCCAGCTAATGATGTATTTATTACAACGGCTTGTATTGGATTTTGGAAATATGAAAATGCCGAAAATGTTTTTATGAAACTAAAACAGCATTTTAAAGATAATATAATGCTTGAAATTCAATATCATAATACTGATCCCCAAAAAGAATTAAATAAAAAAATAAAAGCATTAGCTAAAAAAACAGATACAAAAATGATAGTAGGATTAGATAGCCATTACATATATCCAGAACAAGCACAAGAACGTACAGTTTTACTTGAAGCAGATAGTAATATTGTTTATGATAATGATGAACAAGGTTGGTATATGGATTATCCAGACAACAATACAATTATGAATAGATTTCTTGAACAAGGTGTATTTACAAAGTCTGAAATTCAAGATGCAATGAATAATACAGATATATGTTTAACTTTTGAAGATATTATTCTTAATGATGATATTAAACTTCCAACAATTTATCCTGATAAAACACAAGAAGAACGTAATAAAATTTATACTCAGCTTATTGCAAAACAGCTTTTAGAATATACCAAAGATATGAGCATAGAAGAAAAGCAAAAATATATTGATGGAGTAAAAACAGAAGTTAATGTATATAAAAAGACTAAAATGGTTGACTACCCTTTAATAGATTATAAAATAGTTCAAAGAGCAATTGAAAAAGGGGGACTTATCACCGATACTGGACGTGGATCTGGCGTAGGATATTTTACTAATACTCTTTGTGGATTTAGTAAAGTTGATAGGTTTAAGTCCCCTATTAAACTTTATCCGGAAAGATTTATATCAGAAAGTCGTATTCTTGAAACACGTTCACTTCCTGATCTTGATATGAATTGTGGGAATCCTGAAATATTTGCAGAAGCTCAAGAAGAAATAATGGGTAAAGGACATTCATATCCAATGATTGCTTTTGGTACACTTAGAAAAAAATCGGCATTTAAAATGTATGCAAGAGCAATGAATATGAATATAGATTTGGCAAATGAGATTTCAAAACAAATAGGTAAATATGATGAAGATTATAAAAATGCAGAAGACGATGAAAAAGAAGATTTAGATATATATGATTACGTTGATAAGGAATATCATGAATATCTAAATCAAAGTAAAAAGTATTGGGGTATTATTTCAGATAAGAAAAAAGCCCCATGTGCTTATCTTCTTTATCAAGGGGATATTCGTTCAGAAATAGGACTTATAAGATGTAAAAGTAGAACAACAAAAAAAGAATATATTACAACTGTTGTAGATGGTGCAATTGCTGAAAAATACAAGTTTTTAAAAAATGATTTACTTAAAGTTGATGTGGTTTTACTTATAAATAAACTTTATAACCGTATTGGTATCAAACATAATACTGTAAATGAATTAACTGAATTAGTTAAAGATAATGAAAAAGTATGGGATATTTATGCTAAAGGAATAACAATAGGAATTAATCAGTGTGAAAAAGAATCTACTACTAAAAAAGCTATGAAATTTAAACCTCATAATATATCAGAATTAGCAGCATTTATAGCAGCTATTCGTCCAGCATTTAAATCTATGTATTCTAAATTTGAAACGAGAGAACATTTTGAATACGGAATTAAAGCATTTGACAAGGTTTTGCAAACTCCTGAATTTCCTCAGTCATTCATATTATACCAGGAACAAACTATGAATACTTTGAACTATGCCGGATTTCCTCTTGATGAATGCTATGGAATTATTAAAGCTATTGCAAAGAAACATCCTGAAAAGGTTAGACCTCTTAAAACAAGATTTATTGAAGGATTTGAAAAACGTATTATAGCTGATGATAATGTTGATGAAACAACCGCAAATAAAATGAGTGAACAAGTATGGCAGATTATATCAGACTCCTGTGGATACGGATTCAATTCAGCTCATGCTTATTGTATGGCTCTTGATTCTCTTTATTGTGCATATCTTAAATCTCATTATCCTTATGAATTTTATGAAGTTTTACTACAACATTATTCAGACAAAGGAAATAAAGATAAGGTACTTTTATTAAAAAAAGAAATGCGAAAATTTTATAATATTAATGAAGGAAAATATAAATTTGGAGTAGACAATCGTAAATTTGTTGCAAATTCAAAAAGACAGTGTATTTATCCATCATTATTATCTATCAAAGGATTAAGTCAAAATGTTGCTAATGAATTATATAAAATTGGAGAAATAAATTTAAAAACTTTTTATGATGTTTGTAAAGAAATAAAGAAATCAAAAATATTAAATAGAGGTCATCTTGAAATTCTTACAAGAATAAACTATTTTTCAGACTATGGAAATATAAATAAGATAGAACAATTTATTGAGGCTTTTGAATATTTATATGAAAGAAGTCAATTTGGCAAAACTAAAGTTGATGAAAATTATTATGAAATTATAAAAAATAATTCTAAAGAAACAGCAACACAGTTTATAAATTTTGATTATAATTCTGCTTTGATTGAAATATGGAATAAATTAAATCCTAAAAAATCATTAAAAAAAATAATAAAATATCAGCTTGAATATCTCGGTTGCATAGATTATATAAACGATAATTCCCCTGAAGGCATTTATTATGTAACTGAATATAAAACATATAAAGACAAATGTAAGCCTTATGTAACTCTTTATCATTTAAAGACAGGTGAGTCTATAAAAACAAAAGTTATATCTGCAAAAGAATTTTCTTTATGTCCGTTTAAACAAGGAGATATTTTAAATGTACGGTTTAAAGATCAGAACAAAAGAAAATTAATTGATGGTAAGTGGGTTAAAACAGATGAATTAGAAAAGGTTATAAATACATGGGAGGTGTATTAACACGGCTGAAAAAATATTAGAATTTAAAGCAATGCCTACAAAATGCTTATATAATGCAGATAACTATAAAATATATGCTTGTAGTGTTAATTCAAATATATATCCAGATGTTAAAATTGGTAAATATCTTACTACTTCAATAAAGGGTGATATACAGGAACTTAATATAGGTTGTGAATATATCATTAAAGGGGAAGAAGTACAAGACAAATATGGATATGGATATAATGTAATAAATATAAAAGCAGAAAAACCTAATACAATTGAAAGCAGTAAGAATTTTCTTCGTGAAATTCTTACTTGGCAGCAAGCAGAAACATTAGTTAATGTTTATCCAGATATAATTGATAGAATTATAAACAATAAGCTTGATGATATTGATTTGAATAAAACAAAAGGAATTAAAGAATATACTTTTAATGTTATTAAGAAAAAGGTAATTGAGAATTTCAAATTAGCTGAATTAGTAGATGAATTTTCAGGAATATTTAGTATTTCAATTATTAAAAAACTTTATGAAGAATATACATCTATTCAAAAGATAAGAGAAAATCTGCATAACAACCCATATGAATGTCTTTGTAAGCTTGGCGGTGTAGGTTTTAAAACTGCTGACGAATTACTTATTAGAATTGATAATGTATCAAAAAAGAATATTAAAGAAGATAAGAAACCTATTCTTGATTTTCAGTTTGAATTATTAACTTCATTTCAGAGAATGAAATCATGTGCGTTATATGTTCTTGATGAAAATGAAAACTCCGGAAATACATGTATGAGTTTAAAAATGTTTCAAAAAGAATGCTTAACTTATGCAAAAGAAGCTGGAAGCAACCTTGCACCTGTAATAAAAGGTTGTGATGAGATATTTTTTGATAAAGATACACTTAGAATATCTAAGAAACAAACTTATGAAACAGAATTGCTTATTGCTGAAAAGATATTAAAAGGACTTTCAGAAAATAGGACTTGGGATATTGATATAAATAAATATAGAATGATAGGTGATTCTGAACTTACTGACGATCAGATGAAAACAATGGAATATGTTTGTAAAAATAATATTGTAATATTACAAGGTTATGGTGGCTGTGGTAAAACCTATTCGGCTAAAGCAATTATTAATATGCTTAATGATAATAATAAATCATCATTACTTCTTGCCCCTACAGGCAGAGCTGCAAAAGTGCTTCAGGGTTACACAAACCATCAAGCTATGACAATACATAGAGGATTAGGATTTGTTCCACCTAAAGCATGGATGCATAATGAAGATAATAAATTATCTTATGATATTATAATTCTTGATGAAACTTCTATGGTTGATGTATCATTATTTAAGCATTTACTTGATGCTATTGATTTTAAAAAAACTAAATTATTGCTTATAGGTGACGATGCTCAGATACCTTCAGTAAGCTGTGGTAATTTACTGTATGATTTATTAAAAAGTGAAATAATACCAACAGTTCACTTGACTAAAGTGTTTCGTTATGGTATAGGAGGTTTAAGTACAGTAGCTACGGATATCCGTAATAGCAAACAGAGCTTTGATAATAATAAAGACGGTATTCAGATTATGGGAGATGATAAAGGATTGACATTAATGCCTATCATTCAAGATAAGGCTGTTAATTATATTGTTAAAATGTATCAGAAACTAATTAACAACGGTATTTCTATTGATGATATTCTTATATTATCAAGTCAGAATGTAGGTAATTATGGAACACAGGTGCTTAATAATGAAATTCAGGCAGTTATTAACCATAATAAAGAATTTATAAAATATGGTGAAATTGAATATAAATTAGGTGATCCAATCATCCAATGTGTAAATGATTATAAAGCTGTAATTTATAGAGAAAATGGATTTAACGAAGATGATACAACATTTATATCAAATGGTGAAATTGGAAAAATAATTGAAATTCAGTATAGTAATATAATTGTTGACTTTAATGGCATTCATATTATTATTCCTAAAACTAAATTTCAAAACATTAAACTTGCATATGCAATTTCAATACATAAAAGTCAGGGTGGACAATGTAAACATATTATTGTATTTGCACCTAAAGCACATACCTTTATGCTTAATTCTAATTTATTGTATGTAGCAATCACAAGAGCTAAAGAAAGATGTTATTTAGTTACCGATTTAAATACTTATAATAAAGCAATTAAGAAGAAAGAGAATTTTGACAGGAAAACATGGTTAAATGATTTATTAATAAAGCAGAATAAAAAGAAAATATAAATTAAAGGAGATGTAATTATGGGGCTTAATATTGGATATTTAACAAGTAATAAAACAGAAAAAGGGGATGAAATTTTTACTCCATTTTATGCTGTAGAACCATTATTGAAATACATACCAAAAGATAAAATTGTTTGGTTTCCATTTGATGAAGAATGGTCAGCCTTCTATCAAATGTTTGTTGAAAAGGGGTATAAATGTATACGTAGTTCTTTAACAGAGAATCAAGATTTCTTTACATATGAACCAAAAGAACATTATGATGTAATTATATCTAATCCACCATTCAGTAAAAAAGATAAAATATTAAAAAGACTAAATAAGTTAAATAAACCATTCGCAATTTTACTTCCGGCAAACTCATTGCAAGGTAAAACAAGATATAAAGATTGCTTTCAGTATGGCATTCAATATCTTGGTTTTGATGAAAGAATAGATTATCATACAAATTTCAACTTTGACACATATACAAAAGGAACGGCATTTGCAAGTGCTTATTTCTGTAGAAATATCTTACCAAGAGATTTAATTATAGAAAAATTAAATAAATACGAAAGAAAGCTAAAACTGATTTTATAATTAATAAAAGAATAATTTCATTAAGTGCAATTTAAATACAATAATTTATTAAAGAAATTATAAATTATTTTAATAAAACTATTGACTTTTATTTCAAGATGTTTTATTATAAATACAGAAGTTAAAAAGACATTATAATTTATATGAATAACTTATAAAGGTGGTGAATTAAATGATCAGTTCTTTTACAATTTCGTGCGGAAAGCCCACTCCTTTAGGGGGGGATGGATAGCGATATAATATAATATAGGTTTTGAAACGAGCCTAAAGCTAACGTTAATGTTTTCAATAGAAAATTTGTTAGTAAAAGTCTTGAAGAAATAAATTAGTCTTTATATCATTCGTGATATA
>Ga0116159_1003707_pt1 | contig 13403 bp, 12 predicted proteins | sample AD_JPNAS1_MetaG_FD_89878 | JGI IMG/M metagenome (GOLD analysis project Ga0116159, IMG submission 89878) | Active sludge microbial communities of municipal wastewater-treating anaerobic digesters from Japan - AD_JPNAS1_MetaG | ecosystem: Engineered > Bioreactor > Anaerobic > Digestate | place...
AAACAGCGCCTGTTTCTGCCGCTTTTTCAAACTTGACAGCAGCACCACTGACGCACACTTTGGCCAGCAAACTAACCAGACGCATGTCGCAACGGGCATGCAAGGAGAGTGACTTCATGGCAAATCAGACAAAAACTTCAACGGTGACAGACCCATCTGTGATCGATGACCGGGTTTTGCTGTTGGAAGAGGTCGATTTCAAGTGGCTCATGGCCGGGCATGGGTGGTGGATTGACACCTCGCGCCTGCATTGCGATTCGGGCTACGCGACAGAGTTGCTCAGGCTGGCAGGGGCAACGCAGTCTCCGACCTTGCGCGCTTGTGCGCGCCTATTGCAAAAGCAAGTCAGCATGCGCTGCGACCGAACCCTCCGAAGCGTCGAGCTTGCCGATTGAGATTTAGGCCGGATGCGAGCCAAAGCTGGTGCCATTTCCCACTGCGCCGGGGTTGGCTCTCGCTGTTCGATGCCTTACGTCCGACAGGCGTTTCCTGGATAGAACCACCAGCGGATTCGCCTGCCTCGCGGATTTCCGCATGTAACCCCTCGGGTTCGATCTGACGCAAATCGTCCAGGTTCCACGGCAGATTTGCGCAAGGTCGGGTAAGGCAGGCGCAATCAGAACGGCAGCAGTCTTGGGTGACCAGGCGGAAAGACCAATCTGGGCACGAAGAGCGGCGGATTTGAGGTTGCGCGTTGTCGAGCAAGCAGATGCTCTCCAGAGCAGATCTGGTTGTCTCGCGCCAAACGCGAGCCGTGATGAATCAGCCGGGCATGATGATTGCTTTGGCTGAATATGACACGCGCTCAGTAGAAACCAGCCCCGCCCAGACAAACGACTGACCGTAGAATCAGTTTTTAATTTTTTGTTAACCCGCCGGGCACTGCCCGTCATTTTTTGAGGACACTTCATGAAGAAACTTCTGCTAGCTGTTGCCATTGGTGCGCTGTGTGCCACTGCTTTTGCCCAGGGCAAAGACCTCAAAGTTGCCATCGATGCCACTTATGAGCCGTTTACCTTCAAGACGGCTGACGGCAAGCCCACCGGTTTTGACGTGGACATTGCCAGCGCCCTTTGCGAACAGATCAAGCGCAAGTGCGTGTTTGTCGAGCAGGCCTGGGACGGCATGATTCCGGGCCTGATGGCCAAGAAATACGATGTCATCATCAGTTCGATGTCGATCACCGAAGAGCGCCTCAAGCAAGTTGACTTCACCGACAAGTACTACAACACGCCCAGCAAGATCGTGCTGAAGAAAGACATCAAATTCAGCGGCATTGATTCGATCAAGGGTAAGAAGGTTGGTGTCTTGAAGGCCAGCACCCAGGAAAAATACGCGCTTGGCGAGCTCAAGACCAAGGGTGTCGAAGTGGTCTCCTACGACGCACAAGACCAGGTTTATCTCGACATCAAGGCAGGCCGTCTGGACGGTACGGTAGCCGATACCCAGGAAGTGATGGGCGGCTTCCTTAGCAAACCCGGTGGTGAAAGTTATCAGTTTGTCGGCGATGACTTGTACATTCCGAAATACTTTGGCATTGGAGCTGGCATTGCCTTGCACAAGGGTCAGCCCGCGCTGAAGGCAGAACTTAACGCTGCCATCAAGGCGATTCGCGGCAATGGCAAATACAAGGCCATCAACGACAAATACTTCAAGTTTGACGTTTACGGCAAGTAATTCATCCTGACTTGCCAGCGAGTCGCTTGATGCTGCCTGCAGCGCCCTGTCATTGCCGTGATCGCGGAAATCCGTGGCGCTGGGTGGTCGCGTTTGCAAATCGGTCAAGTTCACGCGGGTGACCAGCATGCAAGCCTATTACCTGGTCATCTTGCAAGGCTCCCTGCTGACGGTGGGGGTGTCCTTGCTGGCACTGCTGGTGTCCATCCTGTTTGGCCTGGGTGGTGCGGCAGCCAAGCTCTCTGGCAACCCGATTTTGGTCGGCTTGGCCACTTTTTACACCACCATCATTCGGGGTATTCCCGACCTGGTGCTGATGCTGCTGGTGTTCTATGGTGGCACCATTGGCATTAACACGCTGCTTGAAAAAATCGGCAGCGAAGCCACCATCGACATTGAGCCGTTTGCCGCTGGCGTACTCACCATCGGCTTTATTTACGGCGCCTACATGACCGAGACCTTTCGCGGCGCCATCCTGAGCATCCCCAAGGGCCAAATGGAGGCAGCCTGGGCCTTTGGCATGGGCCGATTTCAGACTTTTGTGCGCATCACGCTGCCCCAAATGGTGCGCTACGCACTGCCCGGTTTCACCAACATCTGGCTGGTTTTGATCAAGGCTACCGCGCTGGTGAGCTTGATTGGCCTGCAGGAAATGACCTATCTGGCCAAGCAGGCCAGTGCTGCCACCCGGTCCCCCTTTGCTTTCTTCTTGTTTACCGGAGCGCTGTTTCTGGTTTACACGTCAATTTCCTTGTTTGTCCTCAAAAAGGTCAATGCGCGCTATAGCCTGGGCACCAAACGAGGCACCTTGTAATGGAATGGGCCGTCATTTTCGAGCCAGTCAACCTGGCCCTGTTTGGCAACGGCATCCTGACCACACTGTGGCTGCTGTTTGCTTCGCTGGCGGTCGGTGCCGTGCTGGCGCTGATTTTTGCGCTGATGCTGACCGGCCCATGGGCCTCGCTGCGCTGGCTGGTGGGTGCTTATACCTTTGTGATTCGCGGCACACCTTTGCTGATTCAGGTCTATCTGATTTATTACGGCCTGGGTCAGCTTGAATGGATTCAGGCGCGCTGGAACGATGTCTGGCCCTGGACCCACTTCAAGGAACCGTTTTTTTGCGCGTTGCTGGCATTCAGCCTGAACACTGCCGGTTACACCGCTGAAATGCTGGCCGGTGCCATTCGTGAAACCAGCGGCGGCGAAATTGAAGCAGCCCACGCCTACGGCATGAGCCGCTTTCAGACCATGCTGCGGGTGGTGCTGCCGAGTGCCATGCGCCGCACCCTGCCGGCCTATAGCAATGAGGTGGTGATGATGCTGCACAGCACCAGCCTGGCCAGCGCTGTGCCCAATATGCTCGATATCACCTCCGCTGCCAACCGCATTTACGCCACCTATTACCTGCCGTTTGAGGCCTATCTGGCCGCTGCCGCCATTTACTTGACGGCCTCGTTTTGCCTGATCGGTTTTTTCCGCTTCGCCGAAGGCCGTTTGCTGGCCTATCTGGCACCGCAAAAACACTGAATTGGTAACCAGACACATGCAGCGCCTTGATCACCCCTTGCTCAGCAACAGTCTGGGCAGCCAGAAAACCATCACCAGCTTTCATTTTGGCAAGCCTGGCTCGGGTCTGAAAATTTACCTGCAGGCCAGCCTGCATGCCGAAGAACTGCCGGGCATGCTGGTGGCGCACCATCTAAGGGCTCATCTGGAAGCGGCGCAGGCAGCAGACCAGATTCAGGGCGAAATCGTGCTAGTGCCAGTGGCAAATCCGATTGGCCTGGCGCAGCGGCTGGACCATAAGCCAATGGGCCGCTTTGAACTTGCTACCTCTGAAAACTTCAACCGGCATTACCCCGACCTGGCCAGCGCCGTGGCACCTGCCGTGATGGCCACACTGGGCGCTGATGCCGCTGCCAATGTGCGGCTGGTGCGCCAGGCCATCGGCAACTACCTGCAAGGCTGGCAGCCAGATACTGAACTGCAAAGCCAGCGCCGTCACCTTCTGTGGCTGGCACACGACGCCGATTACATGCTGGATTTGCATTGCGACTGCGAAGGCGTGCTGCATTTTTATACCGAAGAGCCTTGCTGGCCACAACTGGCCGACCTGGCGCATTTTCTGGGCAGCCAGACCATCCTGATCGCCAAAAACTCGGGCAACCTGCCGATTGACGAATGCCTTTCAAGCGCCTGGTGGCAACTTGCCGGACGACTCAAGGCCAGCGGTCGCAATGTGCCGCTGCCACAAGGCTGCTGCAGCAGCACGATTGAGCTGCGCGGCGAGTTGGATGTCAGCCATGCCTGGGCCAAAAAAGATGCCCAGGCCATCATCGACTGGCTGCAGTTCATCGGTGTGCTGGCCTGCGATGCCAAACCGCTGGTGCCGGCCCCGCTGTGCCAGGCGACACCGCTGGCAGGCTCGCAGACGCTGCACGCCCGTTCGCCCGGCATTGTGGTGTTTGCGGTCGAGCCGGGTCACATCCTGAAAAAGGGCGATCTGGTAGCCGAGATCATCGACCCCATTGCCAACCGCACCGAACAGGTGCAAGCGGGTGTGGATGGCATTTTTTACGCACGCATCCGCGACCGTTACATCACCGCTGGTGGCGAGCTGGGCAAGATTGCCGGTGCCCAGGCGTTTCGCGTCGGACCGCTGCTGGGTGCCTGAAAGCCGCCCGCAGCGCCATCAATCCAAAGCCATGACCCACACGACTCCTCTCAAACTGCAGGTTGAAAACATCCACAAGCGCTTTGGTTCCAACGAAGTGCTCAAGGGCGTGTCGCTGACGGCCCATGCGGGTGATGTGATCAGCATCATCGGCAGTTCCGGCTCGGGTAAAAGCACGTTTTTGCGATGCATCAATTTGCTGGAAAAGCCGCACCTGGGGCGGATACATGTTGTTGATGAAGAGTTGCACCTGACGGCCGCGCCGAACGGCGAATTGCATGCCGCCAATCCGAAGCAATTGGCCCGCCTGCGCACCAAACTGGCCATGGTGTTTCAGCATTTCAACCTGTGGGCGCACATGACGGTGCTGCAAAACATCATCGAAGCCCCGGTCCATGTGATGAAGGTGCCGCGTGACCAGGCGATCGCAATCGCCCGCAAGTACCTGGCCAAAGTCGGCCTGGAGGGCAAGGAAGATGCCTACCCGGCGCACTTGAGCGGTGGCCAGCAGCAGCGTGTGGCGATTGCCCGTGCGCTGGCGATGGAGCCCGAGGTGATGCTGTTTGACGAACCCACCAGCGCGCTCGACCCCGAACTGGTGTCCGAGGTGCTCAAAGTCATGAAGAACCTGGCGCTGGAAGGCCGTACCATGGTGGTGGTGACGCATGAGATGGGTTTTGCCCGCGAGGTGTCAAACCACCTGATTTTCCTGCACAAGGGCCAGATTGAAGAAGAAGGCAACCCTACGCAGGTGCTGTCCAACCCGAAAAGTGTGCGGCTGGCGCAGTTTTTGTCGGGCAGTCTGAAGTGACCCGTGAATCAGCAACGTGGCTGCTGCGTCGCCGTCCATTTGACACAGGTAGCAGATTTTGGGTTGAGTCCCCCTGCGGACCCGGCTTGCAAGTCCGTTCGCAATCTCGATCCGACTACGCCTCTGACCTCAAATTTGCGGCGCTCGATGCACCGCACCGACAGGCTGAAAGCATCATGAGAAGACCGTTCAATGGTGCATTGCCGTCAGGCCAATCGCACTGCCGTCAGCACCAGGCACGCCATTGCCAAATCCGTCTGCCTTGCAACTACCGCGTCGCCAACTGCTGACCCGTGCCCTGCTGGCACCGCTTTGGCCGGGGCTTGCCTGGTTGCAAGTCAGCCGTGCAGCCGCAGCCACGCTGGTCAAGCGTGAGCTGGTGTTTGCGCGTGACCTGGGCAGCCACCCGGACACCGCCATCGAGTGGTGGTACGTCACCGGTGAACTCCAGGCCAAGCAGCAGCAATACGGCTTTCAGTTGACGTTTTTTCGCTCGCGCGTGCCCGCCACGCAGCACATGACATCGGCATTTGCCGCCCGGCAACTGATCTTTGCGCACGCTGCGGTCACTGACCTGAGCGGCCAGCGCTTGCTGCATGACCAGCGCATTGCCCGCAGTTCCGGCACGGCATCGGTGGACCTGGCGGAGGCCAGCGAGGCAGACACCCACATCAGGCTGCGCGACTGGTCGCTGCAGCGGCGCGAAGACGGCCGCTATCTGGCGCGGGTGACGGCGCAGGACTTTGCCTTTGCGCTCGATCTGACCCCAACCCAGCCGCTGTTGCTGCAAGGCGAACAGGGTTGGTCGCGCAAAGGTCCGCAGGCCACACAAGCCAGTTTTTACTACAGCCTGCCGCAGCTCAAGCTTGCTGGCGACCTGACCCTGGCTGGCAGCACCCGGCGGGTCAGCGGACGCGCCTGGCTGGATCACGAGTGGAGTGATGCGCTGCTGCACCCGGAGGCGGTTGGCTGGGACTGGATTGGCATGAATTTGTTCGATGGCGCTGCGCTGACTGCCTTTCGCTTGCGCAACAAAGCTGGCGCCACCTTGTGGGCGGGTGGGTCGTGGCGCGGTGGCGGTGCTGCCAAGCCGGTGGTGTTTGCGGCCCAGGACGTTCGCTTTAAGGCCGGGCGCATCTGGAAAAGCCCGGCCAGCGGTGCCAGTTACCCGGTGCAGTGGACGATTGACCTGCCAGCCGCTGCCATTGATGCCGGTTTGCCAGCGCGCACCAGCTTCACCGTGCGCGCCCTGCTGGACGCTCAGGAACTTGATAGCCGCAGTTCAACTGGTGCCATTTACTGGGAAGGTTTAAGCGAACTGTCAAACCAGTCGGGGCAGCCAATAGGGCGTGGTTATCTGGAAATGACCGGCTACGCCAGCCCGTTGAAGCTATCCTGAATGGCTGCGCGACTTGCTAGCGCATCGGCTGCAAACCCGACCGCAGCGACCCATTTGGCGCCTGGCTTTTGACCCACAACTGGGCTGTGGGCTGGCAAGTACCGCACAAGCTTGCCATGCCGGGGTCGGCTCTCGCTATCGACGCGGTCACTCTGGTACATTCATTATGCTACAAAATGCAGAGCTTCTCGCGCAGTATTCATAAGGGCTGGAGGCCAATTTGTCATCAAGCTCAGAAGCCTTGCGCTGATCCGGACTGAAGTTCCTCCCAATTATTCGAGGCCCTGATTCGCGCTGTTCACCACCGATGCTCAGGCAAGACCAGCTAGATCAGCAAGTTTGCTTTCTGGTGAAAGTTCTGCTGCTCACTTGAACATTTTTCAAAGTTGCCTTTGCAGTGGGCAATTGGCCGAAGCTGGCGTTGAACGACCGACTGGTGGCCCCGTTGTCTGGCGATCACGAAGCGTTCCCCAGTGCGACCAAGTGCCTGCAGTTGCATCGCCTAAACTTGGCCGCTATGGCAAACAAGCTGCAAGTTCTGGGTATCGAATCTTCCTGTGACGAAACCGGCGTGGCGCTGGTCGAGGTGCGTGGCCCTGGAGTGCCGGTGCTGCTGGCGCACGCGCTCTACAGCCAGATCGAGATGCACCAGGCTTATGGCGGCGTGGTGCCCGAGCTGGCCAGCCGGGACCACATTCGCCGCGTGCTGCCATTGACCGAGCAGGTGTTGGCCGAATCGGGCCGCACGCTGGCAGATGTCGATGTGCTGGCGTTTACCCGCGGCCCCGGTCTGGCCGGTGCGCTGCTGGTGGGTGCCGGTGTCGCCTGCGCGCTGGCGGCCGCGTTGGGCAAACCGGTGCTGGGCGTGCATCACCTGGAAGGACATCTGCTGTCGCCGTTTTTGAGCGCTGATCCGCCCGAGTTTCCGTTTGTGGCGCTGCTGGTGTCGGGCGGGCACACGCAATTGATGCAGGTTGATGGGGTAGGGCGCTACCAGATAATGGGCGAAACCATTGATGATGCGGCCGGCGAGGCGTTTGACAAATCGGCCAAGCTGCTGGGCTTGCCTTACCCCGGCGGTCCGGCCCTGGCGAAGCTGGCCCAAAGCGGCAACCCGATGGCCTACAAGTTGCCGCGCCCATTGCTGCACAGCGACAACCTCGATTTTTCCTTCGCCGGGCTCAAGACGGCCGTGATGGTGCAGGCAAAAAAGTGTGCTGCGGCCCAAAGTTGCCTGGTGCCAGCGCTGCCGCCTGAAACCTTGGCAGATCTGGCGGCATCAACACAAGCCGCGATTGTCGAAGTGCTGGTGAAAAAGTCGCTGGCGGCGCTCAAACAAGCCCAGATGCAACGGCTGGTGGTGGCCGGTGGGGTCGGTGCCAACCGGAACCTGCGCGAGCAGCTCAACGCCGAATGCGCGCGCCGTGGCGTGCGTGTGCATTATCCGGAACTGCATCTGTGCACCGACAACGGTGCCATGATTGCCATGGCCGCAGCCATGCGACTGCAGTCGGGCCAACAAAAAGCCAGCGAGGTTTACGCTTTTGACGTCAAACCGCGCTGGCCGCTGGATGCCATTGTTGGTAGCTAAATCAGGTTGTAGCCCTTATGGGATATGCGCTGACAGCTATCATTTTCAGTGAATCACCAACTCGGTGACGCGACTGACCGGCACCACCTTGGTCAGCTTCAGGGTCAGCACGCCATTTTCCAGCTTGGCTGCGCTTTGCGTGGCATCAATGTCTTGCGGCAGCTCGCAGGCAAAACGGTATTGGCGCGGCGAACCTTCGGCGCTGGACAGGCGCACCACATTGCCTTCGATGCCAACCACCAGTTGCTCGCGGCTGACACCTGGCACGTCAAACGACAGGGTGAATGACTGCTCATCTTGCTCGATTGTTGCGGTGGCGCTTTGGCCGCGAGACTCCTGACCTGGTTCCAGAAATTGCGCCGACGGACGGCTGGTGGTGTAAACATGACGGCGAAAGCCAACCGGGGTGAGAGGGGTAAACAGCATGAGAAAACTCCTTGTAAACTGCGCGGCCTTCACAACGAATCTGCCGCTTGGGTCTAATCTGTGCGCTCTCGCACGCTTTTCAAGAGAAATTTCACCATGTTTATTCTTTTTCCCAGGGTCTTGAAATGGCTCGCTTTGGCGCTATTTCTGCCCGTTTTTGCCCTGGCGCAGCCATCTGTAGGACCGATCAAGATCGCCATGATCGAGGGGTTGAGTGGTCCGTTTGCCAATCCTGGCGAAGCAGTGTTTCGCAACCTGCTGTGGGCCACCGAGCGGGTCAACGCGCGCGGCGGGGTCAGACTGCCAGCGAGCGCGGGCGGCAACCAGCCACTGGTGCTGGAGCGTTTTGACAGCAAAGGGCAAAACGAAGAAGCGTTGACCGCCCTCAAGGCTGCCATTGACCGGGGTGCGCGCATCGTGGCCCAGGGCAACTCGTCGGCACAGGCTGCGGCATTGATTGATGCGATCAACAAGCACAATGAGCGCGAGCCGCAAAAGCGGGTGATTTTTTTGAACTACTCGGCGGTTGATCCGATTTTGACCAACGAAAAATGCAGTTTCTGGCATTTCCGCTTCGATGCCCATGCCGACATGCGCATGAGTGCGTTGATGTCGGTGATAAAGGACGACGCTGCGCTCAAAAGTGTTTACATCATTGGCCAGGACTACAGTTTTGGCCAGGCGGTGGCGCGGGAAGCACGTCGCCAGTTGACCCAGTTTCGCCCGGATGTGCGCATTGCCGGGGACGAACTTCACGCAGTCGGTCGGGTCAAGGATTTCTTGCCCTACGCGAGCAAGATCAAGGCCAGCGGTGCGCAGGCGGTCATCACCGGCAACTGGGGCAACGACCTGACCTTGCTGGTCAAGGCTGCCAAAGAGGTCGGTTTTGACGGCAAGTTTTACACCTTTTACGGCAACGCGCTGGGCGCGCCAACCGCCATGGGCGATGCCGGCATTGGCCGGGTGCTGGCGGTGGCCGACTGGATGCCCAACGTGCCAGGCGCGCAGAGCGAAGCCTTTTACCAGGCCTTTCGCAAGCGCTTTCCAGACCCGGCAGACGACTATGTGCACATGCGCATGCAATTGATGATGGAAGCCCTGGTGCAAGCCATTGAAGCTGCAGGCACTACAGATTCAATAGCTGTCAGCACACAACTGGAAAGGGCTAGCGTCACTTTTCATTCACAATCTGGCAGCATGCGGGCAGTCGATCACCAGTTCCAGCAGCCGCTGGTGGTGGGGGTGATGGAGCGCAAGGGTGCAGTTGGCGTCAAATTCGACGTGGAAGGCTCGGGTTATGGTTTTCGGGTCATCAAGACCATTGCCGCCGCCGATGCCCAGCAGGCCAGCACCTGCAAGATGCAGCGTCCCTGAGCGCTGTGCGGTGTCTGCGTTTGATGCCCGGGCGGCTCGGATGTCGGCCCGGCTATACTCACAGGCTCTGCGAAATCAGCAGCAGTGCACGTCAGGGGCAGTTCCAGCGCCTGACGCAAGTTCTTAAATCACAGGAAAAAACATGATTGCATCCAGTATCAAAGCCGCTGTTGTCAAAGACAACGCACGCCAAGCCGGTGACACCGGTAGCCCCGAAGTTCAGGTGGCACTGCTCACCGCCCGCATCAACGAGCTGATGCCCCACTTCAAAACCCATGCCAAAGACCACCATGGTCGCCGCGGTCTGCTGCGCATGGTGAGCCGGCGCCGCAAGCTGCTGGACTACTTGAAAAGCAAGGATGCTGACCGTTATGTGGCGTTGATCGCCAAGCTTGGTCTGCGCAAATAATCGCTTGAAGAGAATGACAAACGCCTGAGTTAGGTCACTAGCTCAGGCGTTTTTCACTTGTTTTACGTTGGAGATGGCAAAAACGGAGCGAAGCTGTGTCATTCCAAAGCTGCATGACCCCAAGGTGGGGCGTGTGACTCTGGAATGGCATCGTGTTCTGTGTTGTCTGATCCGGGCTCGGGCGAGGTGGCCTGCACCTTCCAGTAAATCCTAGAACGACAGGAAAAACAGATGACGATGTTCAAAAAAGTTAGCAAGACCTTTCAATGGGGTCAACACACGGTGACGATGGAAACTGGCGAAATTGCCCGTCAGGCCAATGGCGCTGTGATGCTGGACATGGACGGCACCGTGGTGCTGGCCACCGTGGTGGCCAAGACCGAAGGCAAGACCGGTCAGGATTTTTTTCCGTTGACGGTTGATTACCTTGAAAAATTCTATGCAGTTGGCCGGATTCCTGGCAGCTTCTTCAAGCGCGAAGGCCGCGCCAGCGAGTTTGAAACACTGACCAGTCGGCTGATTGATCGCCCGATTCGTCCATTGTTCCCGGAAGGTTTTTTCAACGAAGTGCATGTGGTCGTGCACACCCTGTCACTCAACCCCGAAGTTGATGCCGACATTGCCTCATTGATTGCGGTCAGCGCGGCGCTGTCGATCAGCGGCGTGCCGTTCAGCGGCCCGATTGGTGCTGCGCGGGTGGGCTATGTCAACGGCGAGTATGTGCTTAATCCGGGTATGACGGCGCGCAAGAATTCAGCCATGGATCTGGTGGTAGCTGGCACCGAGTCGGCTGTGCTGATGGTTGAGTCGGAAGCACAGCAATTGTCGGAAGAAGTCATGCTGGGTGCGGTGGTGTTTGGCCATACCCAGGGCATCATTGCCATCAACGCCATCCATGAACTGGTGCGCGATGCGGGCAAGCCGATGTGGGACTGGAAGGCTCCGGCCAAAGACGAGGCGCTGATTGCCAAGGTTGGTGCACTGGCCAACGAGAAGCTGGCAGCCGCCTATCAGATTCGCAACAAGCAGGCCCGCACACAGGCGTGTCGCTCGGCATATTCGGAAGTCATGGCAGGTCTCAAGGCCGACGGCGTTGAGTTTGATGCTGTCAAGGTCGAAGGCATGTTGTTTGACATTGAGGCGGGCCTGGTTCGCGGTCAAATTCTGGCTGGCGAACCGCGCATTGACGGCCGCGACACCCGCACCGTTCGGGCCATCGAAATCCGCAATGGCGTGTTACCCCGCACCCACGGCTCAGCCTTGTTCACCCGTGGCGAAACCCAGGCGCTGGTGGTCACCACCCTGGGCACAGAGCGCGATGCACAACGCATTGACGCGTTGTCCGGCGACTATGAAGACCGTTTCATCCTGCACTACAACATGCCTCCCTTTGCCACCGGTGAAACCGGTCGCCTGGGCACCCCAAAGCGGCGTGAAATTGGCCATGGCCGCCTGGCCAAGCGGGCGCTGGTTGCGGTGTTGCCCAATAAGGAAGACTTTCCCTACACCATGCGTGTGGTGTCTGAAGTGACCGAGTCCAATGGTTCATCTTCGATGGCCTCGGTGTGCGGTGGTTGCATGAGCCTGATGGACGCTGGCGTGCCGCTGAAGGCGCATGTGGCAGGCATCGCCATGGGCCTGATCAAGGACAACAACCGCTTTGCGGTGCTGACTGACATTCTGGGCGACGAAGATCATCTGGGTGACATGGACTTCAAGGTCGCTGGCACCACCAACGGCATCACTGCCTTGCAGATGGACATCAAGATTCTGGGCATCACCAAGGAAATCATGCAGGTCGCACTGGCCCAGGCCAAGGAAGCCCGCATGCACATACTGGGCAAGATGACCGAGGCAATGGGTACCGCCAAAACTGAAGTATCCAATTTCGCGCCACGCCTGTTCACCATGAAGATCAACCCGGAAAAGATCCGCGACGTGATTGGCAAGGGCGGCGCGGTGATTCGTGCCTTGACCGAAGAAACCGGTACCCAGATCAACATCGACGAAAACGGCACCATCACCATTGCATCAAGCGACCCGGCCAAGGCCGAGGAAGCCAAACGCCGCATTGAGCAGATCACCGCCGAAGTCGAGATTGGCAAGGTTTATGAAGGTCCGGTCGTCAAGATTCTTGATTTTGGTGCCTTGATCAACCTGCTGCCTGGCCGCGACGGCTTGTTGCACATCAGCCAGATTGCGCATGAACGCGTCGAGAAAGTCACTGACTATCTGGCTGAGGGGCAGATCGTGCGGGTCAAGGTCATGGAAACCGATGAAAAAGGCCGCGTGAAACTGTCGATGAAGGCTCTGCTGGACCGTCCGGCACCGTCCGCGCAGGATAATCGGGCCTGATGACGGTGCTGAGTTGATATATAATTGATAGCTGCTAACGCATATTGTATAAGGGCTAGAGGCTTAAATGACCATGAAGATGATCGACATGACGGGGTTTGGCGGTGCAGAGATTTTGCATCTGGCTGAGCGGCCTGTGCCGGTGCCGGGTGCGGGCGAAATGCTCATTCGGGTGTCTGCCAGTGGTGTCAATCGTCCGGATGTGCTGCAAAGGATGGGGCAATACCCGGTGCCGCCAGGCGCCTCGGATATCTTGGGGCTGGAGGTGGCCGGTACGGTCGAGCTAGGTGATGTGGCGGCACTGGCGGCGGCGGGCTTCAACCCTGGAGACCGGGTGTGTGCGCTGGTCGCTGGTGGTGGTTATGCCGAATTCTGCGTCGCACCGATTGCGCAGTGCCTGCCGATTCCGGCTGGTTTGAGTGATGTTGAGGCAGCCAGCCTACCTGAAACCTTGTTCACGGTCTGGAGCAACATGATGGACCGGGCGCGATTGCAAGCCGGTGAAACCGTGTTGATTCAGGGTGGTTCCAGCGGTATCGGGGTCACCGCCATCCAGTTGGCCAAGTTTGTCGGCGCGCGGGTGCTGGTCACTGCGGGCAGCGATGACAAGTGTGCGGCTTGCCTGGCGCTCGGGGCAGATGCGGCCATCAATTACAAAACCCAGGATTTTCAGGCCGAGGTCAAGCG
>Ga0116159_1003727_pt1 | contig 13361 bp, 15 predicted proteins | sample AD_JPNAS1_MetaG_FD_89878 | JGI IMG/M metagenome (GOLD analysis project Ga0116159, IMG submission 89878) | Active sludge microbial communities of municipal wastewater-treating anaerobic digesters from Japan - AD_JPNAS1_MetaG | ecosystem: Engineered > Bioreactor > Anaerobic > Digestate | place...
GCACGTATCCACACTGGGTCGAGTTATACTCCTGTGCGAGCCACGAGGTGCCGTTGCAGCGCCGCAATGTCGTGCCGTCACAGTAGGTATCCCCTACAACCCCTGCGGGGTTCGTACATCCACCCACGGGGTCTCCAGGATCATCCGGATCATCCGGATCCCCGGGAGTGTATCCGCACTCTTCGGAATTCTGGGCGTCGATGACCCAGGCCCCATTATTACACCTCACCCGAGTCGTGCCACTACATCGATACGATCCATGCGTTCCATCGGGGTTCGTACAATCCTGGTTCTCCGGTGGGGCGTATCCACATTCGGGCGAATTATATTCGCGAGGGATCCATTCCCCGTTGTCACAGAGCATCCTCGTGGTACCGCTGCACCGGAATGATCCATGTGCCCCTGGCGGACTTGTACAGTCTTCGTTCTCATCGGGCGGGATGTAACCGCACTCCCATGAGTTCTCTTCGAGCACAACCCACTGGGTTCCGTTGCACTGGACTTTCATCGTTCCCTGACAGATGATGTCACCTGCCGTTCCGGTTGGGTTCGTGCATCCCTGTGCCGGGTCGGGCTGTCCGCCTCCGCATTGGGGAGAATTATACTCGACTGGAGTCCATGACCCATTGTTACACTGCATCCTGGTCGTGCCCTGACAGGTATATCCACCCGGGATTCCATAGGGATTTGAGCAGCTGGTCGGTGGAGGAGTGTAACCACACCACGTGGAATTATACTCGACCGGAGTCCACGCCCCATTGTTACATTGATACTTGGTTGTGGTACCTTTACAATGATAGTCGCCCTGTCTCCCGTATGGGTTCGAGCAATCCGTGCTCCGCTCTTCGACAGTGACCGTCAGGGATTTCTGTGGTCCTTCTTTCCCACACCGGTCGATGGGAATTGCATAGATGTAGTAGTATCCCGGCGCCCCGAAGGTATGTGAGAACGATTGCCCGTTTCTGGTGGATATCAGGTCGTTCCCTTTATAGATGTTCCATCTGATGATATCGAACCCGTATCCACCAGAGTGGCTGAACTGCACCGTGAGCGATGCGTATCCGCTCGTCGGGCTTGCGGAGATGGTTCCGAGGTAGAAACTTGTGGGAGGGAGTGTGACCTCGGTAGTCTTGACCGGGAAGGCATATCCTTCGCCGCTGTCCATGGCCCCGATCTCATACCATGAGCCGGCACTGCTCGGTATCGAAATGGTGTGGGTGAGGGTGAACTCTCCTCCGAAGGGGTTTGCAGTCCCGGTTTTCTGGGCAATCTGTGACCACGAGCCCCCAGAACGCCCATAGATCCTGACATCATATGTCCCGATATCGAAGTAGTCAGGCTGAACCTTAACGGTGACCGTGACCGACGATCCCGGACAACTCGTGGTCGGATTTACGGAACAACTTGTGACATGCATGATTATCAGATCCGCCCGGTCTTACGAGCCCACAGCGCCCCGATCCCGATTGCCGCAATGACACCCACCCCGACAACGACGAGTGTGTTATCGTCGCTGGTCGGTTCTGGGTCGGATGGATCGTTGACACTGCATTGCGGTGAGTTATATTCGATTGCAATCCAGTATCCGTCGTAACACTGCATCCGGGTGGTTCCACTGCACCGATACGTTCCGTGGAGTCCTGTGGGGCTCGAGCAATTGTCGTAGCCGGGCGGCGGCTGGTATCCACACTGGGGCGAGTTCTCTTCAATGACGACCCACTGGGTACCATTACATTGGACCCTCGTTGTTCCCTGGCAGATGACATCTCCAGAGGCACCCACGGGATTTGTACATCCCTGTGCCGGGTCGGGCTGTCCGCCTCCTCCGCATTGGGGAGAATTATACTCGACCGTATACCACGTTCCGTCGAGACATTTTGAGCGGTTGGTGCCGACACAACCATATCCCCCGTGGATTCCGGTTGGGTTCGAGCAGTTCCTCGGAGGCTGGTATCCACACTGGGGCGAGTTATACTCGATCGGTTTCCAGGTTCCCGCATCGCACCGGATTCTGGTCGTCCCGCTGCAGCTATACGATCCATTTGTCCCGTAGGGATTGCTGCAATCTGTGCTCCTTACGGTGATCCACGGGAGTTCGTGGAGATATCCCTGTTTCCCGCACCGGTCGATTGGGTATGCTATCGGGAGATATTGTCCGGGGGTGTTGTAGGTGTGACTGACTGACGGTAATCCAGTGACACTCCGACCATCCCCAAATTCCCATCTGACGTTATGGACGTCATATCCGCCCGTATAGGTGAACTGAACGGTGAGTGGGGCGGGGCCGCTTGTCTTGTTCACACTCGCTGTTCCGGAAGTCAGTTGTGGGAGCGAGACCGACTGGTAGTAGTGCGGGTTCGTTGGGGTGGGTTCGCCGAAGTCTTTGGCACCGATGGTATAGGCGACGGTTGCATTCGTCGGGATAGTAACCGTTGCCGTGAGGGTGAACTCTCCTCCGACGGGGTTTGCCCACCCATCCTTCCGGGCAATCTGCGACCACGCCTGGGAGCCGAACTTCCCGTAGATCCTGACATCATATGTCCCGACATCGAAGTAGTCAGGCTGAACCTTAACGGTGACCGTCACGGACGATCCAGGGCATCCCGTGGACGGATTGATCGTACAACTTGTGACATGCATGATTATGGGTAGTGTTCTCGCGAAACGTTTAAATCTTGCGGATGCATCCACCCTACTATGGCGCAGATCATCAGTTTCGCTCCGAATAAGTCGGTAGTCGAACGGATGGAAGAGGTCGTATATACGCTCCGGGTTAGAAATAACCTCGCCGTCTCATCGACTATACGGGTGACGTTCTCTGAGATCCGGGCGGGCGGAGAGGTGGACCTTAACTACCAGACTCGTGAAATCGGGCCGGGTGCAACGGAATCGTTCACGTTCACGTTCATCGCAAACCAAGGGGCAGGACACGTCTATACCACCTGTGCCCTGACAGAAGACCTTGGCTTTGGCGGCGGCGAGAAGAAATGTTCCACCGTTGAGATCCGGGCGGGGTCTGAAGGTATCGTCATCACCGGGTTTGAGGCCGATAAGACACATGTCGATGGAGGTGCGACGGTTCGGTATGTCATGGGGATTGAGAACCGGACACTCATAGTCCAATATATATATGTGCAGTTCTGGGACATCGATCTCGACGAAGTCCTCTACGAGAACGAGATGTCGCTTGCAGCCGGTGCAGCGGTGACATTCGAGCACCTTATGGTGTGCGGAACCCTGGGGCGTGCCCACCGGGTCTGTGGCCGGTTGGTGAGCGTGCATGGGAACCCGATCGGCAATATGGCGTGCGCAAAGACGGTACAGGTCTCGAATACATGGGGATCTCCGGTGTATGCCATGGCCGCTCTGAGCGCGAACCCGACTCGGATCGAGATGAACGTTCCGGTGACCATCGTGGCATCGGTCAGCAATACCGGGACTGCTGGTGGGTCTCCGATGGTTGATATCGAGGCGTACAACACAGAAACCGGGGAGTCAATCGATCTCGGGAGTGTGGGCGCGTATGTGATCGAGAATACGACCACCGAGATCCCACTCACCACATATCTCGATGCCGAGGGGGTGTTTGAGATAACGGCGACGATTCGTGGGACTGCCATATCGAAGACAGTTTCTGTTGGAGTCGGGCGAGATTTACCGAGTCCGACTCCCACGCCCGGGTCTAGTGGTGGGTTCGAGATTCCCCCGCTTGCAATTGTGGCTGCGGGTGCCGTCGCGGGAGGAGCACTCCTCTACTTCCTCGGGCCGAAATACGGGTTTGATGGGGATGTCGGGGGTCTGTAAGTGGTCACGGTATGGGGGCGCATCCTCGGAGAAGGGGGTGATGGCGTCTGGAATGCGACCGTTGTGTTCCGCCCTGTCAACGCCGCGGGGGCATATCCGAAGTTCGTGCTCAGTGAGGGTGACGGGAATTTTGTCGTGGAGGGGCTTACTCGCGGCAAATACACTGTCGTGGTGACCCATCGGTTCTACGAGGTGCATACGTTCACGATGGATGTGGCCCGGGACGAATATATTGAGGTTGCGCTCGTGCGGGACCTTGACCATCCGCGGGCATACTGACCATGGCCACCATACTTGACGTAAAGCATGCCGTTGAACGGGCGCTCCTCGGCATATCCGGGGTCACGGGGGTTGGCATCAACTGGCCGGACCAGACCCTCCGGGTCTACGTCGAGGCACTCACTCCCGAAGTAGACGCCGCGGTGCCGTATGCCATGTCCGGGTATGATATCGAGGTCATCGTCACCGGAGTGTTCACAACGCGAGGTGGAGATGCCCTGCTCCCAGACCCACATCGGAGAACCCGGTGGCGCCCGGCGTTTGGCGGGGTGAGCGCCGGGCATGTCGGGGTTACGGCCGGGACCATCGGAGGTGTGGTCATTGATGTTGACACCGGGAATGTCATGGCGCTCTCGAACAACCATGTCTTTGCGAACGCCACGAGCCTGCAGGCGTCAAGAGCTGCGGCGGGGGATTCGATCCTGCAACCCGCGTGGTTTGATGCCGGGACGCCGCTCGATGGGATCGCGACGCTCGAGCGATGGGTGCCCCTTGACCACGATGGCGATAACCTGGTGGATTGTGCCATTGCCCGGCCGCTGGCAGACGGGTTCCTGAATCCCCACGTTGTTGGCGATGTGGAGCCGGGCGGTGCGATCCGGGGCATAGCGGTGCGAGGTGTGGCGCCCGTGAGCGGGGGCGAGGTTGTCCACAAATATGGGCGGACGACCGGGCACACCAGCGGGGCAGTGGTGGATGTGGACTTTACCACAAGAATCCAGTATGATACCCCAAGCCCACTTGTGTTCGTAGACCAGATCCTCGCGTGCATCCAGGTTGAGGGGGGAGACTCCGGGTCGCTCCTGCTAGACGAGCAGAACCGGGCGGTGGGGCTGGTCATTGCCTCCGCGAAGTCCGGTGGGGTCTACTATACCATTGCCAACAAGATTCGGAATGTGACGGCAATGCTGGGCGTAGAGTTCCCCGATGTCGGCGAGGACGTTCTCATACCGGGGTTTGATGTGATACAGGACCCGGTTGGGGTTGCCACGAAGACGCCATCGGTCGCATGGGTCGTGGCGGGCGCTCTGCTGGGGGCGGTGGTGTGTCGGGTTGTGCGGTAATGTTTTTCAATCAGAACGCACATCTCTCAGTATGGCAAGTTCAGCAATCCCCTATCCGTTTGCGGAAATGCGCAGGCGGTATGAATTATTCTCCGACTGTGAACTGGTCGCTGCCCTCGAAGATGCAAAGGCTGCGTGGATCAATCAGGAGGCGATTGAACGTGAGTTCGGCCCGGGTCACCATGCGGGCAAAAATGCCGGGTGGCGTGCCGACGACTTCCACACGATCCTCGATGTGATGAGCAAGCGCCGGATCCGGTCTCTCGGCAATTGCGACTGCGGCTGCGGCCGCTGAATCACTCTTTTTAAAAAATGGGGTTCACAGCCCCAGCACGAAGAGGCTGAACGTTGCGTTAGCTCCAGTTCCGGTAGCTGTGATGGTCACCTGGTTGCCAGCATGGGTGATTTTGATGGCCGTGAGGGTATCTGCGTCGAGCGCGCCGCCAACAACTGCCTGGATCTGGTCACAGGGCATGTTGATGGTCGTGGTCTCCGCGACACCAGTTGCCTTCAGGTGATAGAGGTGCTTCCCGCCGACGAAGCCGAGGTCGGTGATCGAGTTAACCTGTGTCATTCAGGTCACCTCTGATCAGGTCCGCACCACGGGGTACGGCAGGAACTCGTGCTCGTAGAAGGTCAGGCCCGCCATCACGACGACCGGGGTGCAGGTGCGAATCGGCAGGAACGACCACTCGACGCCGAGATCATACCAGAGCGGGATCTGCCCGAGGGTCTTGTGGACGTAGACGCCGAGGTTGTCATCAATCGGGAGCATGTACGTCGGGGGCTCGGCGATGATGCCATACTGCGTGTCGTTCTCGGTCTTGATCTGGTGGACCTGGAACGACGGCGTGGTTCCGATTTCCACGAGGCCGTCCTTGGCGATGATGGACATGCTACGCTTTGGGGCGGTGGGGTATGACTTGTACCAGTGTGTCCCGTCGCCGAAGAAGTAGTCCTTCACGTCAGCGGTGATCGCGGCGACCTCGTTGCTGTTGATGGTCCAGCCGTTGTACTGGGTGTAGGTGTCACTGGACGAGAACTGCCGGGACTGCGGGTTGATCCAGCAGACGCCGATACCGCCCGGTTTGCTCGGGAATCCGATGACCTTGTCATCCATGGCGGCTTTCGCGAAGCCACCCCAGGTGATGAAGTCTCCCCTCTGGGCGGCGATGATGCGAGCGAGCTTCGGAGACGTCATCTCGAAGTGCTCGATACCCATGTCGAGACATGCCTCGATAGCCTGGATCTCGGCTTCGTCAAGGTCGGTGAACGGTGCGGATCCCTTCCCACCCGAGTAAATCGAGGTGTTGAAGGTCTTGGTAGAGATTTCTCTTACAGCCATAGTTCTTCTCCACTGTCCGTATTCGCAACGCTTTAATATAATGCTTCCTTATACATGTTTGACGTGTGTGAGATGACTAAATCGAGAACGCGCAACGGAAAGGAATACCTTGCCCTCTGGGGGCACCCCAAAGATGTCGCAAGGTTCCGGGGGATCGCATCCGAACACTTCGAGGACCAGGCCGAGTGCCTGCACTACTTCGTGACGAACTTCGAACAGTTTGCACGGGTGGTATCGCCGTCGTCGAGACCGAGGACATACTGAGTCAACTACCAACGACTAAAGTCGTTGGCTTGCCTCCCTAAGAGGCTTCAGGGGTGGCTGACAGCACCCCACTGTCCCGAAGGGCAGTAAATCGGTTTCGGATGTTGATCGCGGCGTTGGTGTCGGAATGAATCAAAAAACCACAGTGTGGACAGGAAAAGGCATGTCGAGAACGGTTGCCGAGCAGACCGCATCTGGAACACATCTGGGATGTGTAACGAGGGTCAACCTTCTCTACGATACCCTTTCCAGCGACTTTCTGAGTTGCAAACGCAAGGATCATGCCTCTTGGCCATACGGAAAGTCTCCGGTTCAGGGCTCGGGAACCCTTCTTTCCCTGCTTGAACTGCAGATCTTCGAAGACAAGGACGCAGTTCTCGGGAGCCCACTCTACGAGTTTCTTGGAAGCACAATGACAGAAATCCTTTGTCCGCCGCGACCGCTTGCGCTGCAGCCGTTTGATGACGCGAACCACGCTTCTGGTGTTCTTGCCATCTGCCTTCTTCTGCGCAAGTTTCTTCTGGAGTCGGGAAACTGTCTTTCTGGTTCTGGAGTTGAGGATGCGTCTACTCAGTCCGGTGATGAACAACTCGTGCCCATCTGCATCAACGGCAACGATGGCGTTCGTCTCGTTGAGGTCGACCCCCACCGGGATGATGCCGTCTGCGTCCGGAATGTCAAGCGTGACTGCAACGTGCCCGATGAGATGATTCTCGTGCGGCACGACGATCATGCTGTCGATCTCGACGGCGTTGGTGAGGGTCGATCTGAAATAATCCGGAACGGAATACCGGAGTTTCTTCCTCCCCGCGACCGTCCAGATGGACATCGTCCCATCGGGTTTCAGGTTCGCATCTCGCGTTCTCTTCCCGATGAGGAAGAGAGCCCTGGGAGACTTCCACCGGAACGGATGTGTGGCTTTGTGCCCGTTCTTGCGGGCGGAGACATACGCGCCAGCAGTGATCCTGATAGCAGTGCAGGTGAGCTGGCTGGAGATCGTTCCCTTGACGGACGAGTAGACGCTCTTGTGCAATGCAAGAGCTTGAAGAGGCTTGCCGGAGTTCCATGCGGTCGGAGAGATACGATTGCAGACATCCGTGAACGCATCGAGCGTCTTCCGGAGATCTGGATCGTCTTCGATGGCGATCTGCACGGTTCTCTGGACAAGCATCTGATAAGAAGGTATGACACTATGACTATAAAGCAGTATCTGATTAGTGGAGGTAGGCAATTCCTCCCACGACTAGAAGTCGTGGGTTCCCTTGCCTAAAGGATCATGGCAGCTCCGTTTCGCCGCGACCCCGACTGGGAGAGCCCGGAGCAGATGCAGCGGCGCATCTCTCTTCGAGATGAACGTGCTCGTATAGAGCAGATTGGTCCCGACGGCAACCGGCAGCACAACCTTGACGAGTTGGTGGAGTAGTCACAGGACGAGCAGGAGAAGTGCCTTGAGATGGCACGGGAGAAAAAAGATTAGACCCTAGAGCGAGCGATCCAGACCGGAATAACACTCACCCCTGCCATTTTTGCTGCGAGCGCGCGGTGTCTCCCTTCTTGCTGATCAAAGTTTCCCGACCGGTCGTATGCGATGAAGAGCGATTGAAAGATGTCGCCACGGATCATCGCCTTTGCGAGGTCTTCGACCCGTTCAATGTCCATGCCACGCCAGAACGATTGCCATCCGTAGTCGGGAGCAGTCCTATGAACGTCGACATGTTCGTAGCCGTAGCGTGAGATGGCCTGGAGCGCTTTCGTTCGAGCATAGATGCGGTCGGCCCGGATATGGGTGTCGAACATCTCCATCTGATACGCGATGAATTTGTCCACTTCCATCCAGCCGAACTCGAGCCGGTAGTGTGTCCTCGGGTTGTTCCAGTCGCGGATGCTGTCGAGGATGTAGGTGTTAGAATCGACGCTCGTGATGTTCCATCGGGTGTATACCGTGTCCTCTTCTACAATGGTGTCCCTATCGGGGTCGGGCGCAATCTCGGCGAACGAGTCAAGATACTGGTAGCACTCGGGCGGGCAGATGGTGTCCTTAACGTCATCGTAGCGAGGAAAGATGGGGGAGCGATAGTCACATGCAGGCACCGGGATCAGACCTCTTCTATCGAATGGAATGCCATAGAGGATAAGATCAGCATCGCTGTATAAAAAGGTTTTTGCTAGAAGAGAAAGGGGGAGCGGGACGTATCTTTAATACGTCCGCGGTCTGCGAGAGGTGATTGCAGCGGGGGCCGCAGCGGGAGCTGCACGGACCTGCATCTGTGCTGCCATGGGTGCGGCCGCGGAGCGGATGACCCGCGCTCTGCCTGCAGCGGCGGGGAGGGCCTGAACCGGCTCGTAGCCGCTCACGATCCCGCTGGCGAGTGCCGACACGCCGTAGGCGAACGCTGCCGTCCGCATGAGGTTGTCGCGGAGCCCGATCCTGTCGCCGAACATGCCTGCGGCGACACCTGCGATACCGGTGCCGATACCCACGACCGCCGAAGGCGTGCCGTAGGTTCCGAGCTGGGGAACGAACTGCCGGAGCGCACCGGTGTCATCCACATCGTAGTACTTCCTCACGAGGAACGGAACCCCGATGCCACCGATTGCCCCAGCACCAATGGTGAGTGCTTCGTCGTTGCTTACCATATGGATGTCATGTAGTTTTGCCTGCATATAAAACTTGTCATCGAATTCGTGCGGCATCCTTTTATACTCGGTAATTCTATACTCCCACATCGCATGAACGTGCGACATGCTCATCGAGCATAGTGTGAGTTGATGTAGACATGAGCAGTGTCACTGACAGAAATGGCCTTGTGAAAGATGGGGGATATCTCGTGGTCTTCAATCCGGTCGTCCAGAGCGGCAAAGACCCCGTGAACTCCAGCATCTCCATCCGCTATAACAAAGCGATGGTCTTCAAGGTGCTTGCACGGCAGAACGTGCAGGGTGAGAAGTATGTGTGCAACCTCCCGACCACCACATCGACCTCGTTCCGGTCGTATGATGGTTCGACTGCCACAGCATCCGCGGCGGGATGCCTGCCCGCCAGAGCCTACACGGCGGCAACCGGGTTGCAGTTCGGCATGACCGGGGTCGAGAACACGGCCGACATGTGGGATCTCGATCATACATATTACGACCGGCTCTTCCACGTGCAGATGCGGGTCTCCCCGTCATTCGTGCGGGTGGGCGTCGACATGCCGACCGGCACCAACCAGGCGAGGTTCCAGCGGACGAAGAAGAGCATCGGTATCGGGAACGACTTCGGGTGGCGGTATGGCTACACCGAGTTCGTGCCGTTCCCGGAAGTCGATTGCTCGTATCAGTTCGGTAACACCACGAATGTGGAACTGATGCCCAAGTGCGAGTTCCTCTACGGGGAATACATCGTTGGCATTCCATCGGACCCGGATATCGTCTTCAAGGTTCTGACGGGCAAAGAGCCCTCGCACCGGGTGACGATGCCGATCTCGATCTACGACGCGGCCATCTCCCAGGGCCTGGTCCGCACCTACGGCACGGATGGGTTCAGGATCTTCCCGAGCACGCAGTATTCGGCAGCAATCGATGAATATCAGGCTGTGATCGCAGACGAGTGCGAGCAGCGTGTGCTGGTGTGAGGTGATCAGAAATGCGTGAGATTCTCAGATTCACGGCGCCGACTACGGCGGCAACGAGCGGGACGTTCACTCTGACCGACCCGAACTACTTCTATGCAGGGGCAACCGCGTTCCGCCTGCCGCTCGGCTGCAAGGCGAAACTCTGGAGCTACACGCTCTCGGGCACCGCGTTCACTGCAACACTCGGTGTGTCGAAAGACGGGGGCAGCACCTACACTGACGTGGCTCGCTGGGACCTGCAGTCGGCGGGCATTATCTCCGAGACCTACGAGGGTCGGCCCGAGGTCTTCCTCGACAGCAGGAGTGGCGATGAGATGTTCCGGGTGACCTTCGCACAGAGCGACGCTATTGCGACGAGCAGGATTGCACTGGTCGTTGAGATTTCCGATGAGGAGTGAGCCGCATGGCTGAGCCATCGGTCATCGCTCTTCTGAGCAAGATCAGCGACCAGCTGGAATATATCATATCCCGGCTTGATACACTCGCCGTTGGAGATTCCGGGGGCGGGGCAATGTCGTATGACTATCTCCGGGTCACCGTTCCGGCGAACCAGAATGATTACGAGGTTGAGATTCCCGTCCCGGCATCGATCACCTACGTCATGTTCTCGAACAGCGTCTCGTTCCGGGTGAATGAGATATCTGCTGCGTTGATCCCGTGGCGGTCGGGCGTCGAGTTCAGGATCTCCCCGATGCGAACCGAGCGTCTCTATGTGACGACCGGCGTGTACGACACAACCATCGAGTTCCGGACTGTCCTGACGGAGTCTGACCTGACTCGGAACAATATCAAATCGAGGCGGCAACGATGGTAGCACCAGATAATGTGGAGTTCGGCGGCGCGTCGTCGGGAGTAGTGTATGTAGAGGGCGTTGTGCCTGCCGGAGAGCGAGACGTCTCTGCTCCCATCAAGATCGGGAGCCGGGCGGCAACCGACCCACCGAACCCCGTAGAACCCGGGGATGTGGTGGACGCATATCTTGACCTACAGGGGCGCCAGGTTGTTTATCACGACCGCCCGCTCCCCGAAGGAGACAACGAGATCGGCGCCGTCAACGTCTCAAAGGTAGCGGGGAATGTGACTGCGACCGGAGCAGGAGACACGACAAGTGGCACCCTCCGGGTTGTTGTGGCCGCCGATGATGCCAACATCGCGTCTATCCAGATGGCGACCGAGGACATGGTGGGTCTCATCGCGTCGACGCTCATTGGTGACGCCACTGGCAGTCTGGTGAAGACGAACCTCCGGGATGCTGACGGCAATGAGATCGGCACCGCCGCTAAACCGATCCATGTGGATATCAGGGGCGAGATTCCCGACGCCATGGATCTCGACCGGGTCGGCGGTTCGGCCACAGATGTGGGGATCGGGAATGCCGGGTCTGGAACTCTTCGGGTTGCTGTGGCAACCGACGATGTGAACATCGCTGCAATCAAGACTGCAAGCGAGGCATCGAGTGACGCCCTGAACGATATCAAGGCTGCTGTCGAAGGTACACTTGGCACATCGTTGCAGACAGCGATCCCCGCCGGCACGAACGAGATTGGTGGCGTCAATCTGGTCAAGATTGCAGGCACCGCCCCGAGTACGGATAGCGGGAATGTGGATTCTGGGGTGCTGCGCGTCACGGTGGCAACCGATGACACCAACCTCACGGCAATCAAGGTCGCCGTTGAGAAGATCGATGACGTGCAGGCTGCAATCGCTGCCGAGGGAGCCGTCCCGACCAAAGGCATGCAGATGCTGCTGGATGACGGCACCGATGGTCAGTTCGTCCAGGGCGACACCAGTGGCAACCTCAAGACCACGCTGCAGACGGCCATTCCCGCTGGAACCAATGAGATCGGTGGGGTCAACCAGACGAAGGTCGCGGGCACGGCAGTAAGCGTCAACAGCGGGGTGCTCGATGCGGGCACCCAGCGGGTCGCCATTGCCACCGATGACGTCAACCTCTCGGCAATCAAGGCGGCGGTTGAGAAGATTGATGACCTCCAGGACGCTACCGCTGCGGAAGCGGCGGCGGCGACCAAAGGCATCCAGATATCGCTCGACAACGGCACGACCACGACGTTTGCCCAGTGCGACGCGAACGGGAGTCTCAAGATCGTCCAGCGCGGGGTGCCCGTCAAGACGGTGGCGACTGGAAGCGGCGCGATTGCGACCTCGTATGCCCCGAGCGCGGCGTTCTGGCTCGATGCGATCACGATTCATTTATCAGCGGCACCGACGACGGCGGGCGACCTGACGGTGACACTCGATGCGGCCGACGGGGCGGCATACGATACCGTGCTGTTCAGTCTCGACCCGTCCGAGCAGTCGGATACCGATGTCGTCTACATCCCCGATCAGCCGTTGCTCTGTGTGAGCGGCGACGCGATTGCCGTGGCGTACCCCAATACAGATGGAAGAACGTATGGACTGCGGATCATAGCGAGGCTTGCGTGAGGTAGATACCTATGGGAGCATATGTTGGTGGAAAGAAGATCCTTGACCTGTCCCGGGCGACCATCCGGGGCAACGTGGATTTTAATGGCGGGAACCTGACCGATGTCGGGACGTTGCAGGGCACCACGATCATCGCCGGGGCGAAGAGCGTCGTCGGGTATCAGAATTATGTGGAGGCAGATCCTGCGACCCTGGTCGTGTCGAAGGATGTCGAGCGGAAGTTCTTCAAGGATGATTTCAGCGTTGATTCGAGCGAGAACTATACCGTAAACGGTTCGTGGGCAGGATGGGGCAGTGGTGAGTTAACCAACGTGCATTGGTCTGGTCTGAGTTCACTCAGAACAACCACGCCAACGATCGGAACCCGGATTGGAGTTTTAATCAAACCTATTACATATGACAATGGAGCGGAATATTTCGGGTTCGGATTTAAAAATGTCGATGTTGATTCAAATATCGCCGTTATGTTGCGGTCATATGCCTCGAAATCAGTCCGAATTGTGAATGCAGGTTATAATGGTGCTACCGTTTCAACAACTATCGACA
>Ga0116159_1003747_pt1 | contig 13316 bp, 9 predicted proteins | sample AD_JPNAS1_MetaG_FD_89878 | JGI IMG/M metagenome (GOLD analysis project Ga0116159, IMG submission 89878) | Active sludge microbial communities of municipal wastewater-treating anaerobic digesters from Japan - AD_JPNAS1_MetaG | ecosystem: Engineered > Bioreactor > Anaerobic > Digestate | place...
ATCGCTTTTCATCGTGCCCAAGTTCTGGGTCAACGACGACGGTTCGCTGGGCGCCTGGAATGACGTCACCACCATGGGCATCGAGCACAAGCTGGGCATTCACGGCTCGACGACCGCCACCCTGTCCATGGGGGAAAACGACAACTGCTACGGCTGGATGGTGGGAGAAGCGGAAGTGAAAGATGGCAGAGGCGTTGGGATGAAGCAGATGTTTGCCTACATGAACGAAGAACGTCTGAACACCGGATTGTTTTCCCTGGGATGCATGGGCTCCGCCTACTACGCAGCGCTGGAGTATGCCAAGATCCGGGTGCAGAGCAAACATTCCACCAACCCCAAGGGTCCCAGCGTCCGGATCATCGAGCACGAAGACGTCCGCCGCATGCTGATGTTTCAGAAATCCATGATAGAGGCCTGCCGGGCGTTGATTTACAAGTCCTATCTCTACCGTGATCTGGCAGTAGACGCCGCCACGCCGGAAGAGAGAGACTATTACGATGACATGTTTGCGATCAACAACCCCCTGTGCAAGGCCTATACATCCGACATGGCCAGGCTCACCACCGGGGACGCCATCCAGTGTCACGGCGGTTACGGCTTTACGGAAGAGTATGCCCCGGCGGAACTGTACCGGGACGTTGTGATCTATGGAATTTGGGAAGGCACCAACTTCATCCAGGCACAGGACTATACCGGCCGCAAGTTCACCATGAAGGACAGCGTGCCGTTTACGAAGTGGGTGGCGGAAATCGACGCCTTTGTCGTCGGCAAGAAGACCGACGAATTTGCGGCGGAATTCGCGATGATGGCGGATGCCATGGTGGCTTTTAAAGATATCGTTGAAATGAATGCTGCCTGGACAAAAGGCGATAAGCAGCTGAAACAGCTTTACGCCACCCGGACCATGCATGCCGGCGCAAGAGTTTACTGCGGTATGCTGCTTTTGGATCAGGCGCTCCTGGCGGCCCGGATGCTCAAAGAGAAAGGCGACGTCGATGCGGATTTCTACAAGGGGAAAATCGCCACCGCCAGGTTCTATGTCATGAATCATGTTCCCGATATCTTCGGATATCTGAAAACGATGAAGTGCGGCGATCGCAGCGCGATCGACATTCCCGAAGAAAGCTTCATGTAGGGCGAACGCACCCTGCTTGCGGGCGTAAAGAAAAGAAGGTTGTCGGGCATGAGATAATATAAATTAAGTTCAAAACGGGATTTGCGGAAAGGCAGGATCAAATGATCCTGCCTTTATTTTTATTTATTCCTTGCTTCCTGCAAGACACATTTTTAAAATTTATATTTTTATGCCAGGTTTCAACCAGTAATCATGACCTAAACAAATATCCTTCTTTCGAGGGATTGACAAACCAATTTAAGAGTATGTTTTAAAAATCTTTAAGTCACAATCAGAAGCATTTTGAAATCATAACTTAATGGGGGATGGATGAAGAAACATCTCTGGATTCCGCAGTTCATTTGTATTTTGATGCTTCTATTGGCGTTAAATCCAAGCAATCCGTACGCATATTACACGCTATTTCGTTGGGTTTGTTGTGGCGTATTTGCCTATCTTGCATTTCAATCATTTGAGCAGAATAAACAAGAGTTATTAAAAGGATACCTGCTCGTCAGCTGAGCGAATATTCTGCCGGTTTTTTCTTTGAGGATGATAAAACTTGTTTGAACGGTTGAATCAACATGAACAAACCTTCCGATATCCGAACCTATACCCAGAGATTCGAGGTCATTAAAATGAGTCAAATTGCTGGAAACGACATCGGTATCTACATTGTATGAAGGGTAATGTTTAAATATCTCAGGGTTGAATTCTATCCCATGCGGAGTTACGTATGCAATTTCTTTCATGTGATTTTTATTTCTTGTCTGCTTGACTGATTCTTTTAAACGATAGGCAATTTGATAGATTGACATTGCATCGATTTCGTTTTTGTAAAATTCTGTAAAACTATCGAAAACCACATTGCCGATATATAAGGGATCGATATCTGGATGTATCCCTCTGAAATCGACAGGAATTTTTATTTTAATTTTGTCGGCATCAGGCATCATCAAATGATGATATTTTTTCAATAAGAATGACGTGATGATTTGATTATTGGAAATAATATATTTTTTATTTTCCTCCTTTGCTTTCTTTTTGGTTTCGTTGAGAAATGCATCCGGAAAATATTCCCTTTTAAAGTATCGTTTGGCATTGATGGCGTGGACTCGCTTTTGAATTTTTTCATTCAGCTCGGACAATGGCGGTATAAACGATTTGTCCATTTTGTCAAAGCAAACCGGATTGCCCCGGAATAATCGTTGCGTCGATGGAAGAGGATAGCTCTTGCCCTGTAATGCGCATCCCCAAGCATATAAAAAAAGCATCAGGGAAATTCCGTCGGCTATTGTATGGGAACAGCTGACGCCGCCAAATATGCCATCGTTTACCGGTATTCCGGTCACGGCAAAAAGTGGCTCTCCCGGTAATGTTTTAACGTGCGCCATCCTGTTCTTTATATCGTCAATCTCAACCTCATCAGACGCAGCGATGATGGGCGGCAGGATATTGAATTGAACGCCGTCCGTACAATAGAGTAATGCAAATTTATTCTTGTCTGTCATGATCAGACGACTTGAGAAAAGGTTGTAATGCTCGATGGCTTTGAAAAGACACTCTTTGAATTTTGATAGAGGATTTTTTTCTTTATAGAACAGCACAAGCTCCACCGGTCTTCCACCGGGGAATCGGTCATTATCCACTAGTGATAGTGGCAAAATATTTTTTCCGTAATTTTCTTCAAGGGATATCATCTTTTTTTGAGCATTCATTAAAATCATTCCGGGATGGAGATAAAAAATCTACTTTATAACGGAGGGAGCATATTCAGAACTATTTTGCGTGTCAATGCAATTTTCAGACGCGAAATAAAAAATGACAGAATTTTCAAACGGCATGTGATACAGAAACATGGTAAAGATTCCTTTCCAATACACGGAATCAGCCAGGGTTTTTGAAAAACAGTTTGGCCGGAGGAGCAAAGAAATTTCATGAAGGTTCTGGTAACAGGGGGAGGCGGATTTTTAGGCGGTTTTATTGTCCGCCAATTGCTTGACCGTGGTGATAATGTGCGAAGTTTTTCCCGGGGATTTTATAATGATTTGAGAAAGCTTGGCGTAGAACAGTGCCAAGGGCCTTTTGACGATCTGAAGGCCGTCTCCGAAGCTGTCGCAGGATGCAATGCCGTCATTCACGTTGGCGGCAAGGTCGGATCTTGGGGGGCCTATGAAGATTATTACAGAGCCAATGTAACCGGCACCGAGAATGTGATTAACGCATGTATGAAACATGGTGTAAAACGGCTGGTCTACACATCGTCACCCAGCGCGATTTTTAACCGGAATAACATGATAGGTGTTGACGAGTCTGTTCCGTATCCGAAGCATGCCACCCATTATTCCAAAACAAAGGCAATCGCCGAACGTTTGATGATTGGCGCGAACGGAAATAACCTGCGCACGGTTTCACTCCGTCCGCGTTTAATCTGGGGGCCGGGAGATAATCATTTTGCTCCACACCTCGTTGCCAGGGCCAAAGCGGGGAACCTTCTGCTGGTTGGAAACGGTAAAAATCTTATTGACACCGTATGGGTTGAGAATGCAGCTAGAGCGCATCTCCTCGCCCTTGACAGGCTGCAACCAGGTGCCAAGATTGCCGGCAAGGTTTATTTCATCACAAACGGCGATCCGAGACCAATCGAATTCATCATAAACATGATCTTGGACGTATATGGACTGCCGCCGGTAAAACATCATGTACCCAGGTGGCTCGCTTACGCGGGCGGATGGTTTTTTGAAAAAACTTTTGATAAATTGAACCTTCAGGGTGAACCTCTTGTAACGTCATTTATGGTAGATGAACTGACCAAGTCACAATGGTTCAACATATCAGCGGCAAGAAACGATCTGGAATACAAGCCTGTAACCACCATTGAGGACGGAGCGAGACTTTACAAGGAACATATGTCGAAGGGTTTTTCTTTTTATGGAGGGGGTAGTATTTGAAGGCCTCTGATACCTCCGCAGGCCAGAAGCGGGGATTGCTTTACTGAATTAATTTTCCAATAAAGTTAAAACTGCAATGACCTGCCCCAAGACTTTGTACCACAAGTCAAGTTAGAAATCCGTTATTTTTTGTTGTTCCATTTATATACGCTTCCGGTGCAGGGGCGTTAGTTCAATGTACTGTACAGCCTGAATGTGTTGTATTGAAGCCTCCATTGTTCAGTCAGCTTCCGGGCCTCATTACTGACCCTGCCTTTCTTACGCAGATTATAAATGGACATAATTAAATTTTGCGGACAAGAAAAATTGTATTTTAGTAGGTAACGGCAAGATTCTTCCTGAAAATAAGTGTCCGCTATTTTCAATAGACATTCAACCTTCCAATATGTAATAAATACAAATATCTTCTCCATAAGGGGGATTAATGTGAAAGACTCCATAGCGGATCCGGTGGCATTACCGGATTCAGTTTTTAGCAGGTTGTCAGTTTGCGTGCAGAGCGGTGTCCGCCTTCGTGTCATGACCTGGCGACCCCAAAAACCCGTGAGTGAAGCTCCCATTGTTTTTGTTGCGGGATGGGTTTCAGCCGTATCCGGATGGATGCCCTTGTTGAAGGTAATGGCTTCCAGAAGGCCGGTTTATTATATCGAAACACGGGAAAAGCGATCAGCACTCATTGAAAAAAGGAAACCGAAGCCGGATGATTTCAGTATCAAGCGGATGGCGGAAGACCTGATCAGTGTTTGTCACCAACTGAAAATCGCCACACCAACCACCACCGTCGTCGGCAGTTCCCTGGGGGCGACAGCACTGTTGGAGGCGCTAAAAGGGGGGCACCTGACCGCGGGAACAGCATTCCTGATTGCACCCAATAGTGATTTCAAAGCCCCATGGTATTTGCAGTGGATTCTTTTTCTACCGGCTTTTCTATATCATGGGATTAAGTATTTTGTTCTCTGGTATTTAAGGACCTTCATGGTGGATGTTAAAAAAGAACCCGAACAGATGATGCGTTATAACGATACGCTGCGGGTAGCCCATCCGCAGAGATTTAAGCTGTCAGCCAGATCAGCCATTTATGATCATTACGAAGTCTGGCCAAACTTGAGCAGCGTGACCATACCTGTCGCTTTGGCTTATGCCCCTACGGATACGTTTCACTCATCGGACAATATCAGACTCCTGGCGGACAGATTACCCAAGGCAACCGTCGTTTCCTGCCCGTCAAACAAATATATGCATAGCGCGGAGGTGATGCAGGATATTGAGGCGTTTGTCTTCAAATCGGCATCATAACTCTGGGAAAAAATGGACAGATAATAAGGTTTATTGTGCTCAATGAAGGTTTATAATGTTAACTTTCAAACGGTTATCATTGATATTTAGTGATGCAAATAAGTATGAAATTTTTAGGTAAAATCAGCGACCACTTCATAAATAATTGCCGCTTATAAAAACGGCAGCGGCTTTTCCAGCCGATAAACCAGCGCCTGACAGGACGCCAGAAGCTTTCCCGAATCGTCGGTTGCGCGTATATCGTAGGCGGCGGTTTTTTTCGTCCTGTTAATTTCTCTGGCTTCGGCGGTCAGCGTAGCGCCTTTTTCCGGCGATGCCAGATAATTGATGCTCATGTTAAGGGCAACTGCCATGGTGCCGTGTGAATTGGAGGCTATTTCAAAAGCCGCATCCATAAGCGAAAAAATAGCGCCGCCGTGAGCCATCCCGAAAATATTTTCCATGTCCGGTGTAAAAACCATTGCCACTTTTGCGTATCCTTTTTGCAGATCGACGAACGTTAACTGGAATTTTTTGGCGAAAGGTTCGTTCTGCGCTTTTTTTAAAATAGTCTCCCTGTCTTTTTGATTCATGAGTATTACTCCTGCATGTTTTTCTGGACAATTGATACGTTCTTGTAACACTATAATAAAAAGGGGGGTGATCTGTCCAGCTGAAAACAAAAACGCTCAATTTTGATCATGTTTTTGTGGTACAGGCTGCAATATGCCGACTACTACCTATAGTAGTGCAAAAATACGATTACCACCACATATTGATTTTTTTCTTGCTTTTTCAAAAAAATATTATAAAATAACTGAAAGTTTGAAAGAAAATCTTTTGGCAGAGAAATTGAGGTTTCGGTTTGGAAGGTTCTTTGAAGCAAACGGTTTTTAGATGGCAAAATGCCAAAGTTTGTTTAAACTGGAGAGGGACCGCTTCTGACGGGGAATTTTCGATGTATCGTCGGGGAGATAGCAAAACAGAACATGATCATATGGCAAACGCCGAATGAAGCGGTTGCAAATGGTTAACCAAATTTTAAACCCTTGCCTGAAGGGCGGATCGTAAAAGATCCGCCCTTTTTCTTTCGTTAAATGTTCAGGCAAGTTAAAATCCGCCATTGCTGTATCGAAAAAAAAGTGTCTGACGAAGGCCGCCAGACACTTTTTGATATGACACGTGACAGATGTTTTCTTAGATGACTCTAACAGCGATGATTCCTTCAATGGACGTGATTTTATTTATCAGATCTTCGCTGATATCACCTTCCAGGTCGATGATGTTGTACGCCAGATTCCCTCTGCTCTTGTTGATCATGTCGCCGATGTTGAGCTTGTTATCGGCCAGCAGATGCGTGATCTTCTCAATCATGCCCGGCGTATTCTGATTGGCAATGGTAATTCTTTTCTTGCCCGATTTGTCCAGGGCGCACTCAGGGAAATTTACCGAGTTTTTGATGTTGCCGTTCTCCAGGAAATCCATGAGCTGCATGGCAGCCATCACGGCGCAGTTTTCTTCCGATTCTTCGGTGGAGGCCCCCAGATGCGGAATGGGGATGACTTTGTCTGTTTTGATAACTTCTTCATCAGGGAAATCGGTAACGTAACAGCCCACAATACCATCGGCAATCGCTTTCTTCAGGGCCGCTGTGTCCACGAGCCCGCCTCTGGCAAAATTCAGGAGAACGGCGCCTTTTTTCATGACAGCGAACTTTTCGGTGTTCATGAATCCTTTGGTATCTTTGTTTTGCGGAACGTGCAGCGTGATGAAATCGCACTCGGCCAGAAGCTTGTCGAGACTGGCTGCCTTTTTGGTGTTGCGGGAGAGCCTCCAGGCCGCTTCAATGGAGAGGAACGGGTCATATCCCCAGACTTCCATGCCCAAGCCTTCGGCGGTATTGGCGACCATCGTGCCGATAGCGCCCAGACCGACCACGCCCAGTTTCTTGCCCATAATTTCAGTTCCGGCAAACTTGGATTTGCCCTTCTCGATAAGATCAGGCACTTTGTCGCCTTCGCCAACCAGACCTTTAGCCCAGGCGATTCCCCCGACAACATTGCGGCAGGCCATCAGCATCCCCAGGATGACCAGTTCCTTCACGCCGTTGGCGTTGGCCCCCGGTGTATTAAAAACGACAATGCCTTTCTCTGAACATTTGTCGATGGGAATATTGTTGACGCCGGCGCCGGCGCGGGCGATTGCTTTCAATGATAACGGCAGGGTCATATCTTTCATTTCTTTACTTCTCACCAGGATGCCGTCCGGATCGGGAATATCAGTGCGATACTCGTACTGATCTGAAAAAAGGCTTAACCCCTTTTCAGAAATCTTGTTTAACAGATCGATGCGATACATAAATACCTCCTATTCCTTTCTAATGAGACCCAAATTTCAGAAACGATGTCCACTGAAACTTGTAGGTCGAATTTTTCCGAGGCGAAGCATGGCGGGACATTGAGCCATCCCGAACAGCGTAGATGATGAACCTCAAAATTTGCTTCGGGGTTCATACCCGTGAATAAGGAGTTCTGGCAGGAAAACTCCTGAGCTTTGTCGCCATAGTACAATACAGATTGAATTTATCTCATGGATACGAAACCATCTGTTTTGCAGGACGAGTATAGAATGGGTGCTTTTACGTGTCAAGGAAATCTTAATGAGATCCATTGAGAGCAAACGAAGTGATGCTCGAAATGCGAGGGATACTGTCCAATAACCGGAGTTTATTGGACAGTATCCCCCGGTGCATAGCGCCGTGGAAACTGTGTTTACGGTAAGGAAATATGAATTTTAACGAGACCCAGATTTCAGAAACGAAGTGCACCGAAATTTGATGGTCGAATTATCCCCGAGGCGAAGCCGAGCGGGATAAATGTGGGTCTAATTCCCCGCCCCCTAGAGCGCAGTTCCTTTGGATACCATGCTGTTGTCGGCGGGGTTGTTTATCATATCAAATGAGTCTTGGTAGATGTAAAAAAAGGTTCCCTTAGGGGGAACCCTTATTTTTCCTGGTGGGCTGTGCGGGGATTGAACCCGCGGCCAATGGATTAAAAGTCCACTGCTCTACCGCTGAGCTAACAGCCCTTTGTCTGCAATTCTAAAAGCGTGCCCTCTTAACAACTAGTTGGCACTGTGTCAAGAAAAAACTGCTAAATCCTGTTCAGAAAAGGATCTTCCATAACGATGGTTTCTTCTCTGCCCGGCCCGACCGATATGAGTGTAATTTCCGCTTCTGCCAGTTCTTCCAGCCGCTTTAAATATTTTCGGGTGTTGGCCGGCAATTCACTTATTTCCTTGGCGTAAAGGATGTCTTCATTCCAGCCATCGAATTCTTCGTAAACCGGCTGACATTCAGCAAGAGCTTTTAAACTGGCCGGTGCGGCATATGTATATTCGCCGGACGGCGATTTATATCCGACGCATATTTTTATTTTATCCAGGCCGGTTAAAACGTCCAGTTTTGTGATGGCAAGAGCATTTATGCCGGAAACACGTACTGCCTGTCGTACCAGGACCATGTCTAGCCAGCCGCAACGGCGTTTTCTCCCGGTGGTGGCGCCGAACTCCTGTCCGACCTGCTGCAGATGCTCGCCAACCTGATCGTTCAATTCCGTGGGAAAAGGGCCTTCCCCGACACGGGTGGTGTAGGCTTTACAGATACCGACTACTTTATTGATCGCATTGGGACCGATTCCCGTCCCACATGAAGCATTGGCGGAGACCGTGTTGGACGATGTTACATAAGGATACGTTCCGTGATCGATATCGAGATGGCATCCCTGAGCACCCTCAAAAAGAATTTTCCTCCCCTTCTTGATTTCGCGATCGAGAATCAGGGAAACATCCGCCACGAACGGCTTGAGTTTTTCAGCATAGGCCAGGTACTGAGCTGCGATTTCTTGTTTGTCCAACGGTTTGTCATGAAAAAAATTGGCCAGAAGAAAATTCTTTTCTTCCATGCTTATGTGCAGTTTTTCTCTGAACAAATCTTCTTCATAGAGGTCACCCACGCGGATACCCGTGCGGGCAACTTTATCCTCATAGGCGGGACCGATGCCGCGGCCGGTCGTTCCTATTTTTTTGCCCGAATGACGGGCTTCTCGTGCCTGATCGATACTCCGGTGATAGGGCATGATGAGATGGGCTTTCTCACTGATAAACAGCTTTGTGTTGGCCGGTAACAGATTGCCCTGTCGTAACTGTTCCAGTTCTTCGAGAAACACGACCGGATCAAACACCACGCCGTTGCCGATGACGCAAATTTTATTATCATGCAGAATTCCCGAGGGGATCAGATGCAGAATTGTTTTTTTGCCCTTGACCACCAAAGTATGGCCGGCATTATTGCCGCCCTGAAACCGGGCGATGATATCGGCTTTTTCGGTGTAAAGATCAACAATCTTTCCCTTGCCCTCGTCTCCCCACTGAGTGCCTACGATAGCAACATTGGCCATGATTTATTTCCTACGTTTAATGGGTTGGATAGAAATAACATACGGCAGCTCTGGCAGTATCATGATGCAATAGCTTCCCGCTGCCGTATGGATATTTAAATCTCGTCAATCAATTAAAGGTTTTTAACCTTTTCGTTAAAAACCTTTTCCAGTTCGGCAAGTGCCACCTTGAGATCAGACTCTTCAACCGTCGGGCCGCACCAGAAACGGTAACCCGCCGGCGCTTCCTTGTATGAATTGATATCGTGAGCAATATTTTTCTTACTCAGATCGGAAGTGATGCTTTTCAGGAACTTGCTCTTTTCATCGGGACCCATTGCCGCTACTTTAGGATGGATCACATTCAGGCAGACAGACGTGTTGGAGCGTACTTTGGGATCATCGGCCAGAAATTCAATCCAGTCGGTTTTGGCTACCCAATCTTCGACAACTTTCAAATTGGCCTTGCTTTTCTTGATCAGACCGTCAATGCCGATTTTACCTGCCCAATCAAGAGCGTCCAGGTAATCTTCCACGCAAAGCATGGAAGGCGTGTTGATGACATCGCCGTCAAAGATCGCTTTGCTGATTTTGTCGCCTTTTTTCAGTCGGAAAATTTTAGGCATCGGCCACGGAGGATCGTAGGACTCGAGACGGGCGACGGCTTTGGGACTAAGAATCATCATTCCGTGCGCGGCTTCACCGCCTAGGCACTTCTGCCAGGAGAAGGTCAGAACGTCAATTTTACTCCAGTCAACCTCATTGGCAAAGGCATAACTGGTTGCGTCGCAAATCGACAGACCTTCACGGTCGGCCGGAATCCAGTTCCAGTCGGGAATCCTCACGCCGCTGGTTGTGCCGTTGGCGACAAAAACCACATCCGTTTTCCAGTCCACTTTGGAAAGATCGGGAATCTTGCCGTAATCTGCCTTGATAACGGTTGCATGGAGCTTGAGTTGCTTATTGACGTCGGTTGCCCAGCCGTTGGAAAAACTTTCCCAGACCAGAACGGTAACCGGTTTAGGACCCAGAAGTGACCACATGGCGCATTCAAAAGCGCCGGTATCTGAAGCCGGAAGAATACCCACAAGGTAATCTGCCGGAATGTTGAGAACTTTTCGTGTGTCATTGATGGCTTTAACGATTCTTTCTTTGCCCAGTGCGGAACGGTGTGAGCGGCCAACCGGCGCGCCCTTCAGCGCGTCGATACTCCACGCTGGTCTTTTGCTGCATGGACCGGAACTAAAGTTTGGGTTTTGCATAATAAACATCCTTAAGATAAATTTTAAAAAACTAATTATTTATATCAGCATTGAAATCTTTACTCAAGAAATTTTAGCTTATTTTTTACCGGGGGAAACATCTTGCGCCGATGAGAATTTCCAAAATAGCTCAATTGGCAAAAAATAGGTACCGTCCGGTCCGATATGTTTTTCTCGGGGAAAATGTTAATTGATCTGGATATTTAGAAATAATAAGCCCTGGGAATCATAAAGCCGGAAAATCCGGGGAAGGACCAAATCACTTGGACTTTACGAAAGGTTTTCTTGCCTTTTTTTCCTGTTTTTATTTCTTGAACGGGGTTTTTTGCTTTTATCCGTTTGTGTATGGCCCTTGGCCTGATCAACAACCTCGGCGGCCGGAGCCGGCGGAGCGTGCAAAGATTGTTGATAATAATCATCCAGGAGCATGGTGATTAATGAAAGTTCATCTTCTGCCTGCGCCAGGGATCTTGCCAGAGGCAAAAAACGCCGCATTCTTTCAATCTGCAGATTATCGCGGGCGCGCAGTTTTGCTTCCAGAAGCGCGGTTATTCTTTCAGATACAACCCTTTCCAGCTCGTCTTCCGAGGGCAGGGGTCGCTCTTCCATGTTGATGTTGTAGTAGCGGGCGATGCTCTGCAGTTTGAATTTTTCCATTTCTGCGACCAGGGAAATCGCCACACCGCTCGATCCCATCCGGCCGGTGCGTCCGGCACGGTGAATATAGGCTTCGGGATCTTCCGGCGGTTCGTACTGAATGACGTGAGACAGATCGGGGATATCAATTCCACGTGCGGCGACGTCGGTTGCCACCAGAAAACGCAACGCACCCCGTCGGACACGCGCCATAACCTTTTCCCTCATGCTTTGGGCCAGATCGGAACTGAGTTCATCGGCATCATAACCGAATCGTTTAAGCACGACAGACAGATAGTGGACATTTTCTTTTGTGTTGCAGAAGATAATGGCCGAAGAAGGATTTTCTATTTCGATGATCCGGACAAGCGATCTTTCCTTGCGCATGCCAGGCACGACATAATAAATGTGTTCTATTTCGGCAATGTGGACCTGACTGCCGCTCAGGCTCAGCAATTCTGCATGATGTAAAAACTGATCGGCCAGGCGGATGACTTGAGGAGGAAACGTTGCGGAAAACATACTGCTCAATATTTTGTCAGACTGGATATATTTGCGGATTTTCACCATGTCGGGATAAAAACCCATGGACAGCATCCGGTCGGCTTCGTCAAAGATCAGAATTTTCAGATGATCCAGTGAAAGCGTGTTTTTCAATAGATGATCAAGAATGCGTCCCGGCGTGCCGATAACGAGTTGAGCGCCGCCGCGGAAAGCCTCCAACTGGGCGTTGTAGCCGACACCCCCGTAAACCACGGCTATTCTAATACGCGTTTCCCGTGTCAGCATTTCTGCTTCCCGGGAGACCTGAAGCGCGAGTTCACGGGTAGGCACAAGAATCAGAGCCTGGGCAGCATTTTGCTGGGCGTTGATTTTCTGCAAAATGGGCAGGATGTAGGCGCCGGTTTTGCCGCTGCCGGTTCGCGACTGCACCATCATGTCGCGGCCCGCTAAGAAATAAGGAATGGATTTGGCCTGCACGGGTACCAAGGTTTTCCATCCGGCACGATCACAGGCGTCGCGCATTTCGGGCGTAAGCCCTTCTATGGAAATTTCCGGAAGAACATCCTGAGGATAAATAGTTTTTGAATCCGTTTCCATACTATCTTCCATAAGCAAACTCACATTGCATAAGGTCTGTCGAGGTCATTAACGTATTCTCCCGAAAAGGTAACAGCGCTTATGATTTTCAATTTCAAAAGTGATTTAGTGTTTATTTCACTATTCTGTAATAAGCAAGAGGAAAATTGTTCTTGCTTATCTGCCGGCGACAGCAAATAAATAAACAGGGAAGGATTATAAAGCCCGGTGGATGACTGCAGACCGACAAGGACGGGACCGCGGTGAATGTTTTGATAGGACAGAATCAGCGCGGCAGCCTCATTTTCAAGAAACTGAATATTGTCAAGGTAAAGCAACCGGACAAGGATGGTTATCCCAAACATCAGTGTCAGAATAAGTAAGGTAAGATTTAATTTTCCATCTTTTGAAGGCAATTTACTAATCCTGATCGTCAAGAACGATATGATCTCAAGTCACAGTACACAGGGATGTCGCAGGCAATTGCCACCGATAAACCGCTGACTTTTCGAAGCATTTTACAGAAATGAATATGCTCGCACAATAACATTTTTTTCTCAGG
>Ga0116159_1003748_pt1 | contig 13309 bp, 10 predicted proteins | sample AD_JPNAS1_MetaG_FD_89878 | JGI IMG/M metagenome (GOLD analysis project Ga0116159, IMG submission 89878) | Active sludge microbial communities of municipal wastewater-treating anaerobic digesters from Japan - AD_JPNAS1_MetaG | ecosystem: Engineered > Bioreactor > Anaerobic > Digestate | place...
CGACTCCCGCAACCAAGTCCACTGGCTTGCGTCCGATTCCTTCGTTCATCTTTGCCAGCCGCTGGCTGCAGTTGCCCCTGTATTTGGGCCTGATTGCGGCGCAGGGCGTGTACGTGTTCCACTTCTGGGTGGAGCTGGTGCACCTGCTGGAAGCCGCTTTTGGTAGCCAGACCGCGCTGCAGGCGCTGGTGGACAGCATTGGCTACAAGGCCGATGCACAGGTGACGCACCTCAACGAGACCATCATCATGCTGGTGGTGCTGGCGCTGATTGACGTGGTGATGATTTCCAACCTGCTGATCATGGTGATCGTGGGCGGGTACGAGACCTTCGTGTCCCGCATGGACCTCGAAGGCCACCCCGACCAGCCTGAGTGGCTGGGCCATGTGAACGCCTCGGTGCTCAAGGTCAAGCTGGGCCTGTCCATCATCGGCATCAGCTCCATCCACCTGCTCAAGACGTTTATCAATGCCGCCAATTACAGCGAGAAGGTGCTGATGTGGCAGACCATCATCCACGTGACCTTCCTGCTCAGCGCACTGGCCATTGCGTACACCGACAAGCTGCTGACCTCCAACCAGTCATCCCACTGATGGATTACTCGGCGGTGAACTGGCTGGCGTTCTTGCCCTTGAAGGGGGCGTAGAACGCCTTGATCTTCACCATGTCGGCCTCGATGTCGCCAGTGGGCATGAACACGGGGCCGAGGCCGCTGATCTTCTTCTCGTAGTCCATGTAGGCCATCACGATCGGCACCTTGGCACCCAGCGCGATGTAGTAGAAGCCGGTTTTCCAGTAGCGCACCTTGCTGCGCGTGCCCTCCGGCGGCACGATGAGCTGCACCGGGCCGTCGGCGGCCACGATGGCTTCCACCGATGCCGCCACCATGTTGGTGGCCTGCTGCCGGTTGACCGAAATGCCCCCCAGCCATTGCATCAGGCCACGAAACGGCGGTTTGAAGATCTGTTCCTTGCCCATCCAGTAGATGTTCAGGCGCAGTGCAAACGCCACCATCAGGGTGTTGGGCAGGTCCCAGTTGCTGGTGTGTGGCGCGGCAATGAACACACTCTTGGCGCATTCGGGGGGCAGGCTGCCCTGCACTTTCCAGCCAGTGAGTTTGAGGTACGTCACCGAGAAGGCGCGCAGCAGGGTGTTGACCACCGGGGTGGTGAAGATGGTTCTATGCATGGATGGGGTGGCCGCAGGGGGCCGGTAACTTAGCGGGGAGAGGGCGGAGTGGGTACGTGGTCCAGGTCCGGTCGGTGGGCCGGGTCCACATGGGTCATGAGGTTGAGTACGCGGTGGCGTTGCAGCACGGCCTGGCGGGCGGCCACGGCAATGTTGTGGCCCGCTTCGACGGTGATGTTGGCGTCCACTTCAAGGTGGGCATCGACCACGATCATGTCGCCCATCTTGCGGGTGCGGATGTCGTGCACGCCGGCCACGCCGGGGGTGGAAACCAGGGTCTGGCGGATGGCCTGTACTTCCTGTTCGTCCACGGCGCGGTCCATCAGGTCGTGCAGCGCGTCCCAGCCAAAGCTCCAGCCCATCTTGGCGACCATGAAGCCCACAATCAGCGCGGCAATCGGGTCGAGCAGCGGGTAGCCCATGAGGTTGCCGATCAGTCCGATCGCCACCACCAGGGACGAGGCGGCGTCTGACCGCGCATGCCAGGCGTTGGCCACCAGCATGCTGGACTTGACCGCCTTGGCCACACGCAGCATGTAGCGAAACAGCAGCTCCTTGAGAACCAGCGCGGCAAACGCCACCCACAGGGCAGAGGCGTGTACCGTGGCGATGGTGTCGGGCGACTGCAGTTTTTGCAGTGCGGACCACAACATGCCTACGCCCACCGCCATCAGGATCACGCCCAGCGCCAGCGACGCGGCAGTTTCGAAACGGTGGTGGCCGTAGGGGTGGTCTTCGTCGGCGTCTTTCTGGCTGTGGTGGCCGGCGAACAGCACGACAAAGTCAGACACCAGGTCGGACAGGGAGTGGATGCCGTCGGCAATCAGGGCCTGGGATTTGGCCATGACGCCCACCACGATCTGGGTCGTGGACAGCACCACGTTGACCGCCACGCTGACCCAGGTGCTGCGCGAGGCCGCTGCGTTGCGCTCCTCGGCGGTGTGGGGGCTGTGTTCGGACGCGTCGTCGATGTCAACAAAATTCATCAGAGGTGTCCGGAAGTGGAGACAGAAATTATGCGGGATGCGCCTTGCCGGCAGCTGAATACTGCGGTCAGGGTTGCACTATCATGGTCTGTATTATTCAACAGTGATATAGGCCAGGGGATGCGTACTATGAAAAAGCACTGGTGGCTGGCGCTGCTGGCAGCGCTGGCGGTGGTGGCGGTGCAGTCCGAAAACTCCCATACGGGTGGGCTTCATAGGCGGCTTGTCCGACCGCGGCTCGGATGTGGGTGAAGGCGGTCGCAATGGTCTGATGCTGGCCATCGAACAGCGCAATGCTGCTGGCGGCATCCTCGGCCGCCCCATCGAGCTGCTGGTGCAGGACGATGGACAGAATTCCGTGCAGGCCATGGAAGCCGTCCGCGCTTTGGTGGACGCCAATGTGGATGTGGTGGTGGGACCCTTTACCAGTGCCATGACCGCGGCCGTGTTGCCCCAGATGAACCAGGCGCGCGTGGTGATCATCAGCCCCACGATCGCTGGCGAGGAGTTCGTCGGCAAAGACGATTACCTGTTCCGCATCAATGCCGCCGCGGTGACGAACGCCGGCAATTACGCGCAGATGCTGAAGCTGCGCGGTGTGCACAAGGTGGGTCTGGTGTATGACCTGGACAACCGCAAGTTCACCGAGTCCTGGTCCAAGGCGTTCGAGGCGGCTTTTGCATCGATTGGGGGGCGCGTGGTCGCTGCAGTGCCGTTTGAATCCAACCGCGAGCCGGCCTTTGGCGCCCTGGTGGCAAAAGCGCTGGTGGGCAAGCCCGATGGCCTGGTGTTTTTGGCTACTCCGGTGGACACCGCACGCCTGGCGCAGCAATCCAGCAAGATGGCCCCGGGATTGGCAATGGCTACCTCGGAGTGGGCAGCGTCCGAGAATCTGCTGGAGCTGGGCGGGCCGGCGGTGGAAGGCATGCTGACCTTGCGGGTCTACAACCGCGACGATCCGTCGGAGCGCACGCGCCTGTTTCTGGAGGCCTACCAGGCCCGTTTTTCCCGCGCCCCGGGCGACAGCGCGGTGGCTGCCTATGACGCGGCAACTGCGTTGATGGAAGCACTGGTTCGCAAGTCTTCTGGCGAAAGCCTGAAGGAGGCCCTGATTCGCTATGGGCCGTTCGAGGGCTTGCAGCAGCCCATCCTGTTCGACGCGAATGGAGACACCAATCGCACCATGTACTTCACCGAAATCCGTGCGGGCCGGTATGCCCTGGTGAAATGATGAACACTCTTGCGCGCAGCTGGCGCTTGCGCAGTGTGCTGGTGGGCCTGGTGGCCGCCACCATTCTGCTGACGTTCACGCTGGTAGGCGGCACCATCCTGCTGGTCCAGATTCCGAACCTCAAGCGCGAAGCCCGCGCCGATGTGGCGCGCGAAGCGGCTGAAGTGACTGCCCGTGTAGAGACCACGCTGGGGACGCTGGAGTCCCGTCTGGAATTTCTGGGCCAGACGCTGCAGACCGGGGCTACGATGCAGCAGTCCAATGCCATGCTGGACCGCGCCCTGGGTGCCGGGCCTGCCATCCGGGCGATCTACCTGGTGTCGCTCAAAGGCAAGGTGCTGGCGGCTGGTCTGGCCGCCGAGCAGCGTGGCTTGCGCGCCGATCTGCTGGGCAGCGATGTGTCGGCCACGCGGCTGTTCCGCGAAGTGGTGCAACGCCGCCGGCTGGTGTGGGGGGACAAGTACCTGTCCGCACTGAGCGGGGCGGTGACGGTGGGCGTGGCCATGCCGGTGGACTCGGACCTGGTGTTGATGGCGGAGATACCGATTTCCTACCTGCTGAGCACGGTGCAACTGGCCATAGGTGGCAAGAACTCCTCGGTCTGGCTGGTGGACCGCGCGGGGGAAGTGCTGGTGGACACCATGGGCGGGCGCTTCGTCAATACGGTCAACATGCTCAACCTGCCGGTGGTGCAGGCGGCCGTCGCTGGGCGGGAACTGCCGCGCGAGTTTGAGATGGCGGGCCGCAGCTACTACCCTGGTGTTTCCCGTTCCGGCAAACTGGACTGGTATGTCGTGGCGGGTATTCCGGCCGGGCTGGAGAACAGCCGTATCCGCGCGACCGTGATCTACGTTGCGGGTGGATTTGTTGGCTCGCTGCTGGTGGGCTTGTTGCTGGCGCCACTGTGGTCCGCGCGCCTGACCCAGGCGCTGACACGTATCGTGGGCCGTGCCGACCAGATCACACGCGGCGAGGTGGCCGGGCAATGGCCGCGCAGCCTGATCACCGAATTCAACCAGATCTCCACCGATCTGGAAAAGATGGCGACCGGACTGCAGGAGCGCGAGCAGAAATTGCAGGCTGTTTTCAACACGGCGCCCGTGGCCATGTCGCTCACCGACATGGACAACCACTCGGTGTTGATCGACGTGAATGAGGCCTGGTGCCGCACCTTTGCACGCCGCCGCGAAGAGGCATTGGGCCGCAGTGGCGTGGAGCTCGGTCTGTGGCGCTCCCTGGAGGAACGCGATGCCGCCGTGCAGCGCAGCGTGACCACTGGCGGCATGGTAGAGACCTGGGCCATGCGCGGCGACGGGGTGCCCATCCTGTGCCAGGCGTTCCGTCGCGAGTTGCGTCTGGAAGACGCCAACCTGATGATCTGGGCCTCGGTGGACATCACCGCCGTGCGCCGCACCGAGGATGCCCTGCGCGACCTCAATGCCGATCTGGAGGCTCGGGTGGCCAGCCGCACCCGGCAGCTGGAAAAACTCAACACCGAGCTGTCGGGTGCTTTCGAGAATCTGCGCATGACACAGGGTGAGCTGGTGCGGTCAGAAAAGATGGCGGCGCTGGGTAGTCTGGTGGCGGGTGTGTCGCACGAACTCAATACGCCGCTGGGCAACGGGTTGATGGCGGTGTCCGCGTTGGCTGATGCAGTGCGCAGCTTCAAGGGAACCATGCAGTCGGGTCTGCGCCGCTCCGACCTGGAGGACTTCGTGCTCCGCGTGGACCAGGGTGCAGACATTGCCGTGCGCAACCTGCAGCGTGCGGCCGATCTGGTGGTGAGCTTCAAGCAGGTGGCGGTGGACCAGACCAGTTCGCAGCGGCGCCGCTTTGAGCTGTCGGAAGTGGTGCACGAGATGGTGATCAGTCTGGGCCCCACCTTGCGTCGCACGCCGTATGAAGTGGTGCTGGATGTTCCCAAAATCGGCCTGCTGCTCGACAGCTATCCGGGCCCGCTGGGGCAGACCCTTGGCAACCTGATCAACAACGCGGTGATGCACGCCTTCGATGGCCGCCAGAACGGCACGATCCGCATCACCGGCTACCGCGATGTCAACGGCTGGATTGCCCTGCGGGTGGAGGACAACGGGCAGGGCATTCCCGCCGCCCTGCTGCCGCGCATTTTTGATCCGTTTGTGACCACCAAGATGGGCCGCGGCGGCACCGGGCTGGGTCTGCACATTGCCTACAACGCGGTGACCACCCTGCTGGGTGGAACGCTGACGGTTCACAGCGTCCAGGGGCAGGGCACCACCTTCGAGCTGCACCTGCCGGAGCAGGCGCCCCTGGCGGTTTAGCTCAGGTGCTTGCCGGCAATGCCGGCCAGTTCAAACATCGTGACCTGGGGCTTGCCGAACACGGCCAGCAGCTTGGCATCGGCGTTGATGCTGCGCTTGTCCTTGGCGTCCTGCAGGCCGTTGGCCTTGATGTAGTCCCACAGCTTTTTCATGACCTGGGGCCGGGCAATCAGCTCAGGCCCAATCACTGCAGCCAGTTCGGCGCTGGGGGTCTTGCCGCTGGCTGCGGTGGTCTTGCGCGGTGCCTTGGGCTTGGCCACCTTGGCGGCCGCGGTTTTGCTGGCTACGGCTTTCTTTGCAGGTGCTTTTTTGGCTGTAGCCCCCGTGGATGCTGCGCGAGCAGCTCCTGTTTTTGTAGCAGTTGTCTTGGCTGCGGTCTTTGCAGCGGTCTTGCGCGGCGGGAACTTGCTGGGCGCAAACTCAAAGTTCACCTTGCCGGCTTCCGGGTCCCAGGCCAGCATGGCCTTGAAGGCGCGGCGGGTGCGCATGGAGACAAACTTTTCCAGCATGTCGGTCTTGCCGGTGGCCAGCAGCTTTTGCATCTGCTCGCGCTCAATGGGCTGCTGCAGGATGATCTGGCCGCTCTTGAAGTCGCAGCTGGGTGTGGGGTGTTCGTGGGTGGGCACCGAGCGGTCGCACACATAGTTCTTGCCGTGCTCGAAGACTGAGCCGCCGCACTTGGGGCAGGTGCCCAGCGACTCTTTGCCGCTGAAGTCGATGATCTCGCCGGACTCTTCGCCTGCCTTGTCGTCGCCAAAGTCGAATTCGAGCTTGTAGTTCTTGGTGTCTTCGTCGAACTTGATCACCATCTCGGCCACAAACGGCCAGCCGGCCTTGGAGCGGAAGCCGTCCAGCGGGCCGATGTGCTTGTCGCGCAGGAACTGCTCGACTTCGGCCTGCTCAAAGGTGCGGCCCGCGGGTGATTTGCCAAACGAGAAGCCGCAGCCCTCTTCGGCGCCACTCTTGCCGGTGCAGGTGTAGCGGCGGTAGTTTTCTTTCACGATGCCGCCGCAGTTCGGGCAGGGGCTGCTGAGCGTGGCGTAGTCGCCGGGGATGGTGTCGCGGTCGTATTCCTTGGCCTTCTTGACCATGCGCTCGGTCATGGAGGCAATCTCGGCCATGAAGGCCTCGCGGCTCATCTTGCCGTGCTCCATCTGGTTGAGCTTGTATTCCCATTCGCCGGTCAGCTCGGCTTTGGTCAGTTCCTGCACATCCAGGCCCCGTAACAGCGTCATCAGCTGGAACGCCTTGGCGGTCGGGATCAGCTCGCGGCCTTCGCGCAGCATGTATTTCTCGGCAATCAAGCCTTCGATGATGCTGGAGCGGGTGGCTGGTGTGCCCAGTCCTTTTTCCTGCATGGCTTCGCGCAGTTCGTCGTCTTCCACGGTCTTGCCGGCACCTTCCATGGCGCCCAGCAGCGTGGCTTCGGAGTAGCGTGCGGGCGGCTTGGTCTTGAGGCCCTTGGGGTCGACCGGGTCGCCCTTGACCTTTTCACCGGGCTGCACCGGCACCAGGTTCTGGCCCTTGTCGCCGTCCTTGGCGTCCGCTACTTCGTCGGCAGCTTCCTTGCCATAGATGGCCAGCCAGCCCGGCTTGACCAGCACCTTGCCCTCGGTCTTGAAGCTGTGGCCCACGGCGGTCGTGATCCGTGTCGTAACCTGGTATTCCGCACTGGGGAAGAAGATGGCCATGAAGCGGCGCACCACCAGGTCATAAATCTTCTGCTCGGCTTCCGAGAGGCCGCTGGGGGCCTGCAGGGTCGGGATGATGGCAAAGTGGTCCGATACCTTGGCGTTGTCGAACACGCGCTTGGTGGGCTTCACATAGTTGCCCTTGACTGCCTGGGCGGCAAACGGGGCCAGATGCTTCATGCCGCTGTCAGCCAGCATTTCCATGGTCTGTTTCACGACGGGAACGTAATCTTCCGGCAGGTTGCGCGAATCGGTACGCGGATAGGTCAGGGCCTTGTGGCGCTCGTAGAGCGACTGCGCAATCGACAGTGTGGTCTTGGCACTGAAGCCAAACTTGCCGTTGGCTTCGCGTTGCAGGCTGGTCAGGTCAAACAGCAGGGGTGACGCTTGCGTGGTGGGCTTGCTTTCTTCCGTCACCGTGGCCTGCTGGCCGCGCACCGCGTCGGCTATTGTCTGGGCTTCGCGTTCTGTCCACACGCGGTCGGCTTTTTTCTCGGCGTCGTCCGCATCCTTCTTGTGCGCAGGGTTGAACCACTTGGCGGGGTACTCTCCTGCCGCGGCGTTGAAGGATGCGTGGATTTCCCAGTAGTCCCGGCTGATGAACTTGCGGATCTGTTCTTCGCGCTCCACCACCACGCTTAAAGTGGGCGTTTGCACCCGGCCGACGGTGGTCAGGAAGAAGCCGCCATCGCGGCTATTGAATGCCGTCATGGCGCGCGTGCCGTTGATGCCCACCAGCCAGTCGGCCTCGGAACGGCAACGGGCGGCATCGGCCAGGGGTTGCATCTGCTTGTCCGTGCGCAGGTGTTCAAAGCCGTCGCGGATCGCCTGCGGCGTCATCGACTGCAGCCACAGGCGGCTGACCGGTTTGCGCTGCGTCTTGGCACGAGATGGGGCGTCAGCTTCGCCGCCGAAGGCGTACTGCTCGATCAGGCGGAAGATCAGTTCTCCTTCGCGGCCCGCGTCACAGGCGTTCACCAGTTTGTCCACATCCTTGCGCTTGGCCAGCTTGACCACGGCGTTCAGGCGGGTCTTGGTCTTGTCGACCGGTTTGAGGTCAAAGTGCGGCGGGATGACGGGCAGGTTGGCAAAGCTCCATTTGCCCCGCTTGACGTCAAATTCCTCGGGCGCCTGGATCTCGACCAGGTGGCCCACGGCGCTGGAAACGACGTAGGTGTCGCTCTCGAAATACTCGTCGTGCTTTTCGAACTTGCCCGCCGTGGGGGTGAGTGCCCGCACGATGTCTTGTGCCACGGAAGGCTTTTCGGCAATGACCAATGTTTTCATCTGACTACAATCCAGTTTCTCGCGTGCGCGCAGGCGCGCACTTGCACACGCAGGCGCACACACATGCGCGCCCATACGATTCACCATACCAAATTTTTTGAACCGTGGCCAAAAAACCAGCGATTTCCCCAAGCCGTCGTATTCAAACCCGCCGTTCCGGCGTGCATGGCAAGGGCGTCTTTGCTGTGCAGGACATTGCGGAAGGCGAGACCCTCATCGAGTACGTGGGCGAGGTCATCAGCTGGGAAGAGGCGCAGCGCCGCCATCCGCACGATCCCAAGGACCCCAACCATACGTTCTACTTCTCGCTGGAAAACGGCAACATCATCGATGCGCTGTACGGCGGCAATTCCTCGCGCTGGATCAACCATTCCTGCGATGGCAACTGCGAAGCCGATGAAGAAGAAGGCCGCGTGTTCATCAAGGCCCTGCGCAACATCCAGGCTGGTGAAGAGCTGAACTACGACTACGGCCTGATCCTGGACGAGCCGTACACCAAAAAGCTCAAGGCGGAGTACCCGTGCTGGTGCGGTTCCAAGAACTGCCGCGGCACCCTGCTTGCCCCAAAGCGCGCTAAGCGTTAAGAAGTGGCGCAAGGGGAGACGAGCTTGAGCAGCGCCGGGCCGCCCCAAGCTGCGAGGGCCCCCTCGGGGGGCAGAGAGCCACACGAAGTGGGCGAACGTGGGGGCCATATTAAGTGGCCGGCGGAGGCCATCTGGGAGGCCGTCTCGCCCTTGCTGCCGGGCTTCACGGTCGAAGTACTGCCGCAGATTGACTCCACCAATACCGAGCTGATGCGCCGGGCCCGTGCCGGCCAGATCGAGCCGGTGTTGCTGGTGGCCGAGCGGCAGACCGCGGGCCGCGGGCGACTGGGGCGCGACTGGAGCAGCGACACCCAGGCCCAGGGCCGCACATTGACCTTCTCTTTGGGCCTGCCTTTGACGCCGGCGGACTGGTCCGGGCTGTCGCTGGCGGTAGGGCTGTCGGTGGTGCAGAGCCTGCACCCGCAGCTGCGTCTCAAATGGCCCAATGACGTCTGGCTTGGAGACCGCAAGGTCGCCGGCATCCTGATCGAGACGGCCAGCGTCGGGCAGGACCGCTATGTGGTGATCGGCATTGGCATCAACATCGAGGCGCCCGGGGCAGACGGTATGCGCACGCCACCGGCAGGCTTGCGCGAGGTGCTGCCGGAGGTACAGGCCCCGGATGTGCTGGAACACATCATGGCGCCGCTGGTGCGCGCGATTCAGCGCTTCGCGGCACAGGGTTTTGCGCCGTTGGTGGCCGCCTACGGTGCGCGCGACGTGCTGGGTGGCCGCGAGGTGGTGTGTTCGGATGGGCTGACAGGAGTAGCGCGGGGCGTGGATGCCGGTGGGGCCCTGCTGGTGCATACTGCCGCGGGTGTGAAGAAAATTTCCAGTGCCGAGGTGAGTGTGCGCCCGGCATCCCCCTATTGAACCCCACTACGGTGAACGTATGTTGCGAGTGCTGCTGCTTGTCCTGATCCTGGCCAATGGCCTGTATTTCGCGTGGACGCAGGGTTTGTTGCGGGCGTATGGCTTTGCGCCAACCCAGCAGAGCGAACCGCAGCGCATGGCGCAACAGGTCAAGCCAGAAGCCTTGCGGGTGCTGACACCGGCCGATTTCAAGGCCCTGGAAGAGCAGGCCAAGGCAGCGCAGGCACCTAAAGAATGCCTGGTGGCGGGCCCGTTCACCGAAACCCAGGCACAAGCCCTGGGCCATGCACTCGAAGCCAGCCTGCCCAGCGGCGCATGGAAGATGGAGCCTGCCGAAATTCCGGCACGCTGGATCGTCTACATGGGCAAGTACGCTGATGCTGCCGCGGTGACCAAAAAGCGCGGTGAACTCGCGGCGATGAACATCAGGGCCGAGGACGTCGCCGCACCGTCCCTGGCCATGGGCTTGTCGCTGGGGGCATTTGACAGCCAGGCGGCGGCAGACAGCGCCCTGGCCCAGTTCGTGAAACGCGGCATCCGTACCGCCAGGGTGGTGCAGGAGCGCGCGCAGGCCAGCGGCGCCGAATTGAGGCTGCCCGCCGTGACCACAGCGCTGAAGCAGAAGCTCGAAGAAGTCAGGCCGCAACTGGCCGGACAGCCGTTGCGCAGTTGCCCCGGGTCAGCCCAGTAACTCGGTTGCCTGGGCGTCCCGGGCAAAACGCACCGTGAAGCAGGCACCGGGTGAGGATTGCCCTGGCCGGCTGTCATCCAGCGTGACCGTGGCGTGGTGCTGCCGGGCAATTTCCAGCACGATGGGCAGTCCCAGGCCCGATCCGTCGGCTTCGTTGCCCAGTGCGCGGTAGAAGGGCTGGAACACCAGTTCCCGTTCGGCCGCCGGGATGCCCGGGCCCGAGTCTTCCACCTGCAGTACCAGTACCCTGCTGAAGGGGTCTACCAGGACCCGTGCCGTGATCACCCCCGGTTTTTCGGCATTGGAAGGGGTGTAGTTGATGGCGTTGTCCACCAGGTTGCGCACCATCTCCTTGAGCAGCGTAGGGTTGCCGGACACAGCGACACCTTCACTACCGGGCTGGGCGCCTTCGAAGCCCAGGTCGATGTGTTTTTCCATGGCACGGGGGACGCAGTCGCGGATCACATCCATGGTGAGTTTGGCCAGATCGCAGGGCTGGTGGCTCAGAACGGCACCACTGCTCTCCGCGCGCGCCAGCGCGAGCAACTGGTTGACGGTGTGGGTGGCCCGGATGCTGGAGCGACCGATCTGGCGCAGGGACTGCTTGAGGTCTTCTGCGCTGCTGCCTTCACGTTGTGCGAGATCGGCCTGCATGCGCAAGCCGGCCAGCGGCGTTTTGAGCTGGTGCGCCGCATCGGCCAGAAAGCGCTTCTGGGTGGAGATCGAGTCTTTCAGGCGCATCAGCAGGTCATTCACCGAGGACACCAGTGGCGCCACCTCCAGTGGGACTGCTTCCACGTCCAGCGGACTGAGGTCGTCGGGGTCGCGCGCGCGGATGCGCTCTTCCAGATGGTTCAGCGGTTTGATGGCCTGCACCAGCGCCATCCATACCAGCAGCACGGCCAGCGGCAACACCACAAACTGCGGGAGCATCACACCCTTGACGATTTCGGTGGCGAGCACGGAGCGCTTTTCCATGGTTTCTGCCACCTGGACCAGGGCCGGGCGGGCGTTGGGCAGGTCCAGCCGCACCCACATGTAGGCGATCTTCAGTTCGGTGCCCTTGAATTCACCATCGCGGATGCGCACCTCGCCGGCCGCCATCTTCTCGTCTTCGGGGGGCAGGGGGAGGGCTTTTTCACCACCCAGAAATTCGCCCCCGGGTCCCAGCACCTGGTAGTACACGGTATCGGCGTCATCGGCCCGCAGCAACTCGCGCGCGGGCAGCGGCAGGACGAATTGGGCGTGGTTCTGGTGGACCGTGATCAGTTGGGCCAGCGCGCCCACGTTGTATTCGAGCGCCCGGTCAAAAGGCTTGCCGGCAATGCCTTGCGCCACCAGCCAGGTCAGCACCAGGCTGATAGGCCATAGCAGCAGCAGCGGCGTGAGCATCCAGTCCAGGATTTCCCCGAACAGGGACCGTTGCTCACGCTGGAATATCTTCACACTGGTGACCGAACAATTTCCCGCAGGGCCGCCCCAAGGGAAATTAGTCCCCTCGGGGGGCAGCGACCCGCGTAGCGGTGGAGCGTGGGGGCTGCATTCATCCGGGGATTTTTTCGAGGCAATAACCCAGACCGCGCACGGTGGCGATACGGATGGGGCCTTTTTCGATCTTCTTGCGCAGGCGGTGGATGTAGACCTCGATGGCGTTGTTGCTGACCTCTTCGCCCCACTCACACAGGCGCTCCACGAGCTGGTCCTTGCTCACCAGACGGCCGGCGCGCTGCAGCAGCACTTCCAGCAGGCCGAGTTCGCGGGCCGAGAGCTCCACCATCTTGCCGTCGATGGTGGCGACGCGGCCGGCCTGGTCGTAGGTCAGGGGGCCGTGCTTGATGCTACTGGTGGTGGCGCCCATGCCACGGCGGACCAGTGCGCGCACGCGTGCTTCGAGTTCCTGCAGGCTGAACGGCTTGGCCATGTAGTCGTCGGCACCGTAGTCGAGCCCCTTGACGCGCTCGTCCACGCTGTCGGCCGCGGTGAGGATGAGCACCGGGAGTGAAGAGCCACGCCCGCGCAGTTTCTTGAGCACCTCCAGACCGTGCATTTTGGGCAGGCCCAGGTCCAGGATCAGCAGGTCAAATTCGGTGTTGGTCATCAAGGCAGCGTCGGCTTCGGAGCCGCTGGCCACATGGTCTACTGCTGCGCCCGCACCGCGCAGGGCTCGCAACAGGCCGTCGGCCAGTACCTGGTCGTCTTCGGCAATCAAAATTCGCATGTCGCTCTCCTCGTTATGTCGCCATTCTAGGCCGCTACTGGCTGCAATAGGCTTCCAGCCCCAGGGTGACGACGGTGGTGACTTCGGGGCCGATGGACTGGCGCATTTCGGACTCGGCCTGGGCCACTGCTGCGCGGTAGGCATCCAGCCAGGCGATTCCGATGGCTGTGAACACGACGCGGCGTGAACGGGCGTCTTGATCTGGGCCATGTCGCAGGCGCCGGCGTCGACGAAGGCGCGCACATCCTCGCGGGTGTTGC
>Ga0116159_1003750_pt1 | contig 13308 bp, 22 predicted proteins | sample AD_JPNAS1_MetaG_FD_89878 | JGI IMG/M metagenome (GOLD analysis project Ga0116159, IMG submission 89878) | Active sludge microbial communities of municipal wastewater-treating anaerobic digesters from Japan - AD_JPNAS1_MetaG | ecosystem: Engineered > Bioreactor > Anaerobic > Digestate | place...
ATGGCTAAGGAAAAGTTTGAGCGGACCAAGCCGCACGTGAACATTGGCACGATCGGACACGTTGATCACGGCAAGACGACGTTGACGAGCGCGATCACGCGCGTGTTGGCCGAACAGGGCCGGGCCAAGGTGATGGCGTATGACCAGATCGACAAGGCTCCGGAAGAGCGCGAACGCGGCATCACGATCAACATCGCCCACGTGGAGTACGAAACCGACGCGCGGCACTATGCGCACGTGGACTGCCCCGGGCACGCGGACTATATCAAGAACATGATCACCGGCGCGGCGCAGATGGACGGCGCGATCCTGGTGGTGGGCGCGGACGACGGCCCGATGGCCCAGACGCGCGAGCACATATTGCTGGCCCGTCAGGTGAACGTGCCGGCGATGGTCGTGTACATGAACAAGGTCGACCTGGTGGACGACCCCGAACTGTTGGACCTGGTCGAGCTTGAGCTTCGCGAGCTGCTCACGAAGTACGAGTTCCCGGGCGACGACATTCCGATCATCCGGGGTTCGGCGCGCATGGCGATGGAAGGCGACAAGGGCGTGGACGGCGAGCAGTCGATTGCGCGCCTGATGGAAGCGGTGGATTCGTGGATTCCGACGCCGGAACGCCCGCTGGACAAGGACTTTTTGATGCCGATCGAAGACGTGTTCACGATCACCGGTCGTGGCACGGTGGTGACGGGCGCCATCAACCAGGGCCGGGTGCACGTGCAAGACAAGGTGCAGTTGGTGGGGATGATGGACAAGCCGAAGGACACGGTGGTGACGGGCGTGGAGATGTTCCGCAAGCTGTTGGACGAGGGTCAGGCTGGCGACAACGTGGGGTTGTTGCTGCGGGGCATCGAGCGCACGGACGTGTTGCGCGGGATGGTGGTGGCCAAGCCGGGCTCGATCACGCCGCACACCGAGTTTGACGCCGAAGTGTACGTGCTGACGAAGGAAGAAGGCGGCCGTCACACGCCGTTTTTCAACGGGTATCGTCCGCAGTTTTACTTCCGCACGACGGACGTGACGGGCGAGTTGTTCTTGCCGGAAGGCGTGGAGATGGTGATGCCGGGCGACAACATCACGATGCGGGTGAAGCTGATCACCCCGATCGCGATGAACGAAAACCTGCGCTTCGCCATCCGCGAAGGCGGACGCACCGTCGGCGCCGGCGTCGTAACCAAAATCATTAAGTAAGGGAGAAGCGGGTTCATGGCGGCGACGCAAAAAATACGCATCAAGCTGCGGGCCTACGACCACCGGCTGCTGGACCAGTCGACGCAAGAAATCGTGTCGGCGGCTCAACGAACGGGCGCGGCGATCAACGGTCCGATTCCGCTGCCGACGGCGCTGTCGAAATACACGGTGTTGCGTTCGCCGCACATCGATAAAAAATCGAGAGAGCAATTCGAGATGCGGACCCATAAACGCCTCTTGGATATCGTCAATCCGACCGCGCAAACGGTGGACGCCCTGATGCGTCTTGACCTGCCGGCCGGCGTGGACGTCGAGATTAAGCAATAGCAGTTCCGCAGGGGCGGTGATGTCCCTGCCGAGAAGCAAGCGAGGAGCGCCCCGTCGGAAGACAGGCGCAGGCAAGAACGGAACGCCGGCGACGACTAGCCGAACGTGGCCGCTCCGCTGCAAAGGATAACAGTTCAATGCTGAAAGGAATGCTGGGCAAGAAGCTGGGCATGACCCGTCTGTTCACGGAACAGGGTCATTGGATTCCCGTCACGCTTCTCGAAACGGGCCCGTGCAGCGTGGTGCAACGCAAGACGGAGCTTCGCGATGGATACGAGGCCGTTCAACTCGGGTTTGGCGAGCGGCGCGAAAAGTGTTGCACCAAGCCGGAACGCGGCCACTTCAAAAAGGCCGGCGTCACACCCAAGCGCCACGTGGTCGAGTTTCCCGTGGACCCCGCCGACGAATTCAAGCTAGGCGATCTCATTCGCGTCGATCTGTTCGCCGTGGGCGAGCGGGTGGACGTTAGCGGCGTCACCAAAGGCCGCGGCTTTGCCGGCGTCCATCGCCGCCACAAGTTTGGCGGCGGTCCGGGCGGTCACGGCTCCAATTTCCATCGGCGCCCGGGATCGATCGGTCAAAGCGCGGACCCATCCAAAGTATTCAAAGGCCTTCGCATGCCGGGGCACATGGGCGCCGCCCGCGTGACCACGCAGAACCTTGAGATTGTCAAGGTCGATGCAGAAAAAAACCTGTTGGTGATTCGGGGCTGCATTCCCGGCGCCACCGGCGGCATCGTGGAAGTCAAGAAGAGCGTGAAAGGGGCCAAGTAGCCATGGCGTCGGCAAAACTATTCCGAATGGACGGGACCGAGGCGGGATCGGTGGCCTTGAATGCGGCGGTTTTTGACGTGGAGATGAATCCCGTTCTGGTGCACGAGGTGGTGGTGGCGTTGCAGGCGAGCAAGCGTCAAGGCAATGCGGACACGAAAACCCGCAAGGACGTGAGCGGCGGCGGCATCAAGCCCTACCGGCAGAAGGGCACGGGCAACGCCCGGCACGGCAGTTCGCGCGAATCGCAGATGCGCGGCGGCGGCACGGTGTGGGGCCCGCATCCTCGCAGCTACCGCCAGGACGTTCCGATCGCGTTCCGGCGCAAGGCGTTGTGCTGCGCGCTGAGCGATCGCGTGCGCGGCGAGGCCTTGTGCGTTCTGGAAAATTTCGCGTGCGGCGCGCCGAAGACGAAACCGGTGGCGTCGATGCTGGACAAGCTTTCCGCCGCGGGCCGCCGGACGCTGATCATCATGGCGGATGCGGACAAGAACACCGTGTTGTCGACCCGCAACATCCCGAAGGTGAGCGTGCGCACGGCGAGCGACGTGAATGCGTTGGACGTGATGACCGCAGCCCGCGTGATGGTGGCGCAGGATGCGCTGGCCAAGCTGGAGGAGCGACTGTCATGAACTCCGATCCCTATTACATCGTCAAGGCTCCGCTCTTGAGCGAGGAATCGACGATTCTGAGCACGACGAAGAACCAATATGTGTTTCGCGTGGACCCGCGCGCCAACAAAGGCCAAATCCGCGACGCGATTGAACGCATTTTCAGCGTCAAGGTGGAGGCCGTCAACACGATGAATTACTTGGGCAAAGTTCGCCGGCGCGGCCGTCACGAAGGCCGCCGACCGGCATGGAAGAAGGCCATCGTCACGCTGCGCGCGGGCGATACGATTGAGCTTATCTAGCGGGGAGCGCGGACGATGCCGATTAAAAAATACAAGCCAGTCACCCCGACGCTGCGGTTCACCAGCGTCTCCGACTATTCGGAAATCACCAAGGACAAGCCGGAGAAGTCGCTCACGCTGCCGCATCCGAGCAAGGCGGGTCGCAATGCCCAAGGCCGCATTACGATGCGGCGGCGCGGCGGCGGCCACAAGCGACTGTACCGCGTGGTGGATTTCCGGCGCGACAAAGATGGCATTCCCGGCAAGGTGGTGGCCATCGAATACGATCCGAACCGCACGGCCCGCATCGCGCTGGTGTCGTATGCCGATGGCGAGAAGCGCTACATCGTGGCGCCCGTGGGGTTGAGCGTGGGCATGGTGATCAGCAGCGGCGCCGAGGCGGAATACCAGGTGGGCAATAACCTGCCGATCGTGCGCATCCCGCTGGGCACGATGATTCACAACGTCGAACTGGTTCCCGGAAAGGGCGGACAGTTGGCGCGCGCGGCCGGAAACGGCTGCCAACTCCTGGCGAAAGAGGAGCGCTACGCGGTGCTGCGTCTTCCGTCGGGCGAAATGCGCCGCGTGCTTCTGGAATGCCGCGCGACCATCGGCCAAGTCGGCAACGAAGACCATTTGAACATCAGCATAGGCAAGGCCGGACGCACGCGCTGGCTGGGCCGCCGCCCGAAGGTGCGCGGCGTCGTGATGAACCCGGTGGACCACCCGCACGGAGGCGGCGAGGGCCGCACCTCGGGCGGACGCCATCCGGTGACGCCGTGGGGCGTTTCGACCAAGGGGCACAAGACCCGCAAGCCGAACCGGCGGTCCGACATTCACATCATTCGTCGCCGGAACAAGAAGTGATAGGAGAGACGAACCGTGCCACGCTCAGTTAAGAAGGGCCCGTTCATCGAGGAGTCCTTGATGGACAAGGTGAGAAAGCAGACCGCGACCGGCGATCGCCGCATAATCCGCACGTGGTCGCGCCGCTCCACGGTGGTGCCGGACATGGTGGGGCTGACGATCGCCGTCCACAACGGCAACAAGTTCATTCCGGTGTTCGTGACCGAAAACATGGTGGGTCACAAGTTGGGCGAATTCGCCCCGACGCGGACCTTCCGCGGGCATTCAGGCACGAAGGCCGACAAGGCGGCGAAGGGAGCATAAGGTCATGGCGGAAGCGATAGCGCGGGCGCGATTCGTCCGCATAGCCCCGCGCAAGGCGCGGCTGGTGGCGGACTTGATCCGCGGCAAAAAAGTGAGCGAGGCGCGCGATACGCTGCGATTCGTGGTCAAAGGAGGAGCCCTCTACGTGGGCAAGGTGTTGGCATCGGCCGTGGCCAACGCCGAAAGCATCGCCGCCGAACAGCGCAAGCGCATCAACACCGACGAATACGTCGTGAAAACGGTGCTGATCGATGGCGCGGCGACGATTCATCGACGGGGCGTGGCGCCGCGAGGGCGCGCGGTCCGCATCCGCAAACGCACCAGCCACATCACGCTGGTGATTAGCGAAAACTAAGGAGGCGCATCGGTGGGTCAGAAAGTACATCCCCTGGGATTCCGGCTGGGCGTGATTCGCAATTGGAGTTCCATCTGGTATGCAGGCAAGGACTACGCCAATCTGCTGCATGAAGACCTGAAACTGCGCAACTACATCAAGAAACGCTTGTACCAGACCGGCGTGGCCAAAGTGGACATCGAGCGCGCGGGCCAGAAAGCGAAGGTGCACATTTACACGGCGCGGCCGGGCCTGGTGATTGGCCAGCGCGGCGCGGAGGTTGATAAGCTTCGCTACGAATTGGAAAAGCTGACCGGACGGGAATTGCTGATCAACATTCACGAAGTGTTGACTCCCGAACTGAACGCGCAACTTGTCGCCGAAGGCATCGCCTCGCAGCTCGAACGCCGCATCTCGTTCCGACGCGCCATGAAAAAGGCCGCCCAGAACACGATGCGCTTGGGCGCGAAAGGCATTCGCCTGCGCGTGGCGGGTCGATTGAACGGCGCCGAAATCGCCCGGCAAGAGCAGAACCGCGAAGGCAGCGTGCCGCTGCACACCTTGCGCGCGGACGTCGACTACGGTTTTGCGACAAGCTACACGACCTACGGAACCATTGGCGTGAAATGCTGGATTTATCACGGCGACGTCGAGCCGGGCGAGAAAATCACGGGGTTGAGCGAAACGCGCATGCACGGACGCCGGGAGCGCGGCGACCGCCCCGAGCGCGGCGACCGCCCCGAGCGCGGCGACCGCCCCGAGCGGCAGCGCAGAGGGTAGTGCGGCCGATAACAGGCACAGGAACAGTCGGAAGAGGCTGTAAGCAGGAGTGATACGATCATGTTAATGCCCAAGAGGGTGAAATACCGCAAGGTGCAGCGCGGCCGCCGCAAGGGATACACCAAGGGTGCGGCAAGCGTGGACTTTGGCGAGTATGGCCTGAAGGCCACGGAAGTGGGCTGGGTGACGGCGCGGCAGATAGAGGCGGCGCGCGTTGCGTTGACCCGTCACGTCAAGCGCGGCGGCAAAATATGGATACGGGTTTTCCCGGACAAGCCCATCACCAAAAAACCGGCCGAAACCCGCATGGGAAAAGGCAAAGGGGCCCCGGAAGAATGGGTGGCGGTGATCAAGCCGGGCCGGGTGATGTTCGAATTGGAAGGCGTGCCGGAAGAACTGGCTCGCGAAGCCGTCCGGCTTGCCGGGCACAAATTGCCGATTAGCACCAAATTCGTGGCGCGCGCCCACAGCGCCTAGTGGAGAACCAACGTGAAAGCGCATGATCTGCGAGAATTGACCGAACAGGAGCTCCGGCAGCGGTTGGCGGACCAGCGGAAGTCGCTGTGGATGTTCCGCAAGCAGCTGACGACCGGCGCGGTGGAAAATGTGCGCGCGGCGCGCACCACGCGCCGTGAGATTGCGCGGATGAAAATGATCTTGCGGGAGCGGGAACTGACCGCACAGAAAGAGGCGACGAAGTGATCATGGAAGAACGTGGCCGACGAAAAGAGCGCGTAGGCGTGGTGACCAGCAACGCGATGGCGAAGACCGTCACCGTGGCGGTGGAGCGCGTGGTGACGCACCCCTTGTACAAAAAGGCGACCAAGCGCACCAAGAAATTCAAGGCGCATGACGAGCAGAATGCCTGCCGCGAAGGCGATCTCGTGCGCATCCAGGAGACGCGCCCGCTCAGCAAGACCAAGCGGTGGCGCCTGGTTGAAATCGTCAAACGCGCCGATTAGCGGAGAAGGAAACACCCTCATGATCCAGATTTACTCGAACCTCGAGGTGGCCGACAACACCGGCGCGCGCCGGATTCGGTGCATCCAGGTGATGGGCGGCACCCGGCGCCGGTATGCGCACGTTGGCGACATCATCACGGCTTCCGTGCGCGAAGCCTTGCCGAATTCGGGCGTGAAGAAGGGCGACGTCGTCAAAGCGGTCGTGGTGCGCACGCGCCAGGACACGCAACGCCCCGATGGGACAGTCATCCGCTTCGATTCAAACGCGGCGGTGTTAATCAACCAGAACAAGGAGCCGCGCGGCACGCGCATCTTCGGCCCGGTTCCCCGCGAACTGCGGGAAAAGGGCTTCATGCGCATCATCTCGCTGGCGCCGGAAGTGGTATAGGGGGCCGACCGATGCATATTCACAAAGGCGACACCGTGGTGGTGATCACCGGTCCATACAAAGGCCGGCGCGGACGCGTTCTCCGCGTCCTTCCCAAAGACAACCGCGTGGTGGTGGAAGGCGTGAACATGATCAAGAAGCATTCACGGGCCACCCAACGCGCCAGCCGCGGCGGCATCGTCGAACGCGAAGGAACCATTCACCTCTCCAACGTCATGCCCTGGTGCGCGGCGGTGAACAAGGCCTCCAAGATCGTCATCAAGCGACTGGAAGACGGCACCCGGGTTCGCATGTACAAAATCAACGGCGAAACGTTGAACGACTAAGAAGGACGGATACCGTGGCGGCGAGACTGAGAGACAAATACAAAAGCGCCATCGCGGCCGAAATGCGCCAGCAATTCGGCTACAAGAACGTGATGGAGATTCCGCACCTGGAAAAGATCGTGATCAACATGGGCGTGGGCGACGGCCCTGCGGACCCGCGGCTACTGGAAGGCGCGACGTCCGAGTTGAGCGCGATCGCCGGCCAAAAGCCGAGCATCCGGACCGCGCGCAAGTCGATTTCGAACTTCAAATTGCGCGAAGGCGCGAAGATCGGCTGCATGGTGACGTTGCGCGGCGATCGCATGTACGAGTTCATGGATCGCTTGTTCAACGTGGCCATTCCGCGCGTGCGCGATTTTCGGGGCATTTCGCCGACAGGGTTTGACAAGCAGGGCAACTATACCCTGGGCTTGCGCGAACAGACGATATTTCCCGAGATCAAGGTGGACGCGGTGGCAAAGGTTCGCGGCATGAACGTCACGTTCGTGATCAAGAACGCGCGTTCCGCGGACGAAAGCCGGGAACTGTTGCGCAAGTTTGGGGCCCCCTTCCGGGCGTGACCGGCGCTGAGCGCGGCATAAGGAGACGAACGTGGCGAAGAAGTCCATGATAGCAAGGGCCAGCGGCCCGCAGAAATTCAAGGTCCGATCGTATCATCGCTGCCGGCTGTGCGGCCGGCCCCGCGCGTACATGCGGAAGTTCGGCATCTGCCGCATCTGTTTCCGCAACCTGGCGTTGGAGGGCAAGTTGCCCGGCGTGACGAAATCGAGCTGGTAATAGCGAGGGACAAGAGATCATGTCGATGAGCGATCCAATTGCGGACCTGTTGAGCCGCCTGCGCAACGCGCTGGTCGCCGGCCACGATCACGTGGACATTCCGGCGTCCCGCATCAAGGAAGAAATCTGTTCGGTTTTGCTGCGGGAAGGTTTCATCGCGGCGTATCGGCTGATCGAGGAAGGCCCGCAAGGAACGCTGCGCGTTTCCTTGAAATATCAAGGCGAGAATCGCCGTCCCGTATTGCAGGGATTGCGCCGGGTGAGCCGCCCGAGCTTGCGCGTCTATGCAAAGAGCGCGGAAGTCCGTCCGGTGCGCAGCGGCCTGGGCATTTCGATTTTGAGCACGTCGCGCGGCGTCATGACGGGCAAACAAGCCCGCGAGGCCCACGTCGGCGGCGAAATTCTGTGCGAGGTATGGTAGACGACCGCGGCTAGGCGGCGAAAGGGAGTCGATCCGTGTCGAGAATAGGCAAGCTGCCGGTCATCGTGCCGGCCGGAGTGAAGGTCGAGCTCAAAGGGCTCCACCTCAAAATCGTTGGCCCCAAAGGCTCGTTGGAGCGCGATCTCCATCCCGACGTGGTGGTGACCGTGACGGACGGCGAGATCGCGGTGATGCGCCCGAGCGATAGGCCGGCCCATCGCGCCTTGCACGGGCTCACGCGGGCCCTCATCCAGAACATGGTCACCGGCGTGACCCAGGGGTTCGTCAAAACCCTCTTGATCCAAGGCGTCGGCTACCGCGTTTCGCTGCAAGGCAAATCGCTCAACCTGGCCGTGGGATACAGCCATCCGGTCATGATCGAACCGCCTCTCGGCATTGAATTCGCCGTGGAAGGAACGCAGACCATTCGGGTGTCGGGCATTGATCGGGAACTCGTCGGACAAACCGCCGCCGATATCCGGGCCTGGCGCGAACCGGAGCCCTACAAGGGCAAAGGCATTCGCTACGAAAACGAATACGTGCGCCGCAAGGTAGGCAAGGCCGGCTCCAAGTAGACGGTTCGCAAACGCGGCGGATTCTCTTGGCGGACAGATGCAGGGTGGCCATTGAGCCACGTAGGAGAGCAAGGGCATGGCAGTGGGCAAATTGGAGCGCCTGGAACGGCGCACACGCCGGATGCGCAAGACCGTGACAGGCATGGCCGAACGGCCGCGCCTAACCGTGCACCGGACCCTCAAGCACATTTATGCACAGATCATCGACGATTCGAGTCAGCGCACCTTGGCCGCTGCGTCGTCCGTCGCCTTGAAAATTTCGGGCGCCAACATCGACGCCGCCAAGGCGGTAGGCAAGGCGATTGCCGACGCGGCCAAGAGCCAATCGATTGCGCAGGTGTGCTTCGACCGCGGCGGGCGTTTATACCATGGGCGAGTCAAGGCCTTGGCCGACGCCGCCCGAGAGTCCGGGTTGGACTTCTAGATCGCATAGTTGCAATGCGTGCGACGGACGCGTACACTACTTGCCCGCTTGGCCGGACGAGCGGGGGCGCGCCGAAGACCGCAGACGGAAAAGATTCGGCATGCGGGGCGGGCGAGAAGCCGCTGGATCCAGGGAAAGTCAGACTGACAGGAGAGCTACGTTGAGTACAGTGCGAGCGAAACGGGAACCGCGCGGAGATCGCCGCGGGCGCGAATCGTCGGAGGCCGCTTTCATCGAATCGGTGGTGAAAATTTACCGCGTGGCCAAGGTGGTCAAAGGCGGACGCCGCTTCAGTTTCAGCGCGATCGTCGTAGTGGGCGACGGCAACGGCCGCGTGGGCGCGGCCTTGGGCAAGGCGGCGGAAGTCCCCGAAGCCATCCGGAAAGCCATCGAAAAAGCGAAGCGCACGATGACCGCCGTCCCCATCGTGAGCACGACGATCCCCCACGAAGTCATTGGCCGCGCCGATGCGGCCCGCGTGCTGCTCAAGCCGGCTTCGCTCGGCACGGGCGTGGTCGCGGGCGGCCCGGTGCGCGCGGTCGTCGAAGCGGCAGGGTATAAAAACATCCTGACCAAATCGCTGGGTTCCAACAACGCGACGAACGTCGTCTGGGCCACCCTGGAAGGGTTGCGCCAGCTCCGGACCGTGGAAGAAGTCGCTTCGATGCGCGACCTGCCCGTGGCGGCGGTGCTGTAAGCGCCGTTCCAAGGCAAGACTACCAAGGAAACGATCATGATGGATTTGAGCATGTTGACAACGGCCCCGGGCGCTCGAAAAACCCGCAAACGCGTGGGTCGGGGACCGGCTTCGGGAAGCGGCAAGACTTCAGGACGCGGACACAAGGGACAACGGGCCCGGTCGGGCTATTCGCAGCGGCCTGGATTCGAAGGCGGCCAGATGCCCCTCAACCGCCGCGTTCCCAAGCGCGGGTTTTATCACGAGACCCGGCGCCCCTTCACCATCATCAATCTCGACGAAATCGAAACGTCGTTTCAAGCCGGCGCCGAGGTGAGCTTGAACGCCTTGGCCGAACGCGGCCTGGCCCGCCCCCGGTCCGGCGGCCTGAAAATTCTCGGACGCGGCGAGATCACGATAGCCATCACGGCGATGGTGCAAGCGATCAGCGCCGGAGCCCGCGCCAAAATCGAAGCGGCGGGCGGCAAAGTGGAAATGCTTGGGGTCGAGACTCCGGGCGGGGAGGAATAACAGGTGTCGGCGCAGCCGCTAGAAGCCTTCCGAAACGCGCTGAAAATTCCCGAACTAAAACAGCGCATCATCTTCACGCTGGCATTGTTGGCCGTGTACCGCTTGGGCTGTCACGTGCCCACGCCGGGAGTGGACGGTCACGCCTTGGCGGAACTGATCAAGAACACAGGCGGCGGACTGCTTAACTTCTACGACTTGTTTTCCGGCGGCGCGTTCCACAACGCCACGATCTTCGCGCTGGGCATCATGCCCTATATCAGCGCCTCGATCATCATTCAGCTGCTGACGGCCGTCGTGCCGCAGCTTGAAAAGCTGGCCAAGGAAGGCGCCGAAGGCCAAAAAAAGATCACCGAATACACGCGCTACGGAACGGTGGGGCTGTGCATCGTGCAGTCCATCGGCATCGCCGCGTATCTGGTGGGCTTGAACCAGCAAGGCGAGACGACGATCGTGGCCAATCCGGGCCTCGGCTTCTACTTCATGTGCGTGCTGTCCTTCACGACCGGCACGGCCTTTATCATGTGGCTGGGCGAGCAGATCAGCGAATACGGCCTGGGCAACGGCATGTCCCTCATCATCTTCACCAGCATCGTGTCCCGCCTGCCGAACGCCTTCATCGCGCTAATCCGCATGATGGGCGCCGACCAGATCAGTCCCATCCAGGCCGGCTTCCTGTTCGTGTTGATGGGCGTGGTCATTGCGGGCGTCGTCGTGGTCACCACGGGCCAGCGCCGCGTTCCCGTGCAGTATCCCCGCCAAGTGAAGGGACGCAAGGTCTACGGCGGCAGCCGGAACTATCTGCCCCTGCGCGTCAACCAGGCAGGCGTGATCCCGATCATTTTCGCCAGCTCGATACTGATGCTCCCGGGCACAATATCGTCGTGGGCGGGAAGTCCCGCCGTGCGCGAGATTTTCGACGTGTGGTTTCGAATGGATGGTCTTCTCTACAACATCGTCGAGGCGGGCTTGATCGTCTTCTTCGCGTTTTTCTACACCGCCATCACCTTCAATCCGATCGAGATGGCCGACAACATGAAAAAAATGGGCGGCGTGATTATGGGTGTGCGGCCCGGCAAAGCCACCGCGGAATACCTCAACCGCGTGATGACCCGCATCACGCTGGTCGGCTCCCTGTTTCTGGCGGCCGTGGCCCTGCTTCCCAAAGGCGTCAACAACATGATGGGCGTGAACAACTGGGAAATCGCCAGTTTCTTCGGCGGCACCAGTCTGCTCATCTTGGTCGGCGTGGCCCTCGACACGGTGCGCCAAATAGAAACGCACCTGGTGATGCGCAATTACGAAGGCTTCATGAAAGGCGGCCGCCGCGTGCGTGGCCGCCGCATGTAGCCGGATTCAAGAGGGCACATGACGCTTCGAATCGTATTGCTGGGCGCTCCGGGCGCGGGAAAAGGCACCCAGGCGCAACGGCTGGCTGCGGCGCACGGGCTGGTTCATATTTCAACCGGCGACATGTTCCGCGCGCACCTCAAGCAAGGCACGGAGTTGGGGCAGCGGGTTCAGAACTATCTGAACAGCGGACGCTTGGTCCCGGACGACCTGACCTGCGCGATCGTGACGGACCGCTTGGTTCAGCCGGACTGCGCCCAGGGGTACATTTTGGACGGTTTTCCGCGTTCCGCCCCGCAAGCCGAGGCATTGGACGCGTTTTTTGCGGACAACGGCCAGAAACTCGATGTGGCGGTGGACATCGCCGTCGCGGATGAAGACATTGTAGACCGTTTGTCGGCGCGCCGGAGCTGTCCGGCATGCGGCGCGATTTACAACTTGAAATACGGCCCCTCGAAACGCGGGGGCCTGTGCGATCGCGAAAACTGCTCGGGCGAATTGATCCTGCGCGACGACGACCGCGAAGAGACAATTCGAAAACGGTTGCAGGTCTACCATCAAACGACCGCGCCCGTGATCGGCTATTACGGCAACCAGGGCATCCTGAAGACCGTGGACGCGACGGGCTTGACGCCGGACGACGTTTTCGCTCGCATAGAAGAGATTTTGTGCGGACTAAAGGGCGCATAAGCCAAGGCGTCCCGATCCGGACCGAGGCGGAGATTGCGATCCTCCGCGAGGCGAACCGGATCGTGGCGGATGTCCTGGCGGCGTTGGCCGCGCGCGTGAAGCCGGGCGTCACAACCGGAGAACTGGATGCGCTGGGCGAACAGATGATCCGCCAGGCCGGCGCGACGCCCTCGTTCCTGGGGTACCACGGCTATCCGGCGTCGACGTGCATATCGGTGGATGCCGAGGTGATACACGGCATCCCTGGAAAACGGACGATCCGGGAAGGCGAACTGGTCAGCATCGACGTGGGCGCCTACTATAACGGCTATCACGGCGATGCGGCGGTGACCGTGCCGGCGGGCGAGGTGGATGCGCTTCGGACCCGGTTGATGACGACGACAGACCGGGCGTTGGCGCAGGGCATCCGCGCGGCGCGAGCGGGAAATTATCTGGAAGATGTTTCCCGGGCCGTGCAGAGCGTCTGCGAAGCAGAACGTTTTTCGGTGGTTCGGGCCTTCGTGGGGCATGGCATTGGCCAGCAGATGCACGAAGAGCCTCAGATACCGAATTTCGTGACGGGCGACCGGGGCCCGAGGCTTCGGTCCGGCATGGTGCTCGCGATCGAGCCCATGGTGAATGCAGGCAGCCCCGACGTGCGGGTGCTGGCCGACGGTTGGACGGCCGTCACGCGTGACGGCAAGCCCAGCGCGCATTTCGAGCACAGCATTGTGGTGCGCGAAGG
>Ga0116159_1003754_pt1 | contig 13299 bp, 12 predicted proteins | sample AD_JPNAS1_MetaG_FD_89878 | JGI IMG/M metagenome (GOLD analysis project Ga0116159, IMG submission 89878) | Active sludge microbial communities of municipal wastewater-treating anaerobic digesters from Japan - AD_JPNAS1_MetaG | ecosystem: Engineered > Bioreactor > Anaerobic > Digestate | place...
CAGGGAATGGCTGCTCAAGCTTGCGCCCGCCCCGGCCGGTTCATATCGGCCTTTTCCGGTTTTCGTATCGGACATCGCCGCGCTTAAGACAGGGCGTTTCCCACGTCGGACGCCAGAAAGCACGAAGCCCGGCAAAAGGCCGGGCTTCGTGGTCACGCTTGCTTGCTGGAGGGCGCGGTTCGCCCGCCGCGCGGACGCCTTCGCTCCACCACTGGCGCGATGGGCGGACTTAGAAGTCCATACCGCCCATGCCACCCATGCCGCCACCACCGTGGTCGTGGGCCGGGGCTTCCTTCTTCGGCAGCTCGGCGACCATGGCTTCGGTGGTGATCATCAGGCCGGCGATCGAGGCGGCGTTCTGCAGGGCAGAACGGGTCACCTTGGTCGGGTCGAGGATACCCATGGCGATCATGTCGCCGAATTCGCCGGTGGCGGCGTTGGCACGGTGCGGCAGTCGGCCGACTCGGCGCAGCAGGCTAGCCGGCTCTCGGCCGAGACGCAGGTCATTGCCGACCGCGGCAGAGTGGCGGTGGACGAGGTGGGTAGCACCATGCGCGTCATCCAGGAGTCGTCGGCTGGCGTACAGTCTGCGTTCTCTCGCGGAACTGCCGACGCATACGTCGGCGGGATAGTTGCAGACAGCGCGCTGCATGGCGTGAGCGAAGCCGCGATCCGCAGCAAGCGAAAGCCTATGCTGGTCCGTGTCTACTCTGAGTCCGATAACACCGGAGACATGGGGAGCTGGCCGCGCGGATGGACGCCGCGCTGGCGCCGCTGGACGCGCGCGCCGACGCGCTGCGCGCGCTGGCCGCGCTGGCGGTGCACCGCCGCCACTGAGCGCACGCGGCGGACCCGTTCCGCAGGCCAGGCCGCCCGATCACGGAGCCCGGACACGACGACGCCGGCGCGAGGCCGGCGTCGGGATCAGCACGGGCAGAGAGGAAGACCCGCCGTCAGTTGAGCATGACCGAGGCGAGGATGATGCTGCCGATCGCACCCATCGCGATTCCGAAAATGGCGCGAGGCTTACCGGTCTTTTCGGGATTCTTGGAGATATCCCTCAGCGCCACGATTCCGGCGATAACAGCGAACGGCGCGGCCACGAGCGTTATGGAAAAAATACCAAGATAGCCAGCAGCGATCGCCCAACCGGATCTACCAATCGGCAGCACGAACTTCAACGCGCCAGGGTCCGAGGCATCCGCTCCAACCCTGCCCTGCGGAGCTCCACACTGGGGGCACGTGATTGCGGTCTCGTGGATCTCCCGACCGCAGCCTCGGCAGAACACCATGGACATACACGCCGCTTGCTACTGCCGGCCAGTGCCTGGATCTGCGCCTGGCAAGCACGCTCCAGAAAATGGATTTCGTGGAACGCCTTGGCCACGCTGCCGCCCCCCACCAACAGGCCGTGGTTGCGCAGGATCATGGCCTTGTGCGTCCCGAGATCGGCAATCAGTCGTTCGCGCTCATCACACGAAAAGGCGATGCCCTCATAGGTGTGATAGGCCACCTTGCCGTAGAACTTCAGCGCATGCTGGCTGATCGGCAACAGCCCCTGCTCCTGGGCAGCTACGGCTATCCCGGCCGCTGTGTGCGTATGGATCACGCACATCAGGTCTGGCCTGGCCATGTGCACGGCCGAGTGAATGACAAAGCCGGCCGCGTTGACCCGAAGGTCTGTCCCCCTGCTATCGACCACCTTGCCGTGCTGGTCGATCAAGACCAGATCGGACGCCTTCATCCTGTTGAACAGCACCCCATAACGGTTGATCAGAAAGTGGTGCTCTGGCCCCGGCACGCGCAGGGTCAGGTGGGTGTCGATCAGGTCGGTCATGCGAAAGTGCGCGATCAATCGATACAGCGCGGCCAAGTCGCAGCGAGCCTGCCATTCGACGGTACTCATAATTTCAGGCTTGTTCATGGGTATTCCTTTTGACGAGTAGCCCCAGGGAGGCCAAGTGACGGCTCCCTGCGGCGAAATAGTGGGTGCTCTTCAGCGGGGACGGTTACCGGACTACTGGGCTGACTTCCCCGGCGCCTGTGTGGCTGACTCGGGAATCACGCCGGACTCTCCCAGCATCAGCAGCTCGCCATTGTGCAGCGGTGCCAGGGCAGCCAGGTTCTGTCGATCCGGACGCATGGCTGTGGTGAATCCGGCAAGGTCGCTATCGGCGATCGCAACCAGACCACCGTTGCCCACCAGCGCCACTCGTCCATCTGCCAGCGCACGGATGTCGGTGATCGCGTTGGTGCTTCCGGTGTCGATTTCACGCCAGCTGTCGCCCAGGTCGTCGCTGAGCAGCACGCGGCCACTCATGCCCGCCAGCAACACTCGACCATCACGCAAGGCGGTGCCGCACCAGAGCGAACCACTCGCACCCGTGTCCATTGCCTGCCAGGTCTGTCCGTTATCAAGGGAGCGGTAGGCGTTTCCGCCCTCGGCCGCGATGAACAGACTGTGGTTCGCGCCTGGGAATATCTGGTTGAGGTGGTAGTCGTCACCTTCCGGGCTGACCGTCAGGCGATTCCAGGTAGTGCCGCCGTCGCGGGTTTCGCTGGCATAGCCATAGGCCCCCACCACGATCCCGTGCTGTGCGTTCTCGAACCACACCGAGAGCAGCACCGGCGCATCCTCCAGCCGCTGTTGAAGTGTCCAGGTCTGGCCACCGTTCGTGGTTCTCAGCAGTACACCGCCATGGCCGACGGCCCAGCCGTTCTGTGCATCGGCAAAGCTCAGCGCGGTGAGCAGTGTGTCCACCGGCACCTTGTCGGACTGGGTCCAATTCAGGCCATCGTCGGAGAGCGCCACCACGCCATGGTCGCCCAGGGCGACCAATCGATTTCCAGCAGCGACCACGGCAACCAGCGGTGCTTCCTGCGGCCGGTCCAGGCGCATGGCTGGCGATTCGGCGGCGACACTGGTGCCGGCGGCCATCGCCAGCAACAGGGTCGCCAGCAGACGCTTCGTTTCATTCTTGGGCATCTGGAGTTTCCTCTGTCAGTGGGCGATCAGGGGCGCCCGTACCGGGCTCCGTCGCGGAATTCGCAGGTCGAGCAACACCGCGATGGCCGGCAGCAGGGTGATGGCCATCAGCATGTTGATCATGAACATGAAGGTGAGCAGCAGGCCCATATCGGCCTGGAACTTCAGCGCCGAGAAAGACCAGGTAGCGACCCCGACCGACAGGGTGAGCGCCGTGAACACCGTGGCGACGCCAACCTCCCGCAGGGCCAGCTGGAAGGCGCCGACGATGTCCATGCCCTCCGCCAGGTGCAGCTGCAGGCGGTTGTAGATGTAGAACGCGTAGTCCACGCCAATGCCGACCGCGAGCACCATCACCGGCAAGGTGGCAACGGTGAGGCCGATGTCCAGCTCCTTCATGAACCAGTAACCGAGGAAGGTCGCCAGGGTCAGCGGCAGGCAGCAGGCAACCATCGCCCGCCAATCGCGATAGACCAGAAACACCAGCAGCACGATGGTCAGGTAGACGTAGAGCATCATCGGCAGCTCGGAGGTTTCCACCACTTCATTGGTGGCCGCCTGGACCCCGGCATTGCCGCTTGCCAGGCGTACCGTCACGCCCTCCAGGGGATGCTCGCTCCGATACTGCTCGATTGCCGCGACCACCTGCTTCAAGGTGCTGGCCTTGTGATCGGCCAGGTACAGGTTGATCGGCAACAACGTGCACTCGGCGTTGTACAGGCGCAGGGCCTCGGGCACCTGGCGAACCGCTTCGCCTAGCGACAGCTCATCCAGCGGCAGCGCTGCCCACTTGGGGTTGCCTTCGTTGACGCCGGAGGCCGACAGCTTGGTCAGCGCCGGGAGGGACTGCGCCGACAACACGCCCGGCACGTTGCCGAGGTACCAGGTCAGGCGGTCGACGTACCTCATCACCTGATTTTGGTAGCAGCCACCCTGGGGCGTTTCCACCGCCACGGTGAACAAGTCCAGCCCGAGTGAGAAGTGACTGACGATGCTTTCCACGTCCTGGTTGTAGCGGGAGTCGGCATGCAACTCCGGCGCCCCCGGCAGTACGTGGCCGATATGACGCCCCTGGCTCTGCCACACGGCGAGCGCCATCAGGCACAGGCACAACACACCGCCTATTGCCGCGTTGCGCGGTTCGGCAATGCGACCGAGCCGCTGCATGGCCGCGTCCCGCTTCTCGCGCAGTCGCTCGATGCGGGCGACGTAGGCGGCATCGAAACGGAAGTAGCTCGCCAGTACCGGCAGCATGATCAGGTTGGTGACGATCTTGTAGAGCACGCCAACCGAAGCGGTGATGGCCAGTTCGCGAATCATCGGAATGGGCACCAGTACCAGCGTGGCGAAGCCGACGAAGGCAGTGATCAGCGCCAGGCTGCCGGGTATCAGCAAGCCAACGAAGCTGCGCCGCGCGGCGGTCATGGCGTCGGCGCCGGCACAGACTTCCTTGGAAATGAAGTTGACCTGCTGCACCCCGTGGGAAACCCCGATGGCGAAGACCAGGAACGGCACCAGGATCGCCAGCGGATCGAGGCCGAAGCCGAGCAAGGTGATGGTGCCGAACTGCCAGACCACTGACACCAGCGAGCAGAACAACGGCAGGAAGGTCAGCACCCAGGAGCGGGTGTACCAGTAGACCGCGAGCAGGGTCAGGACGAATGCCAGCGCAAAGAAGGCCACGACGCTCTTCGCACCGGCACCGATGTCGCCCATCTGCTTCGCGAACCCGATGATCTGCACATCGAAGTCGGCATCGCTGTAGCGGGTGCGCAGCTCGTCTTCGAGTCGCTGGCTGAACTCCAGGTAGTTCAGGCGCTGTCCCGTCGCGGGGTCCGGATCGGCCAGCTCGGCGACCACCATCGCCCCGGCATGATCGTTGGCCACCAGGCTGCCGACGAATCCGCCGATGATGGTGCGCTCACGAATGCCAGCTATGGCTTGGTCGTCCAAAGTGCCTACCGTGACATCACCACCTACCACGTCCTCGGCCTTCATACCCTCCTCGGTGATCTGCACCGCACGGGTATTCGGCGTCCACAGCGAGGTCACGCTGCGGCGGTCAACGCCAGGCATGAAGAACAGGGTCTGGGTCAGGTCGTAGAGCTTGGTCAGCGCTTCCTTATTCCAGATATCGCCGTGCCTGGCGTGCAGCACCACGATGACGCGGTTGGCACCGAACAGCACATCGCGGTACTGGTTGAAAGTCTTGATGAAAGCGTGCTGTTGCGGAAGCTGCTTGTCGAAGCCGGCCGACATTTCCAGGCGTGACGCAAAGCCGCCCATGATCAGGGTAATGACGGCCAGCAGGCCAAGAGTCGCCAGACGATGGCGAAAGAAAAAGCGCTCGAGCGCCGACACCAGGAAAACCAACATGGAATGCCTCGATACAACGAGTGTCGCCAACGGCAAGCCGCGCAAGAGCGCGCACGGTTTGCCGCCAGCGAACTTGGGCTGGATTAGAACGAGTAGGAAATATTGCCGCTGAGGAAGTCGCGATCAGCCATCAGGTTGTTGTCGCCACCGCCCCAGTACTGCACCCACTGCAGGCCGCCCTTCCAGCGGTCACGGTAGTTGAACAGCAGAGAGGTGGTCAGCGACTTGCGACCTTCGACAAACGGCATCGCATTCGGCGTGGTGCCGTTGACGTCGTGACTGAAGTCCAGCTGCGGAGTGACGGTAACGCCGCTGTCGAAGAGGTTGGGATAGTTCATCCCGATCTCGGCCACATAGCCCCAGGACGTTTTGTTTGGTACCGAGTAATCCGGTAGGAAGTACGGCACCTTGCCGCTGGTATCCAACCCCGGATAATGGGTTACCACGGCTTCAGCCATGATGAATCCGTCGGAGGCCCCCAGCGCGCTGGGGATAAAGCCAAGCGGGTCGCTAGCGGAGAAGGTGTAGATGGCATTGACGTCTGCCTGCCATTTCTTCTCTTCGACGAAGCCTGGGTGCTCGCCAGTATCGAACACGCTGAACTTGTTGAACGTGCCGGTGAAGCCCCGGCCGAACGCAACGGTCGGGTCGATGCCGACGCTGTCGTTGGGGCGATAGGACAGTTCTCCGGCGACCGCGACCGGACCGACCATGGTGTTCATGGAGAGACCGAACAGATCCTTGTCTTCGCCGTAGTTGATGAAATAGTTGTCCACCACCAGGTTGTCCGGATTGCTCCGTGCGGTGTAGCCCACGAAAGGTGTCTTATCGTGGTAGCGCTGGTAGAAGAGACCAAAGTCGGTGCCGATGCTCTCCGCGGTCCAGCGCAGCGCCACGCCATACTGGCCGCTGTTCTTCGCCTCACGCTCGCCGGCGTAGGGAATCGCCAGACCAAAAGCCACGAGATCGGCATCGCTCAGACCACTGATACCGGGGGCACCGCACTGACCGGTTGGCGTCAGATCGGCGCAAGTGAGTCCGAGCAGCGGGCCATAGATATTGTTCACGTAGTTCGTCGGGTAGTAGATCGGGCGACGCCCCTCTCCCGCTATATCCGCCGAGGAGAAGTAGGTTCCCACCGGATCGAGCGAGTAGGCATTCCACTTGAACTGGTAGTACCCCTCCAGGCTCAGCGTCTCGGTCAGCCCGATATTGAAGGAGGCCATCGGCGCGGGGATGAACACCTCCTTCAGCTGGGTGCCAGGGGTGTGGTACTTGGGCAGGCTGAGGGCATTGATCTGGTTGATGCCGCCGGTGACGAAGATTTCCTCACCCCAGCTGATGACCTGGTTGCCCACCTTCACCTTGGCCGGCATGTCGCCAATGTCGAAGCTCTTGGCCACCCACAGGTCCAGCAGGTCCAGGCGTTCGGTGGCGTCGCGCTCGGCCTGGTCATCCAGTTCGGTGCGGCGGGTGTCGTCCATCTTGAAGTCTTTCGCCCAGGCAAAGCGCCCCAGGGCACTCCAGCCATCGCCGAACTTCAGGCTCAGCTCATGGGTGCCCTTGAGCACGTGAGAAAACACATCGTGTTTGTCGTAGTTCAGGTTGCCGTCGTCAGCGTTGGAGAAGTTGATGTCCTTGTTGACGTAACCGTTGCCCCTGCCCAGGTTGTAGAACTGCCCCAGTTCCGTGTTGGTGCCTTCGTTACAGCCGCCGCTATCGCCGCCAAGGATGTGGCAGTCGCGCGACTCCAGCCGCTGGGCGAAACCGTAGGACAGCGTGGAGTCGAAGCTGCCGGAGATGCCCTCCTCCGAGCCGAAACGAAACGCATGGCTGGGCTCCATCCAGAGCAGACTGGATGCAGCCATCACCGCCAGGGCGAGGCTGTTTTTGGCGCGCGGGAAGCCCGGCGCGGCGAAGGCCGCGCCCTTATTGTTGTTATGCATGGAGATTCCTCTAACAGTCGTAAAGCCGCTCCACGCTCGCGAGCGTGGAGGGACTCTTAACGTTCGCCGCGGCGACGCAACTCGTTGGGATTGAACATCTTGTCGCTGACTCGCCCGTCCTGCGCGGCGGTCAGGTCCAACACCTCGCCTTCCTGGGTGAAGTAGTCAGCGATGTAGCGCCGGGCGATCAGGTCGTAGCTGGTGTACTCGAAGTTGGTACAGGCCTGCAGTTGCGGATCGGCCCACAGCGTGCCTTCCTGCACGCGCCAGAGATTGCCCTTGGCGTCGTACATGTCCACGTGCAGCAGTGCCCAGCTGTCTTCGTCGATGAAGAACACACGCTTGGCGAAGGAGTGGCGCTTGTCGGCCTTGACGGTTGCCTCGACCACCCACACGCGGTGCTTCTCGTAGCGCTGCACGTCGCGATTCAGATAGTCCTGACCGATCAATTGCTCATACTTGTTGGACTTGTCGACCAGCTTGTACGAGTTGTACGGCACTAGCATTTCCTTCTTGCCGATCAGCTTGAAGTCGTAACGATCGAGAGCGCCGGTGAACATGTTGATCTGGTCGACGAAGTACAGGTTGTCCGAGCCGGCAATCGGATTGTCATACGCGAACGACGGCGCGCGGCGCACGCGACGCTGACCCGGGAAGTAGATCCAGGAGTCCTGCGGCTTATCCAGGTAGCCGTGCACCAGATACATCTCGCCGGCGCGGGAAGACGGCGACAGCACGTCATAGAGCAGCTTGGCCTCGTAGCCCCCGGCATCCGCCGGCGATTTCACTGCCGGGTCGTTGTAGGGGTAGTACTCATAGTCCCACTGCTTGAATTCCGACAGCGTCCCGCTCTTCTCCCTCAGCAGCAGCGATGCCTGCACGCGGCGGCCCTTGCCCATGTAGCGCAGCTTGTAGTTCCACATCACCTCGACGCCGCTTTGCGGCATCGGGAAGGGGATCGCCAAGCCGGGCGCCTGCTCCAGTTGCCAGCCATCGGCGGCGATCCGACTCTGCCCGGCAAACTCGCGGGTACGCTGGGCGAGTTGGTCCGGGAAGGTGCAACTACGGTGGGTCGGGTAGACGTCCATGCGGTAGCCGGGATAGGTCTTGATCAACTGGACCTGGCCTGGCGGCAGCTCGGCTTCATGTTGGGCAAGATTGCCGGCATCGATGCTGTAGAGCGGCTTGTCGCCGGCGTAGGGATCGCCATGACCAGGCGCCCAGCCTTCCGGCGCCTTCGTCAGGCCACCCGTCCAGGCCGGAATGGAGCCATCGGCATTGCCGGCCTTCTCGGCGCCGAAGGGAGTCAGCTCGGTGCCGAGCTTGCTCACATCGACAGTGGCGGCCTGCGCCCCAGCGGATAGCAGCGCCAGGGATACCGCACAGTTCAACAGGGATAGCTTGAAGATGTTCATTACGTTCTCCTACAGGAGATTCTTGTTGTGCTGAGGATGAGTCTGCCCCGTGCGCCGGTGGCGACGAGCAGGGCAGAAGGTACGAAGGGGCTGGAATCCGGTGATATCAAAAAAGTGCAAATCGCTTGGATCAGGAAAGGCTTTCGCGTACGGCGCCATTCCTGGCGACTTGCATGGCGCACCAGAGGAATCCCAGGCCGGAGCCGAGGTACACGGCAATCAGCCCCCAACCGAGCACATTCATCAGCCCGGCCAGTTGCACCTGGACCAGCAAGGCCACGACGGAACAGTCGACTGCGGTCAGAAGCAGCGCGTTGCGCGCCGGCAGGTCTGAGTTGCTGCGGACGAACCACAGCTCGATGGCGATCCCCAGGTAGACCAGGCCCAGAATGCGGCCCAGCAACGTGCCGGCGTCACCCAGCACCAATCCCGTCCACTGGAAGATCAGGTTGGGGTCGAAAGCCAGCAGCAGGGCCAGACCGACAGTCAGCACGCTCTTGGGGCGAGTGAAGAGAGTGATGTTCATGACTAGCTCCTGTTCTGCTGTTCGAGGAAGCAGATGATGTTTTGCCGATCGTCCTGCTTGCGCAGGCCGCCAAACGCCATCGCGGTACCCGGCAGGAAATTCATCGGGCCGCTCAGGAAGGCATCGAGCTTTTCCGCGTTCCAGGTGAAGCCGGCCTGCTCCAGGGTCGGCGTGTAGCCAAAGCCCTGCGCCGTACCGACCTTGCGGCCATACACGTCATGCAGACGCGGACCGACCTTGTGCTCCGCCAGCGAATGGCAGGCGGTGCACTTGGACTCGAACAGCTTTTGGCCGGCCGCGGCATCGCAAGCCGCCGCGGCCGTGCCGGAGATGGCGCAGAGGCCAAGGGCGAGAAGGAAACCAAGCTGCTTCATCCCAGCAGCTCCTTGACGAGCAGGGCCGCCTTGCCGCCCCCGCCGATGGCGCCGTCGATGAATCCGCGCCAACCCTCGCCGTGGTCGCCCTGGGCGAAGAACATGCGGCTACCCGGAGCCTTGCCGAAGTGATCGGCATACTTGCCGTACCAGCCGGGTCGGTAGCTGGCCCAGGTTCCCCGGCTGTAGGGGTCGAGGTTCCAGTCGTAACCGAAGCAGTCTTCCACTTCCATTTCCGGGAAGAAGGACTGCATGACCTGCTGCACGGCGTCCCGATCCAGGACGTCGAGCTTGGCGGGATCGTCGCCAAAGCCGATGAACAGCGTGTGGTCCTCGGCCTTGGCGTAGGTGAACACCACATTGAGGGGATGATCCGAGTCGGCCAGACCATACAGCTTGCCTTCCCCACCGACCTTGCCCTTGACCTTGATGACCGCCTTGACTCCGGTGCCGGCGTGCCGTTCGTGAGCGGCCTCGATCAGCTTGGGGTCCAGCGCCGGAGAGAACTCGATGTTGGGCAGCACGTTCATCGGCAGCGCCAGGACCACGCTGCCCGCCACAATGCGCTCACCCTTCTGGGTGGTGACGACCACGTGGTCGCCCTTGTCCTCGACCTTCTTCACCGGCGTAGACAGCCGCACTTCGGGCTTGCCGTCTTCGATCATCGCGTTGATCAAGCTGATGGTGCCGTCCTTGAAGGTGTAGCGAGTGAGCGAGTCGTTGAGGACCGACAGGTTGTAACCCGGCAGGGCCCACCAACGTGCCATCTCGTTGTAGGAAACCTGGTCAGAGGGGCAATGGGACATACCCACCAGATACGAGTCCACGGCAGCGCGATGCACAGGGTTGAGCTTCAACTGGTCGAGGCGATCACGGGCACTCAGGCTGTCCTGCGCCATGAGCTTGTTCCAGCGGAAGCGGGAGTCGTAGGGACGTTCCCAGATGTCGCGAGCGTCCGCGAAGTAGGTATCGAACGCTTGCAGCACCGGCAGCAGCTCTTCGCCAGCAAGTTGCGTCCGCTTGCCTTCCGCCAGGATCACCATGGTTTCCAGTGACGATTCAGCGCGTTCCGGGGATTCGATGACCTTCAGGCCATAGCGCTGGGTCTCGGCCCAGACGAAGGGCTGGGTCCAGTGAATCCAGGTTCCGCCCAGCTCCACCTTGTGGCCGGCGAACTCGGTGCTGAAGGTGCGACCGCCAAGGCGATTGCGCGCCTCCAGCACCAGCGTCTTGTAGCCATTCTTGCGACAGTCACGGGCGGCGGTGACACCGGCGAAGCCGCCGCCGATCACCACCACGTCGTAATCGCAACCCGCGGTCTTGCAGCCTTTCTGTTCAGCGCCCATGGCATTTGCCATGACCCCTGCGCCTGCCACCACAACCGCGCCAGCCCCGGCGCCACGCAGGAAACCACGACGACTGACGCCCTTGGCGTCGTCTTTTTCATCGGCCATCGACCCACACCTCATTTGTCATTGTTCTTGAAGTGAAGGGCGCAAGAAGCTGCCAGCTGAGCGATGTACGTCAGCCTGAAGTCACGCCCATCTGCGGGGATAAGCTATGCGACGCCCCCAGGCGCAGGCTTGGCAGCTCATGACAAAATCGTTGGCAGCGGATGACAATCCGCTCGGAAGGTGGGCGGCTCGATTCAGGATCGGCCGCGTTGGCGGAACTGCTGGGGAGTCAGTTGGGTCCAGCGGCGGAAGGCTCGGCAGAAGGAACTGGCTTCGGAGTAACCGAGCAGCAGTGCGATCTCCGTCAGGCTGTAGTCGGATTGCATCACATAGCTCTCGGCCAGGGAGCGGCGCACATCCTCCACCAACTGGCTGAACCCGACGTTCTGCTCGGCCAAACGCCTCTGCAATGTACGAACGCCAATCTTCAGGTCGCTGGCCACCTGCTCCAGGCTGGCACAGCCACTGCTCAGGCTGCTGGCAATGTGGTGGGCGACCTGGCTGAGCACGTCTGTCGACGCCGCCCGGCTTTGCCGCTGCTGTTCAAGGAAGGGCTCGAGGGCCTGGAACAGGCGCTGATCGGCGGTGCGGATTGGCATGTCCAGCAACTCGCGTGAGAAGTACAGCCGATTGTCCGGCTGCTCGAAGCGAATGGGACACCCAAATACCTCGCGGTGGGAGGCCAGGTCGCTGGGGGCCCGATGCTCGAAATCCACTCGAACAGGTGACAGCTGCGGATTCCGGGTCACCTCACGAAGCAGGTTGAGGATGGTGCAAATGGTGAATTCCGCATCCTGGCGACGCTGCACGATGGACGCGTCGGTGACCCGATAGGCCAGGCTAATCCGCTTGCCGTTGTCCTCGAAGTCCAGTTGCGTGGCCTGGGTCAACACCACCATGAAGCGGCTCAGGCTCCGCAGTACCAATTGCATGGAAGGGGCACAGCGTATGGCATGGCCATAGGCACCGAACTCACTGCTCTCAGTGCGCATGGCCACCTCCAGGCCAATGGTCGGTGAAACCTCGCTACCAAGCACCTCCCAGAGGGCGACGTACTTTGTCACTGGAATTTCTGATTCCGGTGCGCTGAGAATCTGCTCGCGCAGTCCGACAGCAGCGAGGTGCGGGCGAAACAACTCTGCGTTGCGACGGAAGAAGCTTTCGGCAAGGACGGTATGGCAGCTAGACGACGGCATTGAACGCCCTGGGATGTTGGTGCTGATGGAAAATTGACCCACCCTGCCGATTGAAATTTGACCCAGGGCGGATTGCTGATTTCTATATCAGCAACTGTGGATAAGTCTATCAGCGCAGCTGCTTTAAAATCCCTTCCTTTCGATCGCCCCAAGTGGCGACTGAAGACCTGCCACATGTCGTCATGCAGCAGGCCATCCTTTCCCTAAAATCAAAACGGTTCGTCGTCCACCGGCTTCTGATCGTCCTTGCGTTTTCGCTCCCGTGATTTGATCTTTGCCTGAGCCGCCAAGCTGCTGTGTTGCAGGCGGTAGGACTCGTTGCCCGTTTCGACGATGTGGCAGTGGTGCGTAAGCCGATCCAGCAGGGCGGTGGTCATCTTGGCGTCGCCGAGCACGCGCGACCATTCTGCGAAGCTCAGGTTGGTCGTGATCACGACGCTGGTGTGCTCGTACAGCTTGGACAGCAGGTGAAAAAGCAGAGCACCGCCAGCCTGACTGAATGGCAAGTAACCCAGCTCATCGAGGATGACCAAGTCCATGCGCAGCAGTGCTTGGGCGATGCGCCCGGCTTTACCGTCATGCTTCTCGCGCTCCAGCAGATTGACCAGGTCAACCGTGGAGTAGAAGCGCACGCGCTTGCCGTGCAGAGTGATGCCGGACACGGGTATAGGAAGTTCAACCGCCCTTTTTTGCGAGTCTGGCGGGTAGGAAGCGGCCGCGCAAGCGCCGCTTTGGGCACAGATCGGGCACAGATCGGGGGTTCATGCGTGGGTTTTCGACATCGCGGGGCCGCGCAACGGCTCAGTGCGTAGCCATTTCTCACCGAATCCCGGCACAGGGCCGAGCGCAGCCCTGCGGGGTCGTGGCCGCATCGGATCGGACTCTGGCTTGGCTGCCGGCTGTGTGGCCGGCACCTCGTCACACGGCCGGCGGCGGCGCGCGCGCTGCGGGCCGGTAGTGCGCTTGCTCCAGCGCGCCGTGCTTCTCGAAGTGGGCGAGGATGGCGCGGATGGCGGTGGGTTCCTC
>Ga0116159_1003756_pt1 | contig 13290 bp, 19 predicted proteins | sample AD_JPNAS1_MetaG_FD_89878 | JGI IMG/M metagenome (GOLD analysis project Ga0116159, IMG submission 89878) | Active sludge microbial communities of municipal wastewater-treating anaerobic digesters from Japan - AD_JPNAS1_MetaG | ecosystem: Engineered > Bioreactor > Anaerobic > Digestate | place...
TGACGACTTTCACTTAAGCTTTTACCTTTTCTGATACAGCTGCTTGAACCGCATTTCGGGCAGTTTTTTTACTCATTTTTACAATCCTTTGTAAATTATTAGTTGATTTGTAGCTCCAGCATAGCATAATTACCGTGTTTCAGGTGCAAGGATTTGCAATTAACCCATTTTTTCATTTATCTCGCCTGCTTTTCTAATTGCAAGAGGCAACTCACCTCGATCATTGATCTTTGTAATCCCCAGTGATGATCCGGTATTTATTGGTTTGATTATACAGGGATAGCCAAATTCATTTTCGATTTTCTGGGCTGTATCATCGATTTTATCATCGGCAGATACGACAAAGTGTTTCACGACGTTAATACCTGCTTTTTTAAAACGCCGCTTTTGCAAATCTTTGTCCATATTGATCTCTGACGATCTGGCACCAGATCCTGTATACCTCACCCCCAAATTGTCCAAATATCTTTGAAACTTGCCGTCTTCATAATTTTCACCATGAACTGCGAGGAATGCGATGTCAATATTTTTCAACAGTTCCTCGTCGAACTTTCCGTGCTCATCAATAAAAATCTCCACAACATCAAATTTGTCATGGTCAATATTTTCTAAAATAGACTCGGCTGTCATCTTGGAAACCTCGTGCTCTGGAGAATCACCACCGTAAACAACACCGACCTTAATTTTTTTCATAGTTAAAGAATATCCTTTTGTGCTGGCTTTTTCAATAAAAAACTGCTATTATCTGGCAGCAACTTACAAGGAAGGATGTGACGTTCAATGCCAAATGTCAAAGTCGCCGCTGTCCATGATGGATTACTCCTGGGGCTGATAGACTCAATGCGAGAACTGCCAGATCCGCTGGTCGACGAGGTCGTCGTCACCGAACACCTGGTACACCCCTGCATCAAGGTACCAACCGCTCTTATCGCCGCCAGCGATGACACCGCAGATGACGATCTGCGGCTGGTAGTGGAAGCAGTCAATCGCGCTGGAGTCACGACTCCTGACGACTGGCGTTACCAGCCAAGCCTGGAGACTCGAACGCCCTGGAGAGAGGTATCCTTCTACGGCTTGGATGCCGACGAGACATACGATATCGCACGGGAAGTCCTCGTCGGCTTGCCAAACTACTTCGTCGTCCTGACCAAGGTCATGAACCTCCGGATGCAGCCGGCTCCCTATGCCGAGATGCGAGTTGCCCTCTCGCAGGACCCGCTGGCGAAAGAGTCAGCGCTAAGAGTCGCGACTATCCTGAGTCACTTTCTCGACGTCGAGCTCTTCTGGCAGGACTCCCTCGGAGTTCGCCAAATGAACTTCATCGAGAAGATCAAGGCGTAGCAGGCCTTCCTGACCATCATGGTCAGGTTTTTTTAATTATTATTTGTCACCGTTTCCATTCCGCCGGATATCCAACCATGAAAAGTAGTCCCGGAAATCAACACGCAGGGCAATTGGACTAAAAGCAAGTTAAATAGCAAAAGATCAAAATTGAACCAAAAACTAAAAAACAAAGTTGAAAAACTCGCCGTGTAAAGTACAGAATATATTAGTCTTTGCCAAAAATGATAATTTCTCTTCCAATAAGTTTTGAAAATTATCATCCCTGGATCTCTACCATTTTTAAAAAATATAAACAAAATTGTGTAGAGAAAAAAAGCAGAAATAATAGTTACTTTTATTCTTCCGAGTTCAAAATTAAGAAACCAAACCGACAATGTAATTAAGCCGACAAAAATGGCGTTCAAAACCGAAGGCAATAGTTTTTGCCAAACATTGGTTTTAACCATTTAAAATAATTTATTGCGGTCTCAAGGTTCCAGAGAAGATCTGCCAAGCAAGAGCTGATTTAGCGATCAAAGAAAGAGCGACATAAACTACTTCACCATAGAGATAATCTTTCCATTTGCCGACTTTGCGGTATTGGAGATACATATTAACGGCAAAACACATAAAGGTAACGAAGATTGTGATCAAGATCCAATAAACGAATTTTGGAATCACATCGCCAACGGAAGCAACTGCGCCGGAGAAATAGAGGTAAACAACGACCCAAGGAATTATGCCAGCGAAACAACCAAAAATATATGTTGTCCAATTGGTTTTACTAGTTGTCTGGTTATGAAGCTCCATTGAGAGACCGAAGAGATTCATACAAGCATTTAAGGCAAACAACAAGATGAGAGTCGAAAGATCGTAGACTCCACAAAGCATGGCAATAACTACGATCATCACCGAAGAAGAGAGCGCGTATTCATACCAGCGGGCGTAATTGATTTTTTTCGCCAGGTTAGCAACATACCATTTATACAAAACTGTAGCCAAAAGGAAATGTGCTAATGCTGATATAAATAAAAATATCGCAATAATCGGGCCAACTTGCAAGTCATAAATAGTGCTTTTGAGTGGATTGATTGCTTTTGTTGCCAAATCGATAGTTAAATAATCGGTCGTAATCGGTAACTTAAAATCGTTCGAAAGCCAAAGCATCAGCGAACCCTGGGCTAAATGGAAAAAACCCATCACTGCATTGTAAACGCGTAATTTTTTGTAGACCTTCTGATCATCAGCCATAAAATCTCCATAGATTAATTTTAATTATATGGTTATTTTATCACACCAGTTTAGGTGATTACCATAAATCTGATGGTAACTAGACGGTTGAAGTATCCTTTTACCCCGCATTGGGCCATTTCTTGGTTGATTGCGCATACTTCTAACTGCCTGCGCTTCAATTTTATCATCAAATTTCTCTCCCAAGACCCATATTCTCTCGCCAATAGCAAACGAGTCAACTTCTCGTCGATCAGTTTCGTTGGTAATCAAAACTTGCCAAATCTTGCCACCATAATCTTCGACCTCAACCACGTCGTCAGAAACACTTTTAATTATGCCGACGACAACATCTTCCCTGCCCGGGATAAGAAGTCTTCCCTGGTGGTTGTAAATTTGTTGTCCGATTGCGGAATTTATTAGTGTTTTGTTAGCACCAATTGCCTCAGAGACGAAATAGCCCAAAAATACCGAACAAAAAATCAGAACTATTATTATCCAGGAGCTGAGACGATATAAAAAACCAATATTACGGAAAAGATAATAGATTAGCACGATCAGAAACGTGATAATTATCAACAATTCAACCGGAAAGAAGGAAAATGAAGTAAAAAATTGTCCGGGTCCAGGAACCTTGAGTCGATTTAACTGAAAATCGATTAAAATATTAGTGAAAAATCCGACAGCGATGACCAAAAATATCCAAAGAATAAAAAGCAGAATGTCGCGAGAAAGATCTTGGGTCAAAAAATACCACCGAGATCTTGGTTTTTCATTTTTAATCTGTTCTTTAATTTTCTCTTCAAGTTTTTGATTCATTTTTAATTAAAATTTTTAACTTATTTTTTGCTCGGCTAATGGTTGGCCCAATCGAATTGATCGGCATTTTGAGAATATCTGATACCTCAATGTAGGATTTTTCTTCAAAAAATACCAGATTAATTATTTCCCTGTCCCTCGGCGGTAATTCCATCAAGGTTTTTTGAACTAACTTGCTGTTGTGCTTGGCATCGATTTTCTCAAAAATTTTCTGATCATCCGATAAATCGTAATTAATATTTTCATTCAACTCAACATTTCTTGTCCGATAATTTTTCTTGATATAGTTTACCGACTCATTATGAGCAATTCGATAAAGCCAAGAGGAAAATTTCAGTTTTGGATTGAATGAAGCTATATTAACATAAGCCTTGAAAAAGACTTCTTGGGTAATATCCTCCGATTCCTGCCAGTTACCGGTAACCCTGGCAATATATCTCTGAATTTTTGAAGCGTAGCGATTTACTATCTGAGAAAAATTTTCTTTGTCTTTTAGAGACAGGATCGCTAGCTCTTCGTCAGATTTTTTGTTCTTCACTAATATTAGTACAATAATTATCTATTTCCAGTACCGTTCTCAGCGAACTATTCCGATTCCCATATACCATTCTTTGGGCTTTTTACAAAGTGGGCATGGGTCTGGTGCTTTAGTCCCTTTATGAATGTAACCACAATTTAAACACTTCCACTCAATCTCCTCTTCCTGTTCATAGAGCTTCCCCGCTTCTAGTAGATCGGCTAATTTTGTATAGCGCTCATCATGCTTTTCTTCGACCTCCAAAATTTCCTGAAACAGCGTTGCTGCTTCCTTTTCTCCCTCTTCTTCGGCAACTTTTTTAAAATCCGGATACATTTCCCCCCACTCATGACGCTCCCCTTCGGCAGCATGCCGAAGATTCTCTAGCGTTGTCCCCATTTTCGGCATATCATAAGTGTTGGTCATTTCAACGACATCACTTTTAAACTGTTCATGCTCTTCCTCGGCATGAGCTCGCTCATTATCAGCAGTTTCTTCAAAAACTCTCGCGATCCACTCCAATCCCTCTTTCCGTGCCTGTTTGGCAAAAAAAGTGTATTTGTTGCGAGCGAGTGATTCACCAGTAATTGCCTTGAGTAAATTCTCTTGTGTTTTCTTCATTTTCGACTCCTTAAATTAATTCTGATTAAACTATTATAACACAGCAGCAGGTTTATTCTGCGCGCTTTTCCCATGATTCGGGACTCAGGATATCTTTATTTATTGTAAATATCTCATTTGCCAAATTTTCCGACATACTTTGGTTATGAAGATATTTTTTTCTGTCTCTGTCTTTTAACTTTTTTTGCAAATGACTAAATTCATACTGAATTTGACCAAAAGATATAGGGATTTTTATATCTTCCTCAAAATCTTGGATCTTGGATAAATCAAAGCTGTAATTTCTGGCAAATGCCTCTTTATAAACATGGAAAAGATAAGAGTCAATTGCTTTAATTTTATTCGGGTAATTGCTAAACCTTTCCAACTGCGGATGCTTTTTATAACCTTTGGTTTTTCCTTCAAGAACCTTTCTTGCCAAAAGCCCTTCACGCCAAAGAGCCACGAGACCAACTCGATCAAGATATTTTGGATGCAACGACCAAAGGCGCATTATCTAACGGTTAGCTCTTCATCAGGGAGAGAACCTTCAAAATAAACCTTACCTTCAGAAAATCCAGCTTTCTTAGCGAAAAATCCGGAAACCCAAGAAAGTCGCCCGTTGATAAAATCAACTATCGCCCCCTTTTTTCCAGAATATTTAGAAAGTTCACTCACAACATCTTCGGCATAAGCGCGATCAACTATTTTCTGATAAGAGAGCAAAACACTAGTCGGTATTGACAAGCGTCCAAGCTGGGCGCTAGTAATATCAAAATTATCAATATTATTTCCAGCAAGTGAACCGCTACCTTTAAGATAAAAGGCTGCTTCTTTTGGTAAAATTGAAACCCGATCAACCACCGCCCCTGGAACACCGATTCCTGCACCATAGCCACGCAATTTATCAGCATTTACAATGCCAGACATCTCTGCTGTATTATCAGAATTAATTCTCAGCTGGACATCGCTGATCGGCCAATACTTCCAAGGACGATCATTTAAAAGCGCAGTCATCTCAGCCGAGCTCCAAGAAGTATTTATCTCATGGCTGCCAACAAACTGAATACTTGAACCATCAGATGTACTACTAGGTAATTCACCATAGGTTGCACCGCTTTTTTTGATCGCCGAATTTTTATCTTCTTCAGTATAAGTAACTCCCAAGTCACGCGGCTTAGTCGCCCCAAAAAGTGCTGATAAACCGGGGATGTAGCCAGCAAGGGCAAAAAATATCACCGGTACCAGAATTATTACAGCCAAAATCACTAACCATACCTTTGTCGAAGTTTTCATACCCCACCTTCCTATTAAATTAAATAATATTTGGCGGTGTTTTTTGAGCGAAGTTCGAACATTGTATGAGCAAAATCCGCAGGATTTTGAGGACTGACGCACGCGCGGAGCGCGTGGTGGCTCTTTCCCAAAACGTACGCTCCGATTGCGTGGTGAAGCGAACAGTGCGCGCCTCGCGCTCCCTCCGGTCGCGAACCAAAACCAAAAATTTCCTTACCGATCCATTTTCGGCGGGGGGTGTGGGGGGAGCCGCTAAAAAAATGAAAGGAAATTTTATGGTTTTGTTTCCGCCGCTTCATTCCTCCAAAAAGGACTCGTATGTGTATTTTAGCATGGTGGCGATATTTCGTCCGTCCTTTTCTCCGTCATTCGCGTCGGGCGAGGCGCTTCCTCTCCGCGTTTTGTGGTAGCTTGAGTGTCCGCTCACACTTCGCAACCACCTCGCATTCGCTCACGATGCCTGCTCGGTGCTTGCTTCGTGTTCGCTCGGTGGCTTCGTTTGAGTCTGTGGTAATTCTAAAAAACGGATTGTGCCAAACTATCGAATGGCACAAGCAAATCTATATGCGCTTGCCTCAACCCTCCCATGCGCGCGCAAGCGGAACTCCCTCGTCATTATATTGTTATAGCCGACTGCCACCTTGAATTGAATGTCTGTAACATGCTTTGTCGTATACCGTCACTCAACATTACAATAAAACTCTCTTTTTTACCCAAATTATTTAGACTGTTGCCCGATAGCCAAAAGTGCTTGTCGTCAATAAAATATCTATCATGAAGCACTCCTTTATCAATTTTACGAACCTCAACATCAATACCCTCAACCTTCATTTTTTCTAAATCTCGCTTAAACCTTGATTCATTAGCAACTTGCGATGTCAATATTCTGATAGATGCTTTACTGTCTGCAAAATGTTTATGAATAATATCAAGTGTTTTTTCGTCAATATAAGGATCGCTAAAACGAGCCACTCCGTTCATTTGCGAAAATATATTGCCTAATTCTACCCCAGCGGAAAAAGGTTTGCCTGGTTCTAACAAAGTCACTCTACCTTTTTTCATTTGCTTTAAGAGTTCATCTTGGCCACTTTTCATAAGCTTGAAGCCTCCGCTTTCTTTATGACACAGCTTATCTTTAGTCGCCTTTGTAAGAGCCGCCTGCACAGCCTGCTTAGATGTGCTTATACCTAGTTTATCAACGATATATTTTGCAATTTCTGTAGATCCAAACCGATCTGTATCATCGTTGCTTAGGTATTCTATTACCCACAATGAAATACTTAACACATCAGGCAAAAGATGGACATCAAACGACTCCAATTCCTTTTTAGTTATTCTGTTCATTGCGATTAAAATTATTTTCAACTAATTCAGAGCCAGAACTCGTTACATACCATCGCTTTTTTCCGTCCTCTCCAGCTTTGTCTTCCTCAAAATACCCTTTGGAAATATTTTTATTGACGAGGTCATTTATATTTGCCGGTTTCTTTTGTTTTGCCTTTCTTATCAGATCAAGTAGGTCATTCGCACTAAAAGAATCAGTATCGTTAAATCGTTCGTGATAAACTGCGATTACTAAAATGGTGTCAATGGCGGTCGCGGGTTTCTTTTCTCGCAAAAATTCATTGACACTAAGATTACGTTTTTTACTAACGCTGAGGGAGGGATTAGCGCAAAGCTCTTTCTCAAGAGCCGAGACGCGATTTTCTAAATCTGTAATTCTTGTTTCTGTATTTTTTGTCATAGTTATTCTTGGTTATCTTTTAGTGAGTCTAGAACTTCTGTAACCTTAAATGTTGGAATTTCGTATCCTGAGCCAGAAGGCATGAGCACTTTTTTCTCCTTTAAGCGCATTATCGTTACACCAACACTGCTCTTTTTCAATTTGGCCTTATCAATGATTTCTGCATTTGTAATTATCTCATCGTCAATTTTTTGGTTTGCCTTCAACATTTTTTTTGCTAGAGCATACAATAAAATCGCGTCACGGGCCTTCAGCTTTGTAGGATCAATGGCAAACAAAATCTCATTTTCCTTTGTAAAAATCACCTTGCCTTTGAGGATGTGCAAAACCGCTTCCTCGTCAAAAGAGCCTGCGTCAGAATATAAATCGTCGATAGTGATTTTTGAAGTCATATGAGTCAAAAGGTTATTTTTTATAAATTACATTTTTATCCTATCATAAACCCCTAATTAGAGTCAAGTATTAGGGGTATGTAATTATCGTGACTTATGTTTTTACACCAAAAAACCGCTATTTAGCGGGTTTTTTGGTGGTCTTTATGCTTTTTGAGATTATGCGGTATTTTTCAAAAAATCATTTATCCTGTTTTGACCAAGGGCGACATATTTCTCGTCCCGCTCAATACCAAACCATTTTCGCCCCAACGCCTCGGCAACAACGGCTGTTGTTCCGCTTCCCATAAATGGATCAAAAACAACATCGCCTTTGTTGCTTGCCGCGAGAATGACTTGTTGAATAAGTTTTAACGGCTTTTGTGTTGGGTGTGCTTTTATGCCGTTTTCGTCTTTCAGACGTTCTTTTCCTTTGCAAAGTCCGAAGACCCAATCTGTATCTTTCATTTGCTTTCCGCCGTTCAGCTTTTTCATCATTTCGTAATTGAAAGTGTATTTTTTGCAATCTTTGTTTTTAACTGACCAAATCAAAGTTTCGTGATTGTTGGTAAATCGTCGTCCGTTCAAGTTCGGCAATGCGTCTGTTTTGACCCAAATGACATCATTCAAAAACCAAAGGCCAAGATTTTGCATTATCGTGCCAACCCGAAAAATGTTGTGATACATTCCAATTACCCAAAATGTTCCTGTTGGTTTCAAAATTCTCTGGCACTCACTAATCCATGCATGCGTAAAATTGTCATAATCTTCGTAACTTTCAAAACTATCCCACTCATTATCAACGGGAATAATCTCCGAGCCGTCGGCCCGTTTCAGCCTTTTTCCTTTTGGTAGTTGTAAATAGTAAGGTGGATCAGCAAAAATTAAATCAACAGAATCATCGGGTATATTTTTCATCTCCGCAATACAGTCCCCGTGTATGATTGTGCCAAATAATTTTTGCATAACTAAAAATTATAGATAATGAGGTGTTCAACATCTCTATCATTGCGACCTTTAACATTGTAAAGATAAGTTTTTTCAAACCGATCAATTTTTATTCCTTTCTTGTTTTTATAAAGACTCGAAATAAAAGGAGTATCCTTGATTATAAGAATGAAATTTGCTTTTGTTTCGTAAAGGCATTTGGCAAGTCGCTCCTGATCTTTTTTGTCAAAAGATTTTTTTTCATAGTCGCTGAAATCTGTATCGTAGGGAGGATCAAGAAAGATAAAATCTTTCTTTGTGAACTTATAATCATTAAAAATCTTTTCAAAGTCTTGGTTCTTGATATCAGTATCTTTGAAAAGTTTTTTTACCTCGTCGCTAAAAATATAATCAACCTTTCCGCGAAAATCTTTTGAGTTATACGCAATACCACCATAGGGGATATTGAAATGTCCGCTTTTGTTAAAACGAAACATTGAGCCATAACAAAACTCTCTAATAAAATAGTAGTTCGCTATCTTTTTTGGAAGACTGATTTTATATTTTGCTCCGTTATAATTCATCACATCACGGAAGTGCATATAGAATCCACTCCGAAATGCTGTTTCAATATTTTTTTGAAGGTCGCCTTCTGGTAATTTTCCACGCTGTCGCTCAATCTCTCTCGTTCGTGTGATTTTTGAAATAAGATTTGATGTAATTTGTCTTAGCAAGTTTTGTTCGTCCAAACAAAATCGTTTATGGAAAAGTCCATTAAACCTATCTTCCTCTTTTTCAATGATTGATTTAACTTGTTTTGCTAATTCTTCCTTGGTAATTTCTTCGTTTTTGTATTTTTCATACAGTTTAACGATTTTGTTTTCAAAAATACTTATATACTTTGGAATTTTTTCCCAATTATCAACATAGTCATAAAGTTCTCTCTTAAATTCTTCTCGTTGTTTCCCGACTTTTAGCAAAGAGTAGAAATCTGTTAGTTCAGTACAAACATCGTTGATAACCGCTTCTTTAGGTTGAAGTTGGAAGAAAATTGCACCACCACCAAAAAATGGCTCGACATAACGATCAAAGACAGGAATCAGGTCTTTAATGTACGGATATTCCTTTGTCTTGCCCCCAGGCCATTTTATAAGTGTTTGCATACTAATCTAAATATGTTGATTTTATTGACTCCAATGCTTCTGTAATCAAATGTGCATTTTCTTTGTACGCGTCAAGCACGGTTTGATAACCGTCATTTCCTTTACAAACAAAGTTCCAAAAATCACAACCAATCAAAAGCTCATCATCGGCGAAAAATTGTCGAACCCTCTCTTGCTTCCATGGTTTATTTTCTCCGTATCGGTTGTAAGCTGTTGCAAAGCGAATGTTTATTTTTTCATCCTCAGGCAATGTATTGGAAAGAATTGCATATTGTTCCAACAGAGCCTCTTTTTCTGAACGTGCTTTTTTATTATCAAGATCACCACCGATTTTTAGTTCAATCAAAAACTTTTCACCTGTATCTCTGTCGGTTAAATAATAATCGCTGTCGTGTCTTTTGGTTATAAGACTGTCGTCTTGTGGTTTTGTTCGCAAAACTTGATAACTCTCAACCGTTGGTTTAATTTCTCGTCGTTTATATTTTTCGAGCAATTCAGCAATCTTCGATGTCTGTTCTGGTCCCAATGGTCCCGATACCTCACTCTTTACTTCATAGGATAGTTTTGCAATCTGTATCGCTAACTTTTCGAGCATATTTCCGAGCGAGCTATCAAGAGAACGGACGAGTGCAGAATAATATTGAATATCAGGTCCAAGAGCAGCGATGAATACATTATGAATTTTCATATTCAAAGTTCCTTCTGGATTATCAACTTCGCCCTCGTGACGAGCTTGAAAACCTGTTGCGTACGACTCAACCGCCGTTGCGACCAGTGATTTTATTGCTTCTTTTTTATCTAATGTTTTTGGTGTCATAAAATTTATTTTAACAATTGATCTACGCTCACACCCAACACTTTGGCGACCTTTTCCATTGTGCTAAGGGTAAGATTTTGTTTGCCATTCTCAACATTACTAATATACGCTCTGTCCAAACCTAATGCTCGACAAATGTCGCCTTGCGACATTCCTTTTTCGAGACGAACTTTTTTCATATTTTCGCCAAATTTTTGTGCGGATGTTTTACCCATATTGTATGAAAACTTATCAACATGAATATTATAGCATTGTCTTGTGTTTTGACTCAATGTTAAGTTATAATACAAGTGTGCAAAACGATATTTTTATGAAGCGGCGGAAACAAAACCATAAAATTTCCTTTCATTTTTTAAGCGGCTCCCCCCACACCCCCCGCCGAAAATGGATCGGTAAGGAAATTTTTGGTTTTGGTTCGCGACCGGAGGGAGCGCGAGGCGCGCCACGTTCGCTTCACCACGCAAACGGAGCGTGAAGCACGCGAGCGTTGCCGATTGCTTGTTTGGTTGCTTGTTCAAATTCTGCGTCCGAAATTCCGTCTTTTTTGCACTCAACAACGATATAGGGTTTCTTTTTTGCGTCGTCTTCATAAATAACAATGTCCGCAAAAAAGCGAGGCACGCGAGCAGGCATTTCCGTTTCAAGTTCTACACGCTTGGCTGGATAGTGATATTTTTCAAGCAAATCAAAATAGTATTCGGCGCGGACTTTTTCCTCGGGATCATTCAGATTTTCTTTGTGTCCCGACGGCAGATATTCAATTTTTGCGCCGTCATTGAAAACGCGAAAATATCCTTTTCGCTCGCCGTCTTTCAAGATTTTTTCAAAAGTATTTTCCATAGTTATTTACTTATAAAAAACTCAATAATTGCATAGGTTGCCCAAAAAGCTAAAAGCATAAACCCTTCTTTTTTGGTGATTGTTCGCCCCGAACGCATAAATTTTAGCAATATAAGCGAAGCTACAACCATAAACACTCCGGTGATGTAAATAATTTTGACTGGGAAATAAAACGGGCTGATAAGCGCAAGAATTCCGACAACAATAGTCGCGTCCGCCAATACCGAACCCATAAGATCGCCAATCGCCAATCCGTCTTCTTTTTTTCTTACTGCCTTAAGTGAATAGAACAGTTCCGGCATAATCGTTCCAAAACTAACGACGAGCATACCGATGAGAATTGGTGTGATTTGCAACGCATGTGCCAGTACGGTCGCCGAGGTTACCGTAAAGTGTGCGCCAACCAGCAAAAGAGCCATTGCAAAAATCAAAAAGAAGACATGTTTATATTTACCGCTTCCATTGTTAAAAACTTTTGATGATTCTGTTCCACTTCTGAAAACCAAATAATAAAAAAGTATGCCAGAAATAATTAAGGTGGCGCCATCAATACGAGAAAAGTGTCCGTTTAATCCAAGAATAATGGGAAGAATAAGAAAAAATGGATATAAACGGACATTTTGCAACACCTTACTTTCAATTTTTATTCCTCGTCCAGCATAAAAAACTAATATTGCAAATACCAGCGTCAGATCGGCGACATTGGAGCCAAATAGTGTTCCAAGACCGAATTCAGGGATTCCTTTTATCGCCGAATTTATTGAGATGATCGTTTCGGGCAAGATAGAAATAAAAGCAACAACAACAAAACCGATAATATATCTTGATACATTAAAATTTTCCGCGAGCTTAGCCGAATATTTTGTCGCCAATGTTGCACCTTTTACGACAAGAAACAGTGAGAATATAAAAATTAAAAGGTTTTCTATCATAAATTACTTAATTAAATCATCAACACCAACTTCAAGCGCCTTGGCAATCTTGGTTAGCGTTTCAATGGTTGGGTTTGTATTAACGCCATTTTCAACCTTAACAATGGTGTTAAGCGATAAATCGGCAAGGCGAGCAATCTTTTCGAGAGACAGCCCTTTTTTAGCCCGTAGTTTCTTTAAGTTATCCGCAATTTTATTGTTTGACATATCTTTCTTAATTGTATAACATTATAGTATATAGAATATAATATAAAGGTTTCTTTCTTGATACTATAATGATAACTAATTTTTCAAAAATTGTAAATGAATCTTTGGGGAGTTCCTTAGCGTTGCCCGCGAATGGGTTGGGTGGGTCAAGGGCAACATCTCTTTTGGTGGCGCATTTTGCTTTGCAAAATACAGCCTCAAATTCCGCCGAAAAAAAGAATCGTCCCCGCGAGGGCGTGGCGGAAGGGGGGTTTGGGGGGAATTCCGCCACGCCCGAGCGAATACAAAAAGCGGACAGCCCCGCCGTCCTGCTCGTTAAGAGCAGAACCCCGCACAAAAGTTTTCTTTTCCTTTTAGAAGAAAAAAATCGGCGCGCGCAAATCAAAAATTGTGAAGAAAACTTTTTTGCGGGGTGGCGAGGTTTCCGAGCGACGGCGGGGCTGGCTTCCTTATTGGGGGTTTTGCTCAAAAAATGTTCGAACTTCGTTCAAAAAACACCGCCAA
>Ga0116159_1003763_pt1 | contig 13277 bp, 12 predicted proteins | sample AD_JPNAS1_MetaG_FD_89878 | JGI IMG/M metagenome (GOLD analysis project Ga0116159, IMG submission 89878) | Active sludge microbial communities of municipal wastewater-treating anaerobic digesters from Japan - AD_JPNAS1_MetaG | ecosystem: Engineered > Bioreactor > Anaerobic > Digestate | place...
CGGCGTTGATGACTTCCCCAAACAAAAAACCGCGAAAACATGAGCGTTTTCGTGGATTTGCACTCTGAAAAATTGGTCGGAGCGGAGGGATTTGAACCCTCGACCTTTTGGTCCCGAACCAAACGCGCTACCAGGCTGCGCTACGCTCCGAGAAAAACCGTAAACCGGCGCATACATTAGCCGAACCGCAGGTAAAGTCAAATCGAAAAAGGAGCGTGGAAACGATTTTTTGTACCGAGGTCTTTCCAATCGGCGGCAAACATGATTAACTACGCGTCAATTGTTTGACGCCGCAGGGTATGCGGGGTCTTGGCCGCAGGCGTAAAGAAAAAAGGGGGAAGGGTGAAGCGGGTTCTGCTCATGTTGTTGGCTATGGGGTGTTGCATCGGGGACGTGTGGGCGCAGGGCGCAAAAACGACAAGACGCGCACCCGCCAAAAAAACGGCCGCGCCCGCCCAACCTCAGAAAGTCAAGGGATGCATTTCCCGGTCGCCCTATATCGGTGCCGTGATTTTGGACGCGGATTCCGGAGCGGTGTTATTTGAGGAGCGCGCCAATGTTCCGGGATACCCGGCGAGCACACTGAAACTGATGACCTTGCTGGTGATTCAGGAGAAGATCGAGGCGGGGCAGATCCGGTTGGATGATCAGGTGAAGGTTTCGGTCGAGGCGTACAAAACCGGCGGTTCGCAGGTTTATCTCGATCCCAAGGAGACGTTCACGGTGGAGGAGATGCTGTACGCCATGATCATCCAATCCGCCAACGATGCGGCAGTTGCGCTGGCCGAACACGTTGCGGGTAGCAAGGAGGCGTTTCTCGTGCTGATGAATGCCCGTGCGGAAGCGCTCGGGATGCGGGATACGCGATTCGCCTCCGTGCACGGACTGCCGCCGTCCGCAGGGCAGCGGCACGATGTCTCGACCGCCCGTGATATGGCCATCCTCGCGCGGGAACTGTGCCGGTATCCGGCGATCTTCGCCTACACGTCGGCGACCTACCGGCAACTTCGCGCCAATACGCCTAACCCGTTTGACATGCGCACGCACAACCCGTTTCTCAAAGAGGGTGTGGAGGGATGCGACGGGTTCAAGACCGGATACACCGCGACCGCGGGATGGTCGATTGTGGTCACGGCGAAGCGGAACGGAAGACGCGTGATTGTGGTGGTGCTGGGTAGCGAGGGACGTAAACAGCGGGATGCCGAGGCCCGCGCGTTGCTGAACCGGGCTTTCACGCTGTTGCAGCCGGAGGGAGCCCCGGCGCAAGCCGTGCCGCATCCCGCCTCAGTCGCGCGCTGACCTCTTCAGTTTGTCGCGAGCGGGAACAGACTTGCGGCACGGTAGATCGGGCCGCGGGGCGAGGGACGGCTCTCGTACAGCGTGACGCGTGTGACCCGCCACGAGCCAAAATCCGTTTGATCTTCGGCATCCATGGCTTCGATCAGGCGCAGGTTGCGCGCGCCTTTGCGGCAACGTCCCAGTGTGATGTGAGGGCAGAAGTGGGTTTCGTTATCCGCGAAACCGAATTTCGGCAGCGTCTGCCAGATTGCCTCCTGCAGCGCCATTAGCTCCGGTATCGGATCGACCCCGGCCCAAAGGGTTCGGGGGGAACGCTTAGAACCGAAGAACCCGAAACCGTACGCACGGCAGGAGAAGGACGGACATGCGGAGCAGACGCGTTCGCAGGCGGCAGTCAGGTGCGGAAGAATAGCCGGTGCGGTGTCGCCCAGAAAGGCAAGGGTCACATGGAACTGGTCTCTGCGGCACCAGGCCACATCCGTAGCCTCAGGTTCCAACCGACGCACGGCATCGGTCAGGCGGGAGGCAACGGAGTCGGGCAGGGACAAGGCAAGGAAAAGGCGCATATGTCGTAGAATACATCAAGTCCGCCGGGGTTTCAATGACGACCTTGTCGTACCGATGATCCAGAATGAAGTTCCGTATTGTGTTAAAAAAAGAGAACAGTACTTTTATACCCGCCGCCGTTGCAAACTACTGCGTGGTCTCAACTGGTTCCAGTCGACACCGATGACACCCAACCCCTAAGAAATGCCCCGACCTGTCTCCAAGAAGGACAGGAGACATCGGCAGCGCTCTTTATCTCATTATCCTTCACGTTCAAAGCGATAAACGTAACGCTCTCGGCACCGAGAACCTTTACGGCGGCATCTCGCATGCCGATGTCATCTTCTGTGTCACCGATCACCACTGCCCGGTCATATGCTCTGCCCATCAACAATTCGCGCACCTGCAAAGCCTTCTCCGCGCGAGTCATGGGCACCTCAATGCGCCAGCCAGCACCGCCGCATCGCACACGCGTGCCGACAACTTGCAGATGCACACCACGTGTCGCCGCTCGCTGCCGGACTTTCTCCAGAAGAAAATCGAAGGATTTACTGACCACCGCAAAATCGCAATCGCCACGAACAGCACTCAACGCACGCCAAGCCGACGGGTAACACAACCGAGATACCAGCGCGGCAGCCTGATCCAGTACGGTAGGCGTACAACACATCATTATCCGGTGTGTGAAAAAGCGTATCAGTCGTCCATCTGCACTGGAAAGGCTGAGTCGCTTTTCCGTGTAGGCACGGGCTAGCCGCTGTTGTAACTTCTGGAGCCGCGTGGCTTCACGCAAGAGCCGAAAGAAGTAGCGGGGGCGCGACAGATTGATCAGGCAGAGCGCAACCAGCAGGTCGGCATTCGCGATGCCGCGACACAGCGCGGGACACAACCCGCGGTAGAGGGTGCCGTCAAAATCCAGAATGACGATGGCTTTATGCGCTGCGGGTCTTATCACTTGATCTTTCCCTTATCCAGTCGCACAAGCTTGTAAAAGACCTGTCCGTCTTTGATCTTTATAACGCGGAAGGCATGCGGATGTTCAGCCAAGCTGGGCGCGCACAGTTGCGTGATGTTTCCCCGCGTCCGGCAGTAATCTGTGTGGGAGTGCCCGCAGAGCACCATCCATCGCGCACCGGAGGTGTCCATCGCTTCGACGATTTTTTCCCGGTCCGGATCAAGAACGGAGCAGCCGTGATACCGTCTGGCCAAAGCATCCATCAGACGCGGTGCCCACAGCATTCTGTGCAGACAGAAAAAATGAATTTTGTCCCGACGGGAAACGGTACGCATGGCTTGCAGAGTATCGGCGAAGGCGGTTTCGTCTTTCACGAACGGCAGAAAGAAAAAGCGCGTGTTGTTGACAAGTGTGCAACCGTGCGTCGTATCGAACAAGTCGTTCCAGACCGTGCCATTCTCCTTCCGTCTCGGAATGTCATGGTCGCCTTGAACGACGACAACCGGACATTGAAGACGGCTCAAAATGGAAACGCCGCGTCTTAACGCCTCGATGTCGTCTCCGCGGTTCACGACATCGCCGGTGATCACGACAACATCCGGTTTGACCGTGTCCCGAATTTGTGAGACCGCCTGCTCCAGATACTCAAAGGCTCTTCCGGTACAGGGCCGATGCAGCCGGTAACCGCCCACAGCAATCCTGTGTGTCCACGGTGTATGCGTGACTTTGCCCTGTGTGTCCAGATGCAGGTCAGTCAGATGAACGACCGTCAACTCGGCCTTTTCAGGCAGACGTCCGTCACTCATGCTTGAGTGCCCAAAACACACTCCAAGAAAGAGGATGACAGCTCCCCAGAAAAGCCACTGCTTTTTGTTGTTTCTTCGTGTTGACATTTTCGGGGTATAGTGCTTCACAATGCGGGAACATACGCTTCGTCGCTTACGCTTAGCCCACATGCTCATTCCAGCCGCCTCGTCGCTGTTACTTTACCGGAACAGCCGTCTAAATGCAATCGACCAAAGTGGTCGTCGAACGTCCTCGCGGGAGGCTAGTCGAATTCCCTTCGCATTTCCGCGTACGTGAACGTGTGCGACGGCATCCGAGGATATGCGTTTGCTTGCCCGTGAGGACGGTTCGCCGAACCGTCCGCGGACGCCCCGGGGAGGTGTCCCTGCCGGAGCCCGGCACGGTTGGTTTCGGCGGCCCGGCTCCGCGCCGGTGGCGCCGTAGCTGTGGACGTCCCGCCGTACTGGCAGGAACCGTCCGCAGTTCGCGGGGACGCCCGTGGGGATAATAAATGTCCACGTTATCGGTGGAAAGGGCGAGTTCCGGAACCTGAGTTTTCAACGCGCAGTGACTTGGGGAGATGTCCGCCGGACTTGCGGAGACGCGGCATGGAGAGTATAGTACCGATGCGATGCAGGGAGTGGAAAACACGATCGAGGCTTTGAATGGCAAAGCATTTTTCGCGCTATCTCCATCCAGCACATTCACACACTTAGGATGCGGGCTCTGCCCGCGTTAGGAGTCGCCATGTGCAAATCTTTTTTAAAACGCTTGCTGCCGGTTGTTGTTTGTGGTCTGTCCGCATGCGGGCATGCCGCTCCAACCAAGACTCTGGTGGCCTGGGTCTACCTTGACAATACCACTCAGCAAGGCGGCAGCGCGTTGACGATCCAGCGTGGCAAACAGTTTGATGCCATCGTGTTTGGCGAGAAGGCGGCAGGCAAATGGATGGCGGGCAGCAACTATTTCCGGCGTACGCAGGACGACCAGCAAAGCAATGCCGCGGAAACGGCCGCAGCCGACACCTTGATCCAAATGGCCATCGTCTATACCGAGCAGCGCATAACCATCTGGCGCAATGGCGAGATGTACGCGGATTACGCGGCGGCCAACATCGATCTGCTCAGCGCCCCCGACAATATCGCGGTTTTCGGATTGCGGCACGAAGGCGCCACCACTGGGCAAACGCTAGCCGGCAAAATCGAAGACGCACGTATCTATGACCGCGCCCTGACACAGGCTGAAATCAGCGCATTGCGCCCCGACCAGCCCTCGACGATCAAACCCTATGCCTGGTGGACCTTTGAGCCGGGGCAGGAAACCGACCGGGCGGGACGCTTCGCAATAAACGTTTTGTCCGGCGGCGCAAAAATCGAGGACGGCATGCTGAAACTGCAATCCGGCGGCAAACTGGTGGCTCATATGCCAGCCAGCTCCGTTCCTCCCGAACAACTCGCCATGCCGGAAAACCCTCCCGCCACTTGGCTGACTTACCATCTGGCCCACCCGGGACCCAGCGGTGCGCGTCCGGGCGATCCCAATCCGGCTTTCTATTACAGAGGCAGATATCATCTGCACTACATCTACAACCATAAAGACGGCTTCGCCTACGCGCATGTTTCCAGTACGGATATGGTGCACTGGAAATGGCATCCAACCACAATCACCCCAAAAACGATGGGGCACGGCATGTTCAGCGGCACCGGTTTCTTCACCCGAAATGGAACACCGGCCATGATCTACCACGGTCATGGCTCCGGCCGCAACCAGCTTGCGTTTGCACTGGACGACAACTTGGAGCACTGGTCCCAGCCCCAGGCGATCGAGCCTTTTACCGCTGCCGGTGAAAAGCCGAAGATGCGGCATTGGGATCCGGACTGCTGGTTCATGGACAATGCCTTTTATGCATTGAGCGGCGGCGAGAACCCGAAACTGATGAAATCTGCCGACCTCCGGAACTGGTTGTACCTTGGCGATCTCTTCCATGAATCGTTCCCCACCGATCTGGGTGTCGCCAAAGGCGAGGATGTCTCATGCGCCAACATGTTCCGGTTAGGCAACAAGTGGATGTTGCTCTGCATCAGCCACGGTCTGGGTACCCGCTACTATCTGGGCGACTTCATCGACGAGAAGTACCTGCCCAGCCATCACGGAATGATGAACTGGGCCAAATGGGACTGCTTCGCTCCGGAGTCGCTCTTGACCCCAGACGGGCGTCGTGTCATGTGGGCCTGGTGCACACCCTGGACGAATACTATGCAGCGTGTCGGGCGCTCCAAAAATTTCGATGCGCTGCTGAATCAAGCCGTCTTTCAGCAGGGCATCCAGTCATTGCCGCGCGAACTGAGCCTCCCGGAAGACGGTGTTCTGCGCATTAAACCATTGCGCGAACTGGAGGCGTTGCGGTATGACCGGCAAGAGCAGAGAAAGATCACCGTGCCCGGAGAGGCGCAACAGTTGCTGTCGGGGATCAGCGGAGACACGTTGGAACTGGAGGTGGTTTTTTCCGCGCGGCAAGCACAGAAGTTCGGCATCAACCTTTTGTGCGACGCCAAGGGTGATAATGGATTTAAGATTTCTTGTGACGCTGTCAGCGGCAATCTGAACGTTGGTTATGTTACCCCGTCTTTTCAGGTCAAAGCCTCCGAGGACCTGACCCTGCGGCTCTTCATCGACAAAAGCATGATCGAGGTTTTTGTCAACGAACGCCACGCCGTCGTGGCATGGCATGAGTATCCGCCCGACAACCGGCATATCAGCCTGTTTGCCAAAGGCGGCAACCTGCTTGTTAAAAAAATGACCGCCTGGAAACTCAAGTCGATTTATGCGGGTAATTGCGTGTTTGACCCGGCCGCCTCAAAAAAACAGTGATTGAAATCACGTAGCGATATGGATTCCGGTGTCAGCTGGTTTGGGCTTTGGGATCGAAGTCGACACGCTTGACTTGACACTGCGCGGTTACCGCGTGCGACCGATCTGCACGTCACGTCCGGGCGCAACGGTCAACGGCCAGTGACTCGGGGGGTGTCCACCGGACTTGCGGAGGCGCGGTACGGGGAGTATAGTACAGATGTGATGCAAGGAATGGAAAACACGATCGAGGCGAGGGTGGTGGAGATTTGCCGGGAGCGGAAACAAACGCTGGTTACGGCGGAGTCCTGTACGGGCGGTCTGGTGGCCTGTCGGATCACGTCCGTACCGGGGGCTTCGGATATTTATCTCGGTAGCGTTGTGAGTTACGCCAATGCGGTCAAATGCGGCATGTTGGGCGTCACGCCGGAGATTCTGGCGCGGGACGGTGCGGTCAGCGCGGTCTGTGCGGAGGCCATGGCCTGCGGAGTGCGCGAACGGCTGGGTGCCGATCTGGCAGTCGCGGTCACGGGAGTTGCGGGGCCGGACGGCGGCACGCCTCAAAAGCCGGTCGGGCTGGTGTTTTTAGCGGTGGCAACCACTGCGGGCGTGCGCTCCGAGGCCTGTCGGTTTGGCGGTAACCGCGCGGAGGTGAGGATGCGGGCAGCGGATCGGGCCCTGACTCTGGTTCTGGAGAGTTTGGGTTGAACGGATGGGATTGCGCTGTTGGTCGTCCCGGAAAGGGGGGCTCCTGTTTTTCATCGACTTGGGCAATAAAATATATCAAAATACATTATTCACACGGGATTCTCTTTTTTCCCCGAAGCGGAATGCGGTTATGAAGTGTTTTGAATTTGTTGAAGGCGGGGTTACGGCGGCGCGCGGGTTTCGCGCGTGCGGGATCGAGGCGGGCATCAAGGACGCCGGGCGTAAGGACTTGGCGATGCTGGTGGCCGACGCGCCAGCGGCGGTGGCGGCCGTATACACGACCAATAAGGTTGCGGCGGCGCCGGTTCGGATCGACCGGGAGCGGACGCCTGCCGGGCAGGCTCAGGCGGTAGTCATCAACAGCGGCTGCGCGAACGCCTGTACCGGCGAGACCGGGTTGCAGAACGCACGCGAAATGGCCCGCCTGACCGGTGAGGCGCTGGGCATCGACGAGCAGCTTGTGCTGGTTTGTTCAACCGGCGTGATCGGCGTGCACCTGCCGATGGAGCGTATCGCGAAGGGCATCAAGAAGGCGGTCGGCGCCTTGAGTTCCACAGGAGGCAGTGATGCCGCGTATGCGATTATGACAACCGACACTGTGGACAAGCAGGTGGCGGTGGAACTTGATGTTGACGGCAAGACGGTGATGATCGGCGGCATGTGCAAAGGATCCGGCATGATCGAGCCCGACATGGCGACGATGTTGGGGTTCATCACGACGGATGCCGATGTGCATCCGAAAGCTTTGGATCAGGCTTTGCGCGAGGCGGTGGAGGTAAGTTTCAACCGGGTTGTGGTGGACGGCGACCGCAGCACCAACGACACGGTGATCCTGATGGCCAGCGGCGAGGCTGGCAATGAGACGCTGACGCCGTACCATCCGCAGTGGCAGTATTTCGTGGACGCACTGATGACGGTCTGTCTGGAACTCGGTAAGAAGATGGTGCTGGACGGCGAGGGCGCGACCAAGTTCGTGACGGTGCGCGTGCGCGGAGCGCGGACCGAGCAGGACGCACAGGCGGCGGCGCGCGCGGTGGCCAAGTCGGCGTTGGTCAAAACCTCGTGGTTTGGGCTCGACCCCAACTGGGGGCGTGTAATCGCGGCGGTCGGCTATTCCGGCGCGGAGGTCGATGACCAGAAGGCACAGGTCTATTACGGCGATATCTGCGCGTATGACCAAGGGCATGTGGCGGATAAGGCACTGCTCAAGGCCATGCAGGATGTGATGCGCAAGCGGGCCTTTGACGTGACGGTAGACCTGCATCTCGGTGAGGGTGAGGATACGATTTATACGTGCGATCTCTCGTGTGATTACGTGAAGATCAACGCCGAATACACGACTTAAGCTGAGCGGAAGCATGGCGACCCCGGGATTCGGACGACAACGAGGGATAAGTTTAGCCAGGATTACAGGATTTACAGGATGGGGTTTCTGATCATGGGAATTCTGTAATCTTGTCAATTTATCGGTAAGGCGGATAGGGAGCATGACGCAGAAGGCGTTTTACGATTGGCAGACAGCGGGCGGAGGCGGGGACGTGATGCGTCTCGTCTCCGTGCTCGAGCGGCTGGATGTGCCTTGGTGCGTGATCGGCGGCATCGCGGTCAACCACTGGGTGGAAGAGCCGATGGTGACGGCCGATGTCGATCTGGTGATTGCTCTGGATCGCGTCGAGGAGGCGGTCAGCGCGTTGGAAAAGGAAGGGTTCAAAGCGGAGCGTTTCCCTGGGGCTGTCAATTTGAAAGGCAACTCGAAGGTCAGTGTCCAGATTTCCACCGAAGAGCGCTACCGGCAGTTTCCGGCGCGTGCTGTGGCTGCGGATGTGTGGGGCATGCTGATGCGCGTGGCTTCGCTGGAAGATACGCTGGCGGGTAAGCTGGCCGCGTATGCCGATGAAAGTCGGCGGCCCAGTAAGCGGCAGAAGGACTGGCTGGATATCCTGCGCTTGGTCGAGAGCCATCCGGAACTTGCGGATAGGCTGCCGGACGAGATACGGGCGAAACTGAAGGAGGTTGGGCCATGTTAAAAAACGCTCAACGTTCAACGTTCAACGCTCAAGTAAGTGTGCAAAATTTGGAGTGCGGTGACAAGAGTCGCTCTGTGCGCGGGTCGCGGCACCGCTTTCTCTCCGCACTGCGCGCGGAGCCACTCTGTACTCTTGCTCAAAAAGCGGCGTCGCGCGGAATACCGCTTGCCGCCGCACTCCAAATTTTCTCGCCAGACTTGCGGTCACGCCGCTACACCGTAAAAATCTCTGCGTCTCCGCGTCTCTGCGTCATCAAGAAGTGCAATGCCATTTGTGGCCGGGCTAATAAACCTGATGTTAGTCAGGTTTTCGCCGCGTCGACAACGATCATTGACGACGTGAAAGCGGAGATCAAGCGGCAAGAGAAGAGGCAAAAGCCTGACGGTGTTGATGTGCGCGAGGAGGCTGTGAAATGAAAAAAGAACGGCCCTGTTTGATAGTGTGTGCTTTGTTTGCGGCGGGGGTGTGTGCGCAAGAGGCTCCGGTTGCCGCGCGGAATACCCCCGGTCGTTATCAGGCTATGATCGGAGGGGATAATACTGTGTATGTCATCGACACAGAAACGGGCGCGATGCTGTCAAAACGGGAACCGGGTTTTGGCTGGGAAATCGAGTCTGACGGGTTTAGCAATACCGTGGCTGCGGTACGGAAAAAACAAGATGACGCGCGCAAAGCGCGGAAGGCACTTGCCGACTTGGTGGCATCGACAGCGGAAACGTTCCCAGAATTGTCGCTTGAAGATAAGGTCAAAGCTGCCGCAGATATTTTTGTTGTTAAGGTTCAGATGTGTACAGTGGGAAATAGGCCGATGCGTCCGCGTTGTTTTGTGGCTGAATATTTGAGGAAAGTGGTCGGCGGTCCTAAGAGGGTGTATGATGTTGGCGGAACCTTTCCCGGATTTAATGTCGACTTAGAAAGCGGCGCGAAGGAGGACATTATCGTCCTGTGTTTCGAAGTGCGGGGAAATGGTACGAACGCGTTTGTTTGTATCCCGACGGTTCCGGTGAAGTTGTGGGAATGCGCTACGTATATGATCGTGCTTGACGCATCGCCGACGATTGTCGAGGATGCCAAAGAGGTTTTGGCGAAGAAGGAGTGATGTGAAACAGTTTATTGAGAAGGCGGCGGTGCTGACCGAGGCACTGCCGTACATTCAGGATTTCAAAGGCTCGGTCGTGCTGGTGAAGGTCGGCGGCAGTGTCATGGAGGTCGAGGAGAACCTCGATCGCCTGCTAACAGACATCGCGTTCATGAACGCGGTAGGTATGAAGACGGTGCTGGTGCATGGCGGCGGCAAGGCGATCTCACGCGGTATGGAGGCCGCGGGTGTCGAGCCGCTGTTCGTGCAGGGACTGCGCGTCACTACGGAAGCGGCCATGCGGGTCGTCGAGCGGGTGCTTAAGAACGAGGTGAACGCCAAGGTGGTGCAAATGTTGCATCGGCACTTTGCGAACGCGCGACCTCTGCACGGCGATTGGATTTTCGGCGTCGTGAAGAAGACCGGGACGGATCCGGTCAGCGGAGCGGAGTTGGATTGGGGATTTGTGGGCGAGCCGGTGTCGATTGATGTCCGGCCGGTCGCGGAGATGCTGGACGCGGGTATCGTGCCGGTGGTGACACCGCTGGGCACGGGGCCGGACGGCAAGGTGTATAACGTCAATGCGGACACGGCTGCGGCGGCTCTGGCCAAGGCCATGAAAGTACGCAAGCTGGCGTTTGTTTCGGATGTGCCGGGACTGCTGATGGACGTGAATGACCCCGCGTCCCTGCTGGCCACGCTGCGGATCGGCAGTGTGCGCAAGCTGAAGGAGACCGGCGTTGTGGGCGGCGGCATGTTGCCGAAGCTGGATAGTTGTGTGGAGGCGATCCAGGCCGGTGTGGGCAAGGTCCATCTGGTCGACGGCCGCATGCCGCATTCGTTGTTGTTGGAGATTTTCACGAAAAAAGGTGTAGGAACGGAGATTATTGCAGATGAGTAAGAGTGACGACATTGCCGCTTTGTTTAACCAGTATGTGATGCATACCTATGCGCCGACCGTGACGTTGACCAGCGGCAGCGGCTGCAAGGTCCGCGATCCGGATGGCATGATGTATCTGGATTTCACGGCCGGGATCGCGGTCCATAATGTGGGCCACTGTCATCCCAAGGTGGTCAAGGCGGTGCAGGATCAGGTGGCCACGCTGGGGCACTGCTCCAACCTCTTTTACAATGCGAGCCAGGCACTGTTGGCGCAGAAGCTTTCCAAACTCTCTTTGAACGGGAAGTGCTTTTTCTGTAATTCCGGCGCGGAAGCCAACGAAGCGATGATCAAGCTGGCGCGGCTGTGGGGCAACGCGAAGGGCAAATACGAGATCATCTGTATGCAGAACTCTTTTCACGGGCGCACATTAGCCACTGTGGCGGCAACCGGGCAGGCTAAAATCCAGAAGGGGTTTGACCCGTTGCCGATAGGTTTCACTTTCGCCGAGTTCAACAATCTCGACTCAGTGAAAGCCGCTGTCAGCGAACGGACTGTGGCTGTGATGCTTGAGGCGGTGCAGGGCGAAGGCGGTGTTATGCCGGCCACCGAAGAGTTCATGGTCGGCGTCCGCAAGCTTTGCGACGAAAAAGGCCTGCTGATGTTGTGCGACGAGGTGCAGTGCGGCATGGGGCGTACCGGCAAGTGGTTCGCCTGGCAGCACTTCCCGGTTAAGCCGGACGCTTTCACGTTGGCCAAATCGCTGGCGGACGGGATTCCGATGGGTGCGCTGGTGGCATCCCCCGCGTTGTCGGACCTTTTTCAACCGGGCCACCACGCTTCGACGTTCGGCGGCAATCCGGTGTCGAGCGCCGCGGCGTTGGCGGTGATGGAAGTTATCGAAGAAGAGGCGCTGGTCACACAGGCGGAAAATGCGGGCACCCTGTTCGTCGAGGGACTCGCGATGTTTGTCGAAAAGTACGATCAGGTGCTGGAGGTGCGCGGCAAAGGGTTGATGGTCGGCATGGTGGTCGAGGGATCCGCCAAAGAGGTCGTGGACGCCTGCCGCGAGATGGGTCTGCTCTGTTGTGTGGCTGGCGAGCATGTGGTGCGTTTCCTGCCGCCGCTAAACGTGAAAGACAGCGATCTGGAGGAAGCACTGGAGATGATCGGCGATGCGTTGGATCAACTTTTCGGCGGGGCGGAGGAGGCCTGACCTCGTCTCGGCTATAACCTCAATGCCGTATCTTCTTCTGGAAACAACCGGACAAAGTGAGGTTGTTTTGACTTTGAGCAGATGGTTGAAAAAACTGATCGGGATGAGTCTGCTGGCGATGGTTCCGTTGCTCCGTGCAGACGTACAGGTGATCGAGACGGTTTGTCCTAATGGCGCCAAGGCCCGTTATTTCGAAGAGATGGTGCCCATGCCGGATGGCGTGAAGCTGTACACGTACGGAGCCGTGCCGCCTGACGGCATGAAGTGCCCGATTGTCATCCAGCGTAACCCGTATGTCAAAGACGAGCGGGTCAAGCCCGAGACGTTCGCCGGTCAGAGGTGGACCCCGGACAGCTATGTCTGGATTACGCAGCATTGCCGGGGGTGCGGACGCAGCGAGGGCGACTGGATCCCTTATGCCACGGAACGCGCGGATGGGCTGGCGTTTCTGGAGTGGATACGGAAGCTGCCCTTTTACAACGGCGAGATTTTTTTGAGCGGCGGAAGCTATCTGTCCAGTGTCCATTTCCTGTATATCGACACCAACCCGCCGGATATCAAAGGCGCCGTCCTGGCGATTCAGGACTGCAACCGGTACAACATCGTCTATCGGAACGGTTTTTTTAAGATCGGATTGCACGGCAACTGGTTCATCGGCGGCTACAAGAAAAAGAACACGCAGTTGCAACGCGACCGCTCCGTGTCGTTCCGCGACTTGCCGCTCTGCGATTTTTCCAAACGCTATTTCGGCGAAGCGGTGCCGTGGCTCGACTCGGTGTTCGCGCATCCCCGCGAAGACGATCCGTTCTGGAAGACCGTCGAGGGCGGTTACGACTCCTACGAGGCGGTCACCAAAGCCACCTTCCCCATTTTGCTGACAACCGGCATGTACGACATCTATACCGGCGGCATCTTCGACATGTGGGCCAGAA
>Ga0116159_1003775_pt1 | contig 13248 bp, 10 predicted proteins | sample AD_JPNAS1_MetaG_FD_89878 | JGI IMG/M metagenome (GOLD analysis project Ga0116159, IMG submission 89878) | Active sludge microbial communities of municipal wastewater-treating anaerobic digesters from Japan - AD_JPNAS1_MetaG | ecosystem: Engineered > Bioreactor > Anaerobic > Digestate | place...
CTCGCCCCTGGGCCGCCATCCGCGTCCGGGGGCGTTCTTCTGTCGTCCCTACCGAAATGACGGGTCCTGTCCGATCCGGCGGGCGAGGGCAGGGGGTTGCTACCACGGTTGCTACTACGAGCAATTTTCTGAGGCTTTGAGGTTCGGGCAAATCCTTTATTTTCAATGGTCGGGGTGGTCAGACTCGAACTGACGACCCCCTGCTCCCAAAGCAGGTGCGCTAGCCAACTGCGCCACACCCCGACGCGTTTCCGCCAGTCTATCAGCGCGCGGTTGTGAATCAAAGGGAATTGAATTTGCGCGGGCGGCAAGTGTCAGCCTGATGCCGAGGGATGAAGTTCACATCGGTTTGTCCGGATTGTGAAGAAAACCGTTGAAACAGTTTTGAAAATTTATCGCAACGGGTCACCAGGCCGAGGCCCGGTGCTAATGAGAGGGCCGATGGCCTGGAAGAAGCCCGCCGGCGCGGGCTCTTAAGGCGCCTTCTCGAGCTGCGGGGCATCCCATTGGCAGCCGGACGGCGCAAGCCTCTCCGGCCGCCCCTGCCAGGGGCTTCGCTCGTTGGGGGCGGCGACGCAGGGTCCCGGCCCGCGGCCGTCACCCTGCGCTTTATTCCGAATCGCCCGCTGCGCGGACTCAGCCGGCCACTGGGTCGGAACCGTCTGCATTGAATTTGGTATCGTTCCGCCAAGGGGTCAGGGTTTGCGGTTGAGTTTGAGCCGGCGGGTCAGGATTGACTTGGCGCGGTCGGCGTCGGGGACGCGCAGTGCGTGCGCCAGGACGAAATAGAGCCCGGCGACGAGCGCGATGACCGGCAACAAGAGGGCGCCGCGGGTGAGGGCGCTATCCAGCGGGATCGGCAGCCAGCGGCGCAGCGGATAGTAGGCCAGCGCGCCCGCGCCGCAGGCCAGCAGCGCGGCGGCCGTCGAGCGGGCGAGCGTCGCGCCAACCTGCTTCTGTTCAGTCATCGCCTCGCCGAAGTCGCGGCGCGCATACCACGCCAGCAGGGCATAGTTCACATACGTCCCAACGGTGAAGGCCAGCGCCAGGCCGGCCTGCGCCAGCGGCAGCGAGAGCGCGAAGACGGCATTCAGGATCACGTTGACGAGCATCGAGAGGGCGCCCGCCTTGAGCGGCGTGACGACGTCCTTGCGGGCATAGAACAGCGAAGTCAGCAGCCGGGCGCCCCCGAGCGGCAACAGGCTGGGGGCGTAGCAGAGCAGCGCCAGCGTTGCCGCGCGGGTGTCGGCGGCGCTCCACAGCCGCCGTTCGAAGAGCAGTTCCATGATCGGCTGGCCGAAGACGATGAGGCCGGCGATGGCCGGCAGCATCAGGACAATTTCCAGCCGCTTGGTGAAGCCCATCAGATCGCCCAGTTCGCGGTGGCGCCCCTCGAGCAGGTACTGCGTCAGTTGGGGGAGCATGGCGGTGGCGACGGCGGTGGCGGTCAGCGCCATCGGCAGCTGCACGAGCCGGTTGGCGGTCATCAGGTAGGTCTTGATCCCCTCGCCCAGATAGAGCGCGAAGAACCCGGCGACGACGATGTTGATCTGGCTGATCGACATCGAGAGGGTGCCGGTGGCCAGCATCCGCAGCAGACGGTAGAGCTCCGGATCGCGCAGGTTGAGGACGGGTCGCCAGCGCCAGCCGTGGGCATGGAGCGTCGGAAGCATGATCAGGACGCGGACCAGCGAGCCGACGAGGACGGCCCAGCAGAGCCAGATGGCGGCGGGGGCCTGCTCCAGGTTGAGGGCGAGGGCCGCGCCGCCGGCCGCGATGAGGGCGACGTTGAGCATGACCGAGCCGAGCGAGGGGGCGACGAAGCGGCGCAGGGCATGGCAGGCGCCCATCATCAGCGAGGCCATGCTCAGGCCGATCAGGAAGGGGAACATGATGGCGGTGAAGCGGCCGCCCAGGTCGACCATCCGGCCGGTCTGGCCGGCGTCGCCGCCGCGAAGCAGTTGGCCCAGGCCGCCGGCGACGAGGTAGACCTCGCGCGAGAAGAGGATGCCCAGGACGGTCAGCGCGAGCGAGACGACGAGCATGAAGTTGAGGGTAAGGTTGAAGAAGCGCCAGCCGCCGGCGTCGCCCTCCTCCTGGCGGCGCTGCGAAAAGAGCGGGACAAGGAAGGAGGAAAGGGCGCCCTCGCCGAGGACGCGGCGCAGCAAGTTGGGGATTTCGAAGGCGACAAAGAAGGTGTCGGCGATGCCGCGGGCGCCGAACAGCGCCGTGATCAGGACGTCGCGGATCAGGCCGGTGAAGCGCGACAGGAGGGTAATCCCCCCGACGACCCCGGCGGCCTTGAGGACTGTCCGTTTTTCACTCATCGGGGTCGGGCGAGAAACCGCTCTCGGGATCGGAATCGGGATCGGAATCGGCTTGAGAAGTAAAAAACCGCCGGCCCTCCATGCGACGGCAGCCTTGCAGGCGACGGGGGGGCCTGTGCCCGGCCCCGCCGGGCGCCCCTCAGTGATTAGCAGAGGCGCCGAGCGAAAGCGAGGGAAGTCGCGCCGGGGACCGTCGCTTTCCGGAATAGGGGTTCACTTCCGGGCCCCGGCTGCCGATACAGGAATCGAAGATCCCCGATGGCGCCGGCATCGGGGCGATCACGCATGGTTTTGGACAGGCCTTCGGACGCGAGCTGGTTTGCCCCCTCGCCGCGGTTCGATTGCGCTGACCTCGACAGCACCCCCAGGAGGCCACCAGACCGCTCCATGGACGGACAAGGTCACGTCATCGGAATCGATCTTGGAACGACAAATTCCGTCGTCGCCGTTATCATTGGCGGCGAACCCGAAGTCATTCCCAACGCCGAGGGGCAAAGCAAGACCCCGTCGGTGATCGCGCTGCTCGACGACGGGCAGATCATCGTGGGGGAAATCGCGCGGCGCCAGGCGGCGACACAACCCCAGCGGACGATTTCCTCCGCCAAGCGCCTGATCGGCCGCTTCTACAACGAGGTGGTCGAGGAGGGCGAGCAGTATCCGTTCGAGCTGGACGAGGCCGAGGACGGCCGGCTGGTGATCCCGGTGGGGGACCGCGCGTTCCTGCCCGAGGAGCTGTCGGCCCTGGTGCTGGAGAAGCTCAAGCTGGCGGCCGAGCATTATCTGGGCGAATCGGTCGAGCGGGCGATCGTGACGGTGCCGGCGTATTTCGACGACATGCAGCGCCAGGCGACGCTGGAAGCCGCCCGGCTGGCCGGGCTGGAGGTGCTGCGGCTGATCAACGAGCCGACCGCCGCCGCGATGGCCTACGGCCTGGGGCGCGAGGACCAGGCGATCGTCGCGATCTACGACTTCGGCGGCGGAACGTTCGATTTCAGCGTCCTGGATATCGAAAACAAGACGTTTGAGGTGCTCGTCTCGACCGGCAACAGCCGGCTGGGCGGCGATGACCTGGACGACCTGCTGGTGGACCTGCTGGCCGAACGGTTCCTGGCGGAGCACCAGATCGATCTGCGCGACGACCTGCTGACGCTGCGCCGGTTGAAGGACGCCGCCGAGGCGGCCAAGTGCGAGCTGTCGACGGCCGTGGAAACGCTTGTCAGCCTGCCGTTCATTTCGTACCGCGACGGGCAGCCGCTGCACCTGGAGATCGCCGTCACGCGCGACGAGTTCGAGGATCTGATCGAGCCGCTGGTGCGCGAGACGATCGACTGCTGCCGCAAGGGGCTGCGCGACGCGGGGCTGAAATCGGAATCGATCCAGCGGGTGATCCTGGTCGGCGGGAGTACGCGGATTCCGCTGGTGCAGGAGAGCGTGGAGGAGTTCTTCGGCCTGACGCCGTTCAAGGGGGTCAACCCCGACGAGGTGGTGGCGATCGGGGCAGCGACGCAGGGCGCCGTGCTCAACGGCGAACTGGACGAGGTCGTGCTGCTGGACGTGACGCCGCACAATCTGGGCATCGAGATTCGCGGCAACCGGGTCAGCACGGTGATTGAGAAGAACAGCACGATTCCGCTGAAGGTCGAAAAGACGTTCACGACGACCGAGCCGGAGCAGACCTTCGTCAATATTCACGTGTTGCAGGGCGAGGGGGAGAAGGCGTCGGACTGCCGCAGTCTGGGGCGGTTCACGCTGTCGGGGATCGAACCGGCGGCGCCGGGGGTGCCGCGGATTCGGGTGACGTTTCTGGTGAACGCCGACGGGATCATCGAGATCACGGCCAGCGATTCGCAGAGCGGCGCGGAACGCTCGCTGAAGATCAACCATGCGTATTTGAACGGCGAAGAGCGGCGCAGCCGGGAGAAGCAATCGGTGCGGCGGCAGCGGCGACGGCGGTCGCAGCGGGTCGGCGCGCCCGCGGCGGCGGGGTCCACCGGGGCCGAGCCGGTCGAGGCGGCCAGCACGGGGGGAGCGCGCTCGCTGGCCGGCGCGCGGCGCAAGGCCGCGATGGCGGCGGCGCACGCGCAAAGCCAGGCGCAGTCCGAGCACGGGGAATTCGCCGAAGTAACGACGGGCGGCAGTTCGAGCTGGCGCGAAGGGCGACAGCACACAAAGCCGGCGCTGGAACCGGCGCCGGCGGCGGAGATCGCGGCGGCCCCCGCGCCGCAGCCGGCGGCCGCGGCGCCCGGGGGCAAACCGGCCGCGCAGACGACACCGGCGGCGGCCAGGAAGTCGGAGCGCCAGGAAGTCGTCGCGGCGGCGCGGCCCTCCACACCGGCGCGCGAAGCCCAACCCGCCGATGCGACGCCGCTGGCGGTGCGTCATTCGGCGCGCGCGGCCGAGCTGGCCGAGACCTGTGTCCGCGGCGAGCAGGCACCCGACGGCACCGGCGCGGCCGGCGGCGCGCCAATGCCCGGCAGCAATACCGAGCGCGGCTGCCTGCCGCATATCAATACGCCCGTGCCGCCCGAACTGAGCCAGACGGTCGACCTGCTGACGCGCAACAGCGAGGATGAACTGGCGCGCAAGACCTACGAGGGGGCGCGCGACCTGCTCGTCCACTGGGTCAGCGAGCACGCCGAGGATGCGTCGCTGCAACTGCTGCTGGCGCGCTACCACCTGATCATGAACCGCGCGGAGGATGCGCGGCAGATCCTGCAGCAGGTCCACGCCACGGCGCCGGACTTGCGCGAACCGGTGCGCGTGCTCTACGGCGCGCTCTGCCGGCGGTTTCCCAATTACCTGGCGGCGCGGCACGATCGCGCCCGCCTGGCGCTGGACGCCGACGATCTGCTGACGGCGATGGGCGAACTGGAATTCCTGCTCGCCCGCGAGGAGCAGAACCCCGAGATCGCCGACCTGCTGGGGGGCGTCTACGAGCGGATCATCGAGTGCAACCCGGATCCGCACGTGCAGTTCAAGCTGGTCAAGCTGCACCTGCGGCGGCAAAAGCTCGACGCGGCGATCGGCCTGCTGCAGCAACTGGTGCACAATCGCGAGTATCGCCAGCGCGCGAGCCGCGTGCTGGGCCTCTGCTTCTGGCAGAAGGGGATGCGCTATCTGGCGTGGCAGAAGTTGCGCGAGCTGCCGGTCGACGAGGAGATGAAGGACATCCTTTACCGGCTCTCGGCCGACATGGAACTGAACGACGAGCTGCTGCATGCGCGCTATGCGCTGGAACGGATCTACGAGGCCGACATCCAGTATCGCGACGTGGCCGAGCGCATGGAGAAGCTGGCGTATCGCGTCAAGTTGCAGGAAGACGAGCGCTACGGCGGCCCGAAGGGGGGCGGCGAGAAGGAGGAGGGAGCGCCGCAGCCGTTTCACGCCGGGGGGGAATTCGTCCGCCGCTTCGAACTGCTCGAGGAGCTCAACCGCGGGTCGATGGGGATCGTCTTCCGCGCGCGCGACAAGATGCTGGAGGAGGTCGTTGCGATCAAGGTCCTCAACGATTTCCTCTGCGCCGACCCCGAGGCGATCGAGCGGTTCAAGCAGGAAGCCCGCGCCGCGCGCAAGCTGACGCATCAGAACATCGTCCGGATCCACGACATGTTCGAGATGGACGGCCACAAGATCATCTCGATGGAGTACATCGACGGCGAGGATCTGAAGGCGCTGCTCAAGCGCAACATGACGTTCAGCGAGGACATCACGCTGAATTTCCTGATGCAGATCTGCGAGGGGCTGGCCTATGCGCACCGGCTCAACATCGTGCACCGCGACGTCAAGCCGGCCAACATCATGATCACCGACCGTAATCAGGTGAAGATCACCGATTTCGGGATCGCGAAGATTCTGACGGCGAATCAGACGATCGCCGGGACGACCGTGATGGGGACGCCGCTCTACATGGCGCCCGAGCAGATCGAGGGGGGCCAGATCGATCACCGCTGCGACATTTACGCGCTGGGGATCATGCTGTATGAGCTGGTCACGGGCCGGCCGCCGTTCTGCGAGGGGAACATCGAGTACCAGCACCTGAATTCCCCGGCGCCGGAGATCAAGGCGGGCATCAGCGACCGGCTCAAGGGGATCATCATGAAATGCATCGAAAAGAGCCCCGAGAAGCGGTTCCAGACGGTTGAGGAGATCCTGGCGCGGATCATCTGATGAGCACGATGCAACCCAGCATAACGCGGCTGGCGGTCGATTACCGGCCGCACCCCAACATCTGCCTGCGCGAGATGCTGATTCAGGGGGATCAGTTGACCGTGCAGCTCGACGGGCAGATCCTGTTTGCGTCGGCGGGGCCGCTGCGCCGGCTGCTGCAGGAACAGGCGGAGGATTACGCGCCGCGGCGGCTGGTGCTGGACTGCCGGCGGGTGACGTTCGTCGACAGCGAGGGGCTGGCGATGCTTGTCGGCCTGGACCGCCATTGCCGCGGCAACGCGATCGAGCTGTGGCTGAAGAATCCCGGCGAGCACCTGGCGCGGTTGCTCAAGATGACGCGGCTCGACCAGATTCTGGCCGTGGCCCCCCAGACGACCGGCGACGATTAGCCGGCGTGCGCGGCGGCCCGCGCCGCGGCGGGTCGGCTATTCACGGATTTTTTCACCCTTACGAATCGACTCCAGATTTTCGCGCAACGACGGCGCCATCAGCCGCAGCAGGTTTTTGCGTTGCGGCGCGACCGCGCCGGTCTCATCCGCCAGCAGTTGCTCCAGCAGGGCGACCGCCCGCTCGGAGGTCGCCGCGGCCTCGCCCCACTGGCCGCTCTCGGCATAGGCGGCGGCGAGCGTATCGATAATCTCCGGCCATTGCCAGTTCGAGGCTTCGCAGGCGCGCCGGGCGAGCTCGACCGCGCGGGCGCCGTCGCGCCGTCGCTTGTCATACGACGTGGCCAGCCGCCAGGCGATGTGATTGAGCGTCTCGGGATCGTCGCGGAACGGGGAATGCTCCAGCACGGCGTCGGCCCGCGCCGATTGTCCCTCGACCTGCGCCTTCAGATAGCGCCAGGCGACCCAGTGGCTGCTGAACGGCAGCCAGGTCGCGCCCATCACGCAGAGGACCACCAGGGCGGCGAGCGCGGCGGCGGCGGGCCAGCGGCAGCGCCCCTGAAAGAAGAGATGCCCGACGGCCCAGCCGAAGATCAGGCCGCTCAGGTGGGAGACATTGGCCACCGGGAGGAGCCCGACCAGGTCGAGCAGCGCGGAGAGGGCCAGCAGGCCGAGGATGACATGCAGCATGGGCGGGCGGAGGAAATGATGGAACATCGGCGCGCGGCGGCGCAGCGCGACCATCAGGCCGAACAACGCGCAGATGACGCCGGAGCAGCCCACCATCGGGGCCCACTCGCCCAGCGCCAGCTCGCAGCCGGAGCTGATGATCGCGCCGAAGAAGACGACGGCGAACATCGTCTGATGGCCCAGCAGGCGCTCGACGCGGTTGCCGATGAGCCAGAGAAAGACCATGTTGACGGCCAGATGGAACGGGTCGACGTGGACGAACGGCGCGGCCAGCAGGGCGCGGAACTCGCCGTTCCAGATGCGCTCGGCGCGCAGCACCCAGAAGCGCTCGAGCAGTTCGAGCGAGACGATGCCGCGCCAGCCGTTGAGGTGGGAGAAGGCGAGAAAAATGAGCGTGCAGAGGACGACGAGGGCGGTGGTCAGGATGGGCCGCCGGCGCGGGCGAACCTGCACGCCCGGCGGCGACGGGTCGGGGGGCGGAGCGGGCGGTTCGGCCATGCGGCGGAGACAACCTGGGGGCGGTCGGGGAGGCGGGCCGGTGGAAGCAATCCGTGGAGGCGGCCCAGCCCGCCCCAATTTAACGGATCAAGCGTGCCGACGCCAGTCTGGCCGTGGGAGGAGTTAGGAGAGACGGATGGTGTGAAGGGTGCGTGGGGCGGCGATCGTTGCTTTGGGAGATCGACGGAGACGAAGGTTTTCGAGAGCCGAGGACGAGGGACGAGAGCCGGGAGCCGAATCTTGGGGTGGGCCGTTGGGAGCGATCACGAAGACGGGGACGAGAACGAGAGACGGATTTTTGAGCGAGGGCGAGGACGAGGGACGGAAATCTAGTCGGACGGGCGGTTACTCGTCGTCGTCGAGGTCGTCATCCTCATCGTCGTCTTCATCTTCATCTTCATCGCCGTCCCAGTCTTCGTCATCCTCCCAGTCTTCGTCGTCATCCCAATCCTCGTCGTCCTCGTCATCCTCCCAATCCTCCTCGTCATCCTCCTCGTCGTCCGCGTCTTCGTAATCCGCGCCCTCATCGTCGGCGGCGTTGGGATCGATCGAAGCGAGCAGGCTGTTGAAAATCGCGCTGGCTTCGCGGCCCATCGCGGTGAGCAACGCGCGCGCGTCGTCGCCGTCGACGATGGCCGCGAGCTGGGGGTCGAACACGACGATCCGTTCCTCCTTGAGGTCCTCGAGCATGCCGGCCACCATCGTCAGGGCCCCATTCAATCCGCGCATGCTGAACATCATCGGTTGGGTTCCGGGTGTGCCGGCGTATTCGAAAGCCAGGCTGAGGTCTTCGACGTGCTCCGGGGGAAGCTCGGCGCCGGGCCGGCGCTCCAGCCAGGCCTGAAGTTCAGGGGAACGCTCGGCGGGGGGGATGGAACGCTGGAGGAGGGCGCGGCCGAGCAAACCAAGCAGGCGCTCCTCGTCGAGCGAGGTGTCGACAAAGCGCGTGGGGAGCGTGGTGAAAACCATATCGTGGGCCTCCGCCGGATTTTCCGCCAGCGCCTCTTCCAGGCGCTCCTGTTCCTTACAGAACGCCATGTAAGCATCCGACCGGAGGAAATCATTGACCTGCGCCTTGGACACTCCGTCGGCCAGGCGGAAGAATTCGAGATCGTAGCTCATTGCCGTCCCTCCCGGTGCGAAAGTCAGGGTCGCCGCCGACAAGTGGCGTGGCGGCCGCACCAAGCCCTGGCGGACGCCCTCGCCGGCTGTTGATGGCCCGTTCGGCCGCGACGTTTCTAGCGGTCGTCGTCCTCCTCACTGTCGTCGTCGAGGTCCTCATCATCGTCCATCTCGTCCTGATCGTCCATCTCATCCTCATCGTAGGCGAGTTCGAAATCATGGGTCGGCTGATCGGCCACTTCGGCCAGTTCGTCGGCATTGGCGGCGTCGTAGGCCTGGCTGGTTTCGTCCAGGAAGAGCGCGATGCGGTCGGCCTCGAGGCGCTTGAGGATTTCCGCGAAATCGCGCAGCAGCTCGCGCGGATGGTCGTTGTTGCCGACCGTGATCTGAAGCATGCCGTTGAATTCGGCCGCCTCGGCGAGCGCCTCCTGGAGAAAGTCGTTCAATTCCGGCTTGTTCAATTCCTCGCCGGCCCGGGTGAGCAGCTCGTTCAGTTCCTCTTCGTCCAGATCGAGGTCGAGAAAGCGGGCGGGGACGAGGAGCGGTTCGTCACCGGCGGCCGCCGAGTCGTCGCCCTCGTCGAGGTATTCCTCATAGTCGGCGGAGCTGAGGAATTGGTTCAGCTCCTCGACGTCGATGCCATCGGCCAGGCGGAAGAAGAAGCAGTCGAAGCTCATCGAGCGATTCTCCGGGGAGTTCGGCGGCGCCGCGCCGCAATCCGGTCGCGGGTGCGCCAGAAAAGAATCGATGCCACCGCGGACGGCGCAGTTATTCACGAAGCGCTGGAAAAAGGCAAGCGGGAAGCTCAACGCCGGAGAATCGCGGAAAGGACAGAGAGGACAGGGACGTAAGGGCATAAGGGATACGAAAGGAGGGCGAGGGACGAGAGACGAGAGAAGAGGGACGGTCCAGAGTGAGGGCGGGGGCTTATTCGATTCCATGTTCCTTATTTCGGGTTGCGCCGGCGAGCACAGCCGACCACAATGACTGAAATACGTGTCCGCTAAACCTTTCGCCCAGGGAGGTTATCAGATTCATGGCGAAGGCGAACAAACCGGCAAACGCTCCGTGCAAGTCGGCTTACGAGCTCTGGGCGTTGCTGTTCTGTTTTGGCGGCGCCGCCCTGGCGCTGCTGATCGCGCTGGGCGCTCACGCCGCGGGGGGCCGCGTCGGGCTGGCCTTCTGGGTTTTCGTAGTCACGCAAGTCGCAGCGATCGGCCTGGGCCTGCTGACCTGGCGCAGCCCCCAGGGCCGCGCCGCCGCGATCACCGCAACCGTGCTGATTCTGCTGACGCTAATGGCGCTGCGTTGAGCCGGGCCCGTGGGCCGAATACGGCGGTCAGCCAGCTGCGGGGGAAGCAGTTCCAAGCCGGACCGGGCGATTCGTCTCACCATGCATGACCCGCGGCAACCCGCTTCCGCGCGCTGGCGGCCGCTCGGCCGGGGGCGGCGGATCGCGTTTGCCGCCGTCACGCTCGTCTTCATGGCGGGGGTGTTGCTCGGCGCGCTCGAGCTGTTTCTGCGCGCGGCCGATCTGCGCGCCGGCATGGTTTTTCACCCCGCGCCCGAAGGCTACATGCGCCTCGATGCGGAGGCCGGCTATGTGTTTGCCCCAAACTACCCGCCGCACCTGCGCCGTTACTTCGACGGCGAGAACCAGACCCTGCTCTACACCAATTCGCTCGGCATGCGCGACGTGGAACCGCCGCCGCCCGATGGCCGCCGGCGCATCCTGACCCTCGGCTGCAGCGTCACCGAAGGGGTGGGCCTGGCCGAGCCGGAGGCTCCCTGGCCGCGTCAGCTGGAACGGTTGTGGCGGGAGAAGGCCGGCGGCGCCGAGCCGCCCGTCGTCGTCATGAACGGCGCCGCGCTCGGCTACAACACGTTTCAGCAGGTGGCGCGCGCGCGTCAGCTTCAACCCCACGTGCGGGCCGACGTCTGGCTGATGGGCTGGCTTGACAGCCAGAACGGCATGTGGGTGCGCAACCTGTTCGGCGCGCAAGGGCAGTTCGTCTATCGCCTCGGATTCATCTGGGACCGCAAATACTGGGACTGCTTTGCCGGCGGAAGGAGCGAATGGACGTTGTGGCTCGTCCAGCACAGCGCCCTTGTGCGCTTCATTTTGTTCCGCGCGGCCGACTGGAGCGACTGCCCCGATCCGGCGGGTCCGTACGGGATGGACCTGCGCGCGGCCAGCCGTGACGCGCTGGAGCGGTTTCGCGCGGCGGCCGACGAAGCGGGCGTCGAGCCCTGGATCGTCATCCTCCCGGCGCCGGCCGATCTTGAACGCTGGCGGCAGGCGCCGCGCGGCGACGCGGCCGAGCAGGTGGCGGCGATCTGCGCCGACCTGGGCCTGCCCTGCGTCGACGCGACGCCGGCGATTCAGGCGCGCCTGGCGGACGCGACGGCGCAGAGCGGGAAGGGCGTGATCGGGCTGTGGGCCCTGTCGGAGTACGACCAGCAGCACTACAATCCGGCGGGTCACCGGATGCTGGCCGAGGTCATCGACGCGCTGATTCCGCTGGGGCCCGCCGCGCGGCGCGACGAATGACGAGGCATCACCGCGGACGGATCAGCGGGGCGCCGGTGCGCGGTTGCTCGGTCTGGTGGTGAATCGAGACCTCGCTGACCTGCGGGAACCGGTTCTGCACGGCCTGGCGCACTTCCATTTCGACGCGCTGGGTCTGCGCCGCCGTCAGCTCGGCATCCACAACGATGTGCAGGTCCAGATGGACATCGTCGGGCATCCCGTGGGTGCGGATCGCATGGCTGTTGGCCACATGCTCGACTGCCTCGACGACCTCGCGGATCGGCCCCGGATCGAGCTGCGCGGCGTCGGAGAGGAGCAGGACGTTTTCACGCACCACGCGCCAGCTCGAATAGAGAATGAAAAGGACGACAATCAACGAGAGGGCGACGTCGACCCACGGCAGCCGTGGCGCGAGCGCAAGCGACGAGAGGCCGAGCAGCGTCAGGACGGCGTCGGCACGGGTGTGCGAGGCGTCGGCGGCCAGCAGCAGGCTGCCCAGTTGGCGGCCGCGGCGCCGCTCGTAGAGCGACACGCCGAGCGTGACCACGAAGCTCACGCCGACCGCGATGAGGTAGCTGGGCTCGAGCCGGTGTTCGTGGGCGTCGCCGTCCTTGCCGAAGTGCCGGCCGACGATCGCGCGCAACACTTCCCACGAGGCCAGCGCCATCAAGGCCCCGATGGCGAGCGAGGCCAGCGCCTCGAACTTACGGTGGCCGTAGGGGTGATTGGCGTCGGGGGGACGCCACGACAGTTTGAGCGCCGCCAGCGCCAGCACGTTGTTGCCCGAATCCAGAATCGAATGCGCGCCGTCGGCCAGGACCGTCAGGTTGGCGCTGAGAAAGCCGATGACGAGTTTGATCGCCGCGACGCCCAGGTTGAGCAGCAGCGTGATCCACAGGACCCGGCGGACCTGGGCGCGGTTGGCGCGCCGCCCTGGGGCGGGCGCGGCGGCGGGAGGTGGGGATTGCAATGACAAATGGCTGACCCTCACGTGGAAATACGTCCCTCGTCCTCGTCATCGTGAGCGAATCGAGCGGTTCTGCCGTCCCTGATGGGGCCGTGGTTTCCACTCACTCGCATTGTCGTTCCCAGCGGCAAAAATGCCAATTGTCGCGTTGACGGGCCATGTTCCGCCGAGGTTTCCCGGCGGGAAAATCCGGGGATTCGGACGGTTCGGACGGATCCGACGGATTTCGGGTGGCTGGTATCGTATTTGCTCGATTTTTCATTGGCGGCTTCCCGCGTGAAGGGGGACCGCGGGAGGTGACATGATGACGCTTACGATCGCGTTGATCCTGATTGCGGCGCTCTGCGCCCTGGGGTGTTTCTTCCGGCCGACCCGGCTCGCCATCGGCATCCTGCTCATCATCCTCGGCGCGGTGGGGATTGTCAGCGCCTTCTGGATGTTTGTGGGGATTCCCGTGACGATTGTGGGTTTCAGCATCGTTTACTTTGAGTATACGCGCCGGCGGGGGGGAGAACCGGCCGGCCGCGTTTGAGCTGACAACGCACGTGGGAATCGGTGAGC
>Ga0116159_1003778_pt1 | contig 13244 bp, 5 predicted proteins | sample AD_JPNAS1_MetaG_FD_89878 | JGI IMG/M metagenome (GOLD analysis project Ga0116159, IMG submission 89878) | Active sludge microbial communities of municipal wastewater-treating anaerobic digesters from Japan - AD_JPNAS1_MetaG | ecosystem: Engineered > Bioreactor > Anaerobic > Digestate | place...
AGCCGGGCCAAGAACTCATCGTACGTCTGACGCTCGCCGGGCCGAAGCAAGGTCATGACCATGTATCGCAATACTCGTTCAGTCATGATGAACCGAGCCCCTGGACCTCGCCAGGGTATGATGAGCCCAAGCTTCTTGCCCAAAGAAACAAAGAGCTTATGGCCGTATCGGTCATCTGCTTCCTTATACGATAGCCGAGTCCTTTCTGCATCACCGCCTACCAGACGCTGAACATGTCGCATCAGCACGACATCTCGTAGAGCCCTCTGAATGAGTCCCTGCACTACCTGCAGGTTCCGCTGTGATGCCAGCTGTTGTTGCCTAGTGGAATGATCCGACGAGGACAACATCCATGAATAACCCAAAGCACCACCACCTCTAGCCCAGGGCGTACCGCCTGCGTACCTGGCGCTCTGAGCGCACAAGCTGCGCAAGACCTGAAGTGCACAGCCGGTGGCAAGCAACTCAAGCTTGTCGATTGGGTCAAGAACTGCGGACATTAGCCTGCTAAGCTCAATCGTGAAAAGAAACGCCTCCGGCCAGCTCTCACGCGGGCACCAGCCACAAGTCAACTCCCCAGCATTCTTATCCACCGCGCTGAGCGTACTCCCGTCCAGTCCATCAACATGGTCGAGAAGCGAATCTAGTCCATCGGTATGCGCGCCGTATATGCGGGCAAAGCCTGTTGCCAGTGACTCAAACACTCGGGCCAAGTCCGCCTCATCATCGGCAACCGAAATGCCGGCTTGGTACACAAACTCATCAATGGTCGCTTGTGCAACTGATAATGCATTGCATAGCTGTAAGTAGAGGACCTCCCCGCCTCTAGCCAGGAACATGTTTGCGTCGGTGCGATAGTAAGTGCCGAAGTCCGTGACCGACTCTTCCCATGTCTGCACCTTCTTCCGTCGTGCTACTGACTCGTTCCAAATGGTTTCTCGTGTCAGTAGACCTTCACTGACAGGGTAGAAGGTCTGCGCACACCATGTACGGGAGAATCCTGCCCCTTGATATCCCTGTATCAAGTCTTCTATGGATACGACAACCTCGTTACGGTCGTGGTTAACCGTCTGAAGACTGGATGCTAAACGATTGGCTAGTTCCGCGTAGTGCCTCAGATGAACGTCGTGACGCTTATCAATAGGCGACAGGCTCAGAAAGGCTAGGAGCTTTAGGTTCAGCCTTACCGGTGGCCTGTAATGCAGCGGTCCTGAGTCAGTGGAACCCGCCCAGTTGTGCAGAGTGTCGAGAGTGGGCAGAGGAGTGCCGATAACCTCGCTGCCGGAGATGCGCTTAGGCGAGAATACCACAGCAAGGAACTCGGCCAGGTACTCTAGTACAGTCTGATCCTTAAAGAAACGCAGGCCAAATAGCCTTATGGCGGGATTTGCCGTATCCTTGAGAGCACCGGATGGGAAAGGAGTCGGCAGTACCATCACGCCACCTCCAATGAGTTGCCGCTGCGTCGTATTGTCATTGTTCTGAACTCGTAGTCACTGCCTATTGTCAACACGGTCAAGTTACAATCACTGTCTCCGGACGAATTGGGAGCGTCGCTAATTGCGTCGAGCAACTCGACCTTGAATCTGTCCAGGCGATTCACGTAGTTCGCAGAGAGTTCTTCGGCTATCTCCCCCCCGTGTCTACGAAGCACGTAATCGAGAAAAGGGAGATCCAGCGGCAGCGAGATGTTGGTGGGTCGATGGATTAGGCAGAACCTACCGTTCAGGTTGCCGCCCATCCTATATCGCGGCTCAACAACCATGGCGAAGTCGTCATGTCGTAGCCTGCCGACAACCATCTGCGTCCCTACACCACTGCCTGGCCTGCCCAGCGTAATGTAGACATCATTGGGTCTTGGATTCGCCCCGGGCAGTCGGACTCCTAGAATGTGCTCCTGCAACACCTGAAGTACTTGCAGCCTGTAGTGCGCCTCCGCAGTTACCGACGGTTGAGTTACGCTTCTGGAGTAGCTCAGGTAGTCCAGAAAGGCCGGGGATCGAAGGAACGTAGACACGTAGCGATCGCCGCTTTTCCCATCCGGCCATCCAAAGAAATACATCAGCCTTCTGATTTGGCGCCTAGCCACGTGCGGATTCTCGCGGCCCAAGTCGTAGACCTCGCGGCTTAAGTCACCCGCTTCTTGAGAGAGCACAGGTATGAGTTCTAGGTTCCTCCAGACTTCTCTTTCGAACACAGGATCAAGATAGGCCCCGAACTCTGCCTCGGCTAAGCGCCTCACGGGAGCCAATTGAAGAGCCTCGGGTGCTGCGTTGCTGCCATCATCCCCAAAGAAGCGGTTGAAGAACGCGACGCCGAGTCGTCCTTCTTGGAGCTGTGCGTACGACATATGAGCCACGTCTCTGCAATCAAGCCCTGCAGTGATCGCATAAGCAAGGTGACCGGTCATTTGGCGCATAGTGAGCCTGGCATCATACTCGTACAGCCTCCTGTAGGCGAGCGATACTCGATTCCGAACCAACTCCATCCCATCTCGCACAAGGCTTGCATTCCGCCTGTTCGGACAATCCACTGAGCACCCGCACTGCTCGCAACTGAGCCAATTGTCCGCATCTAGCATCCGGACGAACGTTTCACACACAGTCTCAATGCTGTCGGTCCTGGCAATGTTTATCATGAGAAACCTGCCATCCAACAGGTATTCGGGACTGTTCGATTCGAGTGCCCTAAGTAACTCGCTTTCGTCTGCTCGCACTCTCGGCAACGTCAGGCGCCGGAAGCTTTCCAGCAGTGTCCCGGTATTCGACACAATCAGGTATCTATTGGCCGTATCCTCAACCGCTCTGCGAAGAGTCCCTGAACGTTCCTCAGCCTCCAACTCACTCATATCCTTAACGATGACCAGGTTAGCATTCTCGATTCGTTCCACGGCCTGTAACGATCGCGGAGCACTGCCCGTCACCATATGAATAATGTCTGCCGCAATAGTCGTCTTGCCGTCACCGGCATTGCCGGTCAGGATCACACTGGTCTGATTGTTCATCAGCATGTCATACGTATAAGCCGTAACTGGATTTTCGACACGTATTCGGCCGAAGAAGTCATTGCCAATCTGCGATTCTGCCATGGCGTTCTCATTAGCCGCAGATGCACTAGAAAGCGAGTTCAAGTACCTAACGAACGGGTTGTGGGCTACGACCTCTGTAGGCTCAAACTCGGCGACGTGCTGTTTGGCACCATGGATCGTCCCTAGCGGTACTGCGCCGCCCAGCTCACGGCCAGTCTGAACTAGCTGCGTATCCTGCTCAACGTGAACGCCCACTGCCGTTGTGCCGCACCTTTGAAATGCATCGCGCATCTCCTGGATGGAAACGAATCTTTCGTGTGCGTCAGTAGCTACAGCCTTCCGCAGCCATGGCACGTACGGCAACGCATAGTCAGGAACAAACCCAGGAGTATCAGGTGCATCGCCGATGGACGGGTCTAGATAGGGTTTGCGTCCAAACAGCCATTCCCACAAGGTCACACCCAATGCAAACAAGTCACCGCTCTCTGAGAATTGCATATCGGTGCCGAGGATGCTGTCGGGAGGTACATAGCCCGGCGAACCCGCGTACGTCCCAACTCTAGGTTCACTGGATATGCCACAGTCGATCAGCACGGCCCGGTGATCGCCAGTGACCAGCACGTTATCGGGTTTGATGTCGTTGTGAAGCAGAGGCTTGATATTGCCCTCGGCATCCGTACGTTCGTGAAAAGCTCTTACGGCCTGCATTAGCGCATTTGCCACCGCGCGGAAGGATTCATGCTCCGGCCTGTGACCCCGTTCGATCATTGTCCTCATCGACTCGCCATCTATGTAGTCAAGAACGATGAAATAGCGATCCGACTTCCAGTATCCGGGTCGACCATCACAACCGACAACATATGAAGACCTGATTGAATGCGTGTTCATACACTCGTTCACTATGGTCTCTCTAGGGACCTCCCTATTGAACAGCTTCAGGGCGACATTTCGGCCGCCGACCGCCTTTGCTCTGTAGACCTGCGACGTTTTGCTCTCTGCTATGAGCTCAACTATGGTAATGGCGTCGTGTTCGTCTCCGGGCTGCAACTCCGCGTTGTGGGCGCTAGGAGACGCAAGTGCATCTGATTGTTCTGGCTCTCCGCCAAAAGCAGCAATAATGGATTCAGCGTCTCTTGTCCTGGCGGTACGATCTGCCACGACCATCTTCTCTATCATGTCGATAGTCTTCTGCGGTACATCCTTCTCAACCAACCTGTTCAGGGCTGCTCTGCACAACATGCCTCCCTCCGCACTGAACTGCCTCACACTGGTGAATGGTCTGGCCCCGGCAAGGATCTCGTAGGCGATTACTCCAAGGCCAAAAAAGTCGGTACTCTCATCTATGTCGCTACCTGACAAGATCTCGGGCGCGATGTAGCCGTCATCCCTAATCTCAGATACGTCCGGCATCACAGTAAGCCGATTGTCCTCGACTTGGTACGACAAGTCGAAGTTCATCAGCTTCGGAATGCCATTCATCACTAGGATGTTCTCCGGTTTCACAGCTCTATGTATCACACTGGCGTCATGAGCCACAGCGAGGGCGCACGCAACACCACGGCATATCTCCATGCCCAGCTTTCGATCACGATTCCCTTGGTTGGCATTCAGCCAATCGCGCAATGTTCCAGTGTCTGACCAATCCGACATCTCAATTATGTCCCCGTACTCATTGGGAATTGATGTAGCTCCATGGATATTGGGGTGGTCTCCAATCTCGCTAACAGCGTAGAGAGTATTTAGGGCCTTCTTCCTAAACTGCTCCCTCTCAACCTGAGTGCCGCCTACGGGTTCCCTAAACACCCGAAACCGTTTCAGTCCTCTGATCCGTCCTTCAATGGGCCTTGCAACAAACTCGATTTGATTGGGCGTCTGGTAGAGATACTCGACGTTCTTGTACCCCTGTACCATGTACTCATGGCCCCTGGCCGGCTTTCCGAGGTTCTCAAGATAAGTCACGATAGCCGAGACTTGCCGGTCCGTAAGGAGATTACTGTCTGACAGACCGCGTTTCCGCAAGAGATACTTGACGAAGTCCGAAATCGATGCGAACGTAAGGTTGTGCTTGTCTTCATCAGCGTCCTTCGGAGAGCTAGCCCCCTCTACTTCGCTGTCCGGGTTCGTCAACACGACGATGGATTCAACCCACATGTCGGGATGCGCCTTAAAGTGATGCTGATGTATGCTCTTTAGAACCTTACACTTCATCTGGTTTGGTCGGTGAGGCGACTCAACATAACGGCCCACCTCGCGTTCCCAGTTGTACGGGTCTATCCTGACATGACCGGACCAATGCTTCAGCTCCACGACGTACAAGCCTGTCGGTGCAGCCAGTATGATATCGCACTCCAGGTAACGTCCACTGGCTGCATCAAACAGCTCAAGGTTTGAGATTATTCTGCCTATCTGATGTCTCTGAACTTCGTATCGTATTTCATTAATCGCCGCTTGTTCGTGGCTGTATAGGCTAGACGCACCGCCGACGTGGCTACTGTTCTGGACATCAGAGCCCAGCATGCCAGACGAATCCGCAATATCAGCCATTTGCCTCACCCTATCTTTGAACACTTCCGGTGGATCGCGAGACACCGAACAATCGTCATCCTGCGACAGGGGAAACCCCAATACCAAGGTCAGTCAGATTCGGCACACCAAGAGTCGGTGATAAGCCAAATATCCCCCCCAGTGTGCTGGAGATCGGGTCCCAAGAGAGCCATTCATGACTCATCTTCGTCAATAATCTACAATTTCCTTCCGAAATGCGGACGATTCAGCGCTGCCAGTACTGGCGACGTGACTTGACCTGTGTTTGACGTGTGCTGGTTAACGTCTATGCAGAACGCGCAAGATCAACATGTGGCAAGGGGTGCCGCTACAACCGGGCTGTCCTCTCCTCGAAGTCTACAGACTGCATATGAGGCATGCGGTAGGGTCATCATTGCCAAACAAGTCAACAAGTGTACCGGGGCGATTTCGCTTCGCTTCCATTGCGGCCTGGGCCTTGATGGCGGCGATTCTTTCAGGCATAGCCAGTTCCTCGAGGCTCTCTCCCTGGCACCAAGTGTATCGCTGCCCAGTTGCCTGATCGAATTTCTCGTAAGTCATAGCTTGGCAATACAGGTCTGGGTGGTACTCCAGCAACCCTACCCATTCAATCTTTCGCTGAAAAAAGCAGAAAAAGCAGCCTGACCTAGATCTCCATTCGTAATACTTTGGAAGCCCCAGGCCTGCCTTCTCCAGCAGCCTCAGGATATCGGCTTTACCCAATCCGTCTTCCCTAAAGGGAAATCTCGCAGCAATGTTCGGCTTAGTAGATATGTAACCCTCGCGATTCTCATCAGAGCGAATGGCCACGTAGCTGACTACGTTGTCATCCCCCACAAACTGCTCGAACGGCTTAAGCTTAAGGATTTTTGTGCACCAACGCATGTTCGGGGATGGAAGATAATCGCCATAGATGTGAAGCCAATGATCGAAGCCACGATCCTCGTTTAGCCGAACGATAGGTTTGCCCAAGTAGGCCTCGAGTCGATCGAGATATTCGTACGTTTCCGCGAGCTCCTTTCCAGTGTCGCAGAAGTAGTACTCCATATCCTGTACCCTGTCCCGCATGTAGACTGCCAGGGCAGAGCTATCCTTCCCGCCAGATAGGCCCAGAACGTGCCTAGTTCGACCGTCAGTCATCATGATCAACCTCTCCGCCTAACGTCCCCCGAAGCGCAAGTAGTGTTTCCGTGACTTTCGTAGTTACAGCGATTGCCATATCGTGCTCGCTAGACCCTATTATAGCACCCAGGTATGACATCAACTTGTCAGCGTGATCGCTAGCCTGCCTGTCCTTCTCGCCATCCAGCTGGATGATATGCTCTGATTCAGTTCCCCTGCTAGTCGTCACACTCACACGTGCCGCCCAGCCACCGTTGGAACTACCCGCTAGTACCCGCCCACTCGAATAGCTGGCCAGCGTAAGAATGTGGCTCAGCTGGTTTCTGAGCAGGAGCAGTTCGAGGTCGAACCTCGAAACGTCCTGGTCTGTCCACAAGTGAGGAGGCTTGCCTACAACTAGCGAAGCTACGGACTCTACCCATTCCTTCTTCGAATGGCTCAGATCACAAAGGCGAGTGAGCAGGGCCTTGGCCCTGACCGGCATAGGTGCATTAGCGATCGGAGTCAGTCTGTCCTTAAGGCGTAGCGGTATTTCGGAGTCCAAAGCATCTAGACCAAACGCTCTGGCTATCTTGGAATACAGGCTGTCGCACAGGCCATCGTACGCGCCTTCCAAGGCTGCTACCGCGGCCTTCAGTCGAAAAGCAAGCTCCATCGCATCGGGCTCAATGTGATCCGGCTCCCACGTGCTCACTCTGGGCAGGCCAAGCGACAAGGGCAACTGCTCGAACAGCAGTTGATCGGGCTCTCGGGCGACCAGAACTGCGTCCCTAACGCGCACCGCGTCTGTAGGCAGCTGAGCGGTGTTCCTAGCAAACGGAACCAGTTTAGCAGCCACCGAACAGATAGGTCGAATAGCCCCAAGCAGCTCTGAACTATCTTCCGATTTCATACCTACCCTGCCCAAAGCCGCGTAGAGAGCCTCGTGACCCTGACCAGCTCCAAAATACCTGATCTCGAACCGGGAAGCATCCCTGATTAACCGCTCTCCTTCGGGTACCCCAAGATACGGTAGGTATACTCCGGACTCATAGACTGCCACCCTGTCCGATGCTTCTAGTAGGAACGCCACCAACAGAACCGGGAGTACACCGTTGGATATCCCGTATGGATTCCGCTGAATCTCCAGCGAGAACTGATCGAGCCTCAGCCGAGTTTCCATTGATCTAGCAGCGAAGTTGCACCAAGCTTGCCAGACCGGTGCCAGCGTACTGTCTTCTGGCACTTCGCGGAAGCCCCACATTCCTTGCTTCTCGCCATGCAAACCAGTCTCGAAGAGGATCGTGAGATACATGCTCAAATGCGGGGGATACCCTGCGATGCCCAGATTCGGCTCACTAGGATGCGTGATCATAGCCTCTACTAGATCTCGACGAGCCCTGGCCGCCTGCGTAGACAGCTTTCGCCGGTTGATGAGCTCATTCCGCAGTTCAGGACTTGATCTAAACTCGCGATCACATATGTCCGAAAGGAGGCTGCTTATCGACCCGTTTGGCCCTAGCGCAAGGATACGGCCGTGGTTAATCACCCTGGTATCAGCACTCGGAGCAGTGATTCCAGCAATCTCGCTCGCTAGAGCCGATTCTGCTTCGCTAAACCGAATCCTCCATTCGCGGGATGCAACAACATCGAAAGCTAAAGCAGGAGTATTCTCCTTCACCCACTGCAATCTCTTCAATTGCAGAGCAGCAGCCAGCGCCCTCGAAGTCATGATCACCGGCGTAATGATCAAGAGAGGGTCGTCCGCCCCTGGAACGCAGTCTGGACTCTCAAGAAGGTACTCAGCTTCGGCCGCGTCCGAGCATACTGTGTACACCAGGCGCCCATCTGTCTCTTCCGGTAGCGGGGAACTAACATACTCTGGCAGCCCAGCGGCCGAACAATAACTCGTGTGGAACAGTCGCAGTACGCCCCTCTGGTATGAATGCCTATGAGCAACCATGGGGCGTGGAGGCCTGAGCTCGTTTAGCACCACATCTATCGCGCGTACATCCCGCACAGCCTCTGCCGCATCAGTAAGCCTGCACTCGATGTCAATGTCGCTTCCATCCCAGAGGGCGTACGAGTCGCTAAAAGACCGATAGACAATGAGCGAACGCTTCTCCAAGGTCGCTATTGCTTCTTCAGCTAGGTGGATGTCACCCAAGGCGAACCCGATGATATCGAGGGAAGGGCCCTTGCCTGCGATCGGTCCCATCGTGCTGATCATCCCAATCGTCTTGATGACACATGCTTCCGCAGAATCAAGCTCACCGGTTCGAGCCAATGCAGAATCCGATGCCGCCCAGTTTCGTCCGTGCCGTGATTCGTACAGTGAGCTCCCGTATGCAGACACCGTATAGTCGTACAGATCAGAGAGTGAATACGTGGGCATGGGGCTGCCGGGTTCGTACATCCTGCCCAGGAACTCCTGAAATCCATATGGTTCGTCAGAACACAGAAACGCAAAAAGCGAACGTTCACCCTGGGCAAGCGTGCTGAATACATTGGGCATGACCATAGCGGTAAGCGGATGGATAGGGCCGAGCGAGGTGAGCACTCGGACGAACTCGTCAGCGTTCATCCCCAACGGAACTAGGCCTAGATCCAGAGCCTCCAGCGCTAGCTCCCCGAAGCCATCAAGAATGGCCTGCCGGTGCCCCGCACAGTCCTTGAGTGATATGGATTGGGCCAATAGTCGGACCATCTGCTCCATGGGTTGATGGAACGCTATCTCCTCATACCTGCCCTGTATCTTGGCGAGCTCGTCTCGCTGCACATCGCTGAGGTAACCGAAGTAGCGGTCCAGAGCCTGATGAAGAACGGTACACACGATAATTGGCTTTGGCGCGCGTGCCGCCATTTCCGCCATCATCTGCATGACGAACACGTCGCCATCGGCCCGGTTGTCCGCCATGTATTCCAGTGCCTTGCCAAATTCATCGATGACCACAATCACGCCACCCACACCGAGGAACCTGGAAATGGATTGCACGGCATTGCATATCGCTTCTGAGTCGTCGGCGCCACACTTATCCAATGAACTTACGATCGGCTCAGTGATGCCAGCGTCGAGCCCAGAAGTGTCTAGGGCAGCGGAAATCCCTCGTTTGAGGGCTGGGCCAATCGGGCCGCGGGAACAACTAACGAAGATGGGCACGAATCTACCGTGTTCGCTCTTGGCACTGTTGAGCAGGCCGAACACCTCAGGTGCCCGTGTAGCAAGTTCAGCTTGGAGATCCGCACTATCTGCCAAGAACAACTGAGCCAACGCCAGAGCAAACGATGATTTGCCGCTACCGTACGGGCCGACGATCGACCACGCTCGCTGGCCACCGTTCTTCAGCCCGCCCAGTATTCGCTCAAGCGACACACAGGCCAGCGGCGTCAGAACATAGCCATTTCGCCCTCCCAGCCATTCTTCAAGATCACTTTCGATATGTGCCGATCTAGCATATTTCCGGTCGACATCAACGAAATCGCGCATTACTGTCATCGTTTGCAGCCTCGCCGATAGTATTCGCGTAGGAAACCAAGTTCGTCGGCATTCTTGTCTATGAACACCTGGCGGATTCCTGCTGAATCGCTGTAGGCAATCGCCCCATCTGAGCAATCGCGGATTTGCTCAAGCCTTTCAACCATAGACCGCGGGCTGAGTCGAAGTATCCTGCCTGGAGACCCCGGTTGGTAGGACAGCTGCTCAAGGGTCAGACTAGTCCTCCCAGTGAAGTGCTGGTCGCGATAGTCCGCCACCATGTAGGCAAACAGCTCATTAGGAAGGCCGGTACGATATGACTCATTGATGCGGTAGAACCGAGGGTCGTCTCCCTGCGCTATGAGGTCGAGTTCTGAAAGGGGGCACTCAAGTGAATCCTCCATGCTTAGTCCAGGTTGGCCGGTTCTAGCAACGTATGTCCTTATGAAGCAATCCACATCGCGCCCTATCGTGTTCTCAGAGACTCTAGGCGCCTTACGCCCAGGAGTCTCCATTGCTCTCGTCAGTAGCCTTATTACATCATCCTTCGTGAACTCGGGTTGGTTGAGGTGACTGAATACGTAGTACCACGTAGTTGCCATCGGGTAATTCGAGGCTATCTGCCAGTGGACTAACCACAAGGTTGACTGATCTTCCATGTATGGGTCGTATCCACTGGAGCCAAACACCAGTTCAGCCAACGGGGTCGCTCTGAACCTCTTTGCTCTTCCCCTGTCGTCTTCCACCCGGTGGATCATACCTGATACCTCACACCAATGGCTTATCGCTCGCACCATATTCTTTCCTACGCCCAGCGCTACGATGGCGTCAGGCCCCGAGAATGCCCTGCCATCGTGCCTTACGGCATCTATGCCCTTCTTGAGCCAACCGTACCGCAGCGGAAAAGTCTCATGACCTGAGAACCCAAAGTACTGAAGCGTCGAATAAGCCATCGATCAAGCCTCCCGCAGAATTGCCTCCGCTTCAACGCATACCAGAGCTAGTCAGTTTGCGCGTTGCCCGCCGCACCCCTCCACCCCACAAGGGCGATTGCAGAGGCCACATGGGCCCATGCTCTGCAGTTGCCCTCGGACTAGAGACAGCTTGCGAAGGCAACGAGACAGGATTCACGACAGATCGAAAGGGTATTGTAGGGGTGATGGAATTGTCATATGTGCTTGTTGATTACTGCACCTGCCTGGCAATACCGACTGCTCAGGAGGAATCTACGCTACGCTAGTTCATTCTACACCTTGAATCGAAACCCTTCGACGGCTTCTGGCACAATCCGTCATTCCCGGTACTGAGGCTTGGCAAGTGCCGATCACTCCGTTCATCCTCTCACCGGCCGCCCAAGAACATATGTTCTCCATACTCGGGAACATTCCTCCTCGAATCTCCATCATCGCACCGATGCTCATGATAGACAAGCCTCTCGCTGCGGGCTCGTGACCGCCCATAGATGGACCGCGAAGGACCCGTATCCAAGGATAGTCGCAGAGATCTGTCTGCTGACGTCCGATGGGTTGGTACGATGCGACACCCACCCAGCCGCGCTTAGTTTTTCACCTGCACAGAATGAGCAGGACTTCCACCGCCTGCACGGAACTACTTCAGCATTTCTCGAAATGCGAATTGTGAGCACGGTAAAATGGCTAGCCGAGAATAGGCAAGCGCACAACCTAGACACTCTGCCTGTCTGTCTAGTTGTACCCGGCTGGTGTCTGACCCACCTGCACAGAAAAGGAGTGTTACGATGAAAAACGAAACGAAAAGGAAGAACCACGTCCCCAGCGCATCAATAGTCATCGCCCTGATCGCCGCCATTGTCTTCTTCCCTTCAGTGACCACTAGAGCGGCCCAGAGCTACGTTCCTGCAAGGGTCACCCTAGAAACCACCGACCTCGGAAAGCAGGCCCCCGGCTCGTCGGTGGACATGGACACGTTCCTGGAGGCGGCAGTTCCGTACCTCACGTTCGAGCACGGGCAGGATCCCCTCTACGTGGCACGCAAGCAGGGCTTCATCAAGTCCGAACCCAGCGGACCTCTCTATCGAGACGACATTCTCTACCCTCTTCTGCGGATGACCTACGTCGATATCCCGAGGGGCGCGGATCTGGCGCAGTTGGCGAAGGAATCCGGCATTATCCCTGCTGATGACGATACTCTGCGCCAGAACGTCCAGCTCACAGCCGATGTTGCCTGTCAGTTGATCGTGAACGCGCGCAATACTTGGTACGCCAGGCTTGAGGCCGAGAAGCCTGCCCAGCCGCTGGACATGATCAACTACTACATATCGAACTCAACCTATTCGTATCCGCTTTTCTCTTTCTCCGAAGACGGACAAGTCCTGTGGTTCGCGGTTGGAGGGGAGTGGAAGGCGATACACGTGTCGGACGGGACTGCGTCTGACCAAGTTCCGCCCGACAAACCCTCAAGGGAGGAGTACCCTGCGGACGTCGACGGGAACGCCACGAACATCTATGACAACGCCGGCGTGCTGCGTGCCGTCACTATTGAGCTCGCCAGTCGCCGAAACTACATTACCGACAAGTACGTCCTCTATCGTGAGGGCCCGAACGATCCATGGAAGCGTATCGTGGATTTCGACCTGGCATTGACCCGCGATTTCGAGGTCATCGGGTTCACCGCCGACAACAAGAGAATGCTGGTGAAGACCAACTTCTACGACAACTACGTCGCCATCTACGAGATCGATCCGGAGACTATGTCGAGGGAATTGGTCTACCGCAATGACCACGCCGATGTAGCCGTAGACATGCTCGCCCTGCTAGCTGGAATTCCCTCCTTCGGGCTGAAGGATCCCAAGACCGGCATGCCGTTGACCGCTGTGTACATCGACGACAAGCTGCGTCTTGTCTGCCTGGACGCGGATGTTGCGGCAATCGCTGATAACGTCCTTGAGGACCTGGGTGAGAACCACTTCCCGGTGGCCATCAGCCCGGAGTTCGACTATGTTGTGCTAATGCACAGAGACGACAGGGATTACGGCAGCTACCAGCTGTACAATGTAAAGACCAGGACATCGACCCCTCTTCTGTCGTCCGACATACCCACAGACGATGTCGGGCACAC
>Ga0116159_1003782_pt1 | contig 13230 bp, 13 predicted proteins | sample AD_JPNAS1_MetaG_FD_89878 | JGI IMG/M metagenome (GOLD analysis project Ga0116159, IMG submission 89878) | Active sludge microbial communities of municipal wastewater-treating anaerobic digesters from Japan - AD_JPNAS1_MetaG | ecosystem: Engineered > Bioreactor > Anaerobic > Digestate | place...
AATTGAACCAGACGACCCAGCAAAACGCGTCAAGCTCCGAGGAATTGGCCGCCACCTCTGAGGAAATGAGCGGTCAGGCCGAGCAACTGCAGCAAATCATGATGTTCTTCAAGCTTTGACCCGGGATTTTGATGAATACGACCGAACTTGCGCTTTCGAATGCCTGTTTGGGCCGATTGCGTCGGCCAAACCGACCAGCACGGCTGTCCAGTGGCTTCAGGTCAGGTTGTCTGGCAGTCGAGTCAAGCTGCTGCAAGCCCGCTTGATACTATTAAAATAGTAGCTTGCAGCGCATATACAGAAAGGGCTAGAAGGCAATTAAGCTTATGAAACCAATCACAGATGCCGAATTTGCCCAGTTTCAGCGGTTCATATTCAATGCTGCCGGCATTTCGATGGCCGATGCCAAAAAGGCGCTGGTCACCGGTCGCCTGAGCAAGCGACTCGCGGTGCATCAGCTTGATAGCTTCGGGGACTATTTCAAGTTGCTGTCGTCTGACTTGCATCCGGGTGAAGTGCAGATGGCGGTGGACTTGCTGACCACTAACGAAACCTATTTTTTCAGGGAAATCAAGCACTTTGAGTTTTTGCGTGCGCAAGCCGTCAAGGCGCGTAGCCAGGCGCAGCCGTTTCGGGTATGGAGCGCGGCCAGTTCCAGCGGCGAAGAGGCCTATAGCGTGGCCATGGTGCTGGCCGACTGCATGCAAACCACGCCCTGGGACATTTTGGGCACCGACATCAGCACCAGGGTGCTCGAAGGTGCCCGCCGCGCCCTGTACTCGCTGGAGCGCGGCCGGCATATTCCACCAGAATTTTTAAAGCGCTACTGCCGCAAAGGCACCGGGCAATATGACGGCATGTTGCTGGTCATCCCCGAGCTGCGCCAGCGGGTCAACTTCAAGCATGCCAACCTGAACGCCACGCTGCCAGAGTTTGGCAAGTTTGACCTGGTCTTTTTGCGCAACGTGATGATTTATTTCAACAACGAGACCAAACGCCAGGTGGTGGCGCGGGTCATTGCAACCATCAAGCCAGGTGGCTATTTTTGCATTGGCCACTCGGAAAGCCTCAACGACATCAGCACGGCGGTGCAGATGGTGGCACCGTCGATTTACCAAAAACCCTTGTGACATGGCGCGTATCAGCAATTTGATGGACATTTTTTTGCAGCCGGGGGAGCTGTTTGTCGGTGATGCCAATTTTCAGATTCGCACCATCTTGGGCTCTTGCGTGTCGATCACGCTGTGGCATGCGCAACTGCGCGTGGGCGGCATGTCGCACTTTTTGCTGCCAACCAGGGGTGCGGCACGTGGCAGCGCCGAGCTTGACGGGCGCTATGGTGACGAGGCACTTGAACTGATGTTTCGCGACCTGCGCGCCGCAGGGGCCAACCCGCTGGTGTGCGAAGCCAAGATTTTTGGTGGTGGCAATATGTTTCCCGGCAACCAGCACGCCAGGGGCCAGCAAGCCAAAGGCCTGTCGGTGGGCAAACGCAACGGTGAAGCGGCTCGCAAGCTGCTTCGCCAGCATGGCATTGAGGTCGTGACCGAAAGCCTGTATGGCATTGGGCATCGGCAAATCATTTTTGATGTCAGCAAGGGCGATGTCTGGTCACGCCAGGTCAGGCCGTCCTCGCTGGAAATAGACGCAGAGTCTGTAGAACAAGGGATGTAACGTGAGCCGTATCAAAGTGATGGTGGTGGATGATTCTGCCGTGGTTCGTCAGGTGGTCACCGGCTTGCTGGCGGCCGACCCGGATATCGAGGTGATCGCTGCGGTGGCCGACCCGATTCTGGCGATTGCCCGTATGAAGGTGCAGTGGCCCGACGTGATCGTGCTCGACATCGAGATGCCGCGCATGGACGGCATCACCTTTCTCAAAAAGGTCATGGCTGAGAAGCCGACCCCGGTGGTGATTTGCTCAACCCTGGTGGAAGCTGGCGCGCAGACCTCGATGGCGGCGCTGGCAGCCGGTGCGGTGGCCATCATTGCCAAACCCAAAGTCGGCTTGAAGCAGTTTCTGGAGGATGCATCAGAAGACGTGGTCAGCGCAGTCAAGGCGGCCGCGCACGCCAATGTCAAGATGTTGCGCGCGACCGCGAAACACACTGCCGATGTGATCATGCCAGCCGCCGACAAGCACTCGGCCATGATCCAGACCACCGAACGGGTGGTGGCACTTGGCACTTCAACCGGCGGCACCCAGGCACTTGAGGTGGTGCTGACCAGCCTGCCACGCGTGACCCCCGGCATTGTCATAGTGCAGCACATGCCCGAGAAATTTACCGCTGCTTTTTCCGAGCGCCTCAACAGCCTGTGCCAGATCGAGGTGAAAGAGGCCAAAAACAACGACCGGGTGGTGCCTGGGCGGGCCTTGATCGCGCCGGGTGGCAAACACATGCTGCTGCGGCGCACCGGCGCGCAGTATTACGTGGAGGTGATGGACGGCCCGCTGGTCAACCGGCATCGGCCATCGGTGGACGTGCTGTTTCGGTCGGTGGCCAAATGTGCCGGTGCCAATTCGCTCGGTGTCATCATGACCGGCATGGGCGATGACGGCGCCGCCGGGCTGATGGAAATGCGCACGGCAGGGGCCAGAACGGTGGCGCAAGACGAAGAAAGCTGCGTGGTGTTTGGCATGCCCAAAGAAGCCATCAAGCGCGGTGGTGTCGAAAAAACCGTCACCCTGACCGCCATCAGCCGCGAAATCATGCAGCAAATGCATTTGTGACGGGCCGCAGGGGCAACTATCGGCCACCCCGCCGGTATTCCCAATTGCCTTCAGCGTTGACCGTAAACCCCATCTTTTCCCAGAATTCACGCGCCGAGAAGCGCACCCGGTCGGCGATCAGCACCGGGTAGCGGGCTTTCAGCATGTCAATGGCGGCGGCACCATAGCCGTTGCGCTGGAACTCGGGGAACACCTGAATGGAGTAAACAATGGCCTTTTCGGCCAGCAAGCGACAGCGGATATTGCCGATGCGGGCATCCGGCAGGTCAATGTCGATGCGGTCGTAGCCAGCCAGGGAGCCCTTCGGATTGGGGGTAAATTTGGGAATCTGCTTCATGGCCATTTACTCAAAACCACGGCAAAAAGCGAGTGCGTTTTTGCCCAGGTCGGGCAGGTAATACCCCCCTTCGAGCACCGCAAAACGGCGCTGATGCCCCAGACGGATGGCGTAGCCTTGCAGCAGGCGACCGATGGTGAAGTAGTCGTCTGTGGCGAGTTTGCCACCCAGATCGTGGATGTAGGCATCAAAACCGGCTGAAACCGCCAGAATGTCCACTTGCGGCGCTTGCTTCAGGCGTTCTGCCAGGTTCTGAATCAGTTCTGCGGCATTGTCGCCGTAGGTGTTGACCACTTGCGCCTCGGGCCAGCCGCGCAACACATCCTTGGTGCCGTCGCCAGTATGCAGGTCGAAATCGACCACAAAGGCCGAGCGAATCTGCCCGGCCGCGCGCAGCCGCAGCAGCGCAATGGCCAGGTTGCTGAAGGTGCAATGGCCCCAGGCTGAGGCGCGGCTGGCGTGGTGACCGGGCGGGCGCAGGCAGGCAAAGCTGGGTTCCCCTTGCAAAGCCAGGTCAGACGCCAGAATGGCAGCGCCTGCGGCCAGGCAAGCCATGGCAAACAGGCGTGGTTTGGCTTCAATGGTCGCGATATGGGCTTCGGTGTGGGCGCGCAACAAGTCAGCCCGGGTGGCCGGGGCAGGCACCGCAAGCTCGTAGCGGCCGTCATCGCGCAGGGTGGCCATCAGGTTGACCAGCCGACCCTCGGCCGCCCCGTTATCAAATTCATCATCGGAGTAGAAAGACTGGTGAAAATCTTCGTGAAAAATGACACGCATTGGGTAGTTTCTTTTAACTTCAGGTCAAATCAGGCAATGGTTAGAGTACCGGCCTGCCTGCTACAGATGCCGAATGGGCCAGGCTGCCGGTGTATAGTCGAATCCAATTATTGTTGGAGTACCAGTTTATGAGTATCGAATGGAATGACAGTTTCAAAATTGGTGACACCGAGGTGGATGATCAGCACAAGTATTTGTTTGAACTGACCAATGAATTCATAGCGGCTGACAGCCTGGGCAGCATGCGCTCCTTGATGATTTTGCTATACAAGCACACGCGCGAGCATTTCGAGCGAGAAGAAGTCCTGATGCGCCGGGTCAACTTTCCGGGTCTTGCCCTTCATCAGGAGCACCACAACACCTTGTTGCGCCGCCTTAGCGAACTGAGCATGGACGTGGGCAAGGGCTACATGAACAAGCCCGCCATCGTCGCCCTGATGACTGATTGGGCCACCAAGCACATTCCGCAAGAGGACGCGCAAGTGGTGGCCTTCATGGCCAAGCAGCCCTGAGCCATGCTGGCAGCGCGCCAGTGTGATGCGCTGGATTGACACCCATTGCCACCTGGATGCACAAGAGTTTGGGCCTCTAGCCCTTGCGCAGCTTGCGCTGGCAGCTACTGATAATGTAGTGCACTGGGTCTTGCCTGCAGTTCAGGTCGGCAACTTCGAGGCAGTGCGACGGCTGGCCCATGCAGGCGGTGGCAGCTACTGCCTGGGCATTCACCCGATGTATGTGGCAGGTGCCGATGACGCGGCACTCGGCCAATTGGCCGATGCGCTCAAGCGCCAGCACGACGATCCGCGCCTGGTTGCAGTGGGCGAAATCGGGCTGGACTTCTTTGTACCCGCGCTGTGCGAAAGCCCCCTGCGTGAACGCCAGCAGCACTTTTACCGTGAACAGCTCAAATTGGCGCGTCTGCATGAACTGCCGGTGGTGCTGCATTCGCGACGCGCAGTGGACCAGGTACTGCGCGGCCTGCGCGAAGTGGCGGGGCGGGCCGAACGCTGGCATGGCATTGCGCATGCCTTCAATGGCAGCTTCAGTCAGGCACAGGCTTTCACCGGTTTGGGTCTCAAGCTTGGCTTTGGTGGTGCCTTCACTTATGAACGGGCGCTGCAGTTGCGCCGCCTGGCGACTGAACTGCCGCCCGATGTGGTGGTGCTGGAAACCGACGCACCCGATATGCCACCACGCTGGCTTTACAAAACCATGGCGCAGCGTGCTGCTGGCGCGGTTCAATCTGTCAATTCGCCTGCCGAGTTGCCGCGCATAGGCGCTGAACTGGCGGCACTCAGAGGCATCCGGGTGGAAGACCTGGCCGCTACCACCACCCGCAACGCGCAAGCCGCGTTGCCACGACTGGCTGCGCTGCTGACCATGCCTGCCTGAGACGTTCCGGCCCAAAAGACGAAGGACTGGTCCAGGTCAGCGTGACCTGCCCTGTCGGGCCACTGTCAGACGCGCGGCTGGTGGAACAAAACCCGGTTGCCGCCAGCTTCTTTGGCCAGGAACATGGCGGTATCACCCCTTTGCATGAGGCCGTCCTGGCTGGCCTCAAAGCCCATGAACATGGTGACACCAATGCTGGCCGTGCAGACGTGTTCGACCTGTTCGGCTTTGCCGCCCTGCTGCGGCAGCACCAAAAAATAGGGTTGTGCAAGCACTGCCCGAATTTTTTCGGCGATCTGGCTGGCCTCTGCCGTGGCTTCGGACAGAATGGCGCTCAGGGCACCGAGGATCACCACAAACTCGTCGCCACCGGTACGGCCTACGGTATCGACGGCACGCACACAGCCTGTCAATCGCACCGCCACTTCGACCAATAACAGGTCGCCTGCGGCATGACCGAAATGGTCATTGACCGGTTTGAAATTGTCCAGATCAAGGTACATCAAGGCACCAAAGCTGCCATTGCGCTGACTCGCCACCATTGCCTGACTCAAGCGGTCCGCGAACATACGCCGGTTGGGCAGCATGGTGAGTGGGTCAAAGAAGGCCAGTTGGCGGACTTCTTCCTCCATTTTTTTCAGCTCGGTGATGTCGCGGGCGGCGGCAAAGACACCTTGAATGCTGCCATCTTCGGCACGGTAAACGCTGGCGTTGTAGATCACCTCGGTGATTCTTCCTGACAGATGTTGAATGGCCAGCGGGTAGTTGATGACAAACCCTTGCGAGAACGCCTTCAGGTAGCCAGCGCGTGCCTTGTCGGGGCTTGTGAAATAGTCGGCAAAATCGGTTGCGATCAATTTGTCGCGGCTGACCCCGGTGGCCAGTTCGGTGGCCCGGTTGGCATCGGTGATTTTGCCTTGGGCGTTGATGGTCACCAGCGGGTCAAGGCTCGCCTCAAGCAGCGTGCGGCTGTAGAGTGCGGCGGCCCGGTTAAGCTGCTCCAATTGCCGACGTTCGGTGATGTCCATGATGAAGCCCAGTACCTTCACGATCTGGCCCTCATGGCGAATCGCCTTTGCCATGGTGCGAATCCACAGCAACCGTTTTTTGACGGTGATGAACTGGACTTCGATGTCATAGGGTTCACCGTGCTCAACGCAGCGCCAGAACGCCTTCGTGATGGTGTCACGGTCTTGCGGCAAATAACAGGCAAGACTTTCGTCAATGCGGTCAGAACCCAAAGTGGTGCTGGCAAGCTCAGGTGACATGTCGTGAATTCGGTAGGTCTGCGGTGTCCAGAGCATGGATTGTTTTTCGATATCCCACTGCCAGCCCCCAATCTTGCCAAGCTGCTGCGTGGCATTTAACAAAGTTTCACTTTCTTTCAGGGCTTCTTCGCGTGCCGCCAGCCGGTCCAGCATGGCATTGAAGTGGCTGGCAAGCTGGGCCGCCTCGTCTTGGCCCGTCACAAGCACGCGCCGGTCAAGCTGTCCGGCATGTACCGCATCGGCAACTTGCTGCAAGGCACGCAGCCGACGGGTCAGGTAGCGAACGGCCAATGCGGCAAACAGCGCGCCCAGCACGATGGTAACCAGGCTGTACAGGATGGCGTCACGCTGTGTGCTGGCAAACTGGGCATTGAATATTGCCCGCCCCAACCCGACGCGAGCCCAGCCAACATGGCGATCTGCCAGCATGATGGGTGTGACGACATCAATATGCTGCTGGTCCAGCCACAGAATGCGGGGTTCAATCGGCGCAGGCAAATCGGTCAGGTACTTACCACGCCGACCGGGGTCGCTATGGGCCAGCACTTGGCCCCGGTTGTCGAGCACCATGGCGTGAAGCAAATCAGGGTAACCAGCAAGACCCAGCACAATTTCCTGCAAGCCACTGAAGTCACGCGAGGCCACCCAGACATCCGAGCTTTTCGCCATGCTGCTGGCCAGTGCCAGCGCCTGACGAGTGAATTGACTCACTTCGGTGGCTTCTTGCTGGCGAATCATTTCCCACGAAAACAGCGACATGACCAGGGCCAATACCAGGGCGACACCACTGACCAATTGCCGGTAAAGGGTTTTCGTCAGCGAGCGTTCAAGTTGGCCAAACATCAGGGACTCTCTACCGGGCGCACATCGTGCTCGAAGCGCCGGATGTAATTGACCACCACGTCGTAACTGGCATCGCTGGCAGCATGGAAGCGGGTGATTTCCATCGCCCCGAGGATCGTCGTGCCGCCTGCTGTCTGTGAGAGTGCAAGCAGTGCTTTTGCAACAGTGTCACGCACGACCGGCGGTACATCGTCGCGCACCATGACCGAGTTGTTGATCAGCGAAGGAGTTTGCCAGATCACTTTGAGTTGCGCGGCTTCTGCCGGATGATCCTTTTGAAACAGGCGCCACGGTGGTGGCCAGGTGGCACCTGCTGCCGCCTGACCCAGATAGACGTTCATGATGGAAGACTCTTGCGAACCCACATAGGCGTTTTGAATGTCATGCCGGATATCGATGCCGTTCGCGTGCAGGTAATACTGGGGCATGATGGCAGCCGCCAGCGCCGTATGCGAGGGGTAACTGACAGTTTTCCCCTTGAGGTCCGCGGGCCGCTTGATGCCGCTGTCTTTTCTGACGATGAAAATACCCTTGAAATCTTCGGCATCTCCGGCCATCGCCATCACGTGGTAGCCGACCTTGATGGCTTGCAGGGTTTGCCACGGGTTGGGCAACAGGAAATCTGGCTCGCGGGCGCGAAACTTGGCCTCATAAGCCTGGTAATCACGCGAAGCTTCAAGCTCGATGCGAGCGCCTTGCAACTGTGCGTTGAGGTGATCCACCAGCGGCTGGTAAGCCGCGCTGAGCTTTTTCGGGTTATGCAGCGGGTGGATCGCCAGACGGTAAACAGGCTCACTGCGGACCATGGGAGCTTCACTGTAGCGTAGCGCGACCGGTGCCGGCTGCTGATCGCAGGCCTGCAGGTGCAGGCCCACAAGCAAGCTCACAGCGACTCTGAAGCTGACCTTCAGGCGGCTGATTACGGCGCGGCAGTCAGAGCGTTGGGCTTCCATTGCCAATGAATGTATCACTTTGGCGCGACATTGAAGTGGTCTGACAGAGGGTCAAAAGGCCACTTGATTGGTAAAAAACGTTGCACTGTAAGCCTGTAATATCCGGGCAACCGCAACCCGAAAGAAAAACATGCCCCATGACCATCCGGCCTTAGACACCGACCAGCAAGCCATTGATCACATCCTGAAAAATTGCCGCAGTGTGGCGGTGGTGGGCTTGTCGCCCAAGGCGCACCGGGACAGTTACCGGGTGGCGCACTACCTGCAGCAGCGCGGCTGGCGCGTCATTGCCATCAACCCGGTGGCAGCAGCCAGCGGTGACACGATTCTGGGTGAGCGGGTTTATGCCAGCCTCAGTGAGGCTGCACAACATGAAAAAATTGACCTGGTCGATGTATTTCGCAACAGTGAAGACGTGCCACCGGTGGTGGACGAGGCGATTGCAATTGGCGCACCGGCGCTGTGGCTGCAGCTTGGGGTACGGCACGATGTAGCCTTGCAAAAGGCCCGCACGGCAGGCCTGGTGGCAGTGCAAAACCTCTGCCTGAAAGTGGAACATGCGCGCCGGGGCATCGCCTGATCTGGTGCCGCAGCGTTTGGGGATAATCCCTGCATCTTGAAAAAACGCACACCCGTTCTCCCTGAAGTCAATTTCTCTGACGATGGCCGCATTCGGCACCTGCATCTGGGCACCCAATGGATTCAGGGCTCGATGTATCTGGACAACCCGATCAGCCTGGTGCATGAATACATACAGCGCATGATGGCCTGGCTGCTGTTTGTCGAACCAGACACGGTCAAAGACCGCTGTGCCATGCAACTCGGGCTGGGTGCCGCTTCACTGACCAAGTTTTGCGCCAAGGAGTTGCGCATGAAAACCACCGCCGTCGAACTCAACCCGCAAGTGCTGGCGGCCTGCCATGGCTGGTTCAAGCTGCCCGCCAATAGCCCCGGCATGCAGGTGGTGCTGGCAGATGCCGCAGAGGAAATTCTCAACCCCGAATGGTGGGGTACGGTGGATGCTTTGCAGGTGGATTTGTATGACCATGAAGCGGCTGCGCCGGTGCAGGACAGTCTGCCTTTTTACAACCACTGCCGCCGCTTGCTGACGCCTGAGGGCTGCATGACCGTCAATCTGTTTGGCCGGGCATCGAGTTTTACCCGCAGTGTCGAAAAAATATCGGCAGCCTTTGGCAAGGATGCCGTTTGGGCCTTCAAACCCACCCGTGAAGGCAACACCGTGGTGCTGGCGCAGCACACAGCCAGCCGTCCCCGGCGCGAGGATTTGATGGCCCGTGCCAACCTCATTGAGGCGCGCTGGGGTCTGCCGGCCGACAAATGGGTGCGTGTCTTTAAACCCCTGTTGCCATGAACCAGACTGCTCACGCCAAACTGTCAGAACCGGCTGCTAGCGGACCGCTGGACTGGCGCAGCCTGGTGCAATGGCTGCAGGCCGATGGTGTCATTGCCGCCAAGGAGGCGCAGCGCATTCACACCCGCTGCGCCCAGGCCGAGAGCGTGCAGCATCCGCTGGTGCGACTTTCCAGTGTTGCCGTTCACCGGGCCAGCGACGACAAGCCGATGGACATCGAACAGCTCACCGAGTGGCTGGCCGGGCGCGCCAGACTGGCCTATTTGCGCATTGACCCGCTCAAGGTTGATGTCAGCAAGGTGGCCGATACCATGAGCCCGGCGTATGCCGAGCGGCACAAGATTTTGCCAGTGCAGGTAACGACACATGAGGTGGTGGTGGCCACCGCCGAGCCGTTTTTGACTGACTGGGTGGCAGAAGTGGAGCGCCAGGCGCGCCGCAGCGTGCGTCGGGTGGTGGCCAGCCCGCAGGACATTCACCGTTTTACGGTTGAGTTTTTTGCGCTGGCCAAATCGGTGCGGGCAGCCAACAAGGCGGGTAGCAATACCGCTGCCAGTTTCGAGCAATTGGTTGAGCTGGGCAAGAGCAACAAGCAGCTCGATGCCAACGACCAAAGCGTGGTGCAGGTGGTGGACTGGCTGTGGCAATACGCATTTGACCAGCGCGCCAGCGACATTCACCTGGAGCCACGGCGCGAGCAGGGGGTGATCCGCTTTCGCATTGACGGTGTATTGCACCCGGTTTACCAGATGCCGATGGGCGTGCTGGTCGCCATGACCGCCCGCATCAAGCTGCTGGGCCGCATGGACGTGGTGGAGCGACGGCGCCCGCAGGATGGTCGCATCAAGACGCGCAACCCCGGCGGCAGTGAGATCGAGATGCGCATTTCCACGCTGCCGACGGCTTTTGGCGAAAAGATGGTGATGCGCATTTTTGACCCGGAGACCACCGTCAAGGACCTTGATGCGCTGGGTTTTTCTGCGCATGATGCGCAGCGCTGGGAGTCCCTGGTCAAGCGCCCCAACGGCATCATTCTGGTGACCGGTCCAACCGGCTCGGGCAAAACCACCACCCTGTATTCGACCCTGAAGCGGGTTGCCACCGAGGCAGTGAATGTCAACACGGTAGAAGACCCGATCGAGATGATTGAGCCATCGTTTAACCAGACGCAGGTGCAGCCACAGCTTGATTTTGGTTTCCCCGAAGGATTGCGTGCCCTGATGCGGCAAGACCCGGACATCATCATGGTGGGTGAAATTCGCGACCAGGCCACCGCCGAAATGGCGGTGCAGGCCGCGCTGACCGGGCACCTGGTGTTCTCCACCCTGCACACCAACGACGCACCATCGGCCATCACCCGCCTGATGGAGCTGGGCGTGCCGTCATACCTGATCAACGCCACCTTGCTTGGCGTGCTGGCGCAGCGGCTGGTGCGCACCTTGTGCCCGATTTGCAAGCTGCCCGACCCGGCTGCCAGGCGCGAGATGCTGGCCGAGGTGGTCAAACCCTGGCAGGTCAATGGCACTTACAAGCCATTCAAGGCGGTCGGTTGTGTTGATTGCCGCCTGACCGGCTTCATGGGGCGCATGGGCTTGTACGAGTTGCTGGTGGTGACTGAAGCGTTCAAGGCGCACGTCACCCGTGAGCCCGATGCTGGCGCGCTGAAACGCCAGGCGGTGACAGACGGCATGCGCCCACTGCGACTGGCTGGTGCGCTGCGCGTGGCCGAGGGCCTGACGCTGCTCGATGAAGTGCTGTCATCGACACCAGCGCTGGGTTGATTGCGGCAGACTGAAACCACGCACGCCATGCCAAGCCGACCGATTCTGCGCTTGACGGTGGCCTGCTCGCGCCAGTCCGGCCAAGCATCCGCAGCGTCAGGTCGGTTGCATTTGCTGGTGGCCTTTCGGCACAGCAGTACCAGCCCTGACAGCGCTGCGCCTGTTTCCATCGGTCCGCACGCCGGATGATCTTGCGCAGACCCGGCAAATCCACCTGCAGCATTGCCTGGCTGCGGTGTTTGCGGTCATTTGTGCGCGGCCCGTCTTCGCCACCGATGCCATGAGGATCAGGAACCAGAAGGATTCTTTTTCCGGCCTGCTGTTCATGCTGGTCGGTCTGGCGTTTGCCTGGGGTGCCAGCCAATACCGCATTGGCATCAGTGCCAGCATGGGGCCGGGCTATTTTCCTTTGATGCTTGGGCTGATGTTGGCACTGCTGGGGGTGGCGATTGTGCTACGCGCGCTGGCCTGGCGTGCGCCGCCGGATGCAGCCGACCCCGGCAAGGTGGGCGCCTGGGCCGTCAAGCCGCTGTTTTTCATCATCGCTGCCAATTTGCTGTTCGGTTTGCTGCTGGGGGGTTTGCCCCGTTTTGGCCTGCCCGCGATGGGGCTGGTGCTGGCCATTTACGGGCTGACGGTGGTGGCAGGCATGGCGGGCGAGCGCTTTAGCCTGAAAGAAAGCCTGCTTTTGGCAACCGTGCTGGCGCTTGGCAGTTACCTGGCTTTTGTGCTGCTGCTGAAGCTGCAGTTTGTCGTCTGGCCAGCCTTTTTGTCGGGTTAAGCGGGCGCATGGACCTGATCAGCAACCTGTCGATGGGCTTTGGCGTGGCTGCCACGCCGATCAACCTGCTGTACGCCTTTGTCGGCTGCCTGCTGGGCACGCTGATTGGTGTGTTGCCCGGCATTGGTCCGGTAGCCACCATTGCCATGCTGCTGCCGGCCACCTATGCCTTGCCGCCGGTGTCGGCGCTGATCATGCTGGCTGGCATTTACTACGGCGCGCAGTACGGCGGCTCGACCACCGCGATTCTGGTGAATTTGCCAGGCGAGGCATCTTCGGTGGTGACGGTGATTGACGGCCACCAGATGGCGCGCAAGGGCCGCGCCGGGCCAGCGCTGGCTGCGGCAGGCTTGGGTTCTTTTTTTGCCGGTTGTGTTGGCACGCTGACTCTGGCGGCGTTTGCAACACCCCTGACCGAGGTCGCTTTCAAGTTTGGGGCGGCCGAGTATTTCGCGCTGATGGTGCTCGGCCTGGTGGGTGCGGTGGTACTGGCTTCGGGCTCGCTGCTCAAGGCGGTGGCGATGATTGTGCTGGGCTTGCTGCTGGGCCTGGTCGGTACCGATGTCAATTCCGGGGTGGTGCGTTTTGCGTTTGACATACCGGAACTCACCGACGGCATTGGCTTCATCGTGATCGCCATGGGCATCTTTGGCTACGGCGAGATCATTGCCAACCTGTCGATCAAAGCGGCGCAGCGTGAGGTGTTTGCCCACAAGGTGCATGGCCTGATGCCGACCCGTGAAGACTTCCGGCGCATGTGGCCAGCCGTGTTGCGTGGCACCGCCATTGGCTCCATGCTGGGCATCTTGCCCGGCGGCGGTGCCTTGCTGGCGGCTTTTGCCGCCTACAGCGTTGAGAAAAAAACCAGGCTGCAAGCCGGCGAGCTGCCGTTTGGCCAAGGCAATATCCGGGGTGTGGCAGCGCCAGAGTCGGCCAACAACGCGGGCGCGCAGACTTCCTTTATTCCGCTGCTGACGCTGGGCATTCCGCCCAAC
>Ga0116159_1003789_pt1 | contig 13224 bp, 11 predicted proteins | sample AD_JPNAS1_MetaG_FD_89878 | JGI IMG/M metagenome (GOLD analysis project Ga0116159, IMG submission 89878) | Active sludge microbial communities of municipal wastewater-treating anaerobic digesters from Japan - AD_JPNAS1_MetaG | ecosystem: Engineered > Bioreactor > Anaerobic > Digestate | place...
ACCTGCGCAAGCTGCACAACCATACACAGACCACCATGGTGCCGACGCGCACCCTGATGCTGGACCTGCAAAACCGCGGTTACCACCATGTCAAGCTGCTGGCGCGTGGCGTCTCCAACACCCTGTTTTGCCCGACCAGGCGCTCACCTGCGTTGCGCCGCAGTTGGGGCGTGGAAGACAGCGACCTGGTGGTTTTGCTGGTGGGACGGCTGGCGAAAGAAAAAAATGTTGGATTGGTGATCACGGCTTACCGCGCCATCGCCAGCTTGCAACCCGGCGCGCGACTGGTGTTTGTTGGCGACGGCCCGCTGCGCGCGGCCCTGCAGACTGCCTGCCCTGAGGCGATTTTTGCCGGCATGCGCCAGGGCGAAGACCTGGCCGCACATTACGCCAGCGGTGACTTGTTCCTGTTTTCCAGCCTGACAGAAACCTTTGGCAATGTGGTGCCCGAGGCACTGGCCAGCGGGTTAGCGGTAGTGTCGTATGCCTGTGCCGCCGCGCAGGAACTCATCACAACGGATGTCAACGGCGTACTGGTACCAGTCGGCGACGAGTCGCAATTTATCAGCGCCGCTGTGCGCACAGCCCAGAACGCCTCGAACCGCGACGCTCTGCGCTCGGCAGCGGCACCCAGTGTGGCGCATCTGGGCTGGGAGTCTATTTTTGACACCTTTGTGGAACACCTGCGGCGTGTACTGGAGAGCCAATGCAGCGGCTTTCCCATCGGTGCCCCACAGGTAGCGCCGGGCTATGTCAGACAAGCCAGCGCATAAGCGCCTGGCCCATCCGGATTCTTGTGCCCTCCCCCAGCCCGGCAGCCATCACAAACCCCTTGGGGGCCAGCAAGATGACCGTTGACCCATGCTGAAACCAGCCCATTTCCTGTCCTTTGCGCAGTTTGACCTGGCAGTCAAAGCGCTTGGGGCCCTGGTATGTCAGATGCAGCAGCACATCGAGAAAGTGCAGTCGGATGCTGGCCACCAGAATTGCCGCCACCGGCACCAGGGCCAGGCGCTGGCCCGCGCATGGCCCGGTGCCCACAAGGGTGGTCCGGATCAGCGCCCGCTCGTTGCGGCAAAACAATCGCTCCACCCGGCGCAGGGCAATCGGATTGACGTTCCAGGTGTCGCCGGAAAAGTAGCGCACCTGCTCGACCACGCAGTCGTAGGGTGCGTGAAAACGGTGGTACATGCTGGAAGTCAGGCGCAGGGTGACAAAGCTGCCGTCCTGCCAATCTTCAACACGCTCGTGATCGCCCAACAGTTCATCAAGGGTGTAGGGCATGCCCTTGGCCTGAAAGACCCGCGTGCCCTGAATGCGCCCATGGGCGCCGATGATGGCATCGACCGGGCTGCACAGTGTGTCGGCGGCATCGTCCAGCGGGCGTGTGCCGTCGCGCAACTCGCGGGTAAAGCAATCGTGCATGCTGGTGAAGCGGGTCTTTTTGGCCTCGCTCAGATCCAGATCGGTAAAAAACTTCCAGGCCGCAATCGAGGCATCGCGCACCCAGGGCTGCTCAATCTTGCTGAACCACCCCATGAAGCGCGTCAAGGTGTTGCGCGGCAATCGGTTGGTTAATAAGAAATTGATGTCTTCGTTGGCCAGGATGGCGTGAATGTATTTGCGAATCTGCATGGTAAGACACGTCCCGGTGGGGTCAAAAAAAAGGTGAATTGAGATGACTGAAATGACATCAATGGGTGCACTGTTGCCTTACTTGGCAGGCGGCATCGGCGCGATCTGGGGGCTTGCCAGGGCGAAGCAGCGCATCGAATTGTCGCTGGCCAAGCACCGCTCGCTGGCCGGACACCCGCGTATGGCGCGTCGGCTTGCGGCCTGGCTGCCTCGCTATGCCTACACCCTGGAGCAGGCGCTGGCAATCGATGCTGCACCAGCCGAGGTGGTGGCGCAGCGACTGGCAGCAGTTGAGCGGCTCGGCTCGACCTTCAAGACCCGCTTTGCCAAAAGCCTGGGGCAGACCGCCGCTATGGCCAACAGCATGTCGGACCTGCAGTTTGTCGGCACCTACCGCACGCCGTTCCAGTTCAAGGCCATCGTCGATCAAGGGCTCAAGATCGCGTCTTTTGTCGCCAGCACCGAGGGCATCAGCGTCACCGATCTGGATGGCAACGTGTTTTACGACCTGACCGGCTCTTACGGCGTCAACCTGTTTGGCAACGACTTTTACAAACACAGCATTGATACCGGAGCCGACCTGGTGCGCCCGCTTGGGCCAGTGCTGGGTGCCTATCACCCGGTGGTGGCGGACAACGTGCAAAGGCTCAAGCAACTTTCGGGCATGGATGAAGTCAGCTTTCACATGTCGGGTACCGAGGCGGTGATGCAAGCGGTCCGGCTGGCGCGCTACCACAGCGGGCGCAACAAGGTGGTGCGGTTTTGCGGTGCCTACCATGGCTGGTGGGGCGACGTGCAGCCCGGCATCGGCAACCCGATGACCGCGCGCGACACCTTCACATTGGCTGAAATGGGTGACGCTTCGCTGCGGGTGTTGCGCCGGCGCAAAGACATTGCCTGCGTCTTGATCAACCCGCTGCAGGCGCTGCACCCCAACGGTGCCGCGCCAGGTGATTCGTCGCTGCTTGACAGCAGTCGCCGGGCCGGTTTTGACCGGGCCGCCTACACCGCCTGGCTGCTGGCGCTGCGTCAGATCTGCGACGAACGCGGCATTGCGCTGATCTTTGACGAGGTATTCGTGGGTTTCCGGCTGGCCGCAGGCGGTGCACAAGCATATTTTGGTGTGCGCGCCGACCTGGTGACTTACGGCAAGACCCTGGGCGGCGGCCTGCCGATTGGCGTGGTGTGTGGCAAACACGCCTGGATGAAGCGTTTTCGGGACGAGCGACCAGCCGACATCTGTTTTGCGCGCGGCACCTTCAACTCGCATCCGTATGTGATGGGCGCGATGAATGCCTTTTTGCAGTATCTGCAAAGCCCTCAGGGCAATGCGCAGTACCAGGACCTTGACGGCATCTGGAATCGCCGCGCGGCGCACCTCAATCGCGCCTTGACCCAAGCCGGCGTTCCGGTTCAGGTGGCCAATCTGTCGACCATCTGGACCGTGCTGTACACCCAGCCCGCCTGCTACAACTGGCTTTTTCAGCATTACCTGCGTCTGCACGGCCTGGCGTTGAGTTGGGTTGGTACCGGGCGCATCATCTTCAGCCTGAACTACACCGATGCCGACTTTGAGGCGGTCTGCACCCGATTTGTCAGCGCCGCTTTGGAGATGCAGCAAGACAGGTGGTGGTGGCACAGTGGACGCAGCAACAAAGAGATCAAACGCCGGATACTCGGCGAACTCATCGGTGCCAGATTCAAACGGCAGGCCTGACACACTGCGCACCTGACAAGCGCCGCAGAAGAAGCGGCAAAGCCGGTGCGCCGCAAAGCCTCAGGCCTGACCGAGGGGCTTGCGTGGCTCAATCAACTCGCCACGCAGCAGCGCCAGCGGTGCCTTGTGATAGAGGTAAATGTCATGAAACGGGTCGGTAAGGATCTTGCTCATCCAGACCAGTCCTGCCATTGGTCCCTTCAGGAAAAACAGGTGCAGCGTGCGAAACAGCAGACCACCGACACCAATCACCAGCCAGATCCTGCCGGTGTTGTGCACAAAGCCGCTCACTGAGCTGTGCGGTGTCAAGGTCCCCCAGGCACTGGGATCGAGCAGCAACAACAGTGGCGAGGCAAGCCAGACACTGAGCAGCACCACCTTTCGGCGCAAGTTGTAGCCGACCTTGATGGCTTCCTTGTGCGCATTGGTGGCCTGATTGACTTCGTCATAGCCCAGCGGCTCAAAAAAGAAGTGGCCCGCCTGACGGCTGGTCATCGACACCAGCCAACCGATGAGTGCCGCAATGGCCGGATCAATGAACAAAAAGATGTAGGCCACCAGAAAGCTGATGGCACTGACAAAGTGCAAGGACTGGTTGACTCGGCTGTGGTGGTAGTACCGATGATCGTCCCAGCGTTGAATGGCCAGTTGGTCGAAAAAAGTGTGCATGACAAAGTTCTCCTTTGCGCACCATTGGAGCGGAGAAAAATGGCAGAAACGTGACAGGGGCTGTGACATCCGCATGAAAGCGGGCAAACCTCAGGCATCACCGCCAAACAGGTCTCGCGTGTAGACTTTATGCGCCACGTCGTCAAGCTCGGCGGTGCGCCGGTTGGCCACGATCAGGTCGGCTGCCTGCTTGAACTCGGCCAGGTCGGCAATCACCCGCGATTGATAAAAGTACGCCGCCTGCAACGCCGGTTCGTACACCACCACCTCGACACCCCGAGCCTTGATGCGTTTCATGATGCCTTGCACGCTGCTGGCGCGAAAATTGTCGCTACCGGCTTTCATGGCAAGACGGTAGATGCCCACGATGCCGGGTTGGCGCACAACAATGTCGGCGGCCACCACGTCTTTGCGCGTGGCGTTGGCATCAACCACCGCCCGAATCAGGTTTTGCGGCACCTCGGCGTAGTTGGCCAGCAACTGCCGGGTGTCCTTGGGCAGGCAATAGCCACCGTAACCAAAGCTCGGATTGTTGTAATGCTGGCCAATGCGCGGGTCAAGGCAGACACCATTGATGATTTGCCGGGTATCGAGCTTGTGGCCCATGGCATAGCTGTCGAGCTCGTTAAAAAAAGCCACCCGCATGGCCAGATAAGTGTTGGCAAACAGTTTGATCGCCTCAGCTTCAGCGCTGTCGGTCAATATCATCGTGACATCTTTTTTGACCGCGCCTTGCAGCATCAACTCGGCAAACGCCTGGGCGCGCTGCGAGCGCTCCCCGACCACAATGCGGCTGGGGTACAGGTTGTCGTACAAGGCTCGACCTTCGCGCAAAAATTCCGGCGAAAAAATCAACTGCCCGGTGTTGAATTTTTCTCGCATCCGGGCAGTAAACCCCACTGGCACAGTTGACTTGATCACCACCAGTGCCGACGGGCTCGTTGCACAGATGTCATGTATCACCTGTTCGACGCTGCTGGTATTGAAATGGTTGGTTTCTGAGTCGTAGTCGGTTGGGGTTGCGATCAGCACAATATCAGCCTTGCTGTAGGCCAGTGCGGGGTCCAGCGTTGCCAGCAGATCGAGCGACATGCGTTGCAAGTGGTCCTGCAATTCGACATCTTCAATCGGCGACTGACGCAAATTGATCATCGCGACACGCTGTGCAACGATGTCATGCACGATCACCTCGTTGTGCCGTGCCAGCAAAACGGCATTTGACAAGCCCACATAACCTGCGCCAACAACGGTGATTTTTGCCATAAGTGCCTCCAGTTGCCGATATTGCATTTGGTTTGTGAAGCACTCATGACATCTGCTCAGGTTGGCAGGCAAACCCGAAGCGTCATGAAAAAGTCACAAATAACCCGGCCAAGTATCGGGCACACCTTCACGCCCGCAACGCATGGGCATCGGGCCTGTCGGCTTGCTTCGCAAAGCCCAATTGCAACCTGGATCTATTTCGAGTTTGACAGAACCAGGATGCCACGCGACCCCGGCAACCCAGTACCCTGGGATGCAGGCCAGTTGATCCGGACCAAAGGCAGTTGGGCGAGGCATTGGTGAGGTCCGGTCGCGCCGGGTTTTCGGCATTTTTTGCGGTCTAATTCGGTTACCGGCGCTTGATCGGCGCTGACCCTGAAAGGACAGCCATGACCAACCCGGCAGGCTGGTTTGTCATCTTTCTCGACAAGCTCGGCCGCATCGAAGTCCTGTAACTCATCCCCGGCGGTGGCTACCGCCCAAGCCCTTGAAGATTGATATGCACCACACCCTGCCCCGCCCTCTTGACCCCGGAGAAGCCTTTTTCTTCATGTCAGACCACATTGCCTGCATGAATTTTGTCGTGCTGGCCGAGCGCAACGGCCACCTCGACCCGTCCCGGATTCAGGGCGCGCTTGACCTGATCCAGCAGGAAAACCTTTTGCTGCAAGCCAGGATCTGCTGCGCTGAGGAGGCTGGCCTGCGCTTTGAATCGGCACCCGGCCTGCCGATTGAACTGTACTGCCACCAGGCAAGCGCAGACAACTGGCAAAGCTGGATCGAGCTGGAGCTTTCGCGGCCCTTTGCCGAAGGCACCGCACCGCTGATGCGATGCCTGTATCTGGAAGTGGCAGCACCAGCTTGCTGTGTGCTGGCGCTGACTTTTCACCATGCCGTTGCTGACGGGCGCTCTGGCACCGAGCTGCTGCGCCGCACCTTGAGCCTGCTGGCGACAGACGCACTGCCGCCATCCTCGGGCGTTGCCGCTGCCCTGCCCGCGATGATCAATGTCATGCCGACGCGCTTTCGCTGGGCCGATCAGCCTGACGCAGCCAAGCTGTTGCGCAACACGCTGATCGCTGATTACCGCCGCCACGGGGCCTTGCCGCCAGTGCCGTGGCTTGACATTGGGGCCAGCGAGCGAATCCCACGGCTGATTCGGCGGAGCTTCGCTGCCGATGTCACCCGGCGGCTGATCAGCCAGGCCCGCGCGCAAGGCACCAGCGTGCACGGTGTGCTTTGCGCAGCGCAACTGCTGGCCCAGCTCAAGCTGCGGCCCGGTGACGAGCCGGGTGCGTTTTTTCTGTCCTGTCCGGTTGACATGCGCGCGCACCTGGAGCCGGTGCCGCCACTGGTGCCAACCGGCCTGTTTGTGTCGATTGTTTCAGCCACCTTTTCGGTGACACCAGATACCGAGGTGTGGCAACTGGCACGCGAGGTCACCCAGCAGACCCGCTTGCAGCTTGACCGGGGCGAAGGCCATTTGTTTTTCAACATGTTCGGGCTGGACGGCACGCCAGTTCTGCCTGATCGCATCGCGCCTTTCCAGAAAAAGTTGATGGCCTCAATGCCCAACACCATGGTCAGCAATGTGGGGGCGGTGGCCACGGTGGCCGACGACCCTGCCGTCGAGTCGATCTCGTTTGCGCTGTGCCCGATGCCCTACCAGACCCTGTTCACGGCGGCCAGCAGCTACAAAGACCAGTTGATTCTGAACGTGGGTTTTGATGCCGCCAAACTGACCGAGGAAAACGCCCGCATCCTGATTCAGGGTGCCTGCGACATTTTGGCTGCAGCAGCGGATGTGGCCTGAGCCTCTGGTGCAGGGTGCCTGGTTGATGCGCCCGGCGTCGGTGCCGCGCTAAGGATGTGGTCAGAAATAACTTCCCCTATTTGCACCGGCGGACTTGGGCGCACGCCGTCGTTGCAAGACGCTTGTTTAGCGGGCTAAACAAGCGTCTTGCGCCTAAGCCGTGCATCCCAACTCCTTGGTGCAAAACGGGGAGTTATTCCCGACCACATCCTAAGCGCACCACAAATTCGCCGTTATGCGTTGACTTCGCTGGTCAGGGCAACCCGCAGTTGTTCAATGACCGGTGCCCAGCCGACCTGGCGTGGCTGGCGAAACAGGCGCAGCACCTCTGGGTACCAGGGTGAATCGGTGCGCTGTTCCAGCCAGCGCCAGTCGGTCATGACGGCTGGCAACAACACCCAGCAGGGTTTGCCAAGGGCGCCAGCCAGGTGCGCCACTGCCGTATCGACACTGATCACCAGGTCGAGTTGCCCGATGACAGCCGCCGTGTCGGCAAAATCCTGCAGACCATCAGCCAGGTCAAGCAGCGGCTGGCTGGCTTGGTGGCGCAACACATCGCGCTGGCCAGGCCCCTTTTGCAAGCTGAAAAACTGCACGCCGACAACCGCCCAAAGCGGTGCCAGGATGCCCAGGTCGGGCAATGATCGATGCGCATCGTTTTCAAAATCAGCATTGCCCTGCCAAACCAGCCCAACCCGCAGCACCGGCCCAGGGCAAACGCGCAAAAGCTCGGCGCGCCAATGGTCGAACCGGTCGGCCGGTGCCTGCAGGTACGGGATGTTCGCCACAATGGTGTCAAGCCGTGTTCCAAAATGGCAAGGCAAGCTGAGCAGCGGCACCCAATAGTGCCAGGTGCGGCCTGAGGCCTCTTGGTCAAGACCGATAACTTCACCGACACCGTCCAGGCTTTGCAGCAACACTTTCAGGGCCGGATGACACAGCACATCGACCCGGCTGGCTCCCCGGCTGCGCACCAGGGGCAGGTAGCGGCAAAACTGGATCATGTCGCCATGACCGGCCTCATAGACCAGCAGCACCGGGCAACCGGCAAGCGGCTGACCCTGCCAGCGCGGGCAGTCCAGGCGGGTTTCAATGGCCCGGTACCAGTCGCGCCATTCCAGATGCTGCCAGCCTTCGTGAAACCGCCCCAGGCGCAGCAGCAGGAAGGCCAGGTTGACATGGGCAGCAACATGCCTGGCATCAAGTTGCAGGGCGGTGCGCAGGCTCTGCTCGGCATCCTGGTCGCGAAATGTCTGCGCCTGCAGCGCACCCAGGTTGCACCAGGCACCCGGCATGGCAGGGTCGGCCAGCAGTGCCAGCCGATACGCAACTTCTGCTGCATTGTGAAACTGGCGGCCTGCCAGAAAGGCACCAAAATTCACCTGAATCCGGGCGTTGCCGGGCTGCAATTCACTGGCCATTGCGTAGTGCTGCAAGGCATCTTCTGGCAAACCCCGACGCTCCAGCAGCCAGGCCAGATTGGCGTGAGCTTCGGCCAGATGCGGGGCCAGTTGCAAGGCATCGCGCAGCAAGGCCTCGGCTGCTTCAAGCTGACCGGCCTGCAGCACCACACTGCTTTGCATGAAAAGCGTTGCCGCGCCGGGGTCCGGTGGTGCCATCGGGGTGCAGTCGTCCAGCACCGAAAGCCTGGTGTCGGCAATTGCCAAAGAGGAAAAGGGTCGGTCATGCATGCGGCACTGTAACCAATTGCAGCCGCTGCGAAAGTTGGCACAGCCCCGTCGCCATTGGCCTGCTGCAACACCACTGGCGCAGTTGCGCCATGCCTTGTGAGGGATACTTGCGCCGACCATCACAAGAGCGAACCCATGGGCATTGAACTTTCAAAACCGGACCGCGAACAAGCCGTTGCTTCGATTGAACGTTACTTTCGCGAGCATTTCGATGAAAAAATCGGCAACATCGCCGCCAGCGGGCTGCTGGCCTACTTCCTCGAAGACATTGGACCAAGCATCTACAACCGGGCTGTCGCCGATGTTCAGGCACGACTTCAGGCGCGCGTGGCAGAGGTCGATTTTGAGGTTCATGAGGATGAGTTTGCATACTGGCGAAAGTTTGACAAGCAGCGCAAGGCCAGGAAATGACGGTCAAAGTGCCCGACAGGCCTAGCGGCCGCGGCCCGCGCCGGGCCAACGCCGGTCTTCATCAGCAACCGAAGGCCCTGCGCTTGCGGCCTTTCGTGACTCGAATCGCACTGGCATTGAGCATGGCCACGGCGATGCTGGCAGCGTGTTCCGTCAACAACGGCGCGCCGGGGGATTTGCGCGAGCACCTACAGACGCGTGGCATCAAGCTGCAGGAAATCGACAGTTGGGCACCGATATCGGGCCGGTCTGGCTACATCTTGGCTGCGCACCACCCGGCAACCGTTGTGGCACTTGTCGCGGCATTCGGTTTGCAACCCGTGACCGAAGCGTCGCACCGGCAGCGCTGCCTCGCATCTGTTCCCGCCAAGCCAGTCGAGGTTTGGCAAGTCGCCAACCGCCCAGCCGCCTTGAAACTCGCCGACGGTGGTCAGTTTGAGTACCTGTGCGTGGTCATCGTCCCAGCCAGCCAGATGTACCTGGTGGTTGAATACGCTTACGGCTAGCTGGCTTCAACCGGCCATACAATCACTATAAATTAAATAGCTAGCAACGCTTTATCTATAAGCGCTAGAGGCCAACTCGGCATTCACTCGCAAGCGCTGAACTGGCGCTGGCAGGGGTTTTGGCTGCGGGGTCAATTTGAGCCGTTCATGGCCGCCTGCGGCCAACCCGGGGCAGTGCCAGCCCAGGGTCAATTTGTTCTTATGGCATCTTCTTCATTCCCGCCTGCACGGGTATGACGGTAAATCAACGACTTGGCGAAAGAACAAATTTGCCCTGAATGCCAGCCAAGCAGCCGTTGATCGACTCGCCTGCCTGTGTCAAACCGCCGCATCGGCCAGCTTGCGCCAAACCGTCTTGCCGCCGCTGGACTTGTCGATTTGCTTCAACACATCCTCATGCGCGGCCAGTTCCTGCTGGTTGGCCGGCAACACGGTCAGGATGAAGCTGCTCAGGTCGAGCGCAGCAGTGGCGAGGCCTGCGCTGTCGGTGGCGCTGCTGTCGTCCATCAGCAGCGCGTCCTGACCACGCGTGAGGTTGATGAACACATCGGCCAGCAGTTCGGCATCAAGCAACGCACCGTGCAGCGCGCGGCCAGAGTTGTCCACTTCCAGCCGGTCGCACAGCGCGTCGAGCGAATTGCGCTTGCCGGGGTAGAGTTCCTTGGCCATGACCAGCGTGTCGATCACATTGGCGACCTGGCCGCGCAGCGGTGGCAGGCCGATCAGAGCCAGCTCCATGTTCAGGAAACCCAGGTCGAACGGGGCGTTGTGAATCACCAGCTCGGCATCTTTCAGATAGTCGAGCAGGTCTGCCGCAACCGCCTCAAACCGTGGCTTGTCCTTGAGGAATTCGCTGGTCAAACCATGCACCTTCAACGCCTCTTCGTGGCTGTCGCGCCCTGGGTTGAGGTAAAAGTGGCGGTTGTTGCCGGTCAGCTTGCGGTTGACCAGCTCGACACAGCCGATTTCAATCACCCGGTCGCCGTTGTCGGCCGACAGGCCGGTGGTTTCGGTGTCGAGAAAAATTTGTCGCATGGCGCTGCATTCAATCGGTTGGGGGCAGAGCTAAATTCCTGCCCTGCACCATTTCAATGGTTTTCCTTGGCGTGGTTGATCGAGTACTTGGGAATTTCGATGACCAGATTGTGCTGCGCCAGAATGGCCTGGCAGCTCAGGCGTGATTGCGGCTGTAGGCCCCAGGCGCGGTCCAGCAGGTCGTCTTCTTCTTCCTCTGACGCAGCCAGCGTGTCAAAGCCCTCGCGCACGATCACGTGGCAGGTGGTGCAGGCGCAGCTCATTTCGCAGGCGTGTTCAATGTTGATGTGGTGCTCCAGCAGCGCTTCACAAATCGAGGTGCCGGCCGGGGCCGAGACTTCAGCGCCTTGCGGGCAGTATTCGGCGTGGGGCAAAATTTTGATGGTCGGCATGTCGCTCTCGCTTAAGTTCGGTTGGGGCCGGTGATCCTGGCAGCAGGGGCGCTGGCGCGGATAGTCATTCAAATCGACGCAATATTCTTGCCAGAAAGTGCCTTTTGAATGCCGCGGTTCATGCGCAGCGCGGCAAACGCTTCGGTGCCCTGGGCCAGCGCCTTGGTCACCGCCTCGATTGCGGCGGCATCGCTCAGGCTTCTGGCTGCCTGCAACTCGCGCACCAACTGGTCGACTTCTTCACGCTGCTGTTCGTCGAGCAAATCGCCGTCGGCAGCCAGGGCGCTTTGGGTGGCCAGCACCATGCGGTCGGCATCGACCCGTGCTTCGGTCACGGCGCGCGCCAGCATGTCGGCCTCGGCGGTGCTGAAGCTTTCGGCCAGCATGCGGGCGATCTGGTCATCGGCCAGGCCATAGGAAGGCTTGACCGCAATGTGCGCCTCGACCCCGCTGCCCTGCTCCAGTGCCGACACACTCAACAGGCCGTCGGCATCAACGGTGAATGTGACGCGGATGCGCGCTGCACCAGCAACCATCGGCGGTATGCCGCGCAGCTCAAAACGCGCCAGACTGCGGCAGTCGGCCACCAGATCACGCTCGCCTTGCACCACGTGCAGCGCCAGCGCGGTCTGGCCGTCAATGTAGGTGGTGAAATCCTGCGCCTTGGCAGTCGGAATGGTTTCGTTGCGCAGCACAATGCGCTCGACCAGGCCGCCCATGGTTTCCACCCCGAGCGACAGCGGAATCACATCGAGCAGCAGCAAATCGCCGCCGGGATTGTTGCCAGCCAACTGGTTGGCCTGAATTGCCGCGCCTAAAGCCACCACCTCATCGGGGTTCAGGTTGGTCAGCGGCAGTTGGCCAAAAAACCGGGCCACCGCTTGCCGGATCTGCGGCATGCGGGTAGCGCCACCCACCAGCACCACGCCCTTGACCGCGTCGCTCGCAAGCCCGGCATCGCGCAAGGTCTTGCGCACCGCCGTCAGGGTGCGCGCAGTCAAGGCCTGGCTGGCCGCCTCAAAATCTGCCTTTTCAACGTCAAAAGACACTGTAGCCCCCGTCAATACTGCGCTGAAAGCTACTGAATCAGTAGCTGACAAAGCTTCTTTACAGGCCCGCGCTGCGGCCTTCAGGGCAGACTTGTCAACCGCGCTGGCATCTTCCATGCGGCCCATGCCAAGTTGCGCCAGCACCCAGTCGGCCAGCGCATGGTCGTAATCGTCGCCACCCAGGGCTGAGTCGCCGCCAGTGGCTACCACCTCGAACACGCCCTGGGTCAGGCGCAAAATGGAAATGTCAAAGGTGCCGCCACCCAGGTCGTAAATGGCATAGACACCTTCACTGGCGTTATCGAGTCCGTAGGCGATGGCCGCAGCCGTTGGCTCATTGATCAGGCGCAGCACATTGAGCCCGGCCAATTGCGCTGCGTCTTTGGTGGCCTGGCGTTGCGCGTCATCAAAATAGGCTGGCACGGTGATCACCGCGCCATACAGTTCATCATCGAAGCTGTCTTCGGCGCGGTAGCGCAGGGTGGCCAGGATGTCGGCGCTGATTTCCACCGGGGACTTTTCGCCCTGCACGGTTTGCAGGCCCAGCATGCCGGGATGGTCAACAAACCGGTAGGGCAGTTTGCCCGCCAGCGTCACATCCTTGAGGCTGCGCCCCATGAAACGTTTGACCGACGCAATCGTGTTTTCCGGGTCGCCCACGCCGGACTCGATCGCCTGAAAGCCAATATGGCGGCCACCGCCGGCCAGGTAACGCACCACCGACGGCAAAATCGCCCGCCCCTGCGCATCAGGCAGGCACTCTGCAACACTGTTGCGCACCGCAGCCACCAGCGAATGGGTGGTGCCCAGGTCAATGCCGACGGCAATGCGCCGCTGGTGTGGGTTGGGCGACTGGCCCGGTTCCGAGATTTGGAGTAATGCCATAAACCTTGATTCCTCAGTTGGACGCGCCCGAGTGGGCCGCTGGCGGCGCGTCTGGGTAGGGCGAAAGCCGCGGCTCCAAACCTGCCCGCGCAGGTTTGGACGGCTTGAGCAGGCCATGCCTCTGGCATGGCTGCGCCCTGCAAGGGAGACGACGACGC
>Ga0116159_1003847_pt1 | contig 13110 bp, 12 predicted proteins | sample AD_JPNAS1_MetaG_FD_89878 | JGI IMG/M metagenome (GOLD analysis project Ga0116159, IMG submission 89878) | Active sludge microbial communities of municipal wastewater-treating anaerobic digesters from Japan - AD_JPNAS1_MetaG | ecosystem: Engineered > Bioreactor > Anaerobic > Digestate | place...
ATAATCTTCGCGGCGGGCGTTGGTTTATGTATTCTTTGGATTCTTTATGAACATCAAAAAACGGTGAAGGAAAAAGACGCCGCCCTTTCAAAGGAAAAAGAGTTAAGCAGTCATTTAATTCTTGCTATGCAGAATTATAAAGAAACTTATAGCGCGGATTGGGATAAAGTTTCTCCATTAATCGAAGAACAGTTGAAAAAATATGTGGAAAAAGATGGCAAGATTACCACCGAAGAAAATCAAGAGCTGAAACTCATGATAGATAAACGTCTAGCGGAATTTCAAAGAAAGTGATTTTTAATTGACTTTTTTACCAACATATACATAATAGATTGTACCTTGGAATGAGTTTTTGACTAAAATATCAAACTTTAACAATAAAATTAAAACAAAATGAGTTCTCTATATTGTACATGTGGCTTTAAGAATGAGTATTCTGGCGTGAAGCCGAAGTTTTGCGGTAGTTGCGGCCAGCCGTTTGACAAACTGTTTAAGGCGGTTGTAACGCCGCCACCGGTTGCGGTAAATGTTAGTATGACCCAGCCAAATTACAATCAGCCGCGCCAAGTACAATATTATAGTCAAGAGTATAGACAGCCGGGTAAGGAGTTTTTTGATTTAGACCCAAGTATTATTAAGATAGAGGGCGAAAGTACAAAAAGCGTTACCCTACGCGAATTTCAAAACAATAAAAACATTGATTTTTCTAGGCAGTCTAGTGCGGGAGAAGAAGTTCGGGACGTTAATTTAAAACCACTTTCCTCTGTTAAAAATGAATATATTGAAGGAATGATTGGTGGAAAACGTCGCGAACAAGTAAGTCAACAAGCCCCCCGCCGCGAGTCTAATCGCAAAACCGCCCGTCGCGTTTCTAAATAAAACATGAATAACATGACAAAAGATAAAATCCCGTCTTTTGAAGACCGTTACGACATAATTTGTAGGGAAATTGAAAAACGTCGTCGTGGTTGGACTTTGGCGGCGGTATCTTTTGACGATGTTAAGCAGGATACTTTAATTCGTATTGATAAGCAGTACAAAACGAAGTATGATCCGCAAAAAGATAAAGTTCAACGCCCCGAAGCAGAGACATTTTTACATTGGTTAAATACCGTAATCTCAAATTCGATTAAAAATCAACTTCGCGACAACCTTGGAAAGTTTTCAAGGCCATGTATAGCAGAGCGTTGCGTTTTTAATTCCGGTGGCGAATCTTGTAGTAGAAACCCCTCGGGCATTCAATGTTCTGAGTGTTTAGCCTATAAATCATGGGAAGAAAGAAAGATTCATCATTTTAATGTGAAACAAACACTTCCTTTAGAGAATCATTTTAGGGAGGCTGATATGATTCAGGATAATACCGTGGTGGATTATGACAAGATAAACGTCATACACCAAAAGATGAAAGAGAAACTCTCTAAAGGTGATTACGAGCTTTATACAGAAATCTATATTCTTGGAAAATCTGAAAAGGAAGTTGGTGAAGAGAGGAAAATGAAAAAAATAGGTAAGACTTATGCGGGGTATCAGCCCCTCAACAGACTTCGCCACAAAGTAGTCATTATTGCAAAAAAGATTATAGAAGAAGAGAATTTAGCGTAAATTAAAAATGGCAACGCCCCCAAAACCAACATTACTTCTTACAGCGGCCCAAAAAGCCATTGTCGATAAAGATTACAAGAAAGACCTTCTTGAAATCGCTAGGGAGGTTTTTGGGGATTTATCAATTGAAGATCGGCGTGATAGGCGCGTAAAAGCAGTTAAAGAATATATTGCTTCGGTAGACGGTAATAATAATAAGAGTTCATGGGAACGCCCCCAAATTATTCTAAAAGACGAACATAAGCAATACATCAAGTCGAATTATTTAAGCGCGTCGCCCTTGGAAATGGCTAAAATCCTTTCCAAAGACCCGGAGACGAGAAGTAATTCTTTGTGGGCTCGTGCGGTAGCTAAGTTTGTGCGGGAAATAGACCCCGAGTTTGCGCGGCAAGACGAATTGTGTGATGGCCCGTATGAACCCCCGGTAAATTCCAACGTGGTTATTGGGCTTGTAAATCAACATGCGATTAACCCTAAATCAGATGGCAAATCAATTTACGATCCAAGTAAGTTAACCGCTTCCGATAGACGGAATTTGCAGGCGTTGACGGATTACATGAGGAAGCCGCTGTTCATCTTATCTGCTAACAAGTTTTCAAAGCGAACTGATAGGGATTTGTACATCGCACAATTTGTCATGTTGGCGTGGGATAAACCAGACCTTCTCGGTGAGGAATTTACTCAATACGTCGCTTTAGCCGCAGAGACGGTGAAGGAAATGCAGATTGATAGGCAGATTCAATTAATCGACGAAAGACTTAACGACGTTCTCTCTTCTGGCGATAGTTCTGAATTGAAAATGAACGAAGTTGAACTCCTTAATTCAATGCGTGAAAAAGCTAACGCAAGTATGAAGCAACAGGCCGCGCTTATTCAAAAGCTTGCGGGCGATAGGTCTAAAAGGTTGATGGCTAAGGTTAGCGCAAATAATTCTTTACATAATCTAGTTCAAGCGTGGCGCGTTAAAGAAGATCGTGATAGAATTATCAAACTAAACGAGAATACAAAAAAAGAAGATTTACGCAAGGAAGTTGAAAGACTGTCTTCTATGGACGCTCTTAAAGCTGAATTTTTCGGCTTGGATAAAGAAAATATTCTTTCATGATAACCTGCGCTATAGACGGTAAAGAATTTAATACGCGAGAAGACCTTCACAAACATTTAAGAAAACTGAAGGTCCGACAGGAAGAGTATTACACCAAGTATTTTCCTCGTAAGGATTTGGGAACTGGAGAGAAAATCCCCTTTCGTTCCGCCGAACAATATTTATCGGCAGAGTTTCTTTCAAAAGAATCTTTAAGAACTTGGATAAAAAACAATTCTGTTCTCGGAAAAGAATGGGCTTTGAAATGGCTGGAAACAAGGAAGATTGAAAAGAATTTAATTTATCCTCCAAGTCAAGCAGAATTACGTTCCTTAATTTGCCCAAATCGTCCCTACTATGAGTTTATCGGCGGCTATCACTCAATTTGCCGCGATTTTGGATACAAAATTCGATATAATGAGACTTGGGTGGAGAAAGAGTTTCCAAAAGGCGCAATAATTATTGAAGACACACGAGAGCAAAAACCCCTTAATATTCCGGGCGTCCCCACGATTTCACAGAAATTAAATACGGGTGATTACGCACTTAAATATCCATTTGATGATGGCGTTTATATTGAACGTAAAAGCCTAGCCGATCTAATCGGGACAATGAGCGACCGCGTAATAGAGCGTAAGGGTGGTGATGATTCAAATTATAATCGTTTCCGGCGTGAAGTGGAGCGGGCGGCGGAGTTGGGACATTACATAGTGATGTTAGTAGAAGAGTCGTTGGATAACGCACTTCATTATAACGAATTACCTAAATACAAATTTAGTAAAATTCTTCCAGCGCATACCTTCAAACAAATTCGTGATTTACTACACGATTTTGAGAATTTTCAAATTCTTTTTGTAAACGGGCGCGAAGAGGCTTCTAAGGCCGTTGTTAAATTATTGGCCGCTGGAAATTCTTTACGTAATATAGATTTACAGTATGAGTACGATATTAAACGTTTAACGCTTTCTTGACATGTGGATTCAAGGTAATAACAACATTAGAAAAGTTTCCAGAACAACCCAAGATTTCCTTAATTTACAAGGGGAATTAACGGAAGAAGAGGCACGGGCAACTTTGGCGGAGTTTTTGTATAATAATCCGGCTATGATGCTGGATATGGTGGGAGATATTGAACTACTTCCTTTCCAAGAGATTGTTATTAAGGGGTGGATGCAAAACAATTTCTCTTTAGCTGTATGGGGACGTGGCTTGGGTAAAACTCTAGTTTATAACCATACTAGTATTTTACTTTCTAAAGAACATGGGTTAATTACTCTCCCGAATCTCCTTCCCAATATTGATTTCTCAAAAGAGGGGTGGGTAGATATTCCAGATACGTATCTCTGGAACGGTAGCGGTTGGCAGCTAACAAGTAAAATATATGTTCAGCCGCGAAAACATTGCCAAAAAATTGTTACCCGCGACGGTTATGAACTCAGTGGCTCAACGCGCCATTTAATTAAAGTTTTAAACCCAGAAACTCTTAACGTGGAGTGGAAAAGGTATGGCAATATAAAAATTGGAGACTATGTTTGCATCAGTGGAAATGACGAAGCTGATTGGGGTGGTGAACCGACGGAGCAGGATTTGGACGACGCGTATTCATCTGGTTTAATAGAAACGAAAAATATTCCAAGAAAATTTCTTAAAAACAAATCTCTTTTAAGGAATTTCTTGATTGGGCTTTTTGAAAATAATAGTTCTGTAACTCAAGATTATATTCGCTATCGCGCAACATTTAAAGGTCTTACGCATCAAGTTCAAGTAGCTTTATTAACCTTTGGCGTTTTTTCTGAAAGGATCGGCGGGGATTTGGTTTTTGATGTGAATAATTTTTCCGAAAAATTTAATCCTGACGACGCGAGTACAAGAAATAAAAACGCGTCAATTTTAATAAAAGATAACGAAAATTTCTTTTTCTCCCCCGTTAAAGAGATGTCGTTTTTCGACCACGATTGTATTGATTTTAATGTCCCGCATGGAAATCAATATTGGTCAAATGGTTTTATAAGTCACAATACTTTTACAACTTCATTGTTCGTAATGCTTTGGGCTTTATTCAACCCAAACAATCGTATAGTAATCGTTTCAACAACCTTCCGCGTCAGTCGCAGCATTCTTGAACAGATTGAAAAATTTATCAAGAATAAAAACGCGCCTCTACTTAAAGCGTGTTTTCCAGATGATATTCGACGCGGCACGGATGAATGGCAATTAAAACTTCCGAACGGAGCGACAATTCGTTGTTTACCCCTTGGCGATGGTACGAAAATCCGCTCTATCCGCGCAGATACCTTAATTGTTGACGAATTCGCTTATGTTCCCGAGGGTGTTATCGCCGAAGTTTTGCAACCGTTCTTAGTAGCCAATAACGATATTAAAGAGCGTCGTAGGTTAGAACGTCTTGAAAGCGAGAAGATTGCGAAAGGCTTAATGAGAGAGGAGGATAGAACGAAAATTGAGGAAAACATTAAAGTGGTTTTCTTAAGCTCTGCCTCATATCAATTCGAGCATCTTTACAAACGCTATTGTAATTGGGTTGGTATGATTACAGACGACAAGATGAAAGATGACATTATCAAGTCTGGTTCTTCATATTGCGTCACCAGAATGAGTTACGAGGCCGCGCCAGAAGGGCTTGTTAAAACAAAGGCTATCGAAGAAGCTCGCCAAAGCACTTCCGAAGCTGTTTTCGACCGAGAATATCGTGCAATTTTCACGGCTGACAGTGGCGGCTTTTTTAAAATGTCTAAGATGGTGGAATGTACTATTCCAGACGGTGATGATCCAACGCTAGAACTTGTTGGCGAGAAAGGCTTTGAATATATTTTGGCGATTGACGTTGCCTTATCTGGCGCTGATAACTCCGACCATTTCGCCATGTGCGTTTTGAAATTGGTGACGAGGGAAACCGATAAAAAGGTTATTCCAATGGTTGTTCATACCTATGCGGTGGCGGGCGCGGATTTAAAAGATCACATTACGTATTTTCACTACCTCGTCACTCGGTTTAATATTGTTTATATCGCGATTGACGCCTCCCAAGGCGATAACGTAGAGTTCCTTAACGCTTCAGTTCAATCAGAAATGTTTAAGCGTTCTAAAATAGAACTTTGTGACTTAGACGTTGATTTTAAAAAGGATAATTTCACGGAATGGCCGGAATTAATTAAAAGAAGTTATAATAAGACGATTGGGCGAATCGTTCAGAAACAGCCGTTTAATGCTCCGTGGCAGCGTGCCGCGAACGAATATTTACAGGGATGTTTTGATAGAAAAGACGTTTTATTTGCGGGTAAAATCGCCGCGAATAACCGCGCCGCCGCCTCCGCTTATTCTTATAGCGTGCAAAGTCTTGGAATTGAGTCCTGCGCAGAATTCGCGGACATGAGCCCCAAACAGCTTATCGAGAATCAGGACTCCCTGATAGATATGACAAAGAAGGAATGCGCGTCTATTAAGGCTAGCATCACCGATTTGGGAACGATGCAATTTAAATTACCGCAAAACGTTCGTCGCTCTAGCGGGCCAAATCGTATGCGCCGCGATAGTTATTCAGCCTTGTTTTTGGGAGTCTGGGCCGCTAAAATGTATCTTGAGTCGAAAACTGTAGAGCAAAAGTGTGCGATACCGGATTTTCCATATCAATTTGTTGATCCGTACCAGCCGGGGTGGTGATTTTTGAAAATTTTGGTTTCAGCCTAATGCAAGTTTCAATTAAAAATGAAACATATTGAAACCGGATTTTTTCAAAAGTCAACTAATTCTGACAATTTCTGACTTTGTATGGAAAAGTCGCTGAGAAATTGTGTAAAAGCGTATAACGACTTTTATCACAATGCCGCGACAATATACAAAACGGAATTTAGAATATTGGGAATCCCGCAAGAATGATGGCGCGGCTTATGTAGAGGTTTCAGCGCCTCAATCGGACTTTAAAATGCCCGATATTAACTATGCGGCTACCCATATATCTACGGCAGCCACCGCCCCCGTAGGAGTTTATTCGAGGGGTGTAAGAACGAATCAACCCGGCACCGCATTAAACGCCTTTGAAAATATTAAGGCGATGCCCTTGCCGTGGCAGAATTATAACGGTAATAGGGAATATACTGGTATTTCTGACGCTATCGACCTGTGCTCAAGGGCTTATTACGGCGTGCCTATTGTACGCAACGCTATCGAAGTCGCTGTAGAGTTTTCCAGTCAGCCACTCTATATAAAGAGCGATAACCAGACCGTTAAGACATTTTTTGAGGAATGGTTACAAGCCGCTCAAATTAATAAGTTAAAACAACAGTTTTTCCGCGAGTATTATCGTTCCGGTAACGTGTTCTTGTATAAGTTTAGCGGAAAATTCGGCGCTTCGTATTACAAGAACTTTCAAACATCTTTTGCTGCTAAGGAAAATCGTATTCCGATTCGTTACGAACTTTTAAATCCGTCAAACGTGTTCGTGCCGACGGGTATTGCGGCCCCCTACTCCTATGTTCGCTTACTTTCAACGTATGAAATTGAGCGTTTACGCCATCCTATCACCGAGCAAGACAAACAGGTTCTCGCCGATTTACCAAAACAAATTAGAATGGAGATCGAGAAGACGGCGACTTTCCCACTTGGCCTTTATATTCCGCTTGACCCAGAACGCCTCCGTTTTGCGTTCTATAAGAAACAGGGGTACGAGCCTTTAGCAGTTCCAATGGTTTATCCGGTACTTCCGCTTATCGAATGGAAGTTATCCCTTCAAAAGATGGACAAATTTATGTCCAATCTTATCGAGCAGATTCTTCTTCTCGTTACGATGGGCGAATCTCCATCTAAAGAAAACGGCGGAAACGGGCTTAATCAAAACAACATGGTTAATCTCCGTAATGTTTTGGCTAATCCCTCGGTTTCCCGCGTTATCGTGGCGGATTGGACTGTAAAAGCGGAATGGAAAGTACCCGATCTCTCTGCTCTTGGGCCGGAGAAGTATCAGATTGTAAATGAAGATATTCGTGAGGGATTACAATCTATTCTGACGGGCGATGACAAATTTGCCAACGCGCAGATTAAGGCGAAAATCTTTATTCAGCGTTTACAGGAAGGTCAGAATGAGTTTTTGCAAAGATTTTTAATTCCTGAAATTCAACAGATTTGCGACACAATGGGGTTCCACACTGTGCCGGAAGTCGGATTCCAAGAAATGAATCTTCAGGACGAAACCGTTCTTGACCGCATTTATGCGCAACTTGGTCAGATGGGCGTACTTACTCCCAAAGAAATCATCAAGGCTATTGAAACCGGTATTCTACCGGACGAGGGTGAATCGCTTAAAAACCAAGAGGAACTTAAAAAGTTACGCGACAAAGGCTTGTATATGCCGGCCACGCCCGGTCAACAAAGCGCGGGCCAAGGGGGGCGCCCCCCTGGTACGAGCGGAATTCCTCAAACGACAAAGAAGATTTCTCCCATCGGGACTACATCCGGTTCTGAAACAAAATTCTCTATGACAGGGCTAATTGAGAGTATGAAAGAGACGGAAGCTGTTGAGGAGAAAGTTTTAGCGACACTAAAGAAAAAGTTTAAGGTAAAAGAGTTGAATGACGCGCAAAAGAACGTGGCGCATATACTTACCAAGTCAATCATTACTATTTACCCACGAAGCAAATGGCATGATATGGTGAAGGCGAGTGTCGATGCGCCGCCTTTGATTCCAAATGATATAGCCAGCGAAATCGTTGATATTTGTAATGAATACAAAGTTGATGATTGGCAGGCCGCGATTCTTCGCCATTCAAAACTGTGAAAGATAAAACTTCATGAAAAGCCCGAATAAGAAAGTTAAAAAGATAGATTGGAGCTTAAACGGGCTTCTCAAAGAAGCGGAGAAATTGTCTAAAAAAATGGAGACACTGGGCGCTGAAATAGAATATTTTGGCAGAACCAATAAAAACGAAGCGATGCGCCAATATGGGAACGATTTGATATATCGCTCCGAAGTTATTCTTGAGCGTTCTAAAGAAATCTATAAAGAAACGGAAAAATAATAATTAGTGCGTTTTTTCGTGTAAAATACGTAAAATAACGTCGCTATGGATTTATCTAAATACCGTTTCCGCTCTGAGTTCCAGAGTATAGCTAAAATTATCGCGCCCTCTCAAGAGGAACGTAAAATTGCGACGGCCTCTCTAGCGCCGCTTACTGGTATTTTCCCCAACGGGGTTGATCCCGAAAAAGCGCCGGACCTTCTATATTTTAGTGCAAACGGTGCGGTTGGCGGATTAATCAATAAGAATGATGATGGTATTACAAGTGATACCGCTATAAAGATTAACGGGACCGCATGTAATAAGTATATCTCAATGGACCACGACAAAACAACCGTGGTCGGCGCTATTTTACATACTGGCTTTACCTGTTTTGGTTCAAATGAACCTATTTCGCAAGAGCAAATTGGAGAATTAAAAACTCCGTTTAACATGGCGGTTGGCGGCGTCCTTTGGAAGGCTATCGCGCCAATGGTAACAAAATATATTTACCAAAGCGGCGATTCCGAAGATGACGAGGTTCTATCTTTAAGCTGGGAAATTGCATTCGATTCATATTCCATCGCGGTTGGTAGCAAGAATTTATTTGAAGCCAAGTTTATTCAGCCGGAAGATCAAGAGTTTGAATTCTATAATAGCCTGCTCCGTTGTAACGGCGGCCCCGGTAAAGACAAAAAGGGCCTTCCTGTATATAGAGTAATTCAGGGTGTTGATGGCGTAGAGCCCATTATTCTTGGCTACTCTATCGTCCCAAATCCCGCTGCAGAAGTTAAAGGCATTCTTGCGGTTGAAAACTGTATTAAACCAGAAGTCCAAACAGAGACCGCGAAAGAAATTGTTGAACAAAACAATAAAGAGGCCGCGCAAACGATTTCTCAGGAAAATGAAAAAATAAAAGAAAAAAATATAAACACCTCAAATATCAGTGTAAATAATATTACGACTAATCTTATGAAGATTGAATCTATTGAACAGCTAACCGCCTCTTGGGAAGAAATTCGCAAGCAGGAATCCAGCGCGGCTGTCACCGATTTTGTCGCTTCCATTAAAGATGGGGCTGAAAAATGGGTGGCCGATCTCGCCGCGAAAGAAAGCGCAGTGAAACAGGCTGAAGAGGCCCGCGCCGCTGCTGAAAAACGCGCTACCGAAACCGAACAGGCTCTTGCGCAGATGCGTCAAGAACTTGAACAGATTAAATCGGAAGTTGCGGCCCAGCAAGCTCTTGCAAGCTATAATGAGCGTATGGAGGCTCTTAACGGTGAGTTTGAACTTACCGAAGAGGATAATTCCGTTATCGCCTCAGAAGTTAAAAATATTCGTTCTGACGAGGAATTCGCCGCTTATCAAAAGAAAGCGCGGGTTCTTATGAAAGAAAAGAGTAAGACGAAAAAGGCGGCTGAGAACAAAGAAAAAGAGGGAAAATGTGAAGATAAGCCGGAAGTAAAACCGGAAATCAAAGCGGCAATCGCTTCCGTCACAGAAACTCCCAATCAATCAGTTGTTCCCAACGGTGTCAGTTTCGACGCGGACCTTTTCGCCCAAATGAAATCAGCTTTTGGCTCCGCTGTGAAAATTGACGGCAAGCCAATTTCCGAAGCCAAGTAAATCCTAAACAATAATCTCAACGGAGAAAAAATAAATGCCTACGATTAATACTCGTTTGTACCCCTACCAAGACATTAACGAACATGACGTTATTAGTCTTTATTCGACCCTTAACACGGGTCTCGCCGGCACGCTCGTCAAGATCGTGACTGGTGCCGCTAACCCGCAGAACGCGGACGGTTTCTCGTCTACGGCTGTCGGTGGTAACTATAACACTGCTGGCGTTTACCTGTTCAGCAATCGTTATGAGACCAAGATGAAGGTCGAGCCGACCGCTTCAGGCGACACTGCTTTTAACGCCCTTGGTTTTACCCGCCTCAGCACTCTTGAGACCGATCCGAACGGTCTGCCACTCAAGATGTTCCCGCAGCGCGCCAAAGAACTTGGCGTGGTTGTGTCTGGCGAAACCGTTCCGATTATCACCAATGGTATCATCGGTATTTGGGGTAAATATATTGACCAAGCTAACGGTAGCGTACAGCCGGGCAATCTCGCTGTGGTTTCCGCTTCTGGCGATGGTCGTATTGCGGCTATCAGCCCGAGCAACACCGCTAAATTCGGCGTCACCGGCCAGCTTTATAACCCGAATCAGGTTGTGGGTAAGTTCCTTACCAGCCTCCCGACCGCTACCAATACCGGCCTCAGTAATGAGTTTTCGGCGCAGGGTGGTTATGCTCTCATCAAACTGACCCTCAACGCCTAATAAGAAAGGACAGCTTAAATGAAGAAAATTACTATCGAAAAGAACGAGAAGGTTTCCGCTCTTCTCAAACAGATGGCCGATAAGGACATGCTGAAAGCGATTGCCGCCCGCGAGGCGTTCGCCGCTTTCATCACCCAGCCGATCATGAAAGTGATTGAGTCTGAGGGCGTTATTAGCAACCTGTTCTCGACTTGGACCTACGATTACGGCACCCCCGCCACGATTCCGCTTGATTCGATGTTCGACATCAAACAGGCTGACTTCATCAAAGTGTGGGCGCAGTCTCGTCCGGGTGGTCTCGCCACCTCTCAGGCTTTTGACGTGACCGAGCTTCCCGTCAGCACCTACGCTCTTGAATCTGCCGTTTCGTTCCCGCTCAATTACGTTCGCGCCGCCCGTGTTGACGTGGTTGCCAAGTACCTGCAACGTATGGCGCAGGAGTTTCTTGTCAAGCAGGAAGCTAATTCGTTCGCGGTTCTCGGCGCTATCGGCGCTCAGTCAACCTACCTGAATCGTGGTACGGAAACTTATCAAGTCACCCGTTCCGCCACTCAGGGCACCGTTAAGCCGCAGGACATCAGCCGCCTCGTCACCCTTATGAGTCGTGTGAACAGCTCGTGGGTTGGTGGTACCCCCGCCGGCGCTGGTCGTGCGATTACTACCCTGATCGGTTCGCCCGAATTCATGGAGCAGATTCGTAACATGGCTTTCGAGCCCCTGAGCTCCACCTCCACCCTTGGTGGCCCCGATAAGTTCCGTCAGGACATTTACGAAGCTGTTGGTAATCTGTCTATCTACGGTATGGAACTTATTAATGTGTACGACCTCGGCGTTGGCCAAGCGTATAACATTCTGTTCTCCAACTACGCGGGTTCTAAGACCTACGAAGGCTACGGCAAATCCGGCGCCGCCGTGTTCTCGCCGGGTTCTGAGCAGGTTGTTATCGGTATCGACAAGCGCCAAGACTTCCTTGCTCGCCTTGTTGAGAATAACCCCGATGATAATTCTACCCTGACCGTGCAGGCTGATACGCAGTTCACCAACCGTTCGGAAAGCGTCGGCTTCTTCGCTCGTGTTCGTGAGGGTCGCGTTGGTCTCGATGGCCGTAATGTTGTGACCTTGATTTTCTAAGAAATTAGAAGATTTAGGTAGTTAGTTTAATAAAGCCGCCTAGAAATGGGCGGCTTTATTATTTGTTGAATTTTGTATAAAGTTTTTCAAAATAATTTGATAAACACGCTGTGTTTTTGTGTATAAATATGTAGTACACGAAAACGTGTTTTAAAATTGAATCATTATGAACAAAATTCTAAAACTTCTTTATTTAAAAAGAACTCTTTGTTCTGACGGCTCTCATATTTTTGAATTTTGCCCATCAGCAAAAGTTGATAGATTTTTAAACAAATTAAAAAACAAATTGAACGACATTGTGTTCTGGTGGTATGGAATTAGAGTTTATCACCGTCCAAAAGACCTTTCGGATAAAAATGCTAATGTTAAATTTAGATTCACTGGAAATAAATAATTTATGGCAAATAAAAAGAAAAAAGTTCTCGATATTTCGACCGCTAAAGTCGCTGACGGCGCTTTAGCCCCTCGCGCCAAAAGCGCCTATGAAATCTGCGGCATCAGTACGTTTACTTATAAACACCGCACTTTAGCTGAATACCAGACTTATCTACGTAAATTAAACCTTATTCAGCTTCAGGACGAGGCTTACGAACACGGGATTACAGCCGGCACAAGCGTTCCAATGCTTATTGACCGCCTCGAACGTCAATACTGTAAGGAGCGTGGAAAGTTTGCATCAGCAGTTTTAGACCCGCAAAAGGATGAGTCTAACGCGGATATTCACGCGAAAGCTGTGGAAATTATGCGTCGCGGGGCTTAAATCATAGCTAAAATAGTGTAACTAATAGCGGTAGGTATAACCCTGCCGCTATTTTCATTTTTAATTCCTTCTTACAATGCCATACTGTTCACAAAGTATCGCCGCTTTAGCCAATCAAATTTATCAAGATATTGGGTCGCCCACCGCGTTATCCGTCGCTTTTATTTCGGGGTGGATTACGAACAGCGGTGGAATG